>PPYE01343795.1_pt1 | contig 17486 bp, 14 predicted proteins | sample 1559881 | NCBI WGS metagenome assembly PPYE01 (sample SAMN08240022, study PRJNA423297) | Human gut metagenome, whole genome shotgun sequencing project. | reverse complement strand
CCCCCTAATCGTTTTTTGGGGAAGGGGGTACGATTTGGATACTCAACCGTGTCTTTTCGTGCCCCTTTTTTGTCTTTTAGGCAAGACTGAAACAATAAAAAAAGTCCTACAATACGTTGATATTGTAGGACTTGTCTCTTTTTGTCGCCGTTTGGCTTTGTTCTTATGTGATCCGCCTGGGGCTTGTGAATTGAAATCCTATAAAATGAAAATGTAAGTATTTGAATTGATAATCAGTTGTTTATGTGCTTGTTTGTTTTGTGATATTGAATTTTTGTGGTGCAGTTTTGCAATTCTGTGGTGCAAAATTGCTATATTTGCACCACGATAGAAACACTCAAAATTCAATAAGTTATGGAACGAGTTACCATCTTTTTAAGGACAACAAAAACGGAAGGCGATATCAAGTTGCGTTTCCGTTTGCGCGATGGCAGGGAAGTTGACCTGTATCATAAAAGTGAGATCAGGGCCGCTCTGAAAGATATGGCTAAGTTTGATGAAAATGGTAATATAAAACCAAAAGTTTCAGTTTTTAATAAGGAGCTTAAACTGGCCATTGACCATGAAATGGATGCCATACATGCCGCCTATCATTCTTTGTGTGAGAAGATGCAGAAAGAGCATATCAATGGCGAGATATTTGAGGCTGCAATTGATTTAATACTTAACCCTGATACTCGGAGCCAAAAAAAAGCAGAGATGACGATGCTTGAACGGTTTGACAGATTCATTGCGGATGGTTATCGGGATGGTATATTTGCCGAAGGACGTATGAAGCATTATCGTGTTGTATATGGTGCGTTGGAGCGATTTCTGGCAATAAAGAATCTTAAAAGTATAACTCCCATTGAATTTACTGCTGATATGCTGATGGATCTACGTTACTTTTTCACGAATGAATATGAGTATGTGGAAAAATATTCCTACTTGTATAATGATAAAAGGGAACGTGATATACCTACTCAGCCCAGAGATATGAACACAACCATCACTAGGCTAAAAAAACTGCAAGCGTTTTTCAATGAGTTGGAAGATAAAGAGGAAATCATGGCTTCTCCATTCCGGAAGTTAGGGAAGAAAAGAAAGGCTGTTGTTCTGAAAGAACGTTATGACGAACCGGTATATCTTTATAAAGATGAATTATTGAAGATTATGCAGACGGAAGTTCCAGCCACGCTACAGGAAACCAAAGAATGCTTTTTACTGCAATGCGCTTTTGGTTGCCGTATCGCGGATTTTCAGGCATTGTCTATGAGTAAAATCAAAGTAACAGATAATGGTATTCCCTTCATACATTATCTACCGAAGAAAACCTTACGCGAAAATGTAGAGAATACGGAAATTGAGACTCCTATTCTGTGGTATGCTCTTGATTTGATTAAGAAATGGCAGTTCAATTTTCCTATTTTGAAATATGTTACAGGTAAAAGCGGATATAACGCTAAGATAAAGCTGCTACTGCAATATTGCGGAATTGACCGTGAGTGTAAGATTTTTGATGACGCATTGAATGATAATGTATATAAACCGTTGTATACATTTGGCAGCAGCAAACTTTGCCGGAAGACACATGTGGATATTATGAATAAGGTACAAGTCAATATGTATGCCGCTGGTCTGCACAAGGAGGGTAGCAAGGCTGTAAACCGCTATACGAAAATGGAAATGAAAGATCATTTCATGTTGATGTGCGTAGCTTTTGATCAACCGATATATAAGGTGGATAAAGAGTTGAATATAATCGGTGAATAATATGTGTGTGGGAAATACAATAACTGTTTTCAAAGTCTATTAGACTTTTGGTAGCCAATTATAATTACGATACAAGGATGGATATGGTGATAAGTATCATCCATCTTGAATAGCATCTGAAGCCACATTCTGCACTAAAAATAAAATCAGGTTAAACACTTGCGTTAAAGATTGTTAGCCTGATTTTTGTTTTATCTGTACACCTGATTCCTTTTCTGACTGTCTATAAATGTGGCAATGTGGCATTTAATCGGCTCCTCTACTGACTGCCACAGATAAAAGGAAACCACTTATCTATTATGTGGATACACAACGTATAATGAGATGTCTCTTCTGTCTATTTCTTTGTTTTTTCGGAGGTCAAAAGAAGTGAACTTTTGCCCGTCTATTTGTACATACCCGTAAGTGTATAAGTGAATGTGGAATATCAAAAAATCAGTTTGTTAAGCTGTGTTTTAAGCCTTTGCAATTTTGTTTTTCTACATTAGTTTTGCATCCGTCAAAGCCGTTATCTCATCATGTAACGTGTGGAGACTGGTGCGGGTGCAGCGGTGAATGTCTCGCCAATGATGGCTGCCAACAGACCTGCCGTAAAAGTATAATGGATGAATTTAGAAATCAAAGTACACAAATGCTCATGATTGTGTCTCAAGATGATTTGGAATGTGTAGTTCAAAAAGCCATTGGAAAGTTACTTGAGCAACGGGAGAACAAGCCGGAAACATATCTGACGGCTGAGGAAACTGCCAAACGGTTGAAAGTTGACCGGTCTACCCTATGGCGTTGGAACAAAGAGGGCTATCTTGTCTCTACCAAAGTGGGTAGTAAGGTTCGCTACAAATTGTCCGATGTGGAAAGAATACAAAAAGGTGAGGTCTATGAGCGATAACAGAATTATTCTGCGGAGAATCATAGTCAAGGCTGTCAGTACAACAATGTAAGTTGTATTGCTCTATTGATGACATTTCCGGAGAAGAAATAGAGAGAAAAATAAGAAATAGAACATCCCACCCTGATAGTTAGCTTGATATCGGCATAGTATCAAGGTGATATATGTCTTTGGCTTTTATGTTCCAACTAACTTTGTCCCTCGGAACCGGTTTCAGAGTGAACAGAGGGAAAATACCTCTCATGTGTAATTATTAAACAAAAAACTGATGACAAAGAAAAATATAGAGAATGATACTACCATGTGTTCAACCTGTCTGTTGAAGTTAAGCTATATCATCGCACGAATGGAAAAAATAGAGAGTGCCCTTTATTGTATCAAAGACACACTTAACTTCAAGGAAGCACGCGAATATCTCGACCTGTCCAATAGTCAGCTTTACAAGTTGACAAGGAATGGAGATATACCGTATTATAAACCGACCGGTAAATTGATCTATTTCAACAAGCAAGAACTGGATGAATGGGTCTGTCAGAATCATTCGGATGAGAATGTAGAATGTGAAGGTATAATTACTGAGATAGAAAAGGCTGGTGTTGGTCACGATGATAAATCAAACGGTTGATTCAAAAAGATACCAAAAGAAAGACTTCAAATCATGATTGAGAATAAAAAGATAAGTTTGGGTGAAGATATAGACGAAAGTGCCTTTGAGCAGATTTTGAAATTTATCCGACTCAGAGTTACGGATGTTTATGCTTATCCACCGGAGATCGTACAAGTGGATGGTATCACCATTGCCACGTTGGGAAACTTCAGCGCATCTACCGGAAAGCCGAAGAGCAAGAAAACTTTCAACGTGTCGGCAATCGTGGCTTCCGCATTATCCGGTAAGGAGGTACTACGTTACAAGGCAATCTTGCCGAAAGAAAAACATAAGGTGCTGTATGTAGATACAGAACAGAGTAAATGCCATTGCCACAAGGTGCTGGAAAGAATACTGGTACTGGCCGGAATGCCCACTGACCGTGAGAATGAACGGCTGGAGTTCTTTATGCTACGGGAGTATTCACCCAAACACAGGAGGCAGATAATTAACCTTGCACTAGAAACAGATTCGAATATCGGGTTCGTGGTGATTGACGGGATTCGTGATCTTATGTACGACATCAACAATCCCAGCGAGTCGGTGGAACTTATCAATGATCTGATGCGGTGGTCCAGTATGCACGACCTGCATATCCATACGGTACTGCATCTGAATAAAGGTGATGATAATACCCGTGGGCACATAGGCACAGAACTAAATAATAAGGCTGAAACAATACTTCAAGTCACGAAAAGCCCGTTTGATAGCAGCATAAGTCAAGTGAAGGCCATGCACATCCGGGAGAAAGAGTTTACTCCGTTCGCATTTAAAATCAATAGTGAAGCATTACCGGAGCTAGTGGATAATTATGCGTTTGAGGCAGAACGTAAACCTCTCTTTGAAGTATTGACGGATGAGCAGCATGTGAGCGCATTGGAAAATGTGTTTTCAGAAGGACCTATTGTAGGGTACGAGAACATGCTCAAATCCCTGCAAAAAGGTTATGAGACTATCGGTTATAAACGGGGACGGAACGTGTGCGTGGAACTGAATAAATTCCTGATGGGAAAAGGGGTAATAACCAAAAAGGACAAGACTTACTCTTACGAACCAAAAGCCTTTGAGAATGAGGAACCTATATAGACAGGAAAGAAGTTTAGTTTACTCCGGGATTATATATGGTAAATCAATGTTGAACCTCTATAAAATACCCAAGAAATAGGATGAACATCGCTCAAATAAAGCAAATAGATTTGGTGGACTATCTGAGGGCCATCGGCTTTTCACCTGCTAAGGAGTCGGATAAGTCAGCTTGGTATCACGCTCCTTATCGAGAAGACAGAACACCGTCATTCAAAGTCAATAAAGACAAAAAAATATGGTATGACTTTGGAACTGCCCAAAGTGGTGACATCATTGATTTGGCAGAACTACTCTACCAAACAAAAGATGTAGCCCGATTACTCAAGCTCATAAAGGGCGCAGCACCAGCACTGGCTCTCCGAATAAGAACACCTATATCCCAGGACGGAGAACGGCTAACAAATCAGTTTAGAGATGTAAAAGTGATGGACTTGAATCATGAAGCATTGAAATCATATCTACAATCCCGTGGAATTGATTTGGGCATTGGGGAGTGTGAATGTAAGGAGGTTCATTATATCTGCAATAAAAAAGGATATTTTGCTATTGCTTTTCCCAATGTAGCCAATGGTTATGAGATTCGTAATCCTTATTTCAAAGGGGGTATTGCGCCAAAGGATATATCTATTATCCGAAAATCAGACAGGTCAAAAGTACATAACTGTTGTCTGTTTGAAGGTTTTATGGATTATCTCTCCTATCTGACATTAGTAAAATTGGGAAGAATAACCAAGGGCGACGAATTTATGGATTATATTGTTCTGAACTCGGTCAGCAATGTCAGTAAGGCTATCGAACCCATTAAAAAATACAAGGTCATTCATTGCTATCTTGACAATGATGATGCCGGTAGACGAGTTGTGGACTCCTTGCAAGAGCTATTGGGTGATAAGGTTCAGGATATGTTTGCGCCTTATCCGCTTTATAAGGATTTGAATGACTTCTTACGAAACAAGAAGAAACCCCCATGATAGTAGTAATATATGGATATTATTTATAATTTTTGCAATTAAATAGTAATATCTTACCATGTATGAGTAATATAGATTATGTAACTAACCAAGATATTATGCTACTGTTAGCGAAGCGCATAGAGGACTACAGGCTCGCTGCACGGATGAGCCAAAAGGAAATGGCGGAGAAATCCGGTGTGAACCTTGCAACAATAAGCCATTTTGAACAGGGTGTCAATCAGAACAAATTTCATATCATTGTTGCGGATAGTCGGCATGTAACAACGTGTCAGTGATTTACTGCCTGAATTGCCCATGCCGCCGCTGACACTGAAACAAATAAATAAATTCATTCCCAAAAGAGTAAGGAGGAACGGTGATGATACAAAATCTTGATGTGTTTTTATGGAATCGGAAAGTAGGTACATTGGTAGCCTATAAGGAGAGATACACAGAAAAAGTATGCTTCTATTTCGACAATGACTTTATAAAGGGCAGCTATGACATCGCTCCGCTGCAAGCTCCAATAAATGGTGTGTCCACTCAACGTGGGTTGCCTGTCTATGCTGAGGATGATAAGATCTTTGGTGGGCTACCCTTATAGCCGACTCTCTCCTGGACCATTGGGGGAATAGGGTATTCAATGAATGGGCGAAAGTGCATCAAATAAAATCCCATGACCTGTCATCACTTGACCGCCTGGTGTACATCGGTAGGCGAGGGATGGAAGTTGGAGTTTATACCTCCTGCCACTGAAGAAATGGAGAAGCCGTTTAAAATGGAGATTGTCGACTGCATAGACTTGCTCGTACTTCCTTGAACGAGGCTAAGGAATTCAAGGCAGAGATGCAACTTGACTTGATGATTGAAAGCCTGTTCAAGGTGAGGACATCTGCCGGTAGTCGTAGAGCAAAAGCGATCATTTATGTGAATACGGAAACCAATGAGTGTTATTCGGGGCAGGTAAACGCTCCCGCATCCGGTTTTACCCCAATGATTATCAAATTTGATGAGCTTCTTGGTTTATCAACAACACGTATCGAATATAACTATTACTTGATGGCGCAAGATGCGGGGATGGAAATAATGTCATTAATGCTTGTCGAGGGTGAAAAGGACTACAGAATATTTATATATTACTTTGTGTAGCATAGATATACTAACTTATTTGAAAAATGCTTTGCATAAATATTATAGGTATGATTTTAAACTATTGAGTATAAGAAATCGTGAGTAAAGGTTATAAAGATAAGATTGATAGACTGTATTTTATGCCGACAAACTTAGGAGATAGCTGATAGGAGGATTTGTTAAAAAATAGCAAAAATAAAGTTGAACAGTCGTAAACTTGTGCAGATATACTTTTTAAGTAGCATAATAATCTTACACAATTTCATTATTTAGCCTTGCACTTGGGTGAAAAAATATTAATGTGTTAACGAACATGTTTTAGTTAAATATACCCCTCTTTTTGGGCATGAAATCCCTCTGCCTGTAGTTGCTTATTAGGCTTACATTTGTATCGTCGTAATTGCAGTTATGGAATAGCACTTTGTTTTTGAATCTTAAAATCTAATAGTAATGGAAGAACATTAAATCTATTGTGTGAATGTTGGTGAAAAAAAAACGATTTCTTAACTTTTGTTTTAACTTTAAATTTCAAATCTATGCTGTTTAGAAAATATGTGCATAAATGTATATTATTGATAGTGATCGGCTTTAGCATTTCACTCCATGTAGATGCGCAAGTGTTGAAAGGTGTGGTTGTTGATTCTGAACATGTAGGGCTTCCTGGTGTTTCGGTATCTATAAAAGGAAGCGGTACAGGTACTATTACGGACTCCAAGGGGAATTATGTACTTAGCGGTTTGCAAAAAGGGGTTACTATTGAGTTTAGTTATATAGGTATGATTACTCAAACTTTTGTTTATAAAGGGCAAAAGACGCATAAAGTCACTATGGAGGAAGACGCTCAGATATTGACGGAAGTTGTAGTAGTCGGTTATGGTCAACAGAAAAAAGAAAGTGTTGTAGGTTCTATCACTCAAGCTAAAGGTGACGATTTGTTAAGGTCCGGCAATGTGACAACTGTTTCCGAGGCTTTGACCGGGATTCTGCCGGGAGTATCTACCATGCAAGCGGCTGGTCAGCCTGGGGCTACTTCCGCTAATATACTTATTCGAGGACAATCTACTTGGACGGATAATACTCCGCTCTATATGGTAGATGGAGTAGAGAGGGATTTTAATGATCTTGATCCCAATGAAATAGAATCTATTTCTGTATTGAAAGATGCTTCAGCTACGGCTGTTTACGGTGTTAAAGCTGCAAATGGAGTTATTCTGATAACTACGAAACAAGGAATGAAAGGGAAGATAAAAATAAACTTTTCTGCCAATTTCGGAGTAAAACAACCGACTATTGATACAAATTATATAACTGACTATCCTACGAGCTTGCGCCATTATAATATTGCTTTAATGAATGATCATATATACTCTAAACTTATTTCTGAGAATACGATAGCGCAGTGGGAAGATCCGAATCGTGATATGGACTATTATTCGTATACTAATTATATCAATACCTTATTGGGAACCGGACAATCTCAAACTTATAATTTAAATCTTTCTGGTGGTAATGATTTTGTACGTTTTTTTACTTCTTTCGGTTATAACTATGATGGAGATATATTCAGGCTGGAAAAGCAACGCGATTTTGATCCGCGTACTTATCAAAAACGTTATAATTGGCGAAGCAATATAGACTTTACTCTTACAAAGACGACGAAATTTTCAGTAAGACTTTCCGGGGATGTGAAAGACTGGAATGGAAATTATGTCACGAAAAATGCGAATGGCGGCATAGCGGAGGGAGGAGCTGATCTGGCTCGTTTATATCAGGTAGTGATGATTGGACCACCACCGGTGACAAGTGACGGCTTATTAGGTACAGAACAAGGTTCAAGCCTTAATCCAAATTATTTAGGCTGGTTGGAACGAGAAGGACAATTTATGAGAAGAAGTAACCGGTTCTATGCGGATTTTGTATTGAAACAACAATTATTAAAAGGTCTTGAACTTACCGCAAAGTTATCGTTCAATCAATATCGGCAATACGATAGTTCTATTCAGAATAAGCCCATTTATTATTATCCGAATGCAGATAACACCGGTTTTATTCAGTTGGATCCTAATCAACAGGTAACCGCACCTCAAGTGACAGCTGAATCGTTGTCGGCTTATAATAAAAGCTTGTATTATGAATTATCGTTATTATATAAGAAGAAAATAGGAGTTCATGATTTCAGTGTTTTAGGGGTTTTTAATCGTAGAAAATATCAGAATAAGGTTGCTTTCCCAAATTATGAAGAGTCTTGGGTAGGACGTGCGACATATGCTTATGCAGATAAATATTTATTCGAATTTAATGGCGCTTATAACGGGAATGAGAATTTTGCACCAGGCAAACGTTTCGGTTTCTTCCCTTCGGCTGCTCTTGGATGGGTTGTTTCACAGGAGAAGTTCATGAAAGAGCATTTACCGACAATTGAATTTCTGAAAATACGATATTCTTATGGTGAGGTAGGTTCGGACAGAGGATTGGGTGGACAACGTTATTCTTATATATCAACATATTCTTCTTATAATGGAAACACCTATTATGGAGATCCGAAAACGGCATTGGGAACTGTATATATGGAAGGTACTCCTGCCAACGTAGAGAATACATGGGAGACTGCCATTAAACAAAATATAGGACTAGAAATGACTTTTTTGAAAGGACGTTTACGTGGTAGCGTAGACTTTTTTGATGAAAGGCGTAAGGGAATTTTGATGCAACGTAATACAGTACCTTATTGGTACGGAAATTCTTCTCCGAAAGTAAATTTAGGAAAGACTAAGAATCATGGTATTGATATTGAGTTAAAATGGAATGATAGAATAAAACAGTTTAATTATTGGTTTACCGGTAATATTTCATTGACAGAAAATCGGGTCGTTTATCGGGATGATGCTCCGGCAACTCCAGAATACCAGCGTCAGGCAGGAAAACCGATTGGCTGGCGTTCAGGTCTGGTTGATTTAGGCTATTATCAAAATTGGAATGATGTTTATAACTATCCGGTATCTTCATACAACACTACAGGTCTGATGCCCGGAGATTTAATTTTTATGGATTATAATGGAGATGGGATAGTTGACAAAGATGACTGGATTCCTATTGCCAATCCGAGCTATGCTTCTAAAACCTATGCGTTTTCGTTTGGATTTGAGTTTAAGGGATTTAGTGTATCGGCTATGTTTAATGGTATGTTCGGATTATCCAAATATGTATCCGGCAGTTATTTATGGGAGTATGATACAATAACTTCTTTGGGTTTTATGTTACATAATAACGAACAGAGAGATTATTGGACACCTGATAATCCGAATGCTTCTCATCCTATTCTGCATTCAACGAAAAATGGTCACAATGAACAGACTAGTACATATAGTACACGTAATAGCTCATTCCTGAGATTACGTAATTTGGAAGTGAAATATAGTTTTCGCAAACTTTTAAAACGAAAATCAAATATGTTGGAGAATCTGGAAATATATGCCAACGGACAAAACTTGTTTACATGGTCGCCTTTGCCGGATTCTTTTGATCCGGAAGCTCAGAAATTGGAAGTATATCCAATATCTAAGAGATTTAATTTTGGTTTTAGGATTTCATTGTGAAAAAGGAGGATGATATATGAAACGATATATTAAATTAGCAGGTGTATTATTGATATCGGGATTGGTAGCATGTGAAGATTACTTGGATGTTAATCCGGAAATGGGGATTACGGCAGAAGAGATATATAGTGACTATTATAATTTTAAAGGAGCTGTTGACAGGGCTACGAATCTGATTCATAATTATGTGTTTGATCGTTATGACTGGGATTGTGAGGTTGGTGGTCTTTCCGACGAGGCGCAAAGTGTGAAAAGCGCTCCTACTATGTTATCTGTAAATACGGGTTTGTGGCAGGATTATTCCGGACGTGAATTTGGTTTCAAGAATCAAAATGAGTCAACGGCTACAAATGTTGCTAACCGTGGATATAATCGCGAACCAGCCGGAGAAGCTGTTGCTGCTATCCGTGCTGTAAATCAGTGTTTGGAGAATTTTCATTTATTGCATATTTTCCCTGATGAAATAGGATATACTCCTGGAGAATTGAAAGCACAGTTGTTAGGACAATGCTATTTCTTAAGAGGATGGCATTATTTTCAGATAATTAACCGTTATGGTGGGATGCCTATAATGGATAGGGTATATAAAAGTACGGAAACGTTTGACGTGGAGCGTCCGACTTATTTGGAATCTGCGAAATGGATGGTTGCTGACATGGATTCTGCTGTAAAGTATTTGCCTGAAAAATGGGGGGCACGTGATTTAGGACGTGTGACGAAAACGAGTGCCAAAGCTTTAAAAGCTATGATGCTATTGTATGCTGCCAGTCCGAATATGAATCCTGATTTGAATCCTTATGGTTCGGATAATAGGGAGTATAATATAGAAATTGCTAAAAAGGCGGTGGCTGCATCTGTTGAAGCAATAAAAAGTGCGGAATCGCCTGATACGCGTTATAAAATGTATGATTTGGCCGATTATACGAATAATTTCTATTCACGTGTCAGTGGCATAAGTGATGAGGCTATTTTCCAGCCACCAATGACGATTGACCAGGCTCCTATGAGACATCAGGGAACAGGTACGGGCTGGTATTTGCCGATGTTTGACGGAGGATGGAATATATTCAATACACCTACCCAGAATGCGGTAAACAGATTTGAAACAATATCAGGGTGGGATATTAAAGATTTCAGAGCTACCGATTTTGATGAAGATAATCCTTATATGCGAAGAGATCCTCGTCTGCGAATGTTTATATATTGTCATGGTGATGACATGTATCCTACAAAAGAGACAACAAATAAGGAACATCCGAAGTACTGGGATGCCAGTGAAAATTCCTGGCATTGGAAGAAATTTAAGAATACTGCAGGAGGATTGATTTTTACGGGATATATTCATCGTAAGTTTCGTTGGCCAGGAAATAATAATTTTGAGAAGGTAGTTGGTTATTATCGGATTTTTCCATTCATACGTTTCCCTCAACTTTATCTGGATTTTGCAGAAGCAGCCAATGAAGTTTATGGTCCTAATGGGGCAGTTCCTGGAACACAACTTACAGCTGCGACGGCTCTTTATGAAGTGCGTAAACGTGTCGGAATGCCGCCGGTACGTGCTGAATATACTGTTGACAAGCAAACTTTTCGGGAACGTATTTATAATGAACGTGCGGTGGAGTTGTATATGGAATTTCATCGTTGGACGGATATACGGCGCTGGAGACTGGCTAAGGAGCTGTTTGCAGGTCAGAAGTGTATAAAGGGAGCTTATATACATAAGGTTAATGGTGAATTGAAATTTGAAGAACAAACCTTGGACAATGCAGTACGTGTCTTCGAAGACCGTCATTATTGGTATCCTTTTGATAGGGCTACTATGAATATGATGTTAACTTTTAAACAGAATCCCGGATGGTAACTAAATAACGAATAGGGTATGAAAAAAATAGTATTACTTATAATGTCAATATATTGTGGGGGAGTTGCTTTATTGGCTCAGGGCAATAACATTATCCGTTTTGATGGACAACAGGATAGTGTAGTTGCTCTTCCTTACATGCAAATAGATAAGGAGCGATCTGTGGGAGCTGTCAGTACAGTGACCGGAGAGCAGTTATCACATAGTACGCGTTATGGAATTAATACAGCTATGACCGGGTTGGCTTCCGGACTGTTTGTGCTGGGTGGTTCCACTAACCCGGGGTCTGAGGCTGCTACATGGAAGATTCGCGGGCTCTCAAGGGGCAATGACGGTGACGGACCGCTGATTGTGATAGATGGGCAAAATAATCGTTCATTGTCAAGCATTACTATCGAAGAGGTCGAATCAGTGCAAGTTTTGAAAGATATTACGGCAAAAATGCTGTATGGAAGTAAAGCTGCTAATGGAGTTATAATGATTACAACCAAACGGGGAAAAGGTAAAACACGTTATCATGCAACAGGAGAGTTCGGATTGAAGCAGGCGGTTCATATCCCGGAGTTTATTAATTCTAAAGATTATACGCGTCTATATAATCAAGCTTTGAAGAATGACGGGCTGGCTTCTTTATATTCCGCAGAAGATATAGCGGGATATGCGGCGGCGAATAATCCTGAAAAATATCCAGATGTAGACTTTTATGATATTTTCTTAAAAGAAAATACACAGTTCTATCGTGCTAATTTGCAGGTAGAAGGCAGCAGGAATAAGATTGGTTATTTTTTGAATTTAGGTTATTATGGCGAGAATGGTCTGGAAGCGGTAGGAGACGGGACCAAATATACCCGTTTGAATGTGCGTAGTAATTTGGATTATCAGATAAATGATTATATTTCCTCTTATTTGGATATTGCTGCCCGTTGGGATTTATGGTCTCGTCCGAATCTTTCTTATTCCGTTTTTTTCAATTCATTATCCACACATCGTCCTAATGATTATCCCTTGTTTATGGGAGAGTATGGAGATGAAAATTCATTAGGATGGGGAGTTAACCAGTCTACCAATCTTTATGGAGAACTGACCCGTAAAGGGTATGCCGATGATGAAAACTCATTTGCACAGACAAACATGGGATTGAAATTTAATTTGAATCATCTGGTACGTGGACTGACGGCCAAAGTATCTTTGTCTTATGATGCTTATAACGCTATATCTAAGGGAAAAACTTATACTTATTCGCGCGTTCGTTTAGAAGAAGACGGAAGCTACGTTCGTGTGGGCGAAGACAACCTGAAGGGGACCGAATCAAAATTCAGTGATGATACTTACCGGAATCTCGGGCTGAATGGTCAGGTTGATTACAGTACTTCATGGCAAAAGCATGAATTATTGGCCAATATGGTTTATAATGTACAACGCAAGTCTGTGAAAACTATATTGAACGGGCCTTCAACTATTCAAGATGATAAAAGTATGAATGTGGGCCTTCGTATGAATTATGCCTATGATAGAAAGTACATTGTCGAATTGGATGCTTCGTTGATGGGGTCTGACAAATTCATAAAAGAAAATCGTTGGGGGATGTTTGGTGCGGTAGGTCTGGCATGGAATATTTCAAGGGAGAACTTCATGCGGGAGCTGGACTGGCTAGATGTATTGAGAGTGAAAGGAAGCTTTGGAGTTATGGGATATGACAATGCCTATGATTATCTGATGTATGAAAGTTTTTATTCATCGAATGGTAATTTCCGTACAGGAAATAAAAACAGCATGATAGAATATGGTCATAAGATTAGCCAGATTGGTAATAAGGATTTCACTTTTGAGAAATCTCGTGAGTTGAATATCGGTCTTGAGGGACGCTTTCTGAAGGACAGGCTTGCTTTAGACGCTAATTATTTTTATGAATATCGTTATGATATACCCACGGAGTTGAAATATCAGATTCCGTCTTATGTCGGATTCAATGCTACATATCCTAATATGAATTATAATGAAATAAGTAATCGTGGTTTTGAATTGAGTGTGTCGTGGGGTGACCGTACCGGTGCTTTGAAATACCAGGTGGGAGCAAACTTTATGTATACGAAAGCTATCCATGAGAAAATAGACGAGAAAAATATGTATACTCATCAGAACCGTGCCGGAAGAGAAACGGATGCTATCATGGGATGGCTGGCTGATGGACTTTATCAGAATGAAGCCGAAGTTCAGGAACACGGGGTGATATCAAAATACGGTAACATTAAGCCCGGTGATATTAAACTGTTGGATGTAATCAATGATAGAGGAGATAATATTATAGATGATTATGATAAAGTATTTATTGGTAATTCTTTTCCACGTGTAAACTACGCTTTGAATTTGAATTTGGAGTATAAGGGGATTTCTTTATACCTGCTCGGACAGGGAGTAGCTGGATTTGACCGAATGATGTCCAACAGTTATTATTTCTGTACAGGACAGTCCAAGTATTCTGAAAAGGTACTCGGTACGGCTATTGTTAATCCTGAAACGGGTAATATTCAACAAGGAGCTACTTATCCGCGTCTGACCAGTCTGGATAACGGGCATAGTTATCGTGCTTCAACTTATTGGATAGAGAAAGGTTCGTATTTTAAGTTGAGAACAGCAGAGTTGGCATATACAATTCCTGCTAGTATTTGTTCGAAAATAGGTGCGGACAACTTGAAAGTGTTTGTGAAAGGAGATAATCTGTTTACTCTTTCTACAATAAAAGACCTTGACCCTGAGAATATCAATGCGGGATTGACGGGAAATCCGATGTTTCGGACATTTTCAGTAGGGATTGTTTTGAATTACTGATTGATTTACAGAACTAATTACATAAGATGATTATGAGAAAAATAGTGACTATATTATGCTGCCTGATGGCTTTGTTGAGTGCCTGCGACAGCTTTTTCGATCCAAAACTGACCAATAATAAAGGGGAACAACAGTTGATTGACGATCCGAATATAATTCGTGGTTTTATCACTTTTGCTTATCGTTCCATACCGTTGAATTATGATGCGTTTGGCAGTGACTTTCTTGATTGTGCCACAGATAACGCATTAACTAATAATCTGAGTGGAAGTATGAATCTGATGAGCGGCCAAAATGGTTATTGGACCAATATATCCAATCCATTGGATAATTGGAATGCCTCTTATGAGAATATAAGAAGTCTGAACGATTTTATAGAACGGGGATTGGGAGAAGATATCGTGTATATTCGTTCCAATGCTCAGGAAAATGCGGATTACCGGAATCGTTTGAAAGGTGAAGCGTATTTCTTGCGTGCATGGATTCAGTTTGATTTATTACGACGTTTTTCGGGCATAGATACAGAAGGGAAACTAATGGGCTTTCCGATTATAACGCAAACGATGTCGGTTGAAAAAATTGAAATGCGACCGCGAAACACATTTGACGAATGCGTGAAACAGATATTGGATGATATAACAGTGGCTTTATCGGCGGGCCTGAAAGATAAATACGAAGGTGACAATGCCATTTGGGGAGCTACTAACTTGGGACGTCCCACTACTGTTGCCTGTAAAGCATTGAAGTCACGAGTCTTGTTGTATGCGGCTAGTCCTGCATATAATTTGCACGAAGATGCCGAGCGCTATAAACAAGCAGCTCAAGCTGCCAAAGATGTCATAGACATGATTGGAACTACTTTGCCGGACATTTATAAAGTGGATAATATTTCTGCGATATTTTATAATAATGATGATTGCGACGAGTTGATATTGAGACGTGTAGCAGGAAATGAAACAGGTGATTTGGGAATGGAGACACGTCATTTCGCACCGGCTGTCGGGCTGATAGGAGCAGGAAAATGTAATCCGTCACAGAATTTGGTTGACGCCTTTCCTATGGCGAACGGGTATCCTATCGATCATCCGGATGCACAACGTCCGGCGGATATGTATGCTGAACGGGATCCTCGTTTGGCAATGACCATACTTCATAATGGTTCGGTATTCAAAGGAGTGGAAATTCAAACATATAGTGGTGGCAATTGTATGCCGGGTGCGACGGGGGTAACAGACCAGAATTCTACTCGTACCGGATATTTTTTACGTAAATGGATAAGCTCAAAGGTTAATCTGATTTCCGGTAATACAATTACTGATTATCATTATTATGCCATGTTCCGTAAAGTGGAAGCATTTCTTAATTTTGCCGAAGCAGCTAATTTTGCTTACGGACCAGATGACAAAACATTAGGAATGTCTGCTCGTGAAGCCATTGCAGAAGTGCGGCGCAGAGCTGGGCTGGCGTCGGCAGGTGATCCTTACTTGTACAGTTTGAATACAAAAGATGAGCTGGAGGGATTGATCAAGAACGAAAGAAGAATAGAACTTTGTTTTGAAAACCATCGTTTCTTTGATCTTCGTCGTTGGAAAGAGGGGATGAACGAATCGGTGAAAGGCATCACTTTCTCCGGACCCGATGATAAAGAAGGCCGGGTGACAGTGGTTCAGACTCCTGTTTACAGGGATTATATGATCTATGGACCTATACCAAATGCGGAAAGAATGAAGTGTCCTGCCATTACTCAGAATCAAGGTTGGTAAATTTTAGAAAAGGAAAGCAAATTATGAAAACATCATTTAAACTGTTATTGGCTGTCTGCTCATTCATGTGGTTACAGTCTTGTTATGAAGAGTATAAATTTGATTATACACATACTACAGCTTATTTCGCCCGTCAGAAACCGTTGCGTACTTTGGTGGAAGAAGAAGGAAAGAATATGTGTTTTACGTTTGGCGTGGTATTATCCGGAGTCTATTCGAACGAGAAAGATTGGAAGGTGGAGTTTGAAATAGCTCCGGAGTTATTGGATGATTATTCGGAGATGAAGTTATTGCCGGAAGATTATTATTCACTTTCCGATAATCGGAATATCGTGATACCTGCCGGAAAGATTTTGGGTGAGATAGAAGTGAAGATGGATAAAGAGAAGTTTATGAATGACCCTTTGGCATTGACCGGAGTGTATGCCCTCCCGATACGTATTGTACATTCTGAAACCGACTCAATTCTTGAAAATGCGGACTATACCATTATAGCCGTGAAATATGTAAACAAGTATCATGGGCATTACTGGGTGAAAGGAGAGGATTCGAAATACGACTCTTCTGGTACGTTAATCGACACGGAAACGTATTCTTCCGCAGATTTGGTGACTAATCGTCGTGCTACTTTAGTTAGTAAAGGCAGGAATACTCTCTCTATTCCATATATCGGACGGTTTAATAGTGACGGCTATTCTATGATGTTGAAAGTCGACAATGCTGGAGAGGTAAAACTGGTAGGAGACATTAAGTCAAGCATAAAAGAAGTTGCGGGTGCCGGAACGTATGATGAGGGAAAAAATATATTTGCTGTTGAATATTCGTATACGGATGGCGACGGGTATAAACATGTAGTGAAAGATGAATTGATATTTAGTAATTTGGAGTTAAAGTTAGAAGAGTGGTAAATTTGTTTCAAATGTATGTGGACAGAAAACATGAGTGTGTTTTAAATACGAGTGCTTAAATGTCATTTTTAC
>PPYE01293715.1_pt1 | contig 17502 bp, 22 predicted proteins | sample 1559881 | NCBI WGS metagenome assembly PPYE01 (sample SAMN08240022, study PRJNA423297) | Human gut metagenome, whole genome shotgun sequencing project. | reverse complement strand
AACAGCTCAAAAAGAAACCCCTAATCCCCTCAAGATTGAGGGGTAGGGGAGTTGAAGTGTCGAAGACACTTTTTTATATGCGCTTATCGGAAACTGCATTGACAAATATTCGTGAAAAGAGGATAATGGTTCGAGTCGGAAAGGAAGATGAGGGAACTTGAAAAGTTTGGTACAAAAGAAGGATAGAAGCCATTATCTGTTCAGTAACCGGGAGCTTACTGCTTTGATCATCCCGCTGATCATTGAACAGATGCTGGCTGTGCTGGTGGGGATGGCCGACAGTATCATGGTGGCGAGCGTCGGGGAAGCAGCAGTGTCTGGTGTTTCCCTGGTAGACAATATTATGGTGCTGCTGATCAATGTGTTTTCGGCGCTGGCCACAGGAGGCGCTGTCGTAGCGGGGCAGTATCTGGGACAGGGAAGAAAGGAAGGTGCCAGAAAGGCTGCAGATCAGCTGGTTTGGTTTATCACGATCTGCGCAGTGGCGATTACATTGCTCATTTATGTCTGCCGCTACTGGATCCTGCATGGTGTGTTCGGACAGATTGATGCTGAAGTGATGGGCCATGCCAATACCTATCTTTTGATCGTAACGGCATCGATTCCCTTTATAGCATTATATAACGGCGGCGCGGCCATTTTCCGGACGATGGGAAATTCCCGGATATCCATGCGGGTATCTATTGTGATGAACATCATCAATGTGACGGGGAATGCGATCCTGATTTATGGAGTACACATGGGAACTGCCGGAGTGGCGATCCCGACGCTGGTTTCCAGAATCGTTGCGGCGGTTTTGATCATGGTGCTTCTCTGTGACAGCCGGAGAGAAATATCGGTGACCCCGTCGCTGAACTATCGCCCTGATTTTATGCTGATCAGGAAAATCCTGAGCGTTGGAATACCAAATGGACTGGAAAACAGTATGTTTCAGCTGGGGAAAATTATTGTGCTGAGCCTGGTTTCTACCTTTGGGACTTATGCAATCGCAGCCAATGCTGTTTCCAATACTCTGGCTTCATTCCAGGTCCTGCCGGGAATGGCCATTGCACTTGCGGTCACCACGGTGATTGCAAGGTGTGTCGGGGCAGGGGATTATGAACAGGTGAAATATTATACCAGAAAATTAATCCTGATCACCCACGGAGCGCTGGTAATTACAAATGTTGTCATTGTGGTGGCGCTTCCATTCATCTTAAAGGTTTACCATCTGTCGGATATCACAGCAGAGACAACTTCGCAGATCGTTATTTTTTATGCAGTCTGCAGCGTGCTGTTCTGGCCGTTATCATTTACCCTCCCGGCTACATTCCGGGCATCCGGTGATGCGAAAATGTGTATGATCATTTCGGTGGTGTCTATGTGGATATTCCGGGTCATTTTCAGCTATGTGCTGGGCGAATATCTGGGCATGGGTGTATTCGGAGTATGGGTGGCTATGATCATCGACTGGCTGGTACGGGAGAGCTGTTTTGTGATAAGGTACCGCAGCGGGAAATGGAAACACCAGGCTATTTCTTAAGGGGAATTTTCGCAGGAACGTAGAAAAATGTCATTGTAAAAGTGGATTTCCTACTTTATAATAAATAGATACAATGATTTTCGAAAAAGAAAATGTAGTTGTTTTGACAGTGTATATAAGGAGGAACAAGGGTGAAAAGAGAGTTAGTCATTGTCCTGGATTTTGGCGGGCAGTATAACCAGCTGGTGGCAAGACGTGTCCGGGAATGTAATGTATATTGTGAGATTTATTCTTATCGGATTGATATTGAAAAGATCAAAGCTATGAATCCTAAGGGAATTATCCTGACCGGAGGACCAAACAGCTGTTATCTGGAGGATTCCCCCACATATTCCAGAGAATTATTTGAACTGGGAATCCCGGTACTTGGCCTGTGCTATGGGGCGCAGCTGATGATGCATGTGCTGGGAGGCAAGGTAGAACGTGCAGACGTCAGAGAGTACGGCAAGACGGAAGTCCTGATCGACAAGAAGGCTTCCAAAGTATTCCGGGATGTATCTGAAAAGACTGTATGCTGGATGAGCCATTTCGATTACATTTCAGAGATCGCACCGGGATTTGAGATCACAGCGCACACAGCAGACTGTCCGACAGCAGCGGCAGAAAATGAAGAAAAGAAGCTGTATGCGATCCAGTTCCATCCGGAAGTGCTCCACACACAGGAAGGAACGAAAATGCTCTTTAACTTTGTGCGGAATGTCTGCGGATGTGCAGGAGACTGGAAGATGGACTCCTTTGTAGAGAGTTCCATCGAGGCAATCCGTGAGAAGGTGGGAGGCGGCAAGGTATTGTTGGCGTTATCCGGCGGCGTGGATTCATCTGTGGCAGCAGGACTTCTATCCAGAGCTATCGGAAAGCAGCTGACCTGCGTATTTGTTGATCATGGCCTCCTCAGAAAAAATGAAGGGGACGAAGTAGAGGCAGTCTTCGGACCGGAAGGGGATTTTGACCTGAATTTTATCCGTGTCAATGCACAGGAAAGATATTATGGCAAGCTGGCTGGTGTGACAGAGCCGGAGCAGAAGCGTAAGATTATCGGCGAGGAATTCATCCGTGTGTTTGAGGAAGAGGCAAAGAAGATCGGCGCCGTAGACTTCCTGGCGCAGGGAACTATTTATCCGGATGTGGTAGAGAGCGGTCTGGGCGGAGAATCCGCTGTGATCAAATCTCATCATAACGTAGGCGGACTTCCGGATTACGTTGATTTTAAAGAAATCATCGAGCCGCTTCGTGATCTTTTCAAAGACGAAGTAAGAAAAGCAGGACTGGAACTGGGACTTCCGAAAGAGCTGGTATTCCGCCAGCCGTTCCCGGGACCGGGACTTGGCATCCGTATCATCGGAGAGGTGACGGCGGAGAAGGTAAAGATCGTGCAGGATGCTGACGCTATTTACCGGGAAGAGATCGCAAATGCCGGACTGGACCAGGAGATCAACCAGTATTTTGCGGCACTGACTAATATGCGTTCTGTTGGCGTCATGGGAGACGAAAGGACTTATGACTATGCAGTGGCGCTGCGTGCGGTGAAGACGATTGATTTCATGACAGCCGAGGCGGCGGAGATCCCGTATGAGGTGCTGCAGAAGGTGATGAGCAGGATCATTAATGAGGTCAAGGGGGTTAACCGGGTATTTTACGATTTGACCAGTAAACCGCCGGGGACGATAGAAATGGAATAGACACCACATCTCTGGGAAGCCTTATTTTGCAGGCTTTCCAGAGATTTTTCTCTTTTGTTGGCTACAAATTGGCTACACCTGCCATTTGGCTACCATTCGGAACGTTTCCCCGGTGCCGGATGGCGCTCTGACAGGGCAGGAAACTTCATCCATCTTTAGGTTGACATCGGCGGATGTTATACTGTAAAATGAAAAGAGTTCTCAAAACCGAAGGGAATGACAGCCTGCAGAACGCAGCGGAGGAAGACAAGGAGGAGCAGAAGACATGAACAAGAATAAGCAGAAAATCAGCGCTCTTTTGATCAGCGCGGCACTGATAGCCGTACTGTCACTTTCCTTGATCTTTCTGGTGAAAGAAGCCGGTCATCAGTGCACCGGCGAGGATTGTCCCGTGTGCGCCGGGATCCATCAGATCCGGCAGTCCTTAAGGCAGATTGGCGGTGGCGAAGCGGTGGAAGCGGCGGCAGTGCCGGCGCTGATCGTGTCTGCTCTTCTTGCTTTTTCGTCGGTATCCTATGTATCATCCACATCGCTGATCACACAGAAGGTCAGAATGGATAATTAAATCAAGACCTCCCATACAAGGGGGAAGTATGTCTGTGTAAAGGACAGAGATTCTCCCTTGTATTTTTGCGTCCATTTTTAGAAAGACTGGAGGTCATTTTATGAAGAAATATAAATTTGTTGCAATGATGGCTCTGCTGGTGAGCTGTCTGTGTTTGTCCGCCTGCGCAAATGGCGGAAAGAAGGCTTCGGAAGATTCGAAGACGTCGGAAGCTGTTTCGAAAGAAACCGGAAAACTGAAGATCGTTACCACCATCTTTCCGGTCTATGACTGGGTAAAAGAACTATTGGGAGACCGCGCAGATCAGGCAGAGATTACCCTGCTTCTCAAGGATCAGGCGGATCTGCACAGCTATCAGCCCTCGGCGGAGGATATCCTGAAAATCTCTGACTGCGATTTGTTTATCCATGTAGGAGGGGAGTCGGACAAATGGGTAGCCGATACCCTGAAGCAGGGGAAGAATCCGGACCGCAAGGTAATAAATCTGCTGGATCAGCTGGGAAGCTCTGTGAAAGAAGAGGAACTGGTGGAAGGCATGGAAGCGGAGCCGGAGCATGAAGAGGGAGAGAAGGAAGAAGAGGGACCGGAATATGACGAGCATGTATGGCTGTCGTTAAAGAATGCCGGGATACTTTGCGGCGTGGTGGCTAATACCTTAAAGGAAATAGACCCGGAATATGCAGAGCATTATCAGAAACGGGCGGATGCGTATATCGGCAGATTAGATAAGCTGGACCGCAGATGTCAGGAGACGGCAGATGCGGCGGCCCAAAAAACACTGGTGTTTGGGGATCGATTCCCATTCCGGTATCTGGCGGATGACTATGGATTTACTTATTATGCGGCATTTGCCGGATGCTCGGCGGAGACAGAGGCAAGTTTTAAAACAATTGCATTTCTGGCAGATAAGATGGATCAGCTTCAGCTGAAATGCATTTTTACCATCGACAAACCGGACCAGAAGATTGCCAAAGCAGTCATTGCGAATACCCGGGAGAAGAACCAGAAGATTCTAACCCTGGATTCCATGCAGTATGGAATGTCAGAAAAAGAGTCCCAGGGACATACCTATCTGTCTATCATGGAACAGAATCTGGAGGTTTTAAAGGATGCTTTGCAGTAACGAAGAACAGGAGACGATGCAGATTTCATGCCGGAAACTGGCGCTTGGCTACGAGGGGGACCGGTTGGTGGAGAATCTGGATTTTTGCGTAAATCAGGGGGATTACCTGTGTATCGTCGGAGAAAATGGATCGGGGAAAACGACGCTGATGAGAACCTTGCTTCAGCTTCAGCTGCCGGCCGCCGGAGTGATCCGGCTGGGAAAGGGACTGAGCAGAAGAGACATGGGCTATCTGCCCCAGCAGACTCGTATCCAGAAAGATTTTCCGGCATCCGTAAGAGAGATCGTTCTCTCCGGGTGCCAGAATCTTTCCGGCATCCGGCCCTTCTATTGCCGCCGGGAAAAGGAACTGGCGCAGACCAGTCTGGAAAGGCTGGAGATTGCTCATCTGGCAGGACGCTGTTACAGAGAATTGTCCGGAGGACAGCAGCAGAGAGTGTTGCTGGCGAGAGCGCTATGCGCGGCCCGCAAGATACTGTTCCTGGATGAACCAGTGACGGGACTGGATCCGAAAGCGGCAGAGGGACTCTATGATCTTGTGGCGCAGTGGAACCGGGAAGATGGGATGACTGTCATCATGGTCACCCATGATATTCCGGCAGCCATGACCTATGCAAGCCACATTCTTTATATGGGAACCGAATGGTTCTGGGGATCAAGGGAGGAATATGAAGGATTCCGGCTGCGGTCCGTCCTGGCTTATGGGAAAGGAGGAGACCGATGATGATGGAGTGGACAGAGAAGCTGCTGCTGTATCTTTCTTATCCCTTTGTGCGGTACGCTCTGATAGCAGGTGTACTGATCGCGCTGTGTTCTTCCCTTTTAGGAGTCACCCTGGTGCTGAAGCGGTTTTCATTTATCGGGGATGGACTTTCGCATGTGGCCTTTGGCGCCATGGCAGCGGCAGCAGTTCTCCAGGTCACGAACCACCTGTTGTTCATTCTGGCGGTGACTATGATCTGTGCAGTGTTATTGCTCCGGAGGGGACAGTCGGCTAAGCTGAAGGGAGATGCCGCCCTTGCCATGGTCTCTGTAGGAGCCCTTGCCATAGGATATCTTTTGATGAACCGGTTCTCCACCGGCCCGAATCTGTCCGGAGATGTATGCACTACCTTGTTTGGCTCTACCTCTATTCTGACTTTGACGGAAGAAGATGTGCATTTATGTATGCTGCTGGCGGTCCTGGTTGTGGCGCTGTTCCTGTTCTTTTATCACAAGATCTTTGCAGTGACCTTTGACGAGACGTTTGCCAGAGCGGCGGGGACGCCGGTGGAAGTCTATAACCTGCTGCTGGCGGTTCTGATCGCGGTTATTATCGTACTGGCCATGAATCTGGTGGGATCTCTGCTGATCTCAGCTTTGGTGATCTTTCCGGCGCTGTCGGCCATGCGGGTGTTCCGGACATTCCGGGTGGTCACAGTCTGCTCATCCATACTCTCAGTATGCTGTGCATTTGCCGGAATCCTCATTTCCATTCTGACGGGGATGCCGGTGGGAGCCACCATCGTTGCGGTTAACATAGTAGGCTATGTGATGTTCTGCGGGGCAGGCAAGATTGCCGGGAGGTGAGAATGTATGAAAGGAATCCATAAGACGGCGCTGCTGATTCTGGGGATGTTGGTGATGACCGGCTGCGGTGGCTTGCAGGACAGCAGGGAGAGCCTTCGTCTGGAGATGCCGGAATATCAGCCGGCAGAGAGTCCGCAGCCGCAGGAAAAGAAAAAATCAGGGCAGGCGGATTATGATCTGACGGAGATGAATCAGGATATGTTATATGCAACGCTGTTTCAGATATTGATAGATCCCCGGAAATATGAGGGAAAAACGGTCCGGGTGAAAGGCCTGTACCATGCAAGTACTTCCAGGGACGGCGGACAGCTGCGGCATTGCTGTGTCGTCAGGGATTCAAGGGGATGCTGTGCGCAGGATATGGAATTTATCTGGGGAGATGGAACCCATGCTTATCCGGATGAATATCCGGCAGAAAATGCCGGGATCACGGTACAGGGAACCGTTGAGGTCTATCAGGAACCGCAGGATGAGAAAAATGTATATTGCCGCCTGAAAGGCGCTGCACTGACAGTGGAAGGCGACTCGCAGTAAGTAGGTGAATGTATGAAAAAAGTAATGTGGGAGCAGATTCCCGACAGGAGAAGCATAGCTTCATTTCTAAAAAGACGGAAAGGGATGTGCATCCTGATTCTTTTGTATCTGCTGTGTCTGGTCTTTGTAAAAAATGATGCGTGGCTGTATCGTACGCCCATAGTAAAGATCACGGACGTACGGGAAAAGGAAAATGTACGGGAAGAGGACGAAAATCAAAAAGAAGCCGTCCGGGAACAGATTCTTACGGGAATCCTGCAGAATGGGAAAGAAAAGGGAACGGAGGTCATCCTGAAGAATAAGTATTCCTATGAGGGAGTGTTGGATCAGGAATATCACAAGGGTGACTACGTGTTTGTGGGCGTCAGCAAAGATTCTTTTTCCGGAAGTATCAAAGGATTGAAAAGAGACGCATATCTGGCGGGACTTCTGGGGGCTTTGTTTCTGTTGCTGGTTCTTGTGTCCGGGAAAAACGGGATACTGACTATCGGAACATTTCTGGGAAACCTGCTCCTGTTCGGCGTGGGATTTTTTGGATTTGCAGAAGGGGGAAATCTGTTCTGGATCAGCGATGTGGCTGCGGTGGTCTTTACGGTAGTGACCATGGTGCTGCTGAATGGATTCCGACGCAAGACCTGGGCTGCGATTATCGCCGTATTCTGCGTCCTGGCGGTGATCATGTGGATCTTTGATTCCGTATCCGCTCATACGACGGAACTGGATTATTCGGTGATGGAGTATCTGGGCAGCCTGGACCCTCCGGAAGAATTGTTCCGGGCTGAAATAATGTTGTCGGGACTGGGGGCTATCATGGACGTGGCGGTCACCATTTCTACCGCAATGGAAGAAATCGTACGGAAGAATCCTCTTGTTACCTTCCGCCAGCTGTTCGTGTCCGGAAGAGAGATCGGATACGACATTATGGGAACCATGATAAACGTATTGCTCTTTGTATTTGCCTGCGGACTGATTCCGTCTTTTCTGATACGGATGAAGAATGAAGTAAGTTTTCTTACCATTGTCAGGCTTCATATTCCATTTGAGATCTGCCGGTTCCTGATGGAGAGTATCGGTATCGTTCTGGCCATACCGATCTCGATCGTGGTGGCGTCTGCCTGTATGAAGATGACAGTAAGGAGGAAATCATGATAGCGATTCTGGCGTTGATATTGTTTGTGCTGCTGCTGGCGGTGGGAGGCGAGCGGGGAGCGGTCTCCGTAATGGCGTTGGCTGGCAACATCATTGTATTGTCTTTAACGGTCCTGCTGCTGGCCTCGGGGTGGCCGATCCTACTGGTGATGGTGCCGGCAGGGATTGCCGTCAGTTACATCACCCTGGTAAAACAAAACGGGAAGAATGTTAAGGCCGGTGCTGCATTTCTTGCCGCCGGCATTGTTATGGGACTTCTGTTTCCGGCGGTTTTACTGGTTGTGACCCAAGCCGGCATCGGCGGTTTGAATGAGATCCAGGCCCAGCAGGAAGACGTGATGCTCTACTATAATGTAAATATTTCCATCCGGATGGTTCAGCTGGCGGTGGGTGTCAACCTGTTGAGCATATTGGGGGCGGTGCTGGATACTACCCTGTCTGTCACATCCTCCATGTATGAGGTGATGCTGCATAAGCCAGAGATTACCAGGGCAGAGTTGTTTGGCTCTGGGATACAGATCGGAAAGGGGATAACCGGCACGACCGTCAATACGCTTCTCTTCGCCTATCTGGGAGAGTCCATCCTCCTGTTTTCCTATGTGATAAAGATGAGCTATTCCTTTGAGACCGCCCTTAATTCCAAGTTTCTGTTCCAGGACGCGGCGGTCATGCTGTTCGGCGCTATCGCCTGTCTTATGGCGGTTCCCATATCATCTGCAGCTGCGGCCTGTATATATTTACCAGGAAAAGACAGGTAGAAAAATTGGGGGCGGGGAATTTTCGAAAATTCCCCGCCCCGTTAATTATTTTGTTTCCCTTGTTTGTTTACCTGGCTGGAAAGTAGTTTGTCCAGGTAGATGGATTTGAATTGTTTGCTGGCCAGGGCCTGTTTCACCGGCGGTAGTTTCAGGATGGAGCCGAAGATCTGCGCCATAGCCCGATGACTGGCGAAGGCCTGGTTGTCGAACAGGAGATTCTGAAGAGTGCCTTTTTCGATTGCCTGCAGCACGAATCGGTGGGTGCTGTTAACCGGCGTGATGATCTGTACCGGGGCAAACCGGCGGGCCGCCTGCAGAGCTTCACAGCAGCAGCCACAGCAGTTACAGATAAATGCAGGATTCTCCCGGACATTTTCGCCAATCTGTACCAGGTTGGCATCATAAGAACGCTGCAGAGCATCCATGGCTTCTTCCTTGGAAATGAGTCGGGCATGTCGGCCATGCTCCGTCAGAGAGCGGGCCACATTTCCGAAGGTGAGACAGACGTCCCAGGGGGCGTTGATCTCGCAGGGGTGACCGGCGTGTTCCGCCTTGTGACGGCAGTAGCACAGCCCCAGTCCGATATACTCAGCTTCTTCCACGATGTGGCTGGCCTTTTCATAATCCAGGATATGGTTCATCTGGGTGCTGGTCAGTACCGGCTCCTGCACATAGACACGTCACAGTTTGGTCTCGGTGGCGTAGAATAGATCCTTGACAGAATCCTCTTCTACGTTCATATACTGGTAATAAAGCTCACTCAGATACTTCTGGTCGATATCGCCCCGGGTACGCATCAGGGCAAATTCGATAAAACCGGCCATCGGCGGCATGACGAATTTGCGGACACCGTTGTGTTCCGAGTCCACCAGCAGCGCCTTCTCGCAGAGATGATCCAGCATCTTCTCGGTCTTGGCTTCCGAAGTATTCCAGATCCGGGCTGCACGCTTGATGGTAAAGGGGCGAACGGGAAGCATGGATACGACCCGGGCTTCCTTCTCCGAATACAGGACTTGCAGGATCTTATAAAATGTTTCCGAGGCAGGCGCTCCCTAGGTAAACCAGTTGATCCGCTCTTCCAGGCTCTTGTAAGCATTTTTGGATGTAATATGTCCCATAAGCAGTACATTCTTTCTGTTTGAAAATGTTAGATATGTTTCACCGTAATGAATGATTCCTCAATTGCTTTTTATTATAACATATTTCTCGGAAAGTGTTATAATTTGGTATTTTCCAAGGAGAGTGGGAGGTGGAAGAACTGTAATTTTCAGCCGTCATGCATGCGCTTGCGTATCCTTCTTGAGAGTTAGAGATAAGAAAAATCCCTGATGGCCCTATTATGTGGTGGAGGGAAAAGAAGAAATTGGATGGAACTGATTGGATGAGTATGAGAAGTCTTGGAATTTGTCCGAAAGAAATAAATGTACCCTCTTTACCTATATATTCAGTAAAGAGGGTACGTATTAATATATATAGTGCATCCGTGATTATAAATTAAGAAAGCGTTTTGTTTTTTCGCACTTTGCATTTTTTAATAAGTATTCAGGTGTACCTTCTTCTAATATTTTTCCGTCATCCATAAAGAACATTTTATCAGCAATCTCTAATGCAAAACGCATCTCATGGGTAACGAGTATCATCGTACACTTATGATATTCTGCAAGTCTTTTTATAATTTCCAAAACACCGTCTACTAATTCAGGATCCAAAGAAGAAGTAGGTTCATCAAAAAGTATCGTTTCAGGATGTACAGCGAGAGCACGAGCAATTCCGATACGTTGTTGCTGACCACCGGATAGTCTGGAAGGATATTCATTAATCTTATCAAGGAGGCCCACCTGATTTATAAGGGTTAATGCTTCTTCATGTGCATCCTTTTTATTCATTTTTTGGACTAGAGTCATTGGAAGCATAACATTTTCTAATACGGTTTTATTTTTAAATAAGCAATAGTTTTGAAACACCATTGCTGTTTTTCTACGTAGATTTAAAATCTGTCTGGAAGTGCAATGCTCAGAATTGACTTTTGCATCTCCAATTTGAATACTACCTTTGTCTGGCGTTTCAATATAATTAATACATCTAAGTAGCGTAGATTTGCCAGCACCGGATGGGCCTATAATTACTGCAACTTCACCATTTTGTATGGTTAGATTAATTCCTCGTAATACTTCAAGTGAACCAAAGTTCTTATAAAGATTTTCAACTTTTAGCATATGTCCTCCAAACTTACAAAAATCTGCATACTCTTTTTTCCAATTGTTTTTGACAAATATCGACCATAATAATCAATAGCCAATATACTAATCCGGCAGCAACATAAGCTTCCATGTAATTAAAACCTCGTGCACCAAGTATTTTTGACTGTGACAAGATTTCAACAACTCCAACAGTAAATGCAACTGCTGTATTTTTAATTGTTGCAACCAGACTATTTCCAAGAGCCGGCAGTGAAGAGACAAAGGCTTGAGGAACCACCACCTCTTTCATCATCTGGAATTTGTTCATTCCAACTGATAGAGCAGCTTCCTTTTGACCTTTTTCTACAGAAAGAAGGCCTCCGCGGATAATTTCGGTAATAAATGCGGAAGAATTTAGCGCTACTGAAATGATAAACGCTGTTTCAGAAGACATTGTCTGAAAGCTTTCGATTAGTTGTGGCAGTCCATAATAAAAAATGAAAAGTTGAGAAATATATGGTGTTGATCGGAAAAATGAAATATATATCCCGACTAAGCATCGAACCAGCCGCCATTTCGAGTTGCGTAGTATCGCCAGAATTATTGCAAGAATAAACGAGGCCGCAAATGACACAAGTCCAAGCCAAAGCGTGAAAGGAATTTTGGCGATTAATGCTGGAAAACAATGCAAGAAAAACTGTACATCAAATCTCATTTTGCCTTACTCGCTTTTTGGAGTAACATCCATTTTGTAATTCTTTTCAGAAATCTCGGCTAAAGTTCCGTCGTTTAACATCTCCTGAATTGCTTCATTTACTTCAGAAATCAATTCTTCATCAGCATCTTTGGCAAATGGATAAGCATTCTCTTCGATTACAAGAGCTTCTCCTCCAAGTTTAATTTTATAATCTTGTTTTTCCATAGCAGTTGCAAAACCGATTTCTGTAATTGGGAATGCATCTATTTTATCTGCTTGGTCTGGAAAGAAATGTTGAGGAAAGAGAAGGTTATAAGTCTAAAGGCATGAACGGGAAGGAGTACAGACGGCGATTCAGAATAGGCTTGATTATGGTTAAAAAAGCTGGCACGAATACGAGGAGTTGTGAGAAACGAGAATGATAAAATTAATAAAAGTATAGAAAAACAGTCAGTTCAAACTATCCGATAAGGAGTCTGAATAAAAGAATATTTCAATGAAGAAGAAAAGGAGAATCAAAATGATCGAAGTGGAAGTAAAGCTGCCGATCGCAGATCTCGATACGATTAAGAGAAAGCTTTTAAAAATGGGATTTAGAGAGACCGCGTTTATTGAAGAGTGTGATACATATTTTGACAATCGGCAGGGAGATATAAGAGCTAATGGTGAGGCCCTGCGGGTGCGTGAAACGAAAGACTATCTGACAGGGGAAAGCCGGGCACAGATCAACTTCAAAGGAAAGAAACTGGACACTTGTACGATGACCCGGGAGGAACTGGAAACCGGTGTGGAGGATGGAGAAATCTGCAGGAATATTCTGCAGGTGATCGGATATGCTCCGGCAGAGCCTGAAGTGATCAAAGATCGGACAATGATGCAGAAAGAGTCCATAACCGCCTGTCTGGACAATGTACGTGGGCTTGGCGGATTTCTGGAGCTTGAGATTCTGGCTGACAGCGAAGAAAAGAAAGATGCAGCACTTAGGGGGATAGAAAATATTCTGAACAGTCTTGGATATCAGATTTCGGATACCGTGCGGATGTCCTATTTGTCTATGCTTCAAAAGAACAAATAACTGCTACTTTTACCGGGTGATGTAGCCCAAACTCCCGACACTTACATATATTATAAAGAACGCTAAACTAATAAAGGTATACACAGATACGAAAGAATATGTTACCTCATCATTAGAAACACATTTATTTTTTATATAATTATGAAGGAGCACGCCTTGTTCCTTCAGGCGGGCTTTCCGGCGGGCGAGACGGGTACAGTAACAAGGCTGGCCGGTATCGTGAAGAGTTTGAAAAAATACTGTGGCGGACCGTTCGTCTCGCTGACGGAATGGTGGGAAAAGATGTGCTGTGTTCCGGAGAGGTGTTCACGGAATTTACAGCAATGGCGGAGCGGCAGACAACAAGACTGGCCAAGGTGCCGATAGATTTTCGGATCACGCAGGCGGAGGAGAGGCTGCGGGCAGGCTGTGGGAAATATATGGATCATGAGATGGCAGACAGGATGGACTGTCAGATCAGGCGGCTGAATCAGTGTGTGCTGCAGTTGCTGAACGGCCTGATCATGTTTAAAAAGCAGATATTGCGGGAGGTTACTTCCTGTAGATTATATACGGCTAATTATCCGCTGCTGATCGAGCATATCATCCGGGAGGCGGAATTATATCGGCAGATTATAACGATGCTGGAAGAAGGAAATTGTATTTCGCAGGAAAATATTGCTGAGACGGAAATGCTCTGGAATCAGATCATGATGGAGCATGCATTGTTTATATGCGGGCTGCTTGACCCGACGGAATGTGAGCTGATAGAAACCGCAGATACATTTGCAGGAGATTACGGTCGGTTGCTGGAAGAAGCCAGGCAGCAGGACTGCAGAGCAATGAATGCGCTGACAAGGAAAACGCTGAAAACGACAGAGCGATATCGTGATTTCAAAGCAGCGGGTGCAAAAGGGATTACCGGATGCGACATACGTTCTGTCATCCTTCCGCTACTGGCGGATCATGTACTGCGGGAGGCAAATCATTACCTTCGGATCCTGAAACAGGAAGGGGTATAAGCGCTGAAAGACGGGGCTGCCTGTCCAGGCGACTTTCTGTACCGTTCCGGAAGCCTGGGATGGGACGTTGAATCGGGAATGTGGGGCATTTTCCGCGTGATGAAGCAGTCTATCCGGTGCAGATGTAAAGAATTTTGCGGAAGAATATTGAAAATCAGGAGATAAGATGAAGGGGCTGACGCATCCAGGGGGATTTCTTAATGGATGCGGCGGCTCCTTAAATGCAGTTACTATGAAAAACAAAGGAAGTTTAGTACGAGGAATCCCATTGATTTGCCTGCGGCAAGTCCGTTATAATAATGGAAGAAAAGAGGTGGCATATATTGACGAAAGCAGTCAGCATTATTTCAAAAGGGAGTTATCATATTGGAGGAAAGAAAGTGACCATTGAGGGGAGTGCACCCATTCAGACCAGCTTCTGGCCAGGAGGCCCTCCGGTGACCTATGATCCAAACGGAGATTTTCAGGCAGGGCAGATGTATGTCCAGTATACACGGCTGGCAGATCCGGTGGTGCCTTATCCGGTCTGTATGGTTCACGGGGGCGGATCTTCCGGCGCACTGTGGGAGAGTACCCAGGACGGAAGACCGGGATGGGAATTTCGTTTCCTTCAGAATGGTTTCAATGTAAATGTTTCCGATGGAGTAGAGAGAGGCCGTTCTTCCTGGGCACAGTTTCCGGAAATCAATGATGGGCCGCCTATGTTCAACAGTTATGCGGAACGGTGGACGACCTACCGCTTGGGACCAAGATATGGCGTGCCCTATGAAGGGAGCCGTTTTGACTACAGCAAATATGATCAATTTATGAAACAGCATGTACCCAGATGGACAACCTCTAATGCTATGGTACAGGCGGCCTATGATACGTATTTTGCCAGCATGACGGAAGGAATGATCGTTATGGCGCACAGTCAGGGAGGTCTTTTTTCCTTGGAGGCTGCTCTTAAAAATGTGGAAAATGTACGGGGCGTGATCCTTGTGGAGAGTTCTTCTGACATGGATGTAGAAAAAGTAGACGTCTCATCCTTTAGAGAAATTCCATTCCTTTTCGTATATGGGGATTTCTTGGGAGAAGAGTACTGCATTGACGGGTATAAGTGGCCTGGCGCCTTTGCCTGGGAAGGGAGTATGAGAAATCTTCATGAAAAACTTCTTTCCATGGGAGGGGACAGCACCTGGTTATCGCTGCCGGAATTGGGAATCCGAGGCAATACGCATGCGCTGATGATGGAGGACAACAGTGACGAGATTGCGGATCGGATCTGTGAATGGATGAAAGAGCATATCAAAAGATAGGCATACGAGAAGAACAAATGAGAGAATAAGAAGGCCAAAAGCGCCAGCTTGTGATCCGCAGACATTTGTAGTAATATAAAAAAGCCTTATATTTTTAGCGGGATCTTGCAGAGCCTGCTAAAAATGCAGATAGAAACAGATAAAACATAGATGGTAAGAATTTATGTGTGGAAGATTTTACATAGACGATCACACGATCAAGGAAATTGCAAATGTAGCGCCGGAGACAAATGATATATTTCGGAAAGGAAAATGCGGAGATATTTATCCGCCCCAATCCGCCCTCGTGATTACCGGAAGGACGGCACATTTGTCGGCAGAAGAAATGAAGTGGGGATTTCCGCAGTATCAGAAGAAAGGCCTGGTTATCAATGCAAGAGCCGAGACCGTCCTGGAGCGGAATATGTTCCGGGAAAGCGTACGGCGCAGGCGGTGTATCATTCCAGCAGGGCAGTATTATGAATGGGATGCCCAGAAAAATAAAGTGACATTTTCCGGCCAGGATCAGCCAGTGCTCTATATGGCCGGATTTTTCGACCGTTTTCAGGATGGAGACCATTTCGTCATACTGACTACAGAGGCCAATGCATCCGTAAGTCCGGTTCATGACAGGATGCCTATGATTCTGGGAAAAGAGGAGCTGGAAGCCTGGATCTATGACGATGCATTTTTGGAATTTGCACTGCACAAAGTTCCGGCGAAGCTTCAGAAAAGCCAGGAATATGAGCAGCAGACATTGTTTTAGATTGGCATTATGATTAATCCAGATAAATAAGGAGTTGCCATGAAACTAGCAGTCCTTTCAGACACTCACGGCCTTCTCAGGCCGGAGGTAAAGAAAATCATAAGTGAATGTGACGCTGTACTCCATGCCGGAGACATCGCTTCACAGAAAATCATAGACGAGATCGAGAAAGCCAAAAGAGCGGATGCGCCGCTCTATATAGTCCGGGGAAATAATGATAAGGAGTGGGCGGAGCATCTGCCCCATCACCTGGCGTTTTCCCTGGGAGGAGCAAACTTTTTTCTGGTGCACAATAAGAAGGATGTGCCGGAGGAGCTGGGAGACCGGCAGATCGTAATTTACGGACACTCCCATAAGTATGCGGAAGAGTGGAAAGACGGAAGGCTCTGTCTGAATCCGGGAAGCTGCGGCAGACGACGGTTCCGGATGGAGCTTACCATGGCAGTCCTTGAGCTTGATGAGGACGGATGGCGGGCAGAACGGGTGGATATTCCGGATGAGACGCCGCAGAGAAAAGAGAAAGATGCTCCGCAGAAATGTGGACGGCGAAGCATCGAGGCGGTTTTGAAGCGGATGGAAAAGGGACAGACGGTTTCCAGGATTGCAGAAGAGTTGAAGCTGGAGCCGGCGTTTGTGGAAGAAATCTGCCGGATCAAGGTTACACATCCGGGCGTGACTGCCCTTGGAATATTAGACAAAATGGAGGTTAACAAAACAGGGAGATGAAACAGCAATCTTATGAACAGACAGTAAAGAGAGAAGGAAATACCATGACTTCGATAGAGGAGCGTTTTGAATTTCGGAATATCCGGCCAGAGGAAGCAGACCAGGCAGCGCAGATTGAACAGATTTGTTTTCCGCCCAATGAAGCATGCTCCGAGAAAATGATGAAGGAAAGGGTGCTGACAGCGCCGGAATTCTTTTTGGTAGCAGTAGACAAGGAGACTGGAAAGATCGCCGGATTTCTGAACGGCCTGGCAACCGATGAGGAAGCACTCAGAGATGAGTTTTTTAAAGATGCCGGACTGCATGATCCGCAGGGAAAGAACATCATGCTGCTGGGACTGGATGTGCTGCCGGATTACAGGAGACAGGGACTTGCGACTGCGATCGTGTCCAGGTATCTGGAAAGAGAACGGAAGCAGGGGAGAAAGACCATCATTTTGACCTGCCTGGAAGGAAAGGTAAAGATGTACGAAAAGATGGGCTTCCAGAACCAGGGGATTTCCGGTTCGTCCTGGGGAGGCGAGCAGTGGTATGAGATGAGCTGCGTGCTGAATTAACTGATGGTTAAAAAATGTTCCCGTAACTTAATAACAGCTCAATACCCGTAGATTCATTTGTCTGCTACAATAAAAACAGCAAAGGCCTTTGCATTTACAGGGATGTGAAATCAGACGATCAAAGGAGGAACTGTTATGCAGATGAAGGATGTGATTCGGCAGAAACGAAGAGAACGAGGGCTGACTCAGGAGCAGGTGGCAGAGCGGCTGGGAGTGTCCGCCCCTGCTGTCAATAAGTGGGAAAGCGGTGTTTCCCAAACAAAAAGATATTAAGAAACAGCCCATGTTTACCTGCTTGCAAACAAAAGAATATTGCTACTAGAC
>PPYE01433151.1_pt1 | contig 17507 bp, 16 predicted proteins | sample 1559881 | NCBI WGS metagenome assembly PPYE01 (sample SAMN08240022, study PRJNA423297) | Human gut metagenome, whole genome shotgun sequencing project. | reverse complement strand
GCATAGCGATGTAGCTGCCGCTGTATTGGGAGAGGAACATGGTCAATCCGGCAGCCGCCAGAGACAGCGCCAGGATCAGCCCCGCCAGCACCACCAGATAGGTCCCGTAGGTCCAGTCAAACCAGGGCGAGCTCCATTCCCAGATCCCGCCCAGGCCGCAATCGCGAAATCGCAGGGGCTCCTGAGCCAGAAACGGAATTGCATAAGCCACGAGATTGACGGCTGTCAGCACCAGTGCGGAGCACAGGGCAGCCGCCATCTGTGTGGTCAGAACGGATCGTCCCCGGCGGGAGGTCCACTGCATGGCACGGGTCCTCCGCAGCCGGTCCCGCACCAGCGTGGGGCAGAGCAGCAGCACGATGCTCAAAACACACCACACCGCCAGATCCCTGCCATACTCCCGGGTGGATTCCTTGACAGAGAACGGAAGCAGCCCGTGAGCCCTCTCCGGTTCGGCCAGTTGCTTCTCCCGCAGGATCATGGCCTCCGGATCGCCCTGCTCTTCACGGTTTGAGATGACCAGGGCCAGATGTTCATCCTGGGTGTCATAGGTATCCATGGTCTGCTCCAGCTCCCGGATCACATACCAGTTGGTGCCGCCGTACACCCGGCTCAGCAGATATTCCATGTCCATGTCCGCCTGATCACCGCCGTCGCGAGCGTTGTTCAGATAGTCCTCCCGAAATTGATCAAAGGTCTCGTAGTCCGTCAGGCCCGCTGCGGCAGCCTCCGGGATGCCGGCGATCTGCTGGGCAAAGGCCTGGATCTCCTCCGCCAGTTGGCCGTCCAGCTCCGCCCGTTCCTCCGGCTCCAGGGTGGGGCCGTATTCCGCCACCCACTCGGAAGCCAGCTGGAACTGGGCCTGAGAAGCAGGACCGTTGCAGAAGTATTCGATGTAAAACTCCGGGAACATCCAGTAGTACACCGCTCCCAGCAGCAAGATGGCCGCCAGGATGCCGGGACGCCAGATCTTCCGCAGTTCCCACGCCAAAAGTCTCATGTGAGCACATCCTTTCTTCGAAAGCGGCGCAGAGCCAGGGCCGTCCCGGCGCCGAGCAGCAGCAGATCCGCCCCCACGGCGATGGTCTCCTGCCAGGGCAGCACCGCGTTGAGGCCCAGCTCCGTAAACCAGCCGCCGCAGCAGAGCCACACGATGGTAGGCTGGAAGCAGGAGAGGACATATCCCACCCACAGCTTCAGATTCCCCAGCGCTGAGGTAAGCCCCAGGCCGCCGAAGCAGAGCAGTCCCAGCACCAGCGCCGCCAGATAAGGGCTGCGGACCAGGGTGCCGCAAAGAGACGCCAGCAGAGAAAATGCCGCCGTCAGCGCCGCTCCCAGAACCAACGCCGCCGCCAGGTACTCCGCCACAGTGAAGTCCCCCCAGGTGAGGAAGGGCCGGATCAGCATCAAATCCGAAAGGTAGTTGAACTGGCTGGAGACGCTGGCGTCCCAGATGCCGCCGTAGTCGAATCGGGCAAAGTACAATCCCAGGGTGGGTACGGCCACCAGGGCAAGGAGGACCAGTGAGGCTCCCAGAGCGGCCAGGACCTTGGTCCGCTGCAGCCGCCGCCCGGTCCGGGAGGCGCAGGCAAGGCTCTCCGTCCGGTGCATTCCCTCGTAGCCCAGGAGGTACAGCGTTCCCAGCATGGCGGCGATGGCCGTCTCCCCCAGGAGGGAACGCATCAGCGTTCCGAAAAGGAACTGATGGCTCCCCTGGGTGACAGGCCCGGCGTACAGATCTATCCCGGCGTCTGTTTGCGCCAGGTGCTTCACCCGGGCAGACAGGGCATCGTATTTCCAGGCCACCAACGACACTACTGTTGGGGAATTTTTCACTACAGCCGTATAGAAATCTTTCAAAATGCCGGTGTCGTAGGTCTCAAAGCTGTCCTCCAGGCCGGTGACGGACTGGAGCAGGACAGCCCGGTTCTCCGTCTCCGGCAGGGCGGCCAGGCCATCGCAAAACGCCTGATCCACCCGCTGGCCCAGGAGGGCGGTGTCTGCGGAGGTATCGTTGAAAAAGGCCCGGTCCTGCTCCGAGAGGGTACAGATGAGAAAGGTGTTAAACAGCAGGCTCAGCGCCAGGAAGGCCCACAGGGCTGGCAGGGAAAAGAGCTTGCGCCACTCGTACACCGCAAGGCTCATGATTGTCCCTCCCGGTAGATGGCGAGGAACGCGTCCTCCAGCCCCGGTACCACAGCCGCAGCTCCAGAAGGCGGGTTTTCCGTCAGGATCCGCAGCACCGGCCCCACCTCCCCCTGGCCCTCGCTGAGGAGGAACTGATCCGGTCCCAAAGGCGTTCCCGCCGGGACCTGAAAGACCTTTCCATGAAGCCGGGCGCAGATATTAGCAGGGGTATCGCAGCAGTAGAGATGGTGGTCCCGGAACATGACGATCTGTCCGGCAATGGTCTCTACGTCGGAGACAATGTGGGTAGACAGCAGCACGATCCGGTCTTCCGCCAGGGAGTGGATCAGGTTTCGGAACCGCACCCGCTTCCGGGGATCCAGTCCGGCTGTGGGCTCGTCCAGGATCAGCAGCCGGGGATCGTTCAGCATGGCGGAGGCGATGCCCACCCGCTGGATCATGCCGCCGGAGAACTTCTTCAGCTTCCGGTCCCCGTCCGCTCCCAGGCCAACCAATTCCAAAAGGCGGCTGATGTGTTCCTCCGCCTTCCGCTTTGGGACGCACTGGAGAGCGGCCACATACCGCAAAAACTGCCGGGGCGTGTAGTTGGGATAATATCCAAACTGTTGGGGCAGATACCCCAGCAGGCCCCGGTAGTCCGCCCCCAGGGCCAGAATATCTTCCCCATCCCAGAGGATCTGCCCCTTGGTGGGAAACAGCAGTGTGGCAAGCATTTTCATCAAGGTGGTCTTTCCGGCGCCGTTGGGCCCCAGCAGCCCGTAAACACCGGGGGTAAAGGTCAGGGAGATGTCCTCCAGAGCCGTGAAATTTCCGTATTGCTTTGTGACATGTTCAACTGAGAGCATAGATGCTTCCTCCTTCTGCGCACCGCCGGCAGAAGCGGCGCAGTTCCGTGAAATACAACGCCAACGCGGCGGCAGTGAGCAGGCAGAACAGCACGGTGGGCACTCCATTGAGCCACCGGGCAGCCCGCTCCCACAGCAGCGGCACAATCCCCAAAGCTGACCAGGCTGCCGGGGCTGTCAGCAGCCCCGCGATTCCCCGCAGCCGCAGACAGTAAAGGGACAACACCCCATACACACAGGCTGGAAACGGACAGGGCCACCATCCAAAAGAAAGAGACTTCCCCGCCCGCCAGGTACCACAGCAGCAAATTGGCCGGCACGCACACCAGCACCGACGCACTTCCGAACACCAGCATCCGCAGGGCCGTCATAGTCCCCAGAGAGATCCGGCAGGTCTGCCGCCACTCCAGTGTACCGGACTGTGTCTCCTTCCAGGCAGTCAGCAAATGCAGGGCGGCGTACAATGCCGGGGACAGCAGAAACAGTACCGGGCCCAGAGATCCCTGCCGGGCTGCCGCGGCTGCCGCCGGCAGCAGGCACAAAACCAGAAACAGCACCGCAAGGAACAGGCAATCTGCCGCCCCGAAAAACAGCGTTCGCAAGCCCACTGCCTGAAAAGTTTCCGTCAATGTGTGCCAAAGTCCCGGTCGGGCCGGAAGTCCGGCGTCCAGGATTTGGCACACGGCGGCATCTTTTTCCGCCTCCGTGGGCACGGGAATTTCGTCCCAGAAGTTATCCATGTGGATCAAACTCCTCTCTCAGCCGCCCCAACAGGCGGTAATAGCGGGATTTCACCGCTGCCTCCGGCTCACCCAGCGCGGCGGCGATTTCCGGAAAAGACTGCTCTCCATAAAGCCGCAGGCGGAACACCGCCTGGGTCTGGGGCTCCAGGCCGGAAACGTAGGCTTCGATCTGCTCCAGCAGAGCTCGATTCTGGATTTGAGTGGTGAAATCCTCCTCCCACGGCACCTCCAGTTCCTCCATGGGCAGGGGGTATCAGGTGTGATCTCCTGCGGGCGTCGATGACTTTGTTGGCGGCGATGCGGTAAAGCCAGGTGCGGAACGCCCCCCGCTCCGCCCGGTAGGCGGGCAGCGCCCGCAGCATGGCCAGGAAAATGGACTGGGTCAGGTCCATGGCGTACTCCTTGTGGCCGGTCTGGCGGTAGACGAAGCGGTAGATTTCGTCGTAGTGGGCCCGGATCAGATGATCCGCTGCAGTGTGGGAGCCTTTGCGCTGTATCTCCCGAATCCATTGCTCTTCCACTGCCTCACCGCCTTTCCGACTATATATTCGCACAATAGGGCGCCATCGTTTCAAAAAAAGGAGAAGAAATTTTTGGTCGCAGCTCAACGCCTGACTTCCAAGTTGAAATTCTCAAAATCTCGACCTGTTGACAAAGTAGATCCCCCGAGAAAACCATGGTAAAATGGGACAGGAGGTGGGGCGGATGCAACTGAAGCTGCACATGGTGACGATCGAGGACCTAGTGCCCCAGGAACACTTTCTGCGAAAATTGGAGGCGGCGCTGGACCTTTCCTTCATATATCGTGAGACGGAAAAGCTGTACAGCCGCCGGTACGGCCGGCCACCCATCGACCCGGTGGTGCTGGTAAAGTACCTGCTGGTGGGATACTTGTACGGCATCCCGTCGGAGCGGCAGATCGAGCAGCGCATCCAGACCGATGTGGCCCTGCGGTGGTATCTGGGACTGGATCTGCTGGATCGGGTTCCGGATCACAGCACCATTTCTCAGCTTCGCAGACGGAAACCGTCTTTCCGGAAGGTGTTCCGGCGTCTGTTTGAGGAAGTGGTGGAGCAGTGCATCCAACGAGGCCTGGCAAGCGGGCGTTTGGTGGCGACGGATTCCACCCACGTGAAAGCGAACGCATCCCCGGCCTCGGAGCACCTGGTGGAGGCGGTACAGAAGCCGGGGGCGTACTGGGAGCGGCTGGACGCGTATGAGGAAGAAGCGTTGGAGGAGCTGGAGCGGAGGACACAGGCGGGAAAGACGGGCAGGAAGCGGAGGCAGAAGGGACGGAGCAGGCAGGTCAAAAGCCCTCTTCGGTACGACCGAAAATGGGCCAGCCGCACGGATCCTGAGTCGGGACACCTGAACCGTCCCGGAAAGCCAAAGGGGCCCCACTATCTGTCCCATCAGACGGTGGACTGCGATCACGGCATCATCCTGGATGTGACGGTGACCTCCGGGGAAGTGAATGACGCGGTGCCATATCTGAGGCAGATCGAGCATATCCATCAGGAGATCATCCCCATCCGAGCGGCCGTGGCGGATGCGGCCTACGACCTTCCGCTGTTCCACCGGGTGCTGCGGGACCATGGCATCCGCTTTTATGTCCGTCCGCCGCCCCGCTCCGCGGCGTCCCTGGGCGGAGTTCCCGGGTCTCCCTTTTTCTACGATGAGGAGAACGATCTCTATACCTGTCCCGGCGGAAAGGCGCTGCGTCTGCGGAACCTCAACCGCAGCGTCGGCGGACTGCACTGGGTGTATTTCGCGGACAGGAGCGACTGCGCCGCCTGTCCCTTGAAAGAGCAATGCGTGGGAAAAGGACGGGCCAAACGCCTGGAGCGCAGCTACTTCTGGAGGGAGATCCGGGAGGATCTGAGGGAACTGGACAGCCCGACGTACCAGAGGGCCCTGCGCAAGCGGCAGATCTGGAGCGAGGGGACCTTTGCCGCGCAGAAATGGGAGCACAGGCTTGGCCGTCTCCTGCGACGAGGTTCAGAGGCAGCGGAAGACCACTGCCTCTTGTCAACGACCGCATTGAACCTGAAGCGGATGATCAAATGGATCATGTGACGCCGCGAGGCGTCTTTTTTGCTGTTCCTGCCTGCTTCCGTTGCTCTTGGGGGAGCTACTTTGTCAACAGGTCGGAAATCTGGGGTGCAGTAAAGGAAAAGAATATGCTGTGAGGATTCGACATAATCCGCCTGCTGCCGGGAACAATAGTCAAGGTGATGATGATGAAATACGAAAATCCCAATATGGAAGCCTATTGGAATACCCTTTCCCCGCAGGTGCAGGCCAAGATCAACGATACGGGCATTGAGCTGTGTTCTCTGGGGATGCTGATGAAGCTGGGGGATTACTATCAAAAGAGCCAAAGCGAAAACGGCGCAGATACGCCGCCTGTAGAAACCGGACGAAAGGAGTGACCTCATGAACAAGCAGAAGAAAGAGCTTACCAGCCCCAAGCCAGATCAGATTGAGCGGCCCATTCCCGCCAAGATCTATCCCACCATTGACACGGACCTGGCCCGCGACAACCTGGAAAACGATCTCCCCGCAGCAGATCTGGAAGATCTGTGACACAGGTACCATGACTCGTTTTCTCCAGGCCGGGTTGTGCAGAATTTGCGTCGATGTAAAAGAAAAAATGGCGCGACGAGCGAAGCTGGCCGATCTTGAGAACGAGCTGGAAGACGAGATCTCTCCGGAGAGTTTCCTCTCTGGATTTAAACTTGCGCCGGGGATCGCGGCGGATTTTGCCTTCTCCTCCTTCCATGATGACGAGCCTAGAGGTTCAGAAGCTCTACAAGGACATGCTGGAGCACTACAACGCCGAGTTCACCCTCCAGACCTACGCCCGCACCACACGGCAAAAGCAGGACGAAGCCGCCCAGGCCATGGGAAATCTCATGGCACAGGTACAGTAAAGACATTTGGAAACAAACAGCGCACCGGACGGAAAGCCAAGCTTCCCTGCCGGTGCGCTTTATCAATTCCGTGCGAGCCCAGCAATGTAGGCCGCAGTGTGGGTCAGGTTTTTCAATGTCCCAAAAGCTCAAAATCTGTGTTGTGTAAAGGATGCTGTCTCCTCTGGGGAATATTCCAAGGGAGCCAAAGCCCTGGGCCAAATGCCCCATCTTCCGGGGAAGCTAGCAGCGCGGTTACCTCGCCGTTCCTGGAGGCTAAGTCTTTATCGGCAGACATGCCGGTCCGCTCTTACAGCAAAAGCAGAGCTCTGCGGAGGACAAGCGCTAGGGCGGGCCAGATCCAGGATAGCCGTTTTTCATTTCTCTGCTCATTCACACACTTTACATCGCAGACTTTCCGGTCATCCCATTGGTTCCTCACCCAATCGATCGGCAAGAGCGGTTACGCCATTCACCATTGGGAACCACGCCTGGATAAGCGAGGCGTTTTACAAGTCGTATGGTCTTACAGCACCAGTCTCAACCGGAACCAGCCGTCTGTCAGGTCAAACTGGCAGACGGCTCCGTTTTTTCGGCAAAAGGCACAGATGGACTGCACGCCCAAGCCGTGCCCCTCCCTTTGGGCCATCGGCAGGCCGTTGCTGTCAAAAGAGATATTTCCCGTACACGGATTGGAGATTTCCAACATGACACCGGGAGTTCCCACCATCTTGCAGCGGATCTTCCGCTGATCCTGGGGCAGCGCCAGATTGGCATGAATTGCATTTTCCAGGGCGTTTGCTAGGACAATGGCCAATTCCCCCTCATCCACCGGGAGGACATCAGGCAGAGAGAGCTTTGCCTCCACAGAAATGCCCTGGTTTTTGGCCTGATTAAAATAAGAAGTAAACACTGCGTCCAGAACCGGCGGGCAGCACCATCGGATTACCTTCTGCTCATCCAGCCGCTTTTGAGCAGCGTCCAAAAAGGCCAGAGCGGCATCCCTGTCTCCCTGTGCCAGTAGTCCTGTGACGGTCTGGAGCTGGTGGCGCAGGTCATGGCGTTGGATCCGAATGCCCTCCTCCACTTCTTTTACTTCCTGCAATTTTTCTTTCAGAGCTGAGATCTGCATCGTCAGCAGTGTGGCGCTCTGGCGTTCCATCTGAATATGGTACTGACCAAGGAGGCTCTTGAATACCGCAATATACACAATGATCAGGGGGATAACAGCAGCGTAGAGATAGGCACGCTGCGCTTCATTTTCGAGATAACTGCCTGGCCAGGCCGACACCAGAATGAGGTAGCCGCAGAACACACAGGGAATGAGGGTAAGGATCCCCCAACGGCCAGGCATCACCTGGATCAGCATGCGGAAAGGCCGCCGCAGGAAGCGCCACTCCAGATAGATGGCTGTCAAATAGAATACGCACATCAGCAGGATGTTCACAAGTCCGGAGAGGCCCAGGGAATCTGTCAGCCAGCGGATCATGGAGGCCGACAGTGCGGACACCAGAATCTGTGTCATGTAGTTAAAAACCGCCTGTGCAGGAGTGTCGTTGGCCGCCCAATATGTGAGAAAAGTAGCCGGAACAGAAATGGTGAGAAAAAACAGACGGAGCAGCAGCAATTCTCCGCCGAGCCACAGTAAAACCAGGCTGGAACCAGCCACCCAAACACTGTAAGATGCCATGATCCACAGCAGTTTCCAGCGTTTGAAGCGGAATTCAGTCAAGCTCGCCATCATTCCCACAGTCATGATTGTAATAAAAAAGGTGCGGAAGGTGAGAAAAACCACATCAGTCATTACGAATTTTCCTCCAGCCAGTAATTACCCCAGGCCTTCTTGAACTCCGCCGCCGCTGTCCGGGGCAATGTCACAGCTCGACCGTCATCCAGCAGGGCAGTTTGGGCCTGAACACCAGTCACATGCTGGAAGTTCAGCGCGAAGCTGGCCCCGCACAGATAGAAACGACGGTCAGTCAGCAACGGTGCCGCCGCCTTTTTGAAGGGAATTCGGATACTCTGGGAGTCCACAGTGCCGTCCGTGCAGAAGTAGCGCATACAGCGCCCCACCCGTTCTACATAACGGATACGCTCCAGCAGGATGCGCCGGGGCCCGGCCGCTGTAGTCACCACAATGGCCCTGCTTCGCCGACGGTCTAACTTCGCTACGGCACCGTCCAGCACCTGAAAGAACTTTCCACTCTCCACCGGCTTGAGAAGGTAAAAAAAGGCTCGGACCTCGTAGCTGTCAGCAGCAAAATCGTTGGAAGTGGTCAGGTATATGATTTCCCCACCCTCACCCAGCGCCCGCAGGCGCCGTCCGGTGTCGATTCCGCTCAGTTCCGGCATGAGGATGTCCAGTATATAGAGGTCAAAACCACCCGCGGTCTCCGCCCTTGCCAACAGCTTGACTCCGCTCCGAAACGTCTCCACCTGTCCATTCAGGCTGGGACGGGACAAGAAATAGGAGTTCAGCAGCGCCGCCGTTTGATTAAGTTGTCTTTCTTCATCATCACATATGGCGATCCGCAGCATAAGCGTCTCCCCTCCGCACCAGACTGCAAATTTTGCGCAAATAATATCAGATTTTGAGCAATCTCTTTTCCATTCTGCCAGAATTCGTACAATGAAAATAACATGGAAGGAAAAGGTCGTCAAGAGGAATCTCCGGAAGAAAATCCGGCTATGCCGCACGACCGCAGCTCAGTTTTCTCCTGGTCAAACCACTAACACCGATGTGGGATCTGCTGCTGCCGCACAATATGTGATTGGGGAAAAACCGGCGTCGTGTGAAGCTTTTCTTGTGCCATCATCGTCTTACAAAGGGAGTTTCCATGATACATAAAAATATAAACTTATTGAAAAATCAATTACTCTTTAGCCTGCTGATTCCTGACTATATCCGCCAGGAGTTTCTGCATGAATCGGTGCGAAAAAACAATTTTTCATTGCGCATCATCTGTGTAATTATTTTTGGGGTGGAAATTTTCAATCTGGTTCGGGTGGTGTTTTTGTCCCAATCCGGCCTGAGAACCCGAAACAATCGCATTTATTTTTCCATGTATTGTATTCTGATCCTTCTGGCAGTACTGTGGTTGGTTCTGCGGCATCTATTGCAGCATGCTTCGGTACGTCGGCAGTGGGCCGCGCAGTACGCCGTGACCGGCTTGATTCTCCTGTGGCACATGGGTCTCAATGCTTACGATCTGTACCGTGACCCTGCTGCAGGGACTACGGTGCTGACAACAGCACTGCTGGGATTGGCAATGTTGATTCAGACACCGCCCCGGTATAGTGTGGCACTGTTCGGTATTGGATACCTGCTGTTTTGGGCAATCATGGCCCCGCTGATGGATGCAGGCGACCGGGTCAACCTGACCATCACCTTTGTGGTGGCTCTGGCCGTCTCCTTGGCTCACGCTCATTACTCCTCGATTATGCTGAAGCAGCAAAAGCAGATTGTGGAGATCAATGCCAAATTGCAGGAACTGGTACATCTGGACCCACTGACAGGGCTCCTGAATAAGACGACGATAGAGTGTCGGGCGGAGAAACTGCTCCATCGTTTGCAACACGGCGGAAGTCGGGATGGACTTACTTTGTTTCTGTTGGATCTGGACGCGTTTAAGGGAATCAATGACCAATTTGGTCATCCCTGTGGCGACTATGTTCTGGTGCAAACGGCAGAATCCATGCGCAGGGCTTTTCCGGATGCGGCAGGGCTGGGGCGTACCGGCGGAGACGAATTTGCGGTTCTCTACGACAGAGCCCTGACGGAGAAGCAGGCTATGTCTCTACGGCGGGTGTTGGTGGAGCATTTAGAGCAAATTCAGTGGCAGGGACAGCCCATGGCTGTCCAGTGCAGTTTGGGTGTCTGCATCTGTACGCTGCCCCAACTCTCATACCGGCAGCTGTACACTGAAACAGACCGCATGCTGTATCAGGCCAAGCAAACAGGCAAGGGACAGTGCTGCGTGCGGCGATTAGCACCCTCAGAGGAAGAAAACCAATCCCCGGGGAAAGAAGCGGGGTCAACGGATCGTGCACCGGAGCACTTTGTTTTCTCCTCCCTTGCTACTGATACCTGCTCCGGAAATGGCGCTCGGCCCCCGCAAGCGTTGCGCCGCAGAAAACAATAAGACGCAGTCGGCAAGAAGGAGTGCGGTCAGGAGAACGTGTGAATCGTTTGATAACTTACCGGTTTCGCTCTGGCTATTCTGGGCGAGTTGGAGAATTGTGTGTTGCTGATCGGAGCCCGCAGGCTCTATGCATGCGGGCAACCGAGCGCAGCGAGGCTCTTGGCGAGTCGCAATAGAAGGCAATACGCATGAGGGATTACATGACGGCCCTGCACCAGAGGTTCTGCTGGAGCATGGACGGCTGTGGAAAAGCAAAAGAAGAAACGCTCCGGTCTCAGCGGTTCTACCGTACGGGGCATCCGCACCATGCTCCACGGTGCCCTGGACCGGACAGTGAAGGAACGGCTGCGATTTGAAACCCTGCTGACGGGTGCGTCGTTCCGAAAGTCCAGCATCAGGAGATGAAAACGCTGCGGCAAGAGAACCTGGACGTGGAGCAGCGGACCATAGGACGCTGCATTCACCCTGCGAACCTACACCCACTCCGCCCGGCAGAAGCGAGATGAAGCGACGCAGACCATGAGGAGTCTCATGGCACAGGCGCGGTGAGGACAATCACGAACGCAAAACAGCGCACCGGATGGGGACTTCCCTGCCGGTGCGCTGCGTTTATCGCTAATGTGGGTCATGGTGTGGGTCTGCCTCCTTCTGGCATGGCGCCTGTCATCAGGCAGCCAAAGGCAGTCCTTCTAACGCCAAAGGGACTGAACCCACATGTGCAGGACAAAAGTCCGCCGGCCACTTATGATGCCAAATGGGGCCGAAAAACATCCAGCAGCTCCCGGCACACGTTGACCGTGTCCGTGCGGCCATCTTCGTAGGTGTAAGTCAGTTCCTCTGCGGTGGCCCCTGCCCACTGAGAGACACCTCCGTACTGGATCACCAGGTGCTTGGGCCAGACATTGCTCACCTCACAGTAGCACCAGGGAATCTGATACTTCTCCAGCATCTCCAGGCAGGTCTCATGGTACGCGGTCACCACGTCAATGTCCCAGTAGACCTTGGTGCCGAACATGCCGAACTCGTTGACCATAAAGCCCACACCATATTTCTTCGCAATGTCCTGATAGGGCTTCACCTTGGTCTTGTAGATGTAGTCGGCATCTGCCATTTGTTCTTCGCTGTTGGTATATGTACTGTCTCCGTTGACGATGAGGGGCAGGGGCGCCGTACGATCCGGGTAGTCTCCGGTATCGGTGGGTACCATGACCGTGCGTACCCCACTTTGTTCCAAAATGATCGTGTCCAGACGGACATAGTGTCCATTCCCCCCGGGCTGCAGCGTGACTTCCTGCGTACCCACTGGAATCTCCACGGAATAAAGCGTGCTGCCGTAGGTATACTCCCCCTCCTGGTTGAGCATGCCCCCGGCAGGGACAATCGTCTCCAGCAGGGTGCCGTCCCCATAGACCAAGATCCGGGGATTCGTGTCAGAGGTGCTGATATGAACGCTCAGGGTACTGCTTTCCACGTCGCCCCGGATGACAATGGGTACCTCCCCTTCCATGGCAAGTCCCATGGGGAAATAGGGCTGGGGCCAGCATGGCACCGCATAGGGGTTGGTTTCCATATACTCATAGTCCGCCGCAGCGATAAAGCTGGGGGCATAGGGATGGCAGCCCACAGCCACCCCCATGGCCGCAAACCGCTCTGCCCACTCCAGGGAGCCGTTGCCCTCCAGAGAGTACAGCAAAACCCGGCCGCTGTCCGCCTGGCGGATGGCCTCCACCACAGAAGCAAGGCCCCGCTCCGCCATCCCCATGGCTGTCTCCGTCTCTTCCGGCTGGACTTCGTTGGCCAGATCAAAGGTCAGGTACTTGCTGGAAATCCCGGCATACCGCCTGGCCAGCATCTGCCAGTGATCTCTTGTAACCGCCCACTCCTCATCGCTTTCCGGCATCCCGTCCCCGGCACTGCCGTCGGCGCCCAGATAGCCCGCCATGGAGATTTGCAGATGAACCCCGTACTGGATGCACCAAGCCAGCAGCTGATCCAGCTCCAGCAGCTCATTTCGGTTCACCACCATGGGATCTGCGGGGTAGTCGGGATAGCGCAGGGTCTCAAAAGAGAGGAACAGCCGAATGAAATTGAATCCGTTTTCCGCCAGAAACCGTACGTCTGTCTCACTGTAATGCAGGTATTCCGCTGCGCTGTTCTTTCGGTTGCTGATACCCGCGCCATGCCACCCGACGGGCAGCCGGGCCTGACTGACTTCCGGCAGGTCCGTCGGGGCTGCCAGGAGTTCGTCGGTGAGAATGGTTTTGTCGTAAGTCCCCGCTTCAGGCAGAGGAATATAGTCCCCCCAGCTCTCATCCAGCTCAATTTTGCAGTAATCCGCCAGGCGCACCAGGGCCAGGACGGCATCCCGACGGGTCAGGGGTTCGTCCAGTTCCAGGGAGCCATGTTGGTTCCAGGTAAACACAGGCTGTCTGCTGACCGGGGAGACCACCGCCGGAAAAGTACACACCGCACCCCACATGTAATTGCTCTGGTAAAGCGCATACGCCATGGCTTCCCAATCGGGAAAAAGGGGATAGTCCCAGGTGAGCCCCTGCTGGGCATCCCGTATCTCCTCCGTATAAACAAGATCCGGGTTGATGGTCTCGTCCAGGTAGGATACCACCTCTTCACGGTTTCGTTCCATCAGTACCCAGGCATAGGACAGCATCAAAAATCCGTCTTCCCGGGCCATCTCCTCCTGAGAGAGCGCGGCCTGTGCCATCAGGGCCCGCCACTGCCCCATGCGGCTGTCATCCCAGCGCTCCACCACCACGCCGGTCAACTCCGCATATTCCTGAAAGGTGACCGGGGCATCCAGATCCGCCAGCCAGTCCTCTGGCAGCAGGCCCGCATCTGCCGCCCGCTGCAGCTCGCTGTCCAGTTGCCCCTCAGGGGAGGCCACGCCCCTCTCTGTCTCCAGATCACCGGAGCTGCCGCAGCCGGAGAGCAGCAGACAGAGTACAAAGGCCAGCATTGCCCGGAGGATCCGGCATCTTTTCATCAAAATCACTCCAATCAAACTATCATTTCAAGGGCAATAGAGCCTGCAGGCAAGTTCTTCATCCTTTGCTCGTCATATGATCCAGAATGAGATCCAGCAGTACGCCGTTCACCGGGAAGGCCTCGCTGAAACCGCCGGAATAGGTACAGGTATCCCGGCGCAAGCCCTCCGGGTAATCGCTCCGCACGGCAAACTCCCCTTGCTTATCCCCTATGAGACCGATGTTGGAGTAGGCCAGGAACGTCAGGGAATAGCCGATGCCCGCTTCTTCAAAGAGGTCGATGCAGTAGTTCAGATACGTCTCCAGGGGAACTGGTTCCCCGGTATCCTGCTCAGCATCAAAGAAGGCCAGATCATTGACCATGAAGCCCACTCCATAGCGCCCCGCCAACTCCAGATAAGGAGCAAAGCCATAGGTGTAGATGCTCCGGACATCGTAGACCCGGCCCTGGGCGTCCGACCAGGCTCCGTCACCGGAGAGCACCAGACTGGCCAGGCTGGACGTGGCGTCCGGCCCTCCGCAGCCTTGGCAGATAGGAGCAGACCGGAAAAGGAAAAACACAGGCCGGGTCGGGAGTAAGATCCCGACCCGGCCTCCTTGCTCCGGTCATGGTCGCTCCGGTACTGCGTCGCTCAGTGCCGGCAAAAGACTCAGGGGACAATATCTATCCCGCCCCGTGAACGTTCTTCCTTTCCGGCTTCTGCCGGGAATTTTCTCCAGTATAGCATGCCTCCTCGGAAAAGTGGTGCGCAAACAGCGCACTCATTCCTGATATATGATCTCGAATGGTGCCTGGGCCATCTGCTCCTCAGCCAGGACCTGATGGCGAGGACTCAAAACCAGCCGGGTGAGCCAGGGACATTCCAGCAACGGCGTGAGGTCGGAGAGGGTGTTCTCCCGCAGGTCCAGATCCGTCAGGGCGGGCATGGAGGAACAAAAGGACAGATCCCGCACCCCGGTCTCCCCCAGATTGACATTGCGCAGGGAGGAAAGTCCAACCAGCGCCTCGGGATGGGAGACGGTGCTGCCGAAAAAATCCACCTCCCGGAGATTCTGGAATTCCGCGAACAAAGTCAGATCCAGCGAGGGTGTGGAGTACAGCCGCAGCTCCTCCAGCCCCGTAAGCCCCGTCAGGGTCTCCGCCGCCCCCTCCGGCATGCTTCCGGTAATCAGGCGGGTCAGCTGCGGGCACGTCTCCAGGGGCGTATAGTCCGTCACCCAGGTAGTGCGCACGTTCAGAAACTGGATATCACTGCCGGCAAAAGCTGCCACCGAGGTAACGCCGGTGGCTTCCAGCCCTACCTCCCGGAGATCCGGCAGCTGTGCCAGCACGTCCGCAGAGCGCACGGGGTTTTCCCCCACATCCACCGTCTGGAGCTTCTGACAGTCGGCGATGGGACTCAGGTCGGACACCGCATTGCCGGTCAAGCTCAGGTATTCCAAGGGCAGGCCCGTCAACGGCGTGAGGTCGGTAATCTGCTGGTAGTCCAAAATCAGCACCCGCAGATTGGCGCATTGTTCCAATAAAGCCAGATCCTGGTCGTCAATGTCTCCGTGGGGAGTCTCCACCACATAGAGGTCGTGGGCGGAACTGACCATTTCCTCATGCTCCTGGAGCGTTCCCACCACCACCTGGCCGCATACCAGCAGCTGTTCCACCTCATCCAGCCGATCCTGCGGAATGGGGGCGTGCTCCTCCAGCCCCAGCTCCTGGCGCAGGGCGGCTTCCAGCAGGGGAGATGTTTCCACAGCCTGACCGGAGGACGGCCACAGCGCGGCCAGAAGGCACGCGGCGCACACCAGACCTGCCGCAGCCCACGCTACCGGCCGCAGCCGCTGGTGTTTCAGGACCCTGCTGACGGCCTGGGCAGAGGGATAGCGATCCTTGGGATCAAAGGCGGTACAGCGCCGGATCATTCGGCAAAGGGCCCGCTGTCCCGGCAGATTGGGCAGCGGATCAAACTTTCCGGAGAGCAGGAACCGCAGCAGCATGCCCAAGCTGTAAAGATCCGAGCGCTGGTCGGTCTGCTGATAGCCGAACTGTTCCGGCGGAGCTGTCTCCTCCGTCCCCAGAAACACCGTATCGCCCTTTTGCTCCATCCGGTAGCGGCGGGCGGTGCCCAGGTCAATGAGATGGCAGCAGCCGGTGGGATCCATCACCACATTTTGCGGCTTCACATCCCGGCAGATGACGGGAGGCGTCTGGGTGTGGAGATACTGGAGTACCTGGCACAGGGAGAGCGCCGCAGTTCTGACTTGTGCTGGGGAGAGAGGGCCTTGGGCAGTCACCTGTTCATACAGGCTGATGCCCTCCACGTATTCCCGCACCAGATACTCCTGTCCATCCGCTTCCAGATAGGTCATAGGGCGGGGGATCTGGGGATGACGAAGCTGGCACAGTAGCTCATATTCCTGCCGCAGGGAGTCCGCTCTCCCAACCGGCTGGAGCTTCAATACTGCGGGCCGCCCCGCCTGATCATAGATCAGAAACACCTTCCGCTCCCCGTCCTTGAAACAGGAGACGGGACTGTACTGAGCCCGCAGCCCCGCAGGCAGGATCAGAGTATTCAGAACCTGATCCCGATAGCTTTGTAAAAAGTGTTCTCTCAAATCCATATCAGGGCTCTCCAATGTAGAGGCTCCGCTCCGGCAAGGAGGAGAGCAGCTCCTCCGTTTCCAAAAGCGTCATATGCTGATTCAGGGCGAAAATCACCGCCGCGTCCCGCCGCACCCGGGGATAGAGGGCCCCACAGCCCCCTACCGCCAGCAGCCGCTGAGTTTCTTTCAATGAAAGCCGCAGCACCAGTGCCGTGCGCAGCAGAATATCCCGCCCGGGAGTCCGCTCTCCCCGCAGGATCTGGTAGCCGTAGGATTTACTGATACTGGCTGCTGCCATCCACTCCGGGGCGGAGAGCCCTGCCTGCTCCAGGATATCCCGCAAGACTTGTGGGAATGTCAGAGAAATGCGTCCCTCCCGCAGAAGGGCCCTGCCACTTTCTGAACTGCGCAGTCTATGAAACAAATTTCCTGTCGTTTCCTGCATATTCTCTCACCACCAATGATTTTATTATACCGGTGAACTCTGGAAATGCAAAGGAAATTCTCAACACCTTTACAGCTTCCAGGGGAGGCATCAAGCAGCGTGCACGGCACCGTGTCAAACTTCCTGGATGAAGAAACATGCCGGGAATTTCCAGTCTTCCGACACCATAAAGTTGAGGACACAAGCCCACAAGGCTCGTGTCCTCAACTTTATACAGGCATGCTCGAATAAATCAGCAGGTAAATGACGCCATATTGGGAGGACCCAGGGCATCATTTATACAGGCGGAAAGGCGTGATGAACCGGCCGTTCTTATCAAGGATGGCACTGAGGCGAATTTCATTGTCGGAGGTACCGCCGAACCCCTCTTCATCTTCCCAAAAACGCCCATCCAACTGGATCGTCCAGATCATTTCATAGCATTCTTTTTCCGCTACTGTAAAACTGACACCGAACAAATTAAACGGTATCGTACTTCCCTCGCCAAGTTTTTCTTCAATCTCTTCTTCGTTTTCGATTCCCGGGAAATTGACGATTCTGCGGGTTTCATCGATAATGACCGTTCTCCGCCCGGTTTGCTGATCCACAAATTCCACGAGAGGATCGGTGGGTACCATGCCATATGCAGGGCTTCCATAGGCATGCCACTGTGTAAAGGGATACTTCTCCGGC
>PPYE01030613.1_pt1 | contig 17511 bp, 8 predicted proteins | sample 1559881 | NCBI WGS metagenome assembly PPYE01 (sample SAMN08240022, study PRJNA423297) | Human gut metagenome, whole genome shotgun sequencing project. | reverse complement strand
AACCGCCGTATACCGAACGGTACGTACGTGCGGTGTGGGAGGTCGGCTAATCAACTAATGGTTAGCCTCCTACCCGATCGGGCACAGTGTGAAACGGCCTACACATAGCTGAAGCCGGGGAGAACCACAGTGTTAGACCGGCGCTCTTTTTCTTCTGATTATTTGTAATTTTCTCAAGTTAAATCAAAAAAAATAAAAACTCTTTAAAAAAATTGAAAATTCTCTCTGATGTAACGCTTGGCGTTACGGGTGGTTCGCTATACTCAAATTAACAGCGAAAGGGAGGTGCTTTATGCAGAATACTTCATTACGGGCCGGGCCAACGCCCAAAAACATTGTCAGTGTCTGCATAGATGAGATAAAAGAAGAGCTTGTGGCGGGCAGAATGTATCACTGTTATTCTGAATCCCCCGTTTTATTTTCTAATCAGCTGCAGCTGATAACGGAAATGGAAACGTTATATGACAGGCTGAATTTCCCTCAGGCATCAACCCGGGACAGAACACTGAAAACGAGAAAGGTACAATTGGTAAAAGGCGAGGAGGCGGAAGCAGTGAAGGATGAACAGGACATAAAGAACCAGGTAGGACGTAAAGCTTCCTTCATTGTCCGGGTAAACAGCAGGCAGAATGCAACATGGCAGGGCTCCATATCCTGGACGGAGAAAGGGGTCACAAAGCATTTCCGGAGCGCCCTTGAGCTGCTGAAGCTCATGGACAGTGCCCTGGGAGATGAAACAATGAAAGATGATTAATTATTTTGTTTAGTGAGTTATAAAAAATGGAGAGGAGAAAAAAAGAATGAAGATGGCAAAGCACTTGCAAAGATTTTGGGCGTTTCTGCTGGCTTTTGTTCTTGTCAGTACGACTATAGCCAGCGACGGTATGAGAATCGTTGCGGCTGAAGGCGAAACTGCGACAGAACAGACTGTAAGCGAGCCGGAAACAACGGAACAGACATCCAATGAGGGAGGAGCAGCTTCTGCGGGCAAGAATGAACAGCAGGGGGAAGCGCCTCAGGTAGAGGAAGGCTCTCAGACAGATGGAAATACATCTGACGGCAGCAACACGCCGGATAGCAGCAGTGAGAGCACAACCGAAGGAAGTGTTGTGGAATCCGGTACGGAAACAGGCTCAACCGAGGAAGCGGTTGGGACGGAAGATACGGCTGTGACGGAAGAGGCAGGTACAACTGAAGAAGAAAAATCGACTGTGGCAACTACGGAAGTGACTACTGAGACTGAAACAGAGACACTTACCGAAACAGAAGAAGAAAAAGCTGAAACCTTCACATTTACCTTTGATATAAGCGGCAAAGGCAGTGTAACAGACGAAGAAGGCAACAATGTGGGCAGTACTGTAACCGGTGAGGCCGGAAGCAGCTATAAGTTCAATGTTGAAGCAGAAGGCACTGCTGTTTCCGTATTAGTAGATGGAAATGAAATCGGGACATCGAACGGTTCCTATGAAGTAGCTTTTGATGCGGATAAGAAGATTACAGTAAAATTTGCTGAGACAGAAGTAAAAGAAGAAAAATATACAATTACATTCCAGATAACCGGTAATGGTAAAGTTACGGATACGGAAGGAACGGAAATCAGCAGCCTGACCGGAAAGGTCAATGAAGAACTTAGCTTTAAGGTAGAAGCGGAGAACGCCGACAGCAAGGTTACAGTTAAGATGGATGACAAAGAGCTGACGGCAGCTGATGGAGTTTATACGCTACAGGGCAAGTCCGATGCGACAGTGAATGTCAATATCGAAGATCCTGAAAAAGAAGAAATTGCATATACTCTGTATGTAGAACATTTTCTTGATACAAATAAAGGAAGCTATCACAAAGCAGATGCACCGGTTGAATTAACAGAAGCAGATTTTAAAGACGGGAAGATAGACGTAAGTAAATATGAATTTAAGCGTACCGGCATGGCATTAGTATCCGCCGAAACCCTTACCAAAGAAGATTTTGATAAGGATGGCAAGGGATATGCTGAAATTCATTACAAAGTAGCGGATGGATGGAAGATCGTTGATAACAGGCCTTCTTACCGTACCATATATCTGGGAAATCTTGATGAAGATAATCCGGATATCGTACCGGAAGGGGATTATTTTACACTGAAAGTGAAGTTCTCATTTGAGGACGGATCCTCCGTAGCAAATGATTTTACAGCAAAATATCTGGTGGATGAAGATTCTTCCAAGAATACATATACGATATCCGTACCGAAGCAGGAAGGCTATTATCCGACCATTTCTGATGAGGATGTAACATTATCCGAAGACGGAACCAGCCTGAGCGGCAGCTACAGTGAAAAAGGAAGTAAGGAAATCACTGTTGAGTATAAGGTAAAACAGCTTCAGTATATGGTAGAGCATGCGTTTGAAGCGGCAGACGGAAGTGGGTACACGGTTGATAATAGTCGGACGAAAACCTTCAGTGGCGACTATGGTGAGTTAACCGAAGCGAAAGCAGTTGTAGTGGATGGTTTTACACCGGAAGAGATTGCTGATGAAGTTCTTACCCGGGATGGTATTGTCATAACGATTAAGTATGACAGAAATACTTACTGGCTGACCTATGATGCCAATGGCGGTACCTATGTGCCCCGTGAATCCGGCAAGTATGAGCAGGTAATGGGGGTTAAAGGAAATGATGCAACCACACGCGTTGGATATACCTTTGCTGGATGGTATCTTGATAAGGAGTTGACAAAAGCAGCCGGCAGTACCATTGAATTGACGGAAGATACAGTACTTTATGCTAAGTGGGAAGCTAAAAAGGTTGGTTATTCTATCGTTTATCTGGCAGAAGATATTAATGGGGCGGATGGAAACCATGACAGGTATATTAAAACTGTATACGTGGATGATTCTGAACGGGGGAATACTGCCCTGGCAGGTGAAAAAATTGTAGTTCCGGATAGTTATCTGATGGATAGTTCCCTTGGAGTAGAGCATTATCATAAAGCAAGCTATGATACAAATGTGATAGCTAAAGCAGATGGAACGTCTGAAGTTAGAGTGTATTATGACTTGAATGTGTATGAATTTATTTTTAATGTGGCGACAGAGTCAGTAAATGGTAAAATTGTATTTGGGAACGATGCCTATACAGGAAAACAGTATTCTTTTAAAGCTAAATATGGACAGAATGTGTCTGATAAATGGCCTAGCGCAGAGAATGTATCAGGATTAAAATATGGTAGCAAATGTTATTTTGAGACGTGGGGAGACAATATCGCTACGAAACGTTTGGTTATTGGTGACGCTGAAGTACCGGATACACATGTCCATGGAGAATCCAGAACTTTTAATGCCACATGGACTTGGTCTTCTACTAAAGTTGTAGGTCATTATTTCTTTGAGAAGGTAGATGGCAGTGGATATGAGGAGGATCCATCTTATGAATCTGCAGTTTATGCTTCTAAATTGGGCCAAAAGAAAATTGAAGGGTATATAATAAAGGATGAGTATAAAAAATCTGAATATATAGGTGGTGTAAGGCATTATTATTTTAAATATGACCGTGAGAGCTATAAACTATATTTCTATAATGATTCCACAAGTCCTGAAAAAACGAAAACCATAAAATATGGTTATCCGTTAACAGAACATGATTATACCCCTAAAGCGCCTGCAGGAAAGACCGACTATACCTTTGGCGGCTGGTATGATAACAGTGCATGTGAAGGTGCCAGAATAGATTTGGCAAATATGACAATGCCCAAAGCCAATCTGGCCTTATATGCAAAGTGGATTGCCCCTGAATACGATGTAAACTTCATTTCAGAAGGCAACACATTACATACCGATAAAGTCGAGAAAGGCAGCACAGTAAATCCCTATACCGATCCGGTAAGAGACGGCTACTCCTTTATTGGCTGGTATGATTCAGCATCACCCGATGCAAATCTGTTTGACTTTGCAAAACCTATTGCAAAGACTACCAACATCTATGCACATTGGAAAGCCAATACGGAAACAACTTATATTGTACGTTATTTGGATAAGGAAAGCGGAAAGCCTGTTTATCCGGAAACAACTCCGATCAGAGGCAAGGTTGGAAGTAATGTAGTAGCGAAGGCGATTAATGCAGATGGATATTTTGTGGATGCGAAATCGAAATCCATCGTATTGTCTGCAGAAGCGGAAAAGAATATAATTACTTTCTACTATTACAAGATAGGTTCTGTTGAATTCCAGTATGTTATCAAATATGTGGATGATAATAACAACGTAATTTATTCTTCCGACAATTTGACAACAAAGGACAATATTTTAACAGTAGCAGCAGATGCAAAAAAAGCCCTTGGCTATATTATTACGCCTACAAGAATAACAAAAAATATGGCAGTCGGGGAAGTTACTGAGTTTGTATTTAACTGTACTGCAAAGAGTTATAACATCACATATGTTAATGTAGAGGGAACAACCTGGAATGGGGCAGGCGCGAATCCCAATCCTGCCACCTATAAAACAACAGATGCGGATATAACGCTTGTTAATCCAAGCAAACCTTATTTTGAGTTTGCCGGATGGACCTGCAGAGTTGAAGATACTGACGGAGAGCCGCATGATCCGATGCATACGGTTATATCCACAGGTTCCTATGGAGATCTGGTATTTACGGCAACCTGGGAAGAAGTATTCCCTACGGAGACGATAACCATTACTGCGGCATCTGATGAGAAGATGTATGACGGAATGCCTTTAACAAATAATGGCTATACCTATACTCAGGGAATTTTGCATCCTGGAGATGAATTGACGGCTGTAGTAGTCGGATCGCAGACGGATGCTGACAAAACAGGTGTGAATGAAGTAAAAAGTTATAAGGTAACACGTACCACCAGTGATGGAACCATTGATGTAACATCAAAGTATAATATTACGACTGCTCCCGGAGAACTTAAAGTAAAGAAGCGCAGTGTGATTTTTACATCCGGAGACGGTTATAAGGTATATGATGGAACAGCCCTGACTAACAGCAACGTGGTAATAAGCGGCGATGGCTTTGCAGATGGTGAAGGAGTTTCCTTTAATGTAACCGGAAGCCAGTTGGTGGCCGGAAAATCTGAGAATACCTTTGCATATACTTTGAACGAAGGTACAAAAGCTGTAAACTATGATATTCGCATACAGTTAGGAACTCTGGAGGTTGCACCGGTAAGTGGTGAATTTAAAGTAATAGCCGGCACAAGCTCACGTATGTATGACGGAACACCTTTTTCCTACAATAAATATGAGCTGGAAGGAACTTTAGAATCTGGTGATAAGCTTGTAGTAACCATAGAAGGACAACTCACAGATGTAGGAGATACAGAAAATAAAATAACCGATGTAAAGGTTATGAATGGCATTGTAGATGTTACAGCAAGTTATCCTAAGATTAGTACGATTAATGGTAAGCTTACAGTTACTCCTCGTACAGTAATCCTGTCATCAGGCTCAGCAGAAAAAGAGTATGATGGAACACCTCTAACAAATAAAAATGTAACAATAGGCGGAGATGGCTTTGCAGGAAACGAAGGCATGACCTTCAATGTAACGGGAAGTCAGACAGATGTGGGAGAATCTCCCAATGACTTTACCTATGCCTGGAATGAAGGAACCAAGGAAAAGAATTATAAAGTAGAAACGAATCTGGGTAAACTTACAGTAACAAAGAACACAACCCCAATTCATATTATAGCAGGGAGTGACAGCAAGAAGTATGACGGAACAGAGCTAACCTGCAATACGTACAGCAGTTCTTCATTACCGGTATCCGGCGATAAGCTTGTGGTTATGATAGAGGGACGCATTACCAATGCAGGCACTGTAATAAATGAAATTAGAAGTGTAAAAGTAATGCGGGGCCTCCGGGAGGTAACCCAAAATTATAGTAGTATTACAAAAGAAAATGGTAAGCTTGAGGTAGTAGCGCGTGATATAGTTATGACTTCAGCAACGGATACCAAAGTATACGATGGAACACCATTGACTAATGATACGATAACTGTAACCGGAGATGGATTTATAGAAGGAGAAGGGGCGACCTATCAGGTAACAGGAAGTCAGACCGTTGCAGGCTCTTCTAAAAATACATTTACCTACAGCTTAAATGATGGAACATTAAAAGATAATTATAATATCAGTACGATAGAAGGTGATCTGACTGTTACACCTTCCAAGGACAGTATTGTAATTACCGCAGCAAACGATAGTAAGATATATGATGGAACACCGCTGGCTAATAATGGCTATACCTATACCGGCAAGCTTGCGGGTGATGATGAACTTGTGGTTACGGTAGAAGGAAGCAGAACCGATGCTGGTACAGCAGACAATGTAATTACCGGTTACAAGGTAATGCGCGGCTCTCAGGATGTTACAAAGAGCTATGCAGGGATAATCACAGTAAATGGAACCTTAACAATTGAACAGCGTAAGGTAACATTAATATCTGCTGATGACAGCAAAGAGTATGATGGAACCCCGCTGACCAACGATACTGTGACAGTAAGCGGAGATGGCTTTGTGGATGGAGAAGGCGCAGCGTATAATGTGACCGGAAGCCAGACGCTTGTGGGAAGTTCACCTAATACTTTCAGTTATGCATTAAATGCAAAAACAAAGCCGGAAAACTACAGTATAACGAAGAAGGAAGGCACGCTGACAGTTAATAAGAACCTTACCGAAATCATCATTAAAGCATCTGATGCGGAGAAAAAATATGATGGTACGCCGCTCAGCAAGAATACTTACAGTAAGACAGGTGAACTTGCAGCCGGTGATACGATTGAAGTTATGGTTTCCGGAAGTATTACGGATGTTGGTAAGACAGGAAATGTTGTAACTGAAGTGAAGATAATGCGTGGTTCAGAGAATGTAACCGACTACTACGGCAATATTTCCACAACAGAGGGAATACTTACCGTAACAAAACGTAAAGTGACTTTCACCTCAGCAAGTGACAGCAAGGAATATGACGGAACACCTCTGATAAACAAAAACGTAACGATAAGCGGAGATGGCTTTGCAAACGGAGAAGGAGTGACCTTTAATGTAACAGGAAGTCAGACGGAAGCAGGAAACTCATGGAATACCTTTGAAGTTAAGTGGAATAAAGGTACCAGTGAAGGAAATTATGAGATAAGCAAAGTAGAAGGTCTTCTTGAAGTTACGCAAAACAAAACGCAGATTATAGTTACTGCAGGAAGTGACACAAGGAAATACGATGGCACCGAATTGGTTTATAACAAATACAGCTGCTCTCAGGCTCCTGTAGATGGTGATGAACTGGTGGTTATGGTGGCCGGCAGTATTACAGATGTGGGAAAGGTAGAAAATAGGGTAACAAGTGTAAAAGTAATGCGCGGTTCCAAGGATGTAACTGACAGCTACAGCGGTATCCATACAGAGGATGGCTGGCTTACAGTAACAAAGCGTGATGTTATACTGACTTCAGCAAGTGACAGCAAGGAATATGACGGAACACCGCTGACTAATGGCTTGGTTACGGTAAGCGGAGATGGTTTTGCAAAGGGAGAAGGCGCAGCCTATGATGTAACAGGAAGCCAGACCTTTGCAGGTTCCTCAGACAATACCTTTACTTATGAGCTGAATCAGGGAACAAAGGCAGATAATTACAACGTAATTGAAAAGTTAGGTTGGCTTACCGTAACTGCGACAGACAGAGCTATTGTCGTTATCGCAGATGATGCGGAAAAGAAATATGACGGAACACCTTTAACCAGAGATAACTTCACATATACCGGAAATCTTGCAGATGGCGACAAACTTGTAGTGACCGTGGAAGGAACTATTACAAATGCGGGAACACAGGGAAATATAATTACCGATGTCAAAGTGATGCATGGCAGTAAAGAGGTTACCGATAGCTACAGCAGTATCAGCAGGAAAGAGGGAACCCTTAAAGTGACCAAGCGGAACGTAACCCTCACATCGGCAGATGCCAGCAAGGAATATGATGGAAAGCCTCTGACCAATGATACGGTAACTGTTGGCGGAGATGGCTTCGTGAAGGGAGAAGGAGCTGCTTTCCATGTAACCGGAAGCCAGTTAAAGGCAGGAAGCTCGGATAATACTTTTACTTATTCTTTGAACCAGGGGACATTAGAAGGCAATTATGAAATTGAGAAAGAAGAAGGCCTTCTGACGGTAACCCAAAAGTCAAATGTAATCAAGGTAACAGCAGCCAGTGACAGCAAGATGTACGATGGAACGGAGTTGACAAGAGATACCTTCAGCAGTACCGGAGAGCTTGCAGAGGGTGATTCCCTGTCAGTTACGGTAGCCGGAAGCATTACGGATGCCGGAAGCGTTAACAACGAAATATCTGAAGTAAAGATAATGCATGGAACTGAAGAGGTAACCGACAGTTACAGAAAAATTGAAAAAGAGAATGGTACTCTTACAGTAGCAAGGCGTGATGTAGTTCTTACATCAGCTGATGACAGCAAGGAATATGATGGAACACCTTTGACAAATGCTACGGTAACGGTAAGCGGCTCAGGCTTTGCAGCCGGTGAAGGAGCAGTCTATGATGTAACCGGAAGCCAGACTGAAGCAGGAAGCTCTGCAAATGCATTTACTTATCAGCTGAATGATGGAACAAAGAAGGATAACTATAATATAACGAAGGCAGAAGGTACCCTGAATGTAACTAAGAGGCTTGCAACAATTACTGTAACAGCAGGAAACGACAGCAAGAAATATGATGGTACTGAATTAAGGAGTAATACCTATTCCAGCACCGGAAAGCTTGCAGACGGTGAAACCCTTCTTGTTATGGTAGAAGGAAGCATTACCAATGTTGGTTCCACAGATAACAACGTAGCCAGTGTTAAGGTAATGCGCGGAGAGAAAGAGGTAACCTCCAATTACGAAAATATAGTAAAGGTATCCGGTACCCTTACGGTTACCAAGAGGAATGTGATTCTCACCTCAGCTACTGACAGCAAGGCCTATGACGGAACACCGCTTACCAACAGTAATATTACTGTCGGAGGAGATGGTTTTGCGGAAGGAGAAGGTGCAGCCTATGATGTAACCGGAAGCCAGACGGTTGCGGGAACATCAGATAATACCTTTACCTATACCTTGAATAAGGGGACTTTGGAAGGCAATTATGACATTACAAAGGCAGTAGGTAAGCTTACGGTGACAGCTTCGGAAAATGTTATTATAGTTACAGCAGCCAGTGCAGACAAAACATATGACGGAACGCCGCTGACGGATGCTGGCTACTCCTACACAGGAGAGCTTGCAGGTGACGACAAGGTTGTTGCTACAGTGGAAGGAAGCATTACGGATGCCGGAACACAGGAAAATAAGGTTACGGAAGTAAGGATAATGCGCGGAACAGAGGAGGTAACAGACAGTTACAGCCATATCGACAAAGTATCCGGAACCCTGACTGTAACAAAGCGTAATGTAATATTAAAGTCCGCAGATGACAGCAAGGCATATGATGGAACGCCGCTGACAAACAGCAATGTTACAGCAGGCGGAGATGGTTTTGCAGCTGGTGAAGGAGCAAGCTATGATGTAACCGGAAGCCAGACAAAAGCAGGCAGTTCACCGAATACCTTCAGTTATGTATTGAATGAAGGCACAAAGGGAAATAACTACAATATCATTAAGAACGATGGTACATTGACAGTAACACCGAATCTTACAGAAATCAGAATCAAAGCATCTGATGCTGACAAGAAGTATGACGGAACTCCGCTGAGCAGGAATGCATACAGCAGAATCGGCGAACTTGTTGAAGGCGATACGCTGGAAGTAATGGTTGCCGGCAGCATTACGGATGCAGGAAGCACGGATAATATAGTAACTGGTGTGAAAGTAATGCGTGGTTCTGAGGATGTAACCTCCAGCTATGGTAATATTGTATTTGAAAAAGGAACACTTACAGTTACACAACGTGAAGTTATTCTGACTTCAGCAAGTGACAGCAAAGCTTATGATGGAACTGCATTGACCAACAGTATGGTTACGGTTAGCGGTGATGGCTTTGCAGAAGGAGAAGGAGCTTCCTATAATGTGACGGGAAGTCAGACAGAGGCTGGAAAGTCTGACAATACCTTCACCTACAAGCTGAATAAAGGCACAAAGGAAGATAACTATGTTATTGTTCCCAAAGAAGGTGTGCTGGAAGTAACAAGAAATATGACAGAAATAAGTGTTACAGCAGGAAGTGCGAAGGAAAAATATAATGGAGCACCGCTGTTAAGCAATACTTATTTCAGCACGGGTACATTGGCAGACGGCGACAGCCTTGTGGTTATGGTTGAAGGACAGATTACGGATGTAGGAACTGTTGCAAATACAGTGACCAGCGTAAAAGTAATGCGTGGTTCCAAAGATGTGACCGACAGCTATGGCAATATTATTACAGCAAACGGAGAACTTGAAGTAACAAAACGCGAAGTGATTTTAACCTCAGCAAGTGACAGCAAAGAATATGACGGAACACCGCTGACTAATGACTTGGTTACGGTAAGCGGGGATGATTTTGTAAAGGGTGAAGGTGCAGCTTATGATGTAACCGGAAGCCAGACCTTTGCAGGAACTTCTGAAAATATATTTACTTACGCATTAAAAGATAATACAAAGGCAGATAATTATGAAGTAACGACTGTATTTGGAAATCTGGAAGTAACAAATAAGGAAGCAGAGAAACGTATTATTACAATCACTGCAGCAAGCGATACAAAGCCGTATGATGGAACTGCTTTAACAAAGGCCTCTGCCGATGTAGAAGATCAGCTTCTGGCAGACACTGATACGCTGCTGTTTACAGTAGAAGGAAGTCAGACAATAGTAGGAAGCAGCGCAAATAAGGTTCAAAATGTCTCCATCATGAATGGTACGGAGGACGTAACGGATTACTATACGGTTATTACAGCCGACGGTACCTTAAAGGTAACAGGTAGTATAACCTACAATGAAAATGGCGGTTCTGGAAACGTGCCTGAAGACAGTAATCAGTACGATTATGATGCTGATATTACCTTAATGGGCGCAGGAGAGTTATATCGTGACAATGCAGTTTTCCTGGGATGGAGTGAAGCTCCGACAGCGCTTGTTGAAAGCCAGGAAGCAGAAGCTGCGGCAAATATTCTTGGAAGTACAATCAGGATGGGTGAGACAAATATCACAGTATATGCGGTATGGGCTATCGATGAAAATGGTCCGGATGGCGGTCCTGATGATACGCCTGATTATAAAGAATATCCGATTACCTATTACGGCAATGGAGGAAGCGGCAGTGTAACAGATACCAATATTTATCCTGTAGATTATGATGTGACATTGCTTGCAAACGGATTCAGCAAGGATGGAAATCATTTTACAGGCTGGGGAATTGATGCACAGGGTTCTGCTGTATATCAGCCGGGCAACACGCTGAGTATGGTGGAAGGCGGACTGTCAGTATATGCACAGTGGGCAGCCAACCCTGCTCCTACTCCTGAGGATCCCGAGCCTAACCCTAACCCGAATCCGACCCCTGACACGACACCGTCTACAACAGGAGTACTCGGCGAGGCACTTCCTCCCGCACAGCCTGAAGTAGGAGTCCTTGGTGAAGCGGCAGGACCGGAGGTAGGAGTTCTTGGCGAAAGCAAGGGACCTGGAACCGGAGATACAGCTCCAATCGCAGGCTGGTCATTCCTGATTATGGGTGCGGTTCTTACCCTGGGAATTACCGCTAAGAGACGGAAAAAGGACGAAAAATAATTTCTCTTTCAAAAACAAGTACTGAAATTTAAGACATAATACCTGAAATTACCGCAAAGAATTGGCGCCCGCCGGAAATAACCCGGCGGACGCCTTTTTTTAACGCAAAGGATACTCCTTAATACGTCAGGAAAGCCATGGAATACGTTACCAATACGCTTCCTGCGCGGAAAACAGGCATTTTCCCTCTTAAGAATTTCTTTCGTTTTTTATCCGCAATTTTTCGCTGTTTCTTCCCTGCTTATTCCTTGACTGTTTATAGTATATAGAATATAGTATACCTAAAGAACAATATTATATCTCATATAATATCATAAGTCCCAATGGAAGGGAGTGTACAATATGGTTTTTAATACAGGAGCGGCATTGTTGGATGCAATTGTGCTCGCTGTTGTCTCCAAGGAACCGGAAGGAACCTATGGATACAAGATAACCCAGGAAGTACGGCAGGTAATAGAGCTGTCGGAGTCCACCTTGTATCCGGTATTAAGAAGACTGCAGAAGGATGACTGCCTTGCAGTTTATGATATGGAATGTGCCGGCAGGAACCGCCGTTACTATAAAGTTACGGAAAAAGGAATGGCACAGCTTGCATTATATGAAGAGGAATGGAAAAAATATTCCGCCAAGATAACAGGAATGTTCGAGGGAGGTATTAATCAATGAACAGACAGGAATTTATGAATCAGCTGGAAATGCTCCTTTCGGACATTTCCCAGGCAGAACGGGATGAGGCGCTGCAATACTATAATGATTATCTGGATGACGCGGGAATTGAAAATGAAGAGTCTGCCATCCGGGCACTGGGTTCACCCATACAGGTAGCCGCCAATATTAAGGAAGGCCTGAAAGAGGGAAATGAAACCGGGGAATTTATGGAAAACGGCTTCCATATGAATAATGAAGAAAAGGATATGATGATTCTTCCCGGCGAAGCTTCTTCAGAAGACGATAAGGCTGCGGAAGAAACCAGGTTCGCAGACGGAAATACGGATGGTGTGTTTGACGCCATATTAAGCTCCGGCGGAGCCAATGCGGATATTGAGACGGTAGACGCAGAAATCATGAAGGCTGAGGTTGTAGATGCGGCTGTAGTGAATACGGATGCAATGGATTTGGATGTGGTGACGGCCGACAGTGACACCGCGGATAGCAATGGAGCCGGCAGTAATGGTTTGGTTAGCAATAGCGCAAATACGTACATGGCAAAAAAAGAAAATACAGCTCCGGCAAACAGCTCAGAGCCGGAGAAGGCTCAGGAAGGCTTTGTGGATATCAATCCCGATCCGTTCCGCGGCCTTTACAAGGATATCGATTCCTGCCAGATTCACGGCAAAGAGCAGAACATGGATTCTGCGCAGGCTGGCCAGGGATACCAGGGCAGCGGCCAGGGCCAGGCAAGTGGCGGCCGGAATAATCAGAACAGTTATGGAAATCAGTACGGCGGCCAGAACCAAAACGCCGGACCGAAGCCTGAAAGCTATCAGAATCAGGCAGGCGGCCAGAACATGAATGGATATCACAATCCCAATGGCGGCCCCAACTTTGCCGGATATCAGAATCAGGGCGGATATCAGAACCAGAACGGGTATCAGAATTACAACGGATACCAGAACGGATATCATAATCAGAATGGCGGCCAGTACCAGAGCGGCCCTAACGGATATCAAAACCAGAACGGCTATCAGTATCAAAATCCTAACGGAGCCCCGAATCCCAACGGCTATCAGAATCAGTACAGCAATCAATACCAGAACCAGTATCAATACCAGAACCAGTACGGAAACGGCTGCCATCAGCCGCCAAAAAAGAAAAGCAGTGCCGGCAGAATCGCATTAATTGTTCTGCTGTGCATCTTCGCCCTTCCGGTCATCCTGCCGCTGGGCATCGCGGCAGTAGCGGTGGTATTCAGCCTGTTGGTATCAGTCATTGCGGTTCTTGGTTCCCTGGTGGTTGCAGGAGTGGTCATTCTTATCGTGGGAATAGCACTTGTCATCACCGCGTTTCTTAAGCTCTTCCTTATGCCGGCGGCAGCGCTTTATCTGTTGGGCGGCGGACTGGCATGTACCGGAATTGGCCTGGCTATGACAGCAGGAATGATATGGCTGGTAGTCAAAGTGGTGCCGGTAATGTGCAGAGGCTTCGTAAATCTGTGCAGATGGCCTTTTACCAGAAGAAATGCAGCATAAATTTAAGGAAGCAATGGCTGAAGGGAAAGCGCATTCGGCCATCCTGATTCAGGAGTGACTTTAATCATATGTCCGCGGAAGCGGGCGGATGGGAATTGATGCAGTATCGCAGGCAGACCTGCGATATGCGGGAGGTATAAGATGAATAAATTTTTAAAAATATCCTTACTCGCTGCGCTGGTAATGGTGGTTCTGGGGGCTGTCCTGGCGATGACGGGAAGAGCGGCCGGCGGCAGGGCGCAGGTGGATGAAATGTACAAAAACGGGGAACTGGATCTTCCCTTTGTGAACATGCCCCATGGCTGGCACGGCGGATATTATAATGATGAATATGTGGATTATGAATATTCAGGTGACTATGATTATGATGACTATGAGGATTACAATGGATTTACGGTAGGCGACAGCGTGGATTTTGACAGCAGCTATCCGATACACAAGGCTGATTTTAAGGATACGATTCCTTATTCGGCAGCCTCTCAGAAAGCAGCTTACCTGGATGTGGATATGGGCGGCGTCGGATTTTATGTAAAAAAATCCCCGGACAGCAATATTCATCTGGAAGGCATAAATGTTAAAAAAGTTCAGTATTTCCTGGAAGACGGTACGCTCTATATCAAGGCTCTTGACAGGCACAATATGGAGCATATGGACAAAATCAGCGATACGGCCACCAAAGTATACCTTTACCTGCCTGATACCTGCGCTTTTGTGGATGCGGTTATGGAAATAGGCGCGGGGGAAGCGGAAGTGTCCGTGATGGATACGGAAAGTCTCACATGTACGGTAGGCGCCGGCAGCCTGACCTTCGACGATTTAAAGGCGACGGATACCTATTTCGAACTGGGAATGGGTAAGCTTGTCCTTAAAGAAGCTGCTTTGGAAAATATGAATTTTGACATCGGTATGGGCAGCATGGAATATGAAGGAAGCGTAACTGGGGACGTATACGGCAGCTGCGGAATGGGAAGTATGTCAATGCGGCTGGACGGATATGAAAAGGATCATAATTACGAAGTGGAAGCATCTATGGGGACCGTAATTATCGGAGATAATGAATTCGGCGGGATGTCTTCAGAGAAAAGCCTGAATTACGGAGCTGACAGTTATTTTGACTTATCCAGTTCCATGGGAAAGATAGAAATTTACTTTACAAATCCGGAATGATGAACGATAATATAAGAAAGCGGCAGCCGATTTGAACGGCGGAACTTGGAGGAAATTATGGACGAATACAATAATAATGAAAATATGAACCAGGGACAGAACCAGAACACGGATCAATATGGCAGCAATGGAAATTTTAATTCCTATAATAATAACGGCTCTTATCAGCAGGGTAACGACTGGCAGAACGGCGGCTATGGGAACAGCGGTTATAATGGCGGCAGCAGTTTTAACGGAAACGGCGGTTATAACGGCGGATACAGCAACAGCGGACGCCAGCCCGGAAGACGCCTGAGCAAATCCACTACCAATAAAATGGTATGCGGTGTGTGCGCAGGAATCGCGGAATATTTTAACTGGGACCCGACGATAATAAGAATTATATGGATAGCGGCCAGTATTTTCCTGGGAGCAGGCTTCCTGGGACTGATTGCTTACTTCATCGTAGCCGTTATCATGCCGGAGGGCTGAGACTGACAGGAGGTAATGAAGCATGTGGGATAAGATCAAACCTGAAGAACTGACGGAGAATGTTTTCCATCTCATCAATGATGACTGGATGCTGGTAGCGGCCGAGGATGGCGGCAGGACGAATGCCATGACGGCGAGCTGGGGAGGCGTAGGTATTTTATGGGGCAAGAAGGTAGCCTTCGTATTTGTACGGCCTCAGCGCTACACCAAAGAATTTATAGACAAAAGCGATAAGCTTTCGCTCAGCTTTTTTGATGACAGCTGGCGTAAGATGCTGAATTATATGGGAACTGTATCCGGAAGGGATGAGGATAAGATCGCGGCAAGCGGCCTGCATGTGGAAATGGTCAACAGTGCGCCGGTATTTAAGGAAAGCCGCATGGCTCTTATCTGCCGGAAGCTTTATGAACAGCCGATGACGGAAGAAAGCTTTGTGGACAAAGAGCTGGCAGCGCAGCATTATGCACAGAAGGACTTCCATACCATGTATGTGGTGGAAATAGAGAAGATTCTGGTACAGAACCAGTAAATAAAGAAGCGGAAGACCGGGGAGAAACTATAAGCTCCGGTCTTCCGCTTTTTTTCGGCCTTCTTTTGTGGTCCGCTTTTGCGCTCCATTTTTCCGGTACGCTTTTTGCGGCAGTACGCTTTTTGCGGCCGTTGACAAAGCGGCGCGGCTGAACGTATAATAATTGCGTATGCAATGACACAGGACGGAGGAAAAGTAATGGATAAAAATGGCGGCTGGCGGAGGGGAAAGGCAGCGTTTCTCAACCAGCTGTGGCAGTGTACATGGAAGGATGCGGCAATTACCTTTGGAGTGCTTTTCATAGCCACGGCTGCGGCTTTTGTGTATTACAGGATATCGGCCAGCAATATTAATGTAGTGATGTTTTATACCCTGGCCCTGCTGTTTATTTCGCGGCTGACCAGCGGATATCTGCCGGGGATTGCAGCGGCGATGGTGAGCGTGGTATGCGTGAATTATCTTTTTACCTATCCCTATTTGCAGCTGAATTTTACGCTGGACGGATACCCGGTTACCTTTATCTGTATGCTTGTGGTCTCTGTGATAACCAGCGCATCCGCATCCCATATGAAGCAGCAGTCCAGGATTCTGGCCGAGCGTGAAAAAATGCTGGCTGAGGCCGAAAAGGAAAAAATGCGCGCCAATCTGCTTCGTGCGGTTTCCCATGACCTGCGCACTCCGCTGACCGGCATTATCGGCGCCAGCAGCTCCTATCTGGAAAACGAGGAAAAGCTGGATATGGATGAAAAAAGGGCGCTGGTCAGCCATATCGGCGAGGATGCCAACTGGCTGCTGAATATGGTGGAAAATCTGCTGACTGTCACCCGTATCAGAAATGATTCCGCCAGCGTGAACAAATCCTTGGAGCCGGTGGAGGAGGTTATGTCCGAAGCCGTATTCCGTCTGAAAAAGAGAATACCGGATGCCAATATAAGGGTGCTACTGCCGGAGGAATTTGTCATGATTCCCATGGATGCAACGCTGATAGAGCAGGTTCTGGTAAATCTTATGGAAAATGCGGTTTTTCATGCGGGAAGTACGGAGCCGATAGAATGCCGCGCCGAAATAGGCAGGGATACGGTTACCTTTTTTGTGACGGATCAGGGCGTGGGAATTGACGAGGATAAGCTGGAAACCATTTTTGACGGAACAGGGCAGACGGAAAACAGCAGCGCTGACGGACACAAGGGAATGGGAATTGGACTGTCGATCTGCAAGACGATCATAGTTGCCCATGGGGGGACCATAAGCGCCAGGAATCTGGAACGGGGGGCGCAGTTTGGTTTTACCCTGCCCAGGGGAGAAGCAAATGAAGACTGACGGTAGCGGTTTGGTTATATGAACAGCTACGGCTGACGGAGGAGAAAAACAATGCAGGCAAAGGTAACCATTCTTATCATAG
>PPYE01320955.1_pt1 | contig 17512 bp, 19 predicted proteins | sample 1559881 | NCBI WGS metagenome assembly PPYE01 (sample SAMN08240022, study PRJNA423297) | Human gut metagenome, whole genome shotgun sequencing project. | reverse complement strand
AGAAAAGCGATGCCAAAAACAGCACCGCCACTAAAAGTTAATACATATGAAATTGCTCGTAACATTGTTTTCTCCTTTGTTTTAACCTGCTTCAGAAGTCTCCTCCAAGCGGGTTGTCATGATTTTATAGAGGGAATTCTTCGGGAATCTGTCTACAAATGGGATAATGACATTTCCATAAAACAGAAGTCCTTCACCCTCATTACTGTTGGTTACATAGGACAGCTGGGTTGGTGAGATATTCAGCTGTTTTGCCAGAATCTGCCTGTCTCCGGAAGCCTGGTTCAGCATATAAATAAAATCTGAATTTTCAAATATATTCTCGATTTCCCTGGAAGACAGCAAATCCTTAATATTCTGAGTGATGCCAGTTGGAATACCACCCCATTTACGGAATCGCTTCCAGATCTCCACACTATAAGCTGCAGTCTGTTCCTCTTTTAAGAGAAGATGGAACTCATCCACATAGTATCTGGTGGACTTATGGGCAGAACGGTTCATCGTTACCCTGTTCCAGACCTGATCCTGGATTACAAGCATCCCGATCTTTTTCAACTGCTTACCAAGCTCCTTGATATCAAAACAGACAATGCGGTTATTGATATCCACGTTTGTCTGATGATTAAATACATTCAGAGAACCTGTAACATAGATTTCCAACGAAGTGGCCAGTCGCTGTGCTTCCGGCTCTTCCTGTTTTCTCAGAAGGTTATATAAATCCTCCAGGATTGGCATCTTCTCCGGCACTGGATCGGCAAGATATTCCTGATATACTAACCGTACACAGCGGTCAATGATGGTCTTTTCTACCGGCTCCAGTCCATTCTTTCCTCCAACAATCAGCTCACACAAAGACAGAATAAAATCTGCTTTCAGTGACAGTGGATTATCTTCCTCGGAATAGTTCAGGTTCAGATCCATTGGATTGATATACTGGTCAGATACTGGCGAAACCCGAACTACCTGCCCATGCAGTGCCTGCACAAGTGCCGAATATTCGGCTTCTGGATCACAGACAATGATATCGTCTTCCGTAATCAGGAAGCAGTTTGTAATTTCCCTCTTTGCTGAGAAGGACTTACCGGAACCAGGTGTACCAAGAATCAGTCCATTCGGGTTCTTCAGACGTTTCCGATCAACCATGATCATGTTGTTGGATAATGCATTTAATCCATAATAAAGAGCTTCCCCTTCCTGAAACAGTTCCTGTGTCGTAAATGGCACGAAGATCGCTGTTGAAGATGTGGTAAGCCCTCTCTGAATTTCAATTCGATTGACTCCCAGTGGAATACAGGACATGAGTGCTGCTTCCTGCTGATAATCCAGTTGTTTTAAAGAACAGTTATATTTCTGTGCAATTCCCTGCACCTGGAAAATATTATTATCCAGCTTCTGACGCTTCTTTGCGGTATTCATTACCAGAACTGTCACAAGGAACATTCTCTCATTTCTGGACTGCAGATCTTCCAACAGGTTCTTCGCCTCTTCTCCATAGGTTACAAGGTCTGATGGAAGCACGTCCATATCATAACCGGAACGTACCGCCCGTTTCTGCTCTTCAATCTTCATCTTATCCAGATCTGAAATCTTGCTCTTGATCATTTTGATTGCTGAACTCTGATCAATGGACTGGATATGAATGTTGACATTGATGCTGTCATCCACATCCAGGAAGTCTGCAAGCATCCGGTCTGTCAGCTCCGGTGCAAGAATCTGCAGGTAACTCACACTCCCCATCGTTCTTCCCATCATAAATGTCTGATTCTTGGAAAAGTTAAAGGAAGTCGGTGCAATAAAATCTTTGGTCTTTAATCCGGTTTCCGGCAGCATCTTATACTGGAACTTAAATGGTTCAATCCGATCCTGGTTGAACACATGATATAGAATCTCCAGCCGTTCCAGACCATTTAGTGAATGTGCCTGTGCTCCCAGGACCTTAAAGTTGTTTAAGATATCTGTTTCGATTCTTTCAAGCCTTGGTCTTGCCACCTTCAGGCTTTCTGCTTCGATTCCAAAAGTGATATACTTTGTCTTCACCAGACCATTATTTCCTTTTGAAAGCTGATTTTTCAACATAGTACGGTACTCATCACGAATGGCATTGAAGTCATCGTTCTGATCAGGAATGTCAATGCTTTTCTCAAATTCTGCCACATCCACCTGCTGATTGATAAAGGACAGCTGCACACTGATGGAAGAATCAAAGTAATTTAAGAAATCACAGTAATTCTCAAATATCGTGGTCTTATCCTCATTTAAAGCAAGCTGATAGTTGATGTCATAAAACTGAATCGTCTTGGAGAAAAAGTTCTTTGTCACCTGGCAAATACCATCCTGCAGCATCCGAATATACGGAATACTCTGCTGCGCAGTTGTAGGAATATTTTTCTGTTTCCTGCGGTCCCGTTCCTGCTTCTTCCTACGCTTTTCCTGTTCTCTTTCTTTTCTGCTTTTTTTGTTTCTTCTTTCCTGACGGTTTCTTTTTTCCACCAGGGACAGACGCTCCTGCTGAGCCTCCTGCTTTGTCTTTTTTGCCATCCGGCACACCCTCCTTTTTTACAAGGGTGGAAATCTCCTGATAAAAATTTTCTGTCTTATATGGTCTTACTGACGGACAGATAAACTTCTGTCGAATGATATTTGCCACCACTTTTTCAAAGGGAAGCCCGTCTTTTTCATACATTGCCATGAAGAAAAATGGAAGCATGATCGTTACCATCAGGATGGCTGCGATACTGGAACCGATTGGTTTTCTCATGAACAGATAAAACGGAATTCCCACTACTGCGGCAAGTGAAAAGAAAATCAGCTGCCGTTTTGTCAGATTTAACGCTACTTTTGTTTTGACCTTGGTAAGGTCTTTTGGTACTGGTACATACGCCATGGTATGCGCTCCTTTCCTGCCCGCTAATGGGCATTGAATATTGATTTGCTAAGGCTTCCGGTCTTGAATAATGAAAATGCAAGAATCACGGTATAAGCCGCTACTGAAAACATTGCTGCATGAAGGTCACTGGATATGGTCATTGCATTTACTAAAACTGCATAAATTCCCACACAGACCATCATGAAGAATCCCTGAAATGCCAGTGCGAACAAGCCTTTTAAATAGTTGTTTCCGATATTGCCCCATTCCTTATTGGTCATGGTGGCAAACGGAATTGGTGCTATGGAAGTATAAAGGTAAATCTCTATCATTCTTCCGTATAAAATAACGGTTATAATGATCGACAGAATCCGCATGGTAATACTGATCAGCAGCGTTTCCATGGATAACAAGAACAAATCCCCCAGTTCCATATCTTCCAGTGCATCCACAATCCTTGTGATTGCTTCCGATGCGTCCACTGCTGTGTTTCCGGAAATTACTCCGGCGGCATTGTTGACCACATGCTGGCCAACGTCAAAGACCGCCATCGTGATATTGAACGTATTCGTCACCAGATAAATGGCTACATACGCCTTAAAGATCCAGAGGAAAATGTTGTAAGTCTCAAATTCATGGAAATTGTTTTTCTGCGTTACCATCGTAATCAGTTCATAGCACAGGACAAATGTGATGATCAGTCCCGCAATGGGGACAATCACCGTTTGGGAAATGTTCTGGATCAGATTGAAGATTCCGGCATTCCATCCCTGCGGTGTCTGTCCCACCTGCCCGGCTATGGTTCCCACCTGCTCATTCCGATTGCGACTACAAGAGTTTTTAAAGTTGTAATTGCACTGCTAAAAAATGCCATATACATTCACCAAAACTGACTTCTTTCAGGTGTTTACGGGAACGAAAATACACCGACTAAAAAGCCGGTGCACCTAGTGTCAGTTATTCCTTTCCTCATTATTTTCTGTTCATTCCCAAGGTTACTCCGACAGTTCTACATGAATTACTTCCACCTCTTCTTCAGATTTCGGTGTATACTGCGGATTTAACTCTTTCTCAACTTTGTACCGGTTCTTCTCGTTTTCATCTGCAAGAAGCCGATAGTTTTTGTGTTTCGTGATATCATATTTGTCCGAGAAAAATGGTCTGGCACCACGGATCTGCAGGATACATTTTCCTCCATCCATGACTGCAATCTCATCTTCAGTCATCAGCTGTTTACCTGTTTTCTGGTAATTCAATCCAAAAGACTTCTGATTACTCCTCGTCTCCGAAGTGTTATACAGGTCAATGGTTTCCTTACCCAGAAGCTCGCTCATTTCCTTTAAGGTAGTTTTCTCTTTTCCTCCAAGAAATAGTGTGGTATCACAGTTACCCAGAATAGTATCTGCACTATCCTTATACATTGCCTTTAGCTGACTCTGTGACTGCAAAATAATAGAAGCAGAGATTTCCCTGCTTCGGATGGTTGCAATCAGCTTGTCAAACTGAGGAATTTGTCCAATATTGGCAAACTCATCAGCAATGACACGCACATGAACTGGCAGTCTTCCACCATATTCATCATCTGCTTTGTCACAAAGCAGATTGAAAAGCTGTGACTGTAACATGGCAATCACAAAGTTAAAGGTTGTATCTGTATCGGACATAATCAAAAACAAGGCTGTCTTCCTGTCCCCGATCTTATCCAGTTCCATTTCATCATAAGACATGATCTCACGAAGTTCTGCTATATCAAATGGTGCCAGCCTCGCACCACAGGAAATAAGAATACTTTTGGCTGTTTTGCCTGAAACAAAATGTCAATAGTTTTTTCATCAAAAAAGGCACTTTTTCGTGTCAAATCAGTGGTAAAACAGCTAAAATGCTGATGAAAACGTTCTTTGTTGTTACCACCACTAAATTACTCAGCCATTTTTTCCTCTGTTTCCATGATGCCCGAACGATTGACTTCATTCACCAGCATACGGTTGATTTTCTCCTGCATCGTCTCTCTTGCGTTCTCATTGTAATGGAATCGGACAACATAAGTTGTCTGCCCAATCCTTTTTGTAAATGTATTGCTTTCCGTTTTCGAATTCATAACCTGTCCCATAAGCTTCTCCTTTCTTTCATGTGATTTACTGGCGAGCAGGGTGGCAGACTGATATGCCAAATTGCCTGCCAGTATTCTGTTCATTTTCCCGACAGAGAGAGGACAGTTATTATCCCAGCCAGGACGGTATCTCGATCTGAAATTCTGTCCCCCCGTCAATGTCAACAAGGCACTTGAAACTTTTAATAAAATAATATCTTTATCAAAGTCATCCCTACTCTAAATAATATTTTCTTTTTTAAATATCTTTGTTGACAGTTAAGAAATATGCTGAAAAAGCTGATATTTAAAGGCTTTTCCCAGTCAACAAAAATGTCAACAAACAGTCAAAAAAATGGAAATTCAGCTGTTTTGACCATCCTCTCCCTGTCAGGCTAATCAAAAGGTATCTTCATCTGCTCACCTTCCGTAAGTTTTATGAATCCATCTTTGTCCAGTTGGTTGACAGTCTCTGTTTCACCCTTTCCCTCTCTGATCCAGCACCGCTGTGTACCAAATCCTTCTTTTGAGAAACGATGATAACCGCCTCTTTTCCATCCAATGATCTGTGTGTCCATGATCTGGCATATCTCATTGGTCTCATATTTCCTTGGTTCACCATCATAATGGTTAAATGCCTCTTTCCAGATCTGTCTGGAGCAGACATAAGTCCCGGCATATCCATCTAGCCATCCCTGAACCTGCCCTGCCATCGTATCTTCCTGCATGAACTGTTTCCGGTAATCAATGATCTGCTCCTCCATTTCTTTTGGAAGTTTCAGAAGACTGCTTTTGTCCTTGCAGGAATTGAAGATGACCATTGCTTCCGCCCAAAGCTGGTCGAAGTATGCCCTCGATTCTTCTTCATTATCAAGAAGATGTTTTTCCGCCTTTGAGGAATCGACCTCAATTGCAAGGAAACGTCTTGCTCCTGTACGGTCAAAAGGCAGGAACTGCTTTGTATTGGTTGTCCCGGCAAACAGACATTGTCTCGGTCTGTCCTCTTCAAATTTTCCATAGGAATTCCGAAATGTATCTTTCTGCCGGCTCAAAAAGGACTTGATCTCTTCATTGCTCTTAGCACTGATCGCAGCAATCATCTCCGACATTTCCATAATCCAGTGTCCCCGGAGCTTTTCATAAATCTTTTTATCTCCCAAATCCCTCAAGTCATCTGAAAACCACTCATCCTTAATAGCCAGAAACCGGAAAAATGTAGATTTTCCTGCACCCTGTGTTCCTACAAGGCAGAGCATCTCATCTGCCTTACATCCCGGCTTAAAAATACGGAGCAGTGCTTCCATCATAAAATGCTTCAGGCATTCATAGACCATATCCGAATCATCTGCCCCCATATACCTCTTCAATACATAACGGATACGTTCTGTGCCATCCCACTCTAAGCGGTTCAGATATTCGCAGATCGGATGATACTGTTTGCTGTTTGCTTCCGCCCTCAGGGCTTTATCCATGTTTTTCTCATTACCCAGACTATAAAACTGTTCAAAATACAGATAAAAGAAATCTCTGGCAGCATCTGTCATAGAGATGATCCCATCATTCCACCAGAGTTTCCTGACGATATCGATCCTCTGGTTCAGGAGATTAAATCTCAGGCTCCCTTTCAGGAGCGGGTCTTCCCGAAGCACGATCATATAATTCTGCATCGTCCCTTTGACGGTTCCCTGATTTGTCACAGACAGATGGGAGCGGATCTCCCTTATGGCATCCACATCCGCCATCTGCTCCATGATCTGCAAAGCGTCCTGCTCCTTTACATTCTCGCTCAATCTTTTCCACCTCCTTTCCTTTTTCCTTGACAAGCATTTTCTTATCCTTTTCATCACCGAATAGAAGAATATCCAGATAATATTCAACGATACTCAACTCCCTCAGTGCGGTGCCAAAATGCCCATCCCACTCTTCCTCTGGTGTTTTTGGTGCATAACATTCTTTCCATTCCAGAAGCAGGGTGCGGTAATCCAGATATGCTTTTGTAAATCTGGCACATTCTGTTTTCCAGTCTGTTTCTGGAGCCTTCCCTTTTTCTTTCACCAGAGACTTTTTCCCACTTTTGGGAGAATCCCTTGCCCTGTTCCCATAGGAGATCCAAAAATCATCTGCCAGCTTCAAAGCAGCCTCTCTGGATTTTAGTCCGAAGAGCTGGGCAGTAAAATCGATCACATCCCCGGTACACCCGCATCCAAAACAGTAATATCTGCGGTCAACTTTCATGCTCGGTGTACCGTCATTATGAAAAATGCACCGGATTAATCCGCTCCTGTTGGGCTTAAATCCATAAAGTTCCGCAGCCTGCCTGACCGTCACATTCTGCTTTACTACTTCAAATACATTCACTTTCTATCCACTTCCTTTCCAACCCGTTCAGATATGACCGGGTTCAAAAAAAGAGCATCCTGACTTTTATCCAAAACTGAATAAATCAAAATGCTCTTTACAGAGAATCCATGTCATAATATTTTGTTTTTGTTTTCTTTCTGGCTGCATTTTCTTCTGCGACCCGCTTTTTATTGGCAGCCAGTTTTTCAAGAACACTCGTCCTTGCCTTCTTCTTGATCTGTTCCGTATTCGCTTTCCTGACCTCTGGCTCCTGAAGAGTTTTCTGCACTTTTTCAATAACTGCATTTGCTGCATTCCGTAATTTCTCTTTCGCCATCTTAATGACGTTTTTGGTAATTGTTTTTGCCTTATCAGAATTATTTGGATTCTGGACAATGTTATTGCAAAGCTGATCCAGAAGCCTGATATCCTCTTCCTGTGTCTGTGCCCTTACTTTTTCCGTAACGACTTCCACCGCCTTGTCATAAGCGATCTCTGACACTTCATCGATCAGGGTTTCATTATCCATGATTTTTTCTTCCTGTTCCTTTATCATCTGTTCCTGCCTGGCAATCTTTTCTTTCTGTGCCTGTATGATAAACTCCTGCTTTTCCAGATACTTCTTTCCGCCATATTCCGGCGCTTCCTCAATCTCCAGCCCATACTGCCTGCAAACATCAAACAGAAGATTCCTGCAGATCAGATCAAAAGTCATCTTCCGGTTATTGTTTCTTCCTCTGGGCTTATCCGGATCGGGAAGAGGAATGCCAAGTGCTTCCAATGCCTTTTCCTGTTGCGGACACAGTTCCCCATATTTATTCTCGCAGTCAAACACGTGACGTTCATGGATATGGGGAGTGGTCTCATCCATGTGGAGTGCAAAATCCAAAATATGCACATGGTCTCCAAACATCCCCTCGAACCTTTTCATAAAAGAATCCGCAATATGAAAAAGCTGTTCTCCCGATATATGCTCCCCCTCCTTTCCGATCTGGAATATCGTTTCTTCCGGACAGGTCATTTTATTTTTTAACAGATCTTCCGTTGTCCGGTTTCTTTCCGGGTGGCGGTTTTTCTCATTTCTGGCATTCTGCCCTTTTATAAAATCGCTGTAATGGTCTTCATAATACATCTTTTCAATATCATGAAAACTTGCCTCCGGCTCGACCTGTCCCCAATTCCTAAGTGTCTCATCTGAAGGGTTCTGGACATATCCCCGGTAACAGTCCCAATAGATATTCTGCTTTTCCCTCTCCGCATCAATATGTTCGCTGTTGGCAATATCGAATTTTCTGTCATTGTGCTTTGGATTATAAACACCATGTTTCCCCGATCTGCCATTATGCCTTGTAACTCTCATTCTTCTGATTCCCCCTTTCACCGATTCTGCATTTTTTCATTTTTCTTTTTTCCCATTCTGCCCTTATCTGTGGTCTTTCCATTATCTGCCTCTTGCGTTTCACATGTTTTTTTCATGTGGCGGTCAATCCCGAAAATAATTTTGGGTAACACAATTCGCCAGATAATACCCAGTACGACTTGACGCAGGCATCAAATCACTGGGCAAGGCGTTTCACCCTTGACCCGATAATGGGCTTTGCCCCTTAACCCCAGCATGGAGCTGCCGGTCTCCGCTCCGCTTCGGTCGGTGCTAAACGAGTGCCACCGACACTCAGCACCCCTTTGCATTCCCTGCACAAAGAGCTCCGCCCTCTGCACACCCGCCGGACAAAATGTAATTTCTGCTACTGTCCCATCTGCCAGAATTTCCGTTTCGCCCGGTTTTACAAAAATCCTCAAATCGGATTTTCTCAAAAAATAAGAGCCGACACTTTGTCACTTTTTTGGGAAAAAGTCCAATCGCATCGGCTCTCATATTTGACCTAATCGGTCATATTCAATTTTTCTTTACATCTCCTCTGAGCATTAATGAGCAAAACAAAAGGCACCAACTTTTTACGGTTGATGCCCTTTGGGTTACTCACTATTCTCTTTTCACAAAACTGAAAGTTTCTGTCGCTTTGTAAAATTGGAATTTGTAGTTATCTATACTCATTTGGAATTTCGATATGAAATGTCTCACACAATAACTTCACATCATGCACATCATTCTCATCAAATTCGTATCCCAGATGGAACATTACTTGACTATATGGTTCAATACAGGAAACCTCTATCTCCTCAATTTTTCCTTTGCCCGAAAAAGTTTCTATCGGAAAACAATCCCCCTCATAAAGAATTTCACCTTCGCCCGTATATTCAAAACAATGCAAATCAACAATTCTGTTTTTCGCATCTTCCCATACAGTATGGTTCAATGTTGTATATTCCATCTTAATCTCATAAAAGTCATTAGCTTTCATCATCTCTATAAAGTTCTGATAATCTTTCTTTTCTACAAAAATATCAATATCGTTATGGGCTCTTGACTGATATCCAAGAAGAGCATCTACACCCCAGCCGCCATCAAGAAAGACTTTAATCTCCGCATCTATTGCAAATTGAAGAATCTGTTTTACATCTGTTATATTGACCATCTTATCATCTCCGCAAATTCAAAGTTTCTGTTCCCTATAAAATAATCTATCGGGATTCACCAAATCGCCAGACAACGATTTTTAGAACAGTATATCACAAAAAAATTCCTTATTCCATATGTTTTCCGAGTTATGGTAGCACATGTGAATTTTAAATAACATTTTCCAATCCATTTAAGATATTCCCTTGATGATACTTTTTACTGTCTTATACAACCGAATTCCATCCTTCAGTCCCAACCGATAAAAGAACTGCTCAGCATCCGCACCGCTGTCAAAAATAGCATCACAGTATGCCCTGACTGCCTGTTGCTTATCCTCTGGCAGCAATGCCACCGCTTCCTCATACTTTTGTTCCACATCATCCTCGTCATCTGGTTTTTTCCCGGCTTTCATCTGGCTGAATGCGCTCTGCATCCGTTCCTGAATGACATTGTCCACAAATTCCTTTAATGCTTCCTCTTTCATCTTTATACATCCCTTTCTATCTCACACACCAGACGTTCATAATCCAAAAATCCTCGGATATACATTTCCCGGCTAATATAGGCTTCTACTGCGTGTCTTGCCGATACGATCCGATCAATGATCGTCCAAAACTCATGACCATATTTTTCAATGTATGGCTTCAATTCATCCATTGTTGCCTCACATTCTCTTTCCAACTCGATCAGCTCCGGGTCAATCCGTAAATATGCCTCCAGCCTGATCTCATTCCAGTCGAAGTAGCTTTCCACTAATTCTCTTTTCATAATCGTGTCCCTTTCTTCCCTCTTCCTATGTTATAGAGCGAATCCATTCTTCTAAAAAGACGATTCCCGCAATCACGATTTCAACCGTACATGGCAGGAGATAAAACAGGAAGCCAGCCAATACCATTTTCAGGCATTCCCCGGAACTTTCCAGCCCCAAGCCATAGCTTAGCAGGGCGGTCAGAAGAAAGATTCCTGCAATTACCCGGAAGATGACTGCTGATATTCCTGCAAGGAACTCCGCAAACAGTCTTATGACTCCCAGAGCAACCATCACAGGCAGGAACATGATTTTAAAAATAAAATGTATGGCTTTCATCCTGTCTTCTCCTTCCTATCCGGCATTTCTGTTCACATAGTTTCGATACTTCTCAAGTACGGAATCTGTCACACCGTTTTTGTAGATTTTCCGAATATCTATGATCTCTTCGTCCTTTAAGAGTTTCAGCCATTCCAGAAGGTCTTTCCGGCTGTTGGCGAAATTACAGCACCGACCATCTGCATATTCAATCCGGTATCTCATAAGCATCCCCCTACACATAAACCAGTTCATTCAAAATAACTTCATCCACTCTGTTGCGGATGTTATTTACCCTGCGGAGCCATTCCATCTGGTCTTTTCCCTTTAATTCCTCTGTGACACCCTCTGCTTCCATCATCTGATCCATCATGTTATCCCTGCGTTCCACACAGATTTCATTCAAATCAGCAAGATACGACCAGAGCTTCCCAGTCAGCATCAGCTGGGAATACAAAGCTTGCCGGTAGTCTTTCAGAAAATTCCTTCGGAGGCTTCCATAAAAACCAATATCCCGGGGTTCTTCCGCCACACGGATCAGCGGGATATAATAATCTCCCACAAGGATATAATCCAGTCCGTTCTTTTCATCATGTATCATCGGTTTCAATTCTTTCATGCATTTGCCACCCCTTTCTTTGGTTCTGCAGCCGGAAGCATCGACACTGGAACAAACACACCTTTCGCAATATCTTCCTGCCGGATTGCTTCCTTCTTCGCCTCGATCTCGGCTTTTCTTTTTTCTTTTACTTTGTCTTCGTATTCTTTCTGTTTTCCATTTGCCTTCCGCCTCAGATAATTCTGGTGCAGCCTGTCCTTCCTGGCTTCTCGCTTTCGTAATTCTTCTTCCTCTTCCGTCGTCAGCTGGACTTCTCCAAAATGCGGTGGAAGATACCTTCCCACAAAATTAAAATAAATCTCAATCTCCTGTGTGGTCTGCTGGCTTCCTTTCCTGTCCCTCTCATGCACCAGAATCTTTTCCACGAACTCATTCAGCATATATGTGGTCAGTTCATCAAAATTCTGATATTTGTCCACCAGTGCAATAAATCTTTCCGCAGACCGTCTGCCATTTTCATATCCGGCTACCTCTGCTTCCAATTCTGAAATTTCCGCTGTCAGTTCTTTCTGTTCTTTGGAATACTGCCCATCAAGGACTGCGTAACGTTCGTCCGGCAGCTTACCGAGGATATTATCCTCATATATTCGGCAGATCAGTTTTTCCAGTTCCTGCAGACGCTTTTTCGCTTCTGCTATCCTGTTTTTCAGTCTCACGATTTCACTGGACTGCTGGGAATTCTGTGTTGTCTTCACTGTCTCAATGAACTCTTCCCGGTTCAGATGGGAATATTCTGCGATAGCTTTCAGCAGGTCTTTTATCAGCTCCATCACAATATCCGCATTAATCCTGTGCTGTGTCGGGCAGAGTGTTCCAACCGGAACCTTGCTATATGCAGAACAGGTATATTGTGGGATTCTTTTCCCATTATTTACCCGGTGCACATACATTTTTGCCCCGCAATCGGCACAATACATCAGCCCTGTCAGTGGATGTGCTTCTCCCCATCCGTCCGGGTATCTGCGGACATTCTTCCGGATTCTCTGGACATTATCAAAGGTTTCCTGATCAATGATCGCTTCCTGCGTGTCCTCAAATACTGTCCAGTTATCTTCTGACACATAATGGCTCTTTTTGTCCTTAAAATGCTTTCTGGTCTTGAAATTAACAGTGTGACCAAGATATTCCCGCTTTTTCAGGATCCCTGCCACCGTCGACGAACCCCACGCATAGGGGTCTTTGATCTCGTCCACTCTTCCCTGCCATAATCCTGCCCCATGCCTTGCCATGTGTACTGCCGGGATCTCCACCTGATCTTCTTTCAGCTTCTTTGCGATCTGGTAAGGACCATATCCGTCCATTGTCATCTGAAAAATCCTGCGGACAACCTGTGCAGCCTCTTCATCCACGATCCAGTGTTCCTTATTTTCCGGGTCTTTCAGATATCCGTATGGTGTGGTGCTTGCAACGTGCTTCCCGGAATTGCCTTTTGCCTTAAAGGTAGACCGGATCTTTTTGCTCGTGTCTTTCGCATACCACTCATTCATAATGTTTCGGAAAGGAAGAAAATCATCATCCCCATTCAGACTGTCATGACCATCATTGATAGCGATCAGCCTAACCTGCTTCTGGCGCAGCATTTCCTGAATCTGACCGACCATCAGATAATCACGTCCCAACCGGCTCATATCCTTTATGATCACCGTCCCGATCTGCCCGGCTTTGATGGCATCCATCATGCTGACAAATCCCGGGCGGTCAAACCTTGTGCCGGATATTCCATCATCCGTAAAATGGATATATGGGGTAAGTCCATGGGATTCTGCATATTCTGAAAGCATCTGCTTCTGGTTCGATATACTGTTGCTCTCGCCCATAAGGTCATCATCATGGCTGAGACGCTCATACAATGCGGTAAGTTTTTCCTGCATCCGTTTTCCTCCTTCCTTTCATTTTTCATTGCCTGTTTTCATTCCATATCCGTTCCTGTACCGGGTTCCGATGTTTCCGGGACGTATTTGCCAGAAAAGACATGCTGGATGCACATTCAAATCTGGTATCACTATGGACAGGCTGCTCCGTTGTCAAGGTTCGTGTAAGGATCTTCAAAAAAGTTCCTCTCACTTAACCCATCTTTCGGACGCTGTTTTACAAGGTAGTAACGTAACTTTTTTAAATTTCTCTGGATTTTTGTGTCGGTTTGAAAAACTCCTTACACTATATCCAGACTGGCGAGGCAAAATGTTGCCATCCTTTGAGAATGTTTTTAAAAAAGTACAATTTTGTATTTTGGGCAAAAAATAAGCCTCAAGAGACTTTTTAATCATTTTGGAGCTCCAATTTCTTAAAAAATGATGATTAAGAAGTCTCTTCAAGCTTATAACACCAGCCGCCATTTTGTATTTTTTATACTGTCTGACCGCAAAGTGCTGCGGATCTCTTTCTTCCAGTTCCTGGAACATCATATCCACTGGATTCTGGTAAGTTTCATCCTCTTCACGGGTTTCGCTTTCATTCAAAAGATCCAGAAGGGTATTCAGATTCTTTTCCTCTTCATCTCCTTCATACCAGATAAAAGCAATCAATGCCGTGTACAACAGCTTCTCTGCTTTCACCCAAAAATCTTCGGAAGCTTTTTCCCCTTCGCCTTTGGTATTAACAATAATTGTTGTAACCAGCTTCAGGATATCTTTTTCAGACCGTATATAAGCAAATGGATTGTAATGAAGCGATTTGGAAAAGTTGATAGTATTCAGAACCTTAATCACATATGGTTCGTGTACCACTTTTCCTGATTTATCTTTCATAATATTTCCATTCTTATCTTTCTTAGGTGGTCCCTTTGCTAACATCTTCCCGCACTCCTCGATCAGAGTGCCTTTCGGATCTGTAATGACCATGGAACAGTTCATCTGCATGACTGACGGCTTAACGAAAAATCGAGTTTTTCCGGAACCACTGCCGCCAATGACCACTATATTTTTATTTCTTGCATACTTTGGCTGTTTAGGTCTACTTTCCATAGTCAATGCTTCTGTTGCTGTTAATGGAATATTCATCCAGGGATCTTCCGACATATAAGGTTTAATATCCTCAGCGTTTCCCCATCTGGCTGAACCATACTCGATTCCTTTCCGGAGTTTCTTTGCATCTGACTGTTTCTGCCATACCAGTAATTTCAGAATGACAGCTGCTACAATTCCTGTCAGCATATCACGCCAGTTAAAACTTGGCTGCAATCCAGTAAGAATCCTGTCTGCATGTTCCATCGCATATAATAGCTTGTTCCCAATATCTTCTCCCAGACTGTTTCTGTAAAGAAATGATGCCCGATTTGTATAAAAAGCAGTTAAGATATATGGGATATTGGTAAGAACCAGTTTCTTTTTATCCAGGGCGGACAGCCTGACCCTGATCTTATTCTTCCATTTTTGCATCAGATTTTTACCGATTTGCTTTTTCATCGGCTCTGCTCCTGATGCCGGTTCTTTACTTTGTCCTTCGATTTCTTTGGCATCATTGCTCTGTAAGTTGCAAGACGCTTGTGAATAGAAGGCTTATTCGCTTTTTGAATCTGTTTCTGGGAAAACTCACGGAAAGCAGCATTGAGGGCATCCTGATCACGTCCTTTAAAAAACACCAGATACATCGGTGGATCTTTACTCTTATCTTTTTTCAAAGCATAATTGATCCCGTATTTTCTGGCATAACGTTCAAAGGACTTGATATTCTTATTTGTGATCTCGATATTGACCATCCCGGCATTTTGTTTTGCCAGCTCTTTTACCGTGACCTTTCCCTGTTTCGGCTGATTCTTCTTCGCTTTCTTCTCTACCGATTTCTGCTTCTGATGACGCAGATAAGCAGCAAGAACCTTTTTCAATAAATCTGCTGTTACTTTGGTAGTCCGAATGCAGAACGTGACCGTTTTCTGAGTTACCTCTTCCTGCATGATTTTCCCTCCTTTCAGCGATTTAACTGCTGTCCAGATCTGTAATCATGGCAACCACCTCCTTCATTCTTTACTCTTCCTCCGCACACAACGCTTTAAAAAATTCTTTTCCTTTTGGTGTAACCAATGTCTGTGAACCAAGATGTCCATTGTTAAAATAGTCTTTTACAATAAACAGATCATTGTTCTTCTCCACCGCATAGGGTAACAGCGTGCCGGATGGACTCCTATATAGAAATCCTCTATTTAAAAGAAGTTTCACAAATTTTCTTTCTGGAAATTCAATCTCTTTTGCCGTCGTTCGAATATTGGTGCATTCTCCTGTAATCATGAAATGATCATAATAATCTGCTTTTGGCTGCATATCCTTTACACGATTTTGCAATTCTCGATTTCGATTGTTTTCTGCCAAAAGTCTCTCGGCAAATTCCAAAAGAAGTTCCGGGTTATCTTTTACCCTGTCTAAAAGATCGGTCTCTAAATATCCGCCTGTTTTCCTAATAGCCGGAAGTACCTCATCAAATACCCACTTCTCAAAATTCTGTGCTGACTTTAAACGACTTTTTGTAATCAGCCGATATACATCTCCCTCTGGAATAAAAATCATTGGCTGTACCCCACCTGATGTAAGGACGCCCCGTTTCAGGGCCCCCTTGCAATGAACATTTATCGCATTTCTTGGTTTTGCATATCCCAAAGCAAATGCTACATCAATTCCAGAAAATAAAAGTCTGCCTCCATCTTCAATCATACGGATGGAACCAAACTCCGAATTGTGAAACTCTGTGATTTTATAATCCGTCTTCTCCATCCTCTTCTCCATCCTCTTCTCCTCCTGAACCGGCAAGTAACATCAAACCATTTTCAATGATTGTGCTCCTAATAAACTCTGCTACATTCACGGTTAAATAACCAAGATATTCTGCAAGGAAACTACTATATTCCTCTTCTGTCAACAATTCCTCCAGTGCTTCCAAATGAGCTGTCACTTTAGAAGTCTGCTTTCCGCCAAGCAGCTTGCCTAATATTTCTGTAAATTCCTCTGTGTCACATGACTCAAACATACATAAGATCATCTCCATTGTTGTTTCCAAAACCAAACGATCCATTTTCATTTGCGTCAGCTCTTCCATTGTTTTCATGGCAGTCATAAGCGCATCACTTGTCATATGTTCTGTATTGATTCTTCCTTCTGAATCAACCAATCCTATTGCAAATAATTCTAAAAAGTATTTTCTCATAAATCTTGTCCTCCTATCGAAATGGCATTTCTTGTTCAAGTTCTTCTGGTATATCGAATGGAATCTTCCTCTTCTCTGCTGGTTGAAATCCGTCAGATTCTTCTTTTTTTGTTTTGGCTTCTGCAAACTCTACATTATCCATAATGACTTCGGTATAATAGGATGCAGTTCCAGTCTGTTCATCTTTGATCTGAGAGATTACCAACTCTCCGGAAAGAGCAATCTTAATTCCTTTTTCAAGATATTTCTCCACAAATTCTGCATTATTTCCATAAGCTGTGATCATCACTACAAATGCTTTGCTTGTGCGATTTCTTTTTACTACCAGTGGAAACCTAGATACTTTGGTTTGTCCCTTTTGCGTAGATGTCAGCTTAGTTTCTGGATCTCTGGCAAGTCTACCCATTAAAACAATCGTATTCATTCTTTTTGTCCTCCCTTTCTTCCTGCAACACCCTTCCCTGGTATTTCAAACAGGATAATAATCTGTGCATTTTCTGCACGAAAAAATGAGGAATGGATTCGAACCATTCCCCACTTGCTACAGGATTTCTCCTGTAATATAAATAAGAAAATCTAAGTATTCACATTTGGGCTTTGTCTGTACATATACATCTGATCGTTATCATTCCAGATAACCCGGCTGTAAAAATACAGTCACAGTCTCTGTTTCAGCAGAGGTCCTGTACCCTTCGGTGGTATCATTATTGCTTCGCTCTTCCCGTAGGAGTCTTCGCCTGCACGAGCCGGATTATCTCCGGTAAGCATGTTCCTCAAGATGTATCAGCTCCTTCAATTGTCAAGGTGCAATCGGAAGAACTGTCTGAACCTCTTTTACGTTTGTGATTTTTGGAAATCAGAGGATTTTCAATTTGCCT
>PPYE01130678.1_pt1 | contig 17519 bp, 21 predicted proteins | sample 1559881 | NCBI WGS metagenome assembly PPYE01 (sample SAMN08240022, study PRJNA423297) | Human gut metagenome, whole genome shotgun sequencing project. | reverse complement strand
TTGCATAGAAGGTAGTATCCGAGCTTACTTCATAGGTCGTGCCGGAAATAACCGAACCGTCGGCACTGGTTGACCAGCCATTGAATTGCTTGCCTTCCGGTTCAGTAAAACCGCAGGAAGGCAGGGTATAGCTGCCGGAAACGCCGGTGACATCTGCCATTGTGCCGCCGCCACCGTTGGCATTGAATCTGACGGTATACTCGGCAGGCGCGGCTTTGGTTATCGTAATAGACAGCTCCTTCGTATCGCTGCCCGCACTGTTTTCCGCCTTAACGGTGAAGCTGGCGGTTCCCGCTGCGGTAGGCGTGCCGCTGATCTCGCCGGTGGCTTCGTCCAGCGTCAGGCCGGCAGGGAGATTGCCACTGTCAATGCCCCATGTGATGGGCGTAGTGCCGGTGGCGCTCAGGGTCTGGCTGTACGCCTCGCCCACCTTGCCGCCCGGCAGGGTGTCCGTGGTGATGGTGGGGGCGGCGGCAGCATTTTCGCTGATGGTGAAGTAATGCTCTGCCTTGCCGCAGTAGTTTCCCGTGCCGTACAGCGTCACCTTGGGAGCCTTTTTGCTGTCAAAGCCCTCGTCGCCCGGTGTGAGGGTGTAGGGATGGACGTTGTTGGAATAGATGGCGGTGTAGTCCGTGTTCTCCGTAAGCTGCTTCGTTTTGTTCTCGCCCGTCTGATGGGAAAGCCCCGTCAGCTTCTTTTCGCTGCCGTCATGGGCGCAGTCCGTCAGCCCCTCGAGCGTCAAAAGCCCATGCTCATAGCAGTATCCAAGATCATACTTGTCGCAGAGCGCGCATTTGCCGTACTCGTCAGGGCTATGGTCAATGGTCTTTCCGTTGACGGTGCTGCCGCAGATGGTGATGTTTTCCGCCGGAATACCGGGCAGCTCCTTTGTGTGCAGCTTGTCATAGACATAGTTTGTGCCGTCCTTTTCCTCAAGCCGGAAGGATTCCACCGTGCTGTTCAGAATTTGAATCTTTCCAATCTCTGAAGCTCTGCCAGACGAGTTTTTCCCGATGCCGGGAATATAGTCGGTACCAGACCTCAAATTGCCGCCCTTTGCGGTCACGGTGCTGTTTTCAATAAGAATATTTATCTGGCCTCCACTTGAGCCATACGCCGCGCCGATGGCGGGGCCGAACAATTCATTGCGAACGGACACCTGGCTGTTCGCAATGCGGATACGGCTCTCACCATAGGATTGGGATTGTGTACCGTTGCCGATAACCGCGTTGACTGAAGACCTACTATCGATTTGGCTGTCCTGAATGTCGATGCTGCCAAAGGAAGCCTTTTCGCCGCCGCCAATCGTGCAGCGATTATAGGTGTACTCGTCGTTCAGGCGGATGATGCTGCCGCGGATCACGATCTCTTCAACGGAAGAATATTCTCCACGAGCGCCGATGATATCGCCCGTCAACACGGTGCTGTCCGTGATCTCCAGCCTTTTCAGTGTCTTTGCGTCATTCGGTGATTTCGCGTTTTCGTCCATAAAAATGCCGTAGGTGTGCAGATCGGAATCCCGAACGGCGATGCTCCCATTGCCGCCGACGCGAATGCTTCTAAAATGCGGCAGCCTGATCTCGCTTTCTTCAATGACGAGCTCGCTGTTGCTGCCCACGCGGATCCCGTCGGTACGAGTGGTGAGTTCGTCCGTGGATGCAACGTGGCAGTTTCGGATGGTGAGCTTCCCGCCCGGCGAGTCTGCGTCCCAGCCGATCAGAATTTTATTGCTGCTGAGAAGCGGAAGCTCTGCGTCCGAAATGGTGATGCTTCCGACGCTTCCGCCGGTGGCAGCGCCGATGCAGGCGCCGTCCTTACTGGAAATGGATTTGATCGCATTGCCGTTGATGGTGATGCTTTTGCAATCCACACGCTCGGAATAGCTGTCCGTAAAGCCGCCGATGGCTGCGCCGCTGCCCTCGGCGGAAACGGTGAGCTCACCGCCAGTGATGCGAATGTCGCCCTTACTGCCGATGCCTGCCGCACCGCCTTTTCCGACCGCATGGATGACGCCGCCGTTGATGGTAACGCCGCTCTTGCCGTTGCCTTTATCGCCAATGGCGGCGTTATTGTGATTGGCCGTGGCTTCTATCTCTCCGCCATTGATGGTAACGGTCATTGCCCCGGTGTTATAAATTCTGGCTCCGCCGATGCCGAAGCCCTCTCCCTTGGCAGTTGCCTTGACCGTGCCGCCGTTGATGATGACGCTGCCGCTCTCATACGGCCCGATTCCGTTTCCGGAGAGCACCCTGTGCGAATTTTCTCCAAAGTTGTTGACGCCCCCAATGGCGGTTACATCGCCGCCGTTGATGGTGATCGTGCCGCCATATCCTGTGGTGATCGCATCGCAGGTAGCCTCGGCGATGACCGTTCCGCCGTTGATGGTGACGCTGCCGCCATATCCCATTTGGCATGTGCCGATCCCTACGCTGTCCACAGCAAGAGGATTGCCTTCCGGCAAGGCAAAGGGTTCGGTACGGACAACGCCGCCATTGATGGTGATGCTGCCGCCCTGCCTGAGATTGCCAGGCGTATCTCCGTCGGAGGAAACGTTGTGTTCATAATCCGATCCGCCGATGGCGGAGGAGCCCTGCTGTCCTTTGGCGTGGATATTGCCGCCGTTGATGATGATCGTACCCTCGTTTTCATAGAAGTTGTCGTTGGCAGCCCACACGCGCACACCGGCGCCGATGCCGGACAGTCCAGCCACAGGCCACACACTCTTTTCATGATCAGACAGTTCCGGGAGGCACGCCGTCAGCTTGCCCATGGATGCCTCAGCGGTGCTCTGGGCGTATATGGTGAAGGTGTCGCCCTCCTTCACGTTGATGCCCCACGGTACCGTGAGGTGGCAGTCGTCCGTTAGAATCAGATTGACCGCGCCGTGGGTGTCCAAACGGGGCGTGATGGTCACGTCGCCCTCCACCACATACCAGCCTGCGGGCATATCGTACCACTTGTTGTCGCTATTGAAAAAATCCTCGATAATAACGCTTTTCAGCACCGTGTATTCGGTGCAGAAGCGCTCCTTGCCGTCCGCGTCCAGATAGCGCACGGGGGTTTGCTCGACAGCGTTGTTCACGGTAATGCTCAGCGCCCTTGTGTCGCTGCCCTCGCTGTTTTCTGCCTTGACGGTGAAGGTGGCGGTTCCCGCCGCAGTGGGTATGCCGCTGATTTCTCCGGTTTTTTCGTTCAGACGTAAACCGGCAGGCAGAGCGCCTTCATCAATGCTCCATGTGATGGGCGCTGCGCCGATGGCGGTCAGGGTATGGCTGTAAGCCTTGCCTGTCTTGCCATCCGGCAGACTGTCCGTGGTCACGATGACGGTATAGGTGTCTGGCACAAACCGCGCCGTGAGCGTGGTTACATCCTCCGGAACGCTTGCACCGGGCGCGTAGAGCTTGCCGTCGCTGCCAAGCCACTTAAAGTAATTGCCTGTAGCTCCCTCCGGGCGGGTCAGACCGTCGGACGCAGGCGCGGTAAATTCGCTGCCGTTTTTCACGATGATCCGAATGCTGCTTTCATCGCCCAGCTTGCCGCCGCCAAGGTCAAGGGTAACGTCCTTCAGTCCGTCAGGACCTATCGTGTCACGGTTCAAAACCTCGAGGACGGGGCGGAAACCGACCTGCGGGTTTTGGCCCGCAGCGTCGCGGTGGCCACAGAAGCGGCTCGAATAGTGCCCGCGAACCGTACGGCGCCACGGCAATCTGATCACAGTATCTTGTCCACACGAAAAAATCCCGTTCCAGTTTTTGATATATCCGTCGTCCTTGTCCAGCAGCCTGTCCCATTCGTTGCTTTGGGGCGTGCCGCGTTCTGAATCACCTGAGCCTGTATAATCACTTCCCTCGGATGGCGCACGCATCGTATAGTCCACACCGCCGGCGGTGTAGTCTTTGCCAAAAATCATGTCTATGTCATTCAAATGATCCCAGCTTGCCGCGTACGCTACGGCATAGTCCGCCACGAACAGGCTGTGGGGATATTTTTTCTGCTCTGCATACTCCTCAGTGGTTGCCATCTCCGACGTGAGCTTGTAGGCGTCCACTGTCCCGGCATAGGTAAAGGGCACATAGTGCAGCGTATTATCCGGCAGAGCGTCGTTCACCGTGCCGGGAATGCCCACGCCGGAGAGGTCAAAGTAATAGGTGCCACCGGGAGCGAGGTTGAACTGCTCTGGGGGAACAAACTGCGCCGTCAGCTTGGTTACGTCCGCCGGAACATTATCGTCCGGAGCGTAGAGCTCGCCATCGCTGCCAAGCCACTCGAAGTAGCTGCCGGTATTTCCGTCGGGGCGGGTCAGACCTTCGGACGCAGGCGCGGTAAAGCTCTCGCCGGTTTTCACAATGATCTGGATAGTATCCGAGCTTCCTCCCAATTTTCCGCCGCCAAGGTCAAGGGTAACGGCTTTCAGCCCGTCAGAGCCCAGCGTGCCGGGGTTCAGGACTTCAAGGACGGGGCGGAAACCGAGGAACTTGAAGGAGAGCGTAGTATTGGCGCCGGCATATTTGCGGGGCAAATCGTACTGGCCGCGAATCACACGGTTCGATAGCGTATTGGGTAAAGTATCTTGTCCCCAGGAATCTATATTTCTACAGTTTTTGATATATCCGTCGTCCTTGTCCAGTATCCTGTCCCATTCGTTGCTTTGGGGCGTGCCGCGTTCTAAAGCACCCGAGCCTGTACCACCACTTCCCCCGGACGGCGCACGCAGCGTATAGTCCACGCTGCCGGTGGCGTAGCCTTTGCCAAAAATCAGCCCTTCGGCATTCAGGTTATCCCAGCTTACCGCATGCGTTACGGCATAGTCCGCCACGAACAGGCTATGGGCATATTCGTTCTGCTGTGCATACTCCTCGGTGGTGGCCATCTCTGATGTGAGCTTGTAGGCGTCCACTGTCCCGGCATAGGTAAAGGGGACATAATGCATTGTTTTGTCCGGCAGAGAGCCGTTTGCCGTGCCGGGAATGCTCACGCCGGAGAGGTCAAAGTAATAGACGCCGCCGGGAGTGAGGGTAAACTGCTCTTGATACCCAACGGTGAGATCGATGTCTACAAAATCGCTTGCATAGTCGGTCTTTTTATCGTCGTTGCACTGCTCGCTGAAGACCTTTAAGGTATAGCTGCCCGGTGCAAGGCCGGACGGGATTTTGATCTCAACCGTTCCGTTTTCGGCAGTAGGCTGCGCTACTCTGCCATAATACTGTGCGCCGCTGTTATCCGCAAGGATGACAGAGATATATTCATTTATCCCTGCGGTCGCCCCGGTGTAATGCAGCGTAACGGTATCGCCGGGGTCGCCGCTGACGGTTGTTTCCGTTACGGCAAAATTGCGGTTGCTGTCCTTCAACGTCAGCTTCCATTCGTTTCCAGTGTATTTGGAAATCGGGGTCAAGCCTCCGTCAGGCTTTCCTCCCACAGCGGCGGATGTAAAGAGTACGGAGCTTGAATTTAAGTTAAAAGCGGGACGAACACACCACCAACTGCTGATAGCGTTCCCAGAGTAGACGACAGAACCATCACCATTCACGGTGGCGGCATCGTGATCAGAGTAACCAGGGGAGCGCAGCCACCAATAGCTTGACGCCCAACTCGGATGTTCGGGATCCACAATTCGCAGATCCTGATTTACCGCAAACGCTTCCGCTGTGGAAAGTGGCCAGAATACAGCGTTATCCACCTGCTCTCCTGCTACACAGTCGGTATTTTCTCCGTTGTAGCTTCCGCTTGTAAGCGTCCGTTTCTTTACGGCAGTATTTTCTTCTGTCGTCAGCTTTTCTGCAAGCGCGTCTATTGCGGTTTTCAAATAACTCGATGCATATCTGTTGTTTGTTCCGAAATCGGCAAATTGCAACACTGAGCTCATATTGCCCGCCGCAAGCAGGGTCATATCCCCCTGTGCGCTTGCAACGCCGTTTCCGTTATAGCCGATCACACGCCATGCAGCAGGATTATTTTCATGGTCTTGCCCGAAATACACGGTCGGTGCGCTCGCTGTGTTTACATTTTTACTTAGTGCGTCTGTGCCAAGCTGGATCGCCTTTCCTGTATCTGCCGCAAAGGCCGCTGTCGGCAGCAGCGTCAGCAACATGCAGCACAGTAGCAGGATACTGAGTATTCGTTTTTTCATTGGCTTTTCTCCTCCTGTTCGTGTCGGGCGTGCTTGTTCGCCCCGTCTTTTCTCCGGTTTTCTCTGTTTCTGAGCCGGAAGCACAGCGCGGTGATCGTCGCCGCCGCGGCAAAGGAGACGACGGCCACCAGCACATAGCCGCCCGCGTCCTCCCGCAGCAGCATTGCGCCGAAGCTGCCCCATGCGGCGGTCTGCCCCGGAGCGATAAGTGCGTCTGCCGCCTGCATCAGCACCGCGAACAGCAGCATACACGCTGCGGAGAGGCTTATTGCCTCGTGCCGCTGCCTTCGGCGGGTGTTTTCCCGCACACGCTGCTTGACGAGTGCGACCCGTCTTTCGGTATCGTACATATCGTTTGAACCTCCTTTCTGGATTCTTTGAAATGCGGCTTAAAAACCCCTTCACTTATATAGGTACAAAAAATCGAAAAAACTCTCACCCAAAACGCAAAATTTTTCAAAAAAATTTGAGAGCTGCCAGAAAGCAGCTCTCAAGGAGTGAATATTCGGTTATTTCCTCCGCGATAAGCGGAAAACGGACAATCTTCCCGCCGCCACCAGCAGCACCGGCAGGGCGTAGGCGATGTACTGTGCCGCACCGCCGTAGGCGATCAGCAGATTATAGATGGCGTGGAGGGTGATGGCCGCACCTAGCAGTCCGCAGGTGCCCGCGACCTTCAGCCACGTCCGCCGCCACGCATAGGCAAGCCCGCCGCCCACGATCAGGCCGCAGAGGACGTGCATGGCTCCCGTGCCGAAGCCCCGGAAGAAGATGAAGGAGAAACGGTCTGCACCGTTCTGGATCAGATAGCACACATTTTCAAAGGTGGCGAAGGCGAGGGCAACCGTGATGGCGGCAGCCTTGATTTTATCCCCCTCCGGCTCAAACACCAGCAGATAGAACACCAGCGGCAGCAGCTTCATCATTTCCTCCACCACCGGTGCGATCTCCGCCGTGGCAGCAAGGGCATCCGCCTGACACACCGCCGCGAGGAAGGTGTTAATATAGGCCGAAAGCAGACACACCCCCATCCCGGCAATGCAGAACAGGAAGAAGCGGAGCTGCCGTCTGCCCATGCACAGGGCGGCCACCAGCAGGGGAGATACCATGCAGAGGAAGATGTTTTCAATATAGGTCATGCTTCCACCGCCCTTCTCGTGGCGGGCAACAGCCCCAGAATCGCAAACGTCAGCAGCAGATCGCACCAGAAGGTTGGGCTGGCCGGTGAGGTATCCGGCCAAAAGCAGCCCGCCGTCCACAGCAGGTATTCTGCGTACACAAAACACAGCATGCCGATGTGAAACCACCGCATATTCCGCATCGCACCCGTCTGGGTGTCTGCATAAGAAAGCCCCCGTATGGCACAGTAGGATAGCTCAATCATCATGCCGCACCAGATCAGGTTGGAGAGAATGTCCCCGTAGGTACAGTAGAACGCCAGCAGCGGCACGCCGAACGCAGGTGCAAGCCACGCCCTGCGGCAACGGAAGGTGCGTTCCTCCGGAGTGGAGAGCGTGGCCTGCAAAATGTGCAGGAAAATTACGCTGGCCACCCAGCCGAACTCCGACACATAAAAGACCCGCGGCGTGGTATCGAACAGCAGCAGGTACAGTGTCCAGTAGAGCACACCGAGGGCAAAGCAGCCATAGAAGCACAGCAGCAGAAAATACGCCTGCCTGCGGCTTTTCCGGTAGGAGATACCCGAAAGCAGCACGCCCACGAACGTGACCAGCAGTTGTAGCAGGTTCTCAATCAGCTCCATGTGCATCCTCGCTTTCCTTGTCCTGCCCGTCCTCACGGCTCATCTGCCGCAGCCGGAAGCACAGAACGGTCACGCACACGCCAAGAAGAAAGGCCAGCAGCCCGATAACAATGTATCCCAAAGCCGCACCGCCGCCGTACATACTGGCCGCCGTTTCAAAGCCCGCATAGTTGCCTGCCTGGATGCTTGCGGCAATGCCGGGCATGGCGAAAGACGCACCAATGAGCAGCACAAGGCACGCAGCCACAGCGGAAGCCATGGTGACCATATTGTGCCGCAGCCGTTTCTCCTGTTCAATTTTAGCGATGCGCCGCTTGGTCTCCGTGACCCGTTCCTCATGACTCCGCATTTGTGATCCCCTCCCGTTCCAGCAGCCTTCGCAGGCTTTCCTTTCCGCGATACACCATGTTGGTGATCTGCTTCACCGTTTTTCCCGTGACTTCCGCCGCCTGCGCGTAGCTCATATCCTCGAAATACGTCAGATATAGAACCTCACGGTAGTCCGGGTTCATTTCGCCCATGCAGAAGTGCAGGACGCGGTTTCGTTCCTCAGTCTGTATAACCTCCTCCGCCAGCAGCCGTCCCTCCGGCTCGTCGGTCAGTGCATCGAGGCTGAACAGGGGCTTCCGCCTGCTCTTATGGCGCAGTGCCATGTGCCGTGCCGCCTTATACAGATACGCCTTGAGGCCGCCGTCCCGGATGCGGGGCTTTTTCGTGAACAGATAGGCGAAAACGTCCAGCATCAGCTCTTCGGACTCGTGAACGTCGTGCAGATAGCCGTCGATATACAGGGTCAGGGGGTCACCGTATTTTTTCATCAGGGCCTCCAGCCCCGCATCGTCGCCGCTCAGATATTGGCGGTATAGGGTTTCATCGCAGGCCATCGCACTCACTTCCTTTTTGCAGATGCTTCCAATTCCAATGCGGAGGAGATCCGTCAGGTGCTTGTCCTGCCGGGATCGCGGTGCTGTTCCTGAAAGCGCGGGTCGGACGGCTTTCCCGCATTTTCCGGGATCGCCCATGAACGCCCGAACCGGGACGCACCGGGGATCCGCCCCTCGGCGCAATACTGATTGACCCGCCGCTCCGATACGCCCCAACGGTAGGACGCCTCCCGAATGGAGATATAGCCTTTGATCCCGTTCATACCGCACCTCCGCATGGATAATACTCAATACAATACATTGTATACGAATATCCGAATAAAAGCAAGCCCACACGGCTGTTTTCGCGGCAGGAAGAAAAAGCAACGGTCGATTTGCTTTCAAGCCGCTTGGACGGTTCATTGCTTCGTCCCCGTTTCACAATTTCTCTTTTTGGCGAGGCAGATAGGAGCATTTCCGTTCCCCCTTCGCCTTTCGTATGACAAGGTTCCATGCGGCTTTTAGATAGATATGTAAAATCGCATCTTGATACAATGCCTGCCGCACGGGAGTGTAGAAAAGTGGCTAAAATAAAGGCTTTCAGTAGATTTTGATGTTCTGCCGAAAGCCTTCTTTTTTATGTTTTGGTTTAGAGGGAGTAGCGGCTGCACCCGTTTGAACCCGCTCCGAAGTCAAAATAAAAATGTTGATGGAAAATAAAAAGATTACAATCAGTCTTTGGAAATGAACTTCTTCCATCTCCGCAGGACATCCTTCAATGGCTCATCCAAATAGGAATATGCCTTGTCCTTAATCCAGTCAGGGATACCATAAGCCGCCTCTGCGATGCTGCCCGTGATTGCCGCCAGCGTGTCGCTGTCACCGCCGAGAGAGATCGCATTCCGAATTGCATCTGCTGTCGCCATTGCACCTTTTACGCCTTCCGGGTGGTTATGTGTGACTTCGGCAGATAGCTGCACTCTGGCTCTACCGTTAGAAGGCCACATTCCGGTTCTCGCACAGAATCCGCAATCCATTATCCATGCACACGGAGAAACACGCATCGCCGAGCCGTTGCCGTAGCTGTTATACGGCTCTCGATTATCAGAAAAAATCCATGAGCCGAATCTGCCACCGTATCCGGCATCCGGGTACATTCTACCGTACTTCTTCATGGCGTCAATAAAGTCGTCCCGTTCGCCACCGTTCATAACCGCCTCCGCAACCGCACAGGTCATCACGGTATCATCCGTAAAGAAACAGTCATCACGGAATAAGGGGAAATCCTTTGTTTTTGTATTGTGCCACTCATAGACAGAGCCTACGATGTCACCGACTATTGCTCCCATCATTTGCGACCACCTCGTTTCTTCATGTCTTTTCTGATTTCTTCCATCGGTTCAGCGGGAACCGCTCCGGTCATGCGGTAACAAGCTACCGTTTCTGCCATAGCTTCAAAGTTCAGCTGTGTTCCCTTTGCATCGGGAATATAATCCACGGCACGATCCGCATCTATGCCGAAACGCTGTGCGGTCTGCACTGCATCAATATTTGCTCCGAGAAAAATAAACTCCCAGCCGTATTTTTCCTTTTCATGTTCAATCATGCTGCGAACCTTATCGGCAGAGTATTCCCGACTGGAATTTTCCTCGCCATCTGTGATGATGACAAACATCACTTTATCCGCACGGTAGTCCTCGGCTGTATTCCTCTGTACACTGACCAGCTTGTTGATTGTGAGACCGATTGCATCCAGAAGTGCTGTGGAGCCACCTACAAAGTATTCTGTATTTGTCATCGGACTGACGGCATGAATATCAATGCGGTCGTGTAGTAGCGTATAGGAGTTGTCGAACAGTACCGTAGTGATGCGGCATTCACCATCTACAGCTTTCTGCTTCTCAAGCATGGAATTGAAACCGCCGATGGTGTCATTTTCTAAGCCGGACATGGAGCCGCTCTTATCAAGGATGAATACGAGTTCTGTAAAATTCTTTTTCATGGTGAAGTACCTCCTGTTTCTCTTTGATGATATAAGTATATCGAAAGCAGGAGGTCTTATGGTCGCTTTGAAAGCGACAAATCAGCCGCCTAAAAGGGGCCGGTCATATTTAAATAACACCTCGTTGATATCAAAGATGTTATATTTTCCGCTGACTATGAAATATTCCACAATGACATCAAACTTGCTTGCATGAGAGAGCGTAGCCCGCACGTTCAAGCAAATCGTCTGTTTCATCAAGGGAAAGCTCCAGGGCAATGGCGAGTGCTATTATTGTCGGCTTCTTGGGCGTGTACCCTTTGATAGAGCGTATCTTTGAGAATAGCTTGCGGTCGATATTCGCTTTCTTATAGACCTCAACATCTGTCTTTCCCTTTGCATCAATGAGTTTTAACAGTGTATCAGAAAAAGGCTCATCAAGATTATCAACTAATTCCTCAAGGGACTCCATCGATTCCATTGCATCAGACATAGCACCAAAGACTGGTGCATTCGCTTCTAAAATAGATTCTTTTTCTACATCAAGCAGCTTTCTGCGTCTGAAGTCGTGTGCATCTATATAATGCTCGTCTATGTAGCTGGCTACTTCGCCCATCAATTCCTCAGAGACCTGAAATGCCGTTTTATCGAACACGGCTAAATACACATCGATGTCGTTTTCTCCGATAAATTTCGTGATAGCTGTTGTTGCGACCTGCAAAGCCTCATCTTTCGGGTATCCATAAATTCCGCTTGAGATAAGCGGAAAGGCTATGCTTTCACATTTGTTTTCAACTGCCAGCCGTAATGAATTTATATAGGCAGATGACAAAAGTGCAGCGGACTTCCCCTTATTATTGTGGTTATAAACAGGACCGGCAGCGTGAATCACAAATTTCGCAGGCAGCTTAAAACCGGGAGTGATGACTGCATCTCCCGTTTTGATAGGTGATTTCTTGTCGCAAGCCTCTTGAAGTTCCTTTGCACCTGTGGCATTAAAGATTGCTCCGCAGACTCCGCCTCCCATCAATAGTTCTGTGTTTGCTGCATTAACGATTGCGTCAACTTTCATTTTTGTTATGTCCTGACGGACAATTGTAAATGGCATACGCTATGCCTCCTTCAAATCACCATTTCTTGCATCGAAGCGGAACATATATGCCAGCCGCTGCAATGCAAGGTATTCTCTGAAATAAGCATGACGGACAGCGTTCTTCTTATTCTGCTCAATGACCTTCTGACGGTCGTATGACTTTCCGAAGAATGTGGTAACGTCCTTTATCTTATCGAACTTCTGCCCAGACTCCAGCATCTTCCTGACCTCGTCGAGACTAAGGGTGAGCTTATTTACTGTAGCGTTTCCGGGGATGGAGATGTTGATATGCTTATCATCCACGCTGGTGACAGTGAACTCGTTGCCGTTGATTGTTTTGAATGTATCGACGCCCAGCTCGATGTTAGAGAAAAACTCCGTCATGCTTCGCATGTATCTTATGCAGATTTGGTTCAATCTGTCTGATGAAGGAATCGAGGATTCCATTTATGACAGTTATGCTATGCGTACTTTTATGCACATAGATTTTAATGAACAACAATAGTGGAACGATTGTGGATGCGAGCCTGATTGCTGCACCAAAGTCTACAAAGAACAAAATTCTGAAACCTCAAAATTGATTCGTAAAGACGACCATGTTGTATATGGTAATTCTGGATATTTAGGTGCACCCGAGCGTCCCGAAATCATAAACGATGAAACTTTATCACAGGTTGAATTTCGAATCAACAAGCCGCACGAGAATATTCAAAGTACCTCGCTTTCATTTTTTATATGTAGATAAGTCATTTAATGACTTAATAGGAACTAATTGCTCAAATCCATAAAAACCGGTTTTCGTTCCTCTTGCTCGTAAATTAGGGTCAAGAATCAAATCGTCATCTTGATAGTTGTTTAAGACATTACTTGTAGCCAAGCCACATACAAATATTAAATTGTTATATTTTGTGCTTTTAATACAAATTATTTGTGGATATGAATTGTCCTTAAAGATAATCGGAAACTTGTCTCGTTCGACTGTTTTTATTCCAACTCGATAGCCGGGAATATCTGGAATATGATAAAGACCAGAATAACCTATAGTCCAATCAATAATGGGTATTCCGAATAGTTTCTCAAGTGCAGCCTCTCCTAAAAAGCCAGTTGTAAATCTTTTGACTTCCTTGTTAGAGTCTATCTTGTGATGATCTTCCTTGGACTTAGCCTCAACCAATTCAGTAACAAAGTTTTGGATTCGAGAAACGTATCCGGGGTCAAGCACAACTCTTACAAAAGAATCTGAATATTTAGTAACACATTCATCATAATTACGTTTCATTATTCACCTCCAGGAATCCAATAATGGATTGTCCAAGTAGTTTGATTACATTTACTGTCATTGCGTTTCCTGCCTGCATCAGAAGATGTCTATCAGAAACCTCGTCCTTAACTCTGTCGGCATATTCTTTAGGAAAGCCTTGAAGAAGTAAAGTTTCGTACCCAGTCAGCTGGTATATGGTGTGGTTTTTAACATACAATACACCGTCTCGTTGTGCTCTTAATGTAGGACAACGCCCTTCATAAATGCGAAGATCATTCATACGTGTGTCTATTATTTTTCCTTCCATATCTCTAATATCTTTCACGGAATACTTACCGTTATTTGTTGGATTCTTTAAGTAATGTGAAAGGATTTCTAGTCTTTCTAGAGTTGCTACATTATTATCGAATTAAAGGAACTGATAACCGAAGGGCCGGTAAACGGAATATAGGTTGTCCCGTAATCCTGGCAAGTTTTGAATTGCGTAGTGCATTTTCCAAAAGTTGTACCTTGTGCAGAATCAAAACAATCACCAGTAACCACTTCGACTAACCCCATCATTACATCGGTGTCTTTTAATCCATCAGATCCACCCTTTAATTTATCTCTAGTTTTTGTTCGTGTTTTTCTTGCTTGAAGAATCAATGAAAATAATATTCCTCCGCAAAGATATGGCATCATTGTTGGGGGCTTTTGCCCCTGGCATCTTCAAAATATTATATCACAAAATATGAAGAAATCTACACTCTGCGATTTGAACTATGCGAATGCGAAGAAATACTCGTATAAGGCATACACCGGAACAGTTGCATACATTCCGTATTTGTATGATACGGAAGTGAACGAGGACGGCTCCGTACTATCAGGGAAGATTGGAATTGAATATGTGGATGCACCCAATATTTTCCCAGTGACCTGGAAGAACGGAGAAGTTTCAGAGTGTATTTTTGCTTTTGGTTGAGCAGGCTCGTCAGAATCTTCCCGAGCAAAATCAGGTGATGGAGTGATATGAGAAATGAATATAAGGAAAAGATCACCAGCACGGCAGACTGGCAGATTAACCGGTTAAAAATACCGGGGTATTCTTCGGAGGACATTGAAAATGCATTGAAAGACACTCTGAATGCTTCTTACCTGGAAATGTTTGAACTGTACGACAAAGTGATCGACTGGGAATATGTCAGAAACAAGGACATCTATGAACAGATCAATGCGGAATACATCCCTTTTGAAGAAAATAAACATCTGATACAGGTGACATCAGCTATCAAAAAGCAAAGCCTTGAGGACTTGGAAAATATTACAAGATCTCTAGGCTTTTATTTGGATTACGGCGGCAGAAAGGTATTAACTCCATTGTCACAGGTATACAGTAGGTATCTCGATAATGCCTGCATGGACATTGTCACAGTGTGGAGTCAACAGCAATTGTATGATGTCTGTGGACTCGGTACAGTAACCGGACTATGTGGAGCAAACTGCTACCATACTTATTTCCCTTTTGTTCCCGGTGTATCAGTACGAACTTATACGGATGACTGGCTAGACGAACAGAATCGGAAAGAAAGCGAGCCGACCGAGTTCCGTGGTAAAGAATACACTCTTTACGAAGCAAAACAACGGCAGAGGCAGATGGAAACAGCCATGCGGGCACAGCGTGAAAAGGTGCAGCTATTGCAAAAAGGCGGTGCTAATCCGGATGATGTGATGCTTGCAAAGTGTAAGTATCAGGGACAACTTGATGAGTATGCAAGATTCTCTAATAAAATGGGACTGAAGCAGGAGCGTGAGAGGATTTATATCGATGGCCGTGGGAGAGTCGTACCAGGATGGACGGAGAAGATAATTAAATCCGGTAAAATGGTTGAAAAATCCAGCGATAAAGGTAAAATAAAATCAAAAGAGATACTCCGTAAAAGTCATAATACAGGTGCGTTTAAGCATCTGCCTGAAAGGATGAGTAAAAAACACATTCGTGAGATTGCAAAAGAATTTTCTATTGATTTGGAGGGACTTTCGTTAAGTATTGATTTTAACGAAGACTTGCTTAGAATTCCGTTTGCAGGAAGAGCAGATTCGGAAAAAATCGGAGGGGTTACATTCTTTCCAAATTCGTTTAGAAGCAAGGAGGAGCTTGCAAGAACGATTTTTCACGAGAAACAGCATGTTGAGCAGTTCAAAGAGTTCGGCGTGGAATTTGTTCAGGCAAATAGAGAATATTTTGAAAAACTGACAGAGGTATTAGAAGAAGAGTTCGTCATGAAAGCTAAGAAGGAAGGTAAGTTATGATGAGTAAATGGATGTCAAATTTAATAGCGTATACAAAGGATAAAACAATTGAAAAGTGTCCATATTGCATAAGTTTAGATGTAGATGTGATGGTGCATGAAACGAACCGGAAATCCATAACATTTACATGTAAAAAGTGTGGGAAGTCAGAACATTTTGACGGAATGGTAAGTTAAAAAGTGATGAGAGGAAATTTGTTATGGCAAAGGACGATTATCATGTGATTGTGTATCAGATTCTGAGCTATTTATATCAGCAATTGAAGCGTGGGTATTCAGCAAATCCGGATTGTTTAAGAAATGATGGAAAGCTCTTTTCTATTCCTGAGAAATATTGGGAATATATCATTTATAATTTAGCGAAGGACGAGCTGATTTGCGGAATCCAAATCAAAGAGCGAAAATATGTGGACGGTGAAACCGCAATTGATTTTATCGGTTTGGAAAATGCCCAGATTACACCAAAGGGGATTGAATATCTTACAGATAATTCTTTTATGGAGAAAGCAAAGAATCTGCTGAAAGATGTAAAAAGCATAGTTCCATTCGTATAGATACCACCCATTCGAAAGAGTGAGTGGTATTTTTGCACTCATTTTTAGGAGGTATTATGATAACGATCAAAATAACAGATCGCAGTATCCGTATGAATGGTCATGCCTGTAGGAAGAGTCCAGATGGGATTGACCGGTGGTCTTTTTATGGAGAAAAATAGGATGAAGTTGTATTTTGAATGGAGAACTGCGGTTGAAATGGCGGTTGTTCTATATGGGATTCTGATAGTAATTATAATGTGGCTCAAGGTTTTCGAAGAAAATGGGACTCAAGCAGGAACGTGAGAGAATTTATCTGGATATGAAAGGCAGAATTGCTACAAATACGAAAAAGCAAAATGCTAAGTACACTTCCGAAATGATTAAGAATGCAGATAAAGACTCAAAAGAATATAAAAGAAAATATGAAAATCTGTTAAAATATCGTACCGAGAAAATATATTGATATATCTGCACAGCGTGATATAATCAAAGAGAAAAAAGTACTCGAAAGCAAGACATATTCTTCAGCAATAAAAGCAGGAAAATCTATAAAGACAATGTAGAAACGGCAGTGCTTTTTGACAGCCGAGGAAATGTATTATTCCGCGAAAGTAGCGGAGCTTCAAATTATGTTAAGTTTTCAAAAGAACAGTTAAGTAAAATGAAAGGTGCTACATTGACACATAACCATCCATCAAGTAGTACTTTTAGTCCTGCGGATGTATCCATTATGACAGAGCAAGGACTTAACGTAATTAGAGCAACAGGCACATCAAAAACATATCAATTAAAAAAGTTGAATGGAGCAGAAGTGAACCATGACTTTTCAATTGATTACGAAAAAGCGATGAGTGACAATAAAAAAATAACAGATAAGGACTTCCGTAAGTATGAGAAAGAACGCAAACAGGGGAAAATAAGTCCGCTAGAGTATCAAGATAAAATCAACGCACTAAACAAGAAATGGAATGATTTGAATAGTGATTGGCTCAAGAAGAATTCAAAAAATTATGGTTACAAATATGGCGTTATCGAAAGGGGGAAATAAAATGCCAAAAACAGAAGATGGGGGCTTCATTTTAGATGATAGTGGGATGTGTCCGTATAGTATAAATGAAAAACCCGAAAAAGAAAAAGAGAATAAAGAGGAAAAAGATAATTAATACCACCCATTCTTAACAGAGTGAGTGGTATTATTATACCCATTTTTAGGTGGATGTTATGAAATCATATACAGTAACAAAAGATGCGGACATGATGGCTCCCAGTTGGCTGACTACCCGCATTAACTATACAACTATAAAATTCGTGTACCGCATCATAGACGGTCATGAAACATTGAAGGCAGTGGGTATCTCGATAATGCCTGCATGGACACTGTCACGGGAGCGTTTGATTATAATACAGTTCTCCGGCGGGTAGTCACTCAGCTCACGAATAGCGGACTTCGGCAGATAGAATATTCATCGGGGTATGCAAATCGAATCGAGGTCGCAGCAAGACGGGCTGTCATGACCGGACTGACACAGCTTTCTGGGAAGATTGCGGAATATAATGCTGAAAAGCTCGGTACGGAATATTTTGAAGTGGAATGGCACGCAGGGG
>PPYE01233427.1_pt1 | contig 17525 bp, 15 predicted proteins | sample 1559881 | NCBI WGS metagenome assembly PPYE01 (sample SAMN08240022, study PRJNA423297) | Human gut metagenome, whole genome shotgun sequencing project. | reverse complement strand
CATATCTGGACTAAACTATGCCGTTTTTACTGTTGAAGCGGAGCAAAATCTGCGATTATCATATTTGCGGGCAGCGTATTTACGACAAATTGGTTGATTTATATTACATTGCTGATTTTACTTTTTTCTGGGCTTTATTTAGTGTATACTAATATATATAATCGTTTTTTATGGTCGTCAAAAGATTGTTTTAGGACAGAAAGGGGGAAGTGCTGCAAACAAGCCGTTTTTGTAAAATTTAACACAAAAATTTAAAAAACAACGAAAAAATTCTTGAATGTGATGTACGAATGTGATATAGTATACACTATATTAAGGGCGCAGCCCAAAAAGTATAATATAAAGGAGTGCTACAATCATGAAAAAAGAAGAACAGTTTCTTCTCTGGTTTGAGCAATTAGAAAGAAAAGACGTCGATATTGTTGGCGGTAAATCCTCTTCTCTGGGTGAAATGACTGCAAAAACAGATGTTCCCGTTCCTTATGGTTTTGCTACTACGGCTTACGCTTATAGATACTTTATTAAAGAAAGCGGTCTTGAAGAAAAGATGCGCGCTATTTTGGCTGAATTGACTGACGTTGAAAACAGCGCTTTGCTGCGTGATGTCTGCGCTCGCCTGCGCGAAGCCATTATGGCTGAAAAAATGCCGCAGGACCTGCAGGACGCTATTGCTGAGGCTTATGTAGAGCTTGGCAAACGCGTTGGTGAAGAAAACCCTTATGTAGCAGTTCGTTCCAGTGCTACTGCCGAAGATCTGCCGGATGCAAGCTTTGCCGGCCAGCAGGACACTTACCTGAATGTGCAGGGTGCTGAAACTATTATTGCTAAAGTTAAGGAATGTTATGCTTCCTGCTTTACTGATCGTGCTGTTTACTATCGTGAAAAACAAGGCTTCGATCATATCGAAGTTGCTTTGAGCGCTGTTGTACAGATGATGGTTTTCTCAAAATCTGCAGGCGTTATGTTCACTGTTAACGTTGCTACAGGCGACGACGACAATATTTTGATCGAGGCTGCTTTTGGTCTGGGCGAATATGTTGTACAAGGCACTGTTACTCCCGACAATTATACTATCTCTAAAAGTGACCATAAAATCATTGACCGCTGCGTAAACGATCAGGATATTATGCTGGTACGCAAAAAAGGCGGCGACTGTGAAGAAGTAGAGGTTCCCGAAGAGCTGCGCAAGGTTCAGACTTTGACTGACGAGCAGATTTTGGAACTGGCAGAATATGCTAAACAAATCGAAAAACATTATGGCTGCTATATGGATATGGAATGGGGCGTAGATGAACGCACCAATAAGATCTGGATACTGCAAGCCCGCCCTGAAACAGTTTGGAGCCGTCGCAATAAAGAAGGAGGAGCAAAAGTGGAGGCTAAATCTCAAATCACTACCGACCGTAAAGTTATTGTTAAAGGCTTGCCCGCAAGCCCGGGTCAGGTTTCCGGTCACGTCCACGTTATCCTCGATCCTTCCCGCATTGACGAATTCAAAGAGGGCGAGATCCTCGTTACTGAAATGACCGCTCCCGACTGGGTTCCGGCTATGAAAAAAGCTAAAGCTATCATCACTGACAGCGGCGGTATGACCTGCCACGCTTCCATCGTCAGCCGCGAGTTGGGTATTCCCTGTATCGTTGGCACTAAGAGCCGCGGCGAGGCTGCTACTACTACTATCCCCGATGGCATCGATGTAACTGTTGACGCTACTCATGGCGTAGTTTACGAAGGTATTCTTGAAGAACCTAAAAAACAGGAACAGGCTGGCGGCGTTGCCGTTGCCGAATACTTCCCGCCGACTGGCACTAAGGTCTATATGAACCTGGGCGACCCTGAACTGGCTGAAAAATATTCCAGCCTGCCCTGCGACGGTATCGGTTTGATGCGCGAAGAGTTCATCTGGACTACTTACATCCATGAACATCCGCTGTATCTCATCAAAACCGGCCATCCTGAAAAAGTTGTTGACCAACTGGCAGAAGGCATGCGTCAGGTTTGCCAGGCTATGGCTCCGAGAGCTGTTACCCTGCGTTTCAGCGATTTTAAATCCAGCGAGTACCGTGACCTTAAAGGCGGCGATGAGTTCGAACCTTACGAACCTTCCGCACTCCTGGGCTGGCGTGGCGCTTCCCGCTACTATGATCCTAAATACATCGAAGCGTTCAAACTGGAATGTCAGGCTGTACTTAAAGTACGTGAAGAATTCGGTCTGAAAAACCTCAATGTTATGATTCCATTCTGCCGCAATGTGGAAGAATGTGAAAAAGTAATCAACATCATGGCTGGCGAAGGCCTTGCTCGCAGCAAAGACTTTAAAGTCTGGTTGATGGCTGAAATTCCTTCCAACATTATTTTAGCTGACCAGTTCAATAAATTTGTTGACGGTTATTCCATCGGTTCTAATGACTTGACCATGCTGGTTTTGGGCTGTGACCGTGATAATGATACCGTTGCTCATATTTATGACGAACGTAACCTGGCAGTTCGCCGTGCGATACGCCACCTCATCGAGGTCGCTCACAGCGAAGGCAAGACCGTTTCTATCTGCGGTCAGGCTCCCAGTGTTTATCCTGAATTCTGCGAATTCCTTATTAAGAGCGGCATCGACAGCATCTCGGTAAATCCTGATACTGTTAAATTTACCAAGAAACTGGTCGCTCAAGTGGAACAACGCGTTATGCTTGACGCTTTGACCGGCCGTGGCCGCAAAGAAGTCGAAGACCTGGATTGGAAATAATTACTGATAATAAAAACCACTGCTCTAAGAGCAGTGGTTTTTTGTTTTGTTATGTAGCAGCGGTTTAAATTTTTGTTGCTTTGATTGCGATCAGATTCATATATTTCCCGGCACCGGCATTCATAGAGCCCCGGTCATTGATGGCGTGTTCTTCATCACAGGCCAGCCAATCCTGCCAGGCTTCGTCCATACAGGTTAGTTCGGCAACACTGTCGACCTTGATAGTACTGGCGTGGCTAAGTAAGGTTTGCCACCAGTCGCAGCAGTGGAAGGTATCCAAGTCGGCTGCACCCCAGGAAATAAGGAATTCGGGGGGCAAATTACTGTGGTATTCTTCTTTGAAACCTGGGACAGCCAAAGCAATAAAGCCGCCGGGTTTAACATACGGTGCCAGCTTGGCGTCCATAAATTCGGGTGTATGCCCAAAATAATGGTAGGAGTCGACACTGATAACAGCATCAAAATAATTTTCAGCATAGGGGAGCTCTGTGGCGTCGGCATGGATAGGGGTAATAAGTTCATCTAGTCCAAGCGATTTAAAACGCTCATAGTTTTCGGTCGCTGTTATCCAAAGGTCGGTAGCGTAAACCTGCACGCCGAATTCCTTAGCTAAAAAGATGGAAGTGAGGCCTTTGCCGCAGCCCAGGTCTAAAACCTTCATGCCGGGATGCAGATCCAGTCCTACGGTAAGTTCTTCCAGAATTTTCAGGGCATTGGGGCCCATCATATTATCAAGCAGAAATTGCTTGTCATATTGCGCGCTTTTGATAAATTTCATCAGTAACACCTGCTTTCTTTTGCTGCTAAGATTATTATACTATAAGACTCGGCAGAATGTTTCGGGGAGTTGTTTAAGAAAAAAGAAAGAGAACGTCATAAAAATGACGTTCTCTGTTTAGCTTTTTAATTTAGCTACGATCCCATAAACAGTTTTTGGTGCCAGAAAATATTCTGCGGCCAACTCGCCGATAGAAGTGCCGTTGTTATAACGGCTATAAATTTCTTGGTTACGCTGCCGTGTCTGCATTTTACTGCTGGTGGCAGTGCCCCAGGGACGTTTGCTGTCTGTTTTACGGGGAATGTAGATGTATTCCCCGTCGATATATTCCTGGATAGCAGTTAAAAGCTGCTGCGGTAATACTTTTTTACCGTTCAGATAGCACATATTGCTTCCTCCTAGCTTTAGGTTGCCTAGGATAGGAGCAAAGGCTATGGATTTTAGCGGGTCAATGCCAAATAGCCTTTGCTACCTGACGAATACCCCGTCCTTGTTCATTAAAGGATTGATAAGACAATCCCCCTTTCAAATAATTAGGTTATGGCTTCATCTTACACTAAAGCGGCAGATATTGCAAGAATGGCAGCAGCAGGCGTTGGTAAAAGCGGGGTAAAATCCGGCAAATTTTCTTGTAAAAAATTACGATTTGGGTTTGACGTCACACCTATTCGGTGGTAAAATATTACCAATAGAATATTACCTTTAAAGCGGTCCTGTGAGACTGTAAGGTAGACTTTTAGGTAACTTGTACTACAAGCCTTCTTTGCCATCTTACAGGCAGAGAAGGCTTTTTTATGTAATTAAATAGGAGGTAGAACAATGGCAAAAGCAAACGCATCTCTGGGTGGCAGAGATATCCTTGATCTGGATTCTCTTTCCATCGAGGAGTATGAACTGATTATGCAGACAGCAGCAGAAATGAAAAAAATCATGAAACGTGATATCAAGAAGGTGCCGTCACTGCGGGGCAAATCCATTATCAACCTTTTTTATGAACCCAGCACCAGAACGAGGACGTCTTTCGAGCTGGCTGGTAAATATTTGGGCGCTGACGTGGTCAACATCACTACTGCCAGCTCCAGCGTGGTTAAAGGCGAATGCCTGCGCGATACTATCCTTACTGTGCAGTCGATGGCCTGTGACGCTATCGTTATGCGTCATCCTATTGAAGGCGCGGCTGCTTACGCTGCCGAGATCGCTGACCCGGTCATCATCAATGCTGGTGACGGTGCTCATGCGCATCCTTCACAGGGCCTGCTGGATATGTTCACTATCCGCGAGAAGGGCAAAGACTTGAAAGGCCTGAAAATGGCAATTTTAGGCGACGTGCTTTACAGCCGCGTAGCCCGCACTAATATCGCTGCCTGGACTAAAATGGGTGCCGATGTGCACGTAGCCGCACCGATGACACTGCTGCCTCACGATATCGAGAGCCTGGGTGTAACTGTGCACAAGCGTGTTGAAGACGCGATCGAGGACGCTGACGTTATCGATGTGCTACGCATCCAGTTAGAGCGCCAGCAAAAAGGCATGTTCCCGTCTCCGCGTGAATATGCACGTGTTTTTGGTTTGAACGAAAGACGTTTGGCTATGGCTAAACCCGATGTTACGGTCCTGCATCCCGGCCCGATGAACCGTGGCCTGGAAATTTCCTGGGAGGTCGGCTACTGCGACAACGCCGCAATTCGTGACGAAGTGCAAAACGGTGTGGCAGTACGTATGGCGCTCTTATTCTTGACTTTGACAGGGGGTAAGCAAATTGAAAACATTGATTAAAAACGGTCGCGTAATCGACCCCAGCCAAAATATTGACGCTGTAATGGACGTTTTAGTAGAAGATGGCGTAGTTAAAGAATTAGCGGCAGGTATCAAAACCGCTGCCGATGAAGTATATGACGCTAAGGGCCTTGTTGTAGCCCCCGGACTGGTAGATGTGCACACACATCTGCGTGAGCCCGGACTGGAAGCTAAAGAAGATATCGTTACAGGCACTATGGCAGCCGCTGCCGGCGGTATCACTACTATCGCCTGCATGCCTAATACTAAACCTGTTATCGACAACTCCATCATTGTTTCGGGCATTAAAGAACGTGCCGCCCGTGAAGGTTATGTAAATGTAGAAGTTATCGGCGCTATCAGCAAAGGCGAAGAAGGTAAAGAGCTGGCCGAGATGGTAGATATGTCTGAAAAAGGCGCTATGGCCTTTTCTGACGACGGCCATTTTGTCAACAGCCCGCGTCTCTTCACGCTGGCCGCTAAATATATCGGCGCTTTTGATAAAGTTTTGATCTCACACGCTATCGAGCCGGAGCTGGGCCATGAAGGCTATATGCACGAAGGCGCTGTTTCCGCACGCATCGGCGTACCGGGCATCCCTGCGGTTGCAGAAGATATTGCGGTTGCCCGCGACTGTCTGATCGCCGAATATACCGGCGCGCATGTGCATATCGCACACGTCGCCAGTAAAGGAGCTATCGATATCATTCGTCAGGCTAAGAAAAAAGGTGTTAACGTGACCAGTGAGGTAACTGTGCATCATTTGACGCTGACTGACGACGCCTGTGCCACTTACAGCAGTGCGACCAGAGTTTCACCGCCGCTGCGCAGCATGGATCATGTGGAAGCACTGCGGGCAGCAGTTAAAGACGGTACGGTGGATGCCATCGTTACCGACCATGCACCGCATGCTCCTGAAGAAAAAGATGTTGAGTTCCGCTATGCCCCCTGCGGGTTTACAGGCTTGGAAACCTCCATCGGTGTAGTTTTAACAGATCTTTATCACAAAAATATCTTCACAATTAACGAAATTATTGGTAAAATGAGTACGGAACCTGCGAATATTTTTGCATTAAAAGCTGGAAGTTTAAAAGTCGGCTATCCGGCAGACGTAACTATTATCGACCTTGAGAAAGAATGGACTGTTGATAATACGAAATTTTATACACGCGGCAAGGTAACTCCTTTCAATGGCAAACAATGCAAAGGCAAAGCCGTAGCTACGATGGTAGCAGGTAAATTCGTGATGAGAGATGGTGAAGTATGCAAACGGTAGCAAGAAAAGGTAAATTAGTATTAAAAGACGGCAGTGTTTACGAAGGCGACCTTTACGGTAAACGCAACGCGGTAGGCGAGGTTGTTTTCACTACCGGCATGAGCGGTTATCAAGAAACTCTGACCGATCCGTCCTTCTGCGGGCAGATCGTCGTTATGACATATCCTCTAGTCGGTAACTATGGTGTTAATGATCTTTTTAATCAAGGACGCCGCTCTTTCTTCCAGGGCTATGTGATCAGCGAGCTGTGCGATCATCCCAGCAACTGGCGCTGCGAAAAAACACTGGAACAATTTTTAGATGAACAGGACGTGCCGGTGCTTGTAGGCATCGATACACGAGCTATCACTCGTAAACTGCGCAACTACGGCGTATTGCAGGGTGTTATCGTACCGGCGGAAATGCCGCAGGACGAAGTAGAAAAGCTGCTGGCTACTCCTGAAATGCATAATCAGGTAGCAACAGTTACCACTCCCGAAATCTATACTCTTGGCAGCGGCAAATATCACGTTGCTGTAATGGATTTTGGTATCAAACAGAACATCCTTGAATATTTGGCCAGCTTTGATTGCCATTTAACGGTTTTCCCGGCTTATACTACAGCCGAGGAGATCATGGCGGCTCAGCCTGACGGTATTTTCCTGGCTAACGGCCCCGGAGACCCTAAGGATTTGCAGCCTATCATCGAGGAAGTTAAAAAGCTTATCGGCAAAAAACCGATATTCGGTATCTGCTTAGGGCATCAGATCCTGGCTTTGGCCAATGGCGCTGATACTTTTAAAATGAAATTCGGTCATCGCGGCGTCAACCATCCGGTCAAAGACCTGCTGGAAAACAAAGTGCTGATCAGTTCGCAAAACCACGGCTACGCTGTTGATACCAAATCGCTGGAAGGATTGAACGTAGAGATCACCAATGTATCGCTCAACGACGGTACTATCGAAGGCCTGCGTTATCTCGATCATCCTTCCTTCGCAGTACAGTATCACCCAGAAGCAAGCCCCGGCCCCGGCGGCCACGAATATTTATTCCAACGCTTTGTTAAAATGATGGGAGGCCAAAACTGATGCCAAAGCTGCAAAATATCAAAAAAGTTCTTGTTATCGGTTCCGGCCCGATCATTATCGGTCAGGCTGCAGAGTTTGACTACGCTGGCACTCAGGCCTGTCGTTCTTTGAAGGAAGAAGGGCTGGAGGTCGTACTGGTCAACAGTAACCCGGCTACGATCATGACTGACGTACATATCGCTGACCGTGTTTATATCGAACCTGTCAATGTGGAGTTTTTGGAGAGCGTCATCAAACGCGAGCGTCCTGATTCCCTGCTGGCGACCCTGGGTGGTCAGGTTGGCCTGAATCTTGCTATTGATCTGGAAGAAAAAGGCATTCTGCGCGAATATAATGTGCAGCTTTTGGGCACTCAGATCTCCAGCATCAAGAGAGCGGAAGACCGCGAACTGTTTAAAGAAACTATGGAAAAAATCAACCAGCCGATCCCTGAAAGCGCTATCGTTGAAACAATGGCAGCAGCTAAGGAATTTTCCCGCAAGGTCGGCTTCCCGCTTATCGTCCGTCCTGCTTATACTTTAGGCGGCACCGGCGGCGGTATCGCTGAAAGCGAAGATGAGTTGGATGAGATCGTTAATAGAGGCCTGAAATACAGTTTGATCGGTCAGGCTTTGATAGAGCGCAGCGTAGCAGGTTGGAAAGAAATCGAATTTGAAGTGCTGCGTGATGCTTCTGATAACTGCATCACTGTCTGCTCGATGGAAAATCTTGACCCTGTGGGCGTGCATACCGGCGACTCTATCGTTGTTGCTCCGGCACAAACCTTGAGCGACCGTGAAGTACAGCTGCTGCGTCAGGCTTCTATAGATATCGTACGCGAGCTGGGCGTGCGCGGCGGCTGTAACGTACAGCTGGCTCTTGACCCTAACTCTGAACGCTATTATGTAATCGAAGTCAATCCGCGCGTCAGCCGTTCTTCGGCGCTGGCTTCCAAAGCGACCGGCTATCCTATCGCTAAGGTGTCCAGTAAAATCGCTATCGGTTACGACCTGGACGAGATCCAAAACGCTGTAACCAAAAAGACGACTGCTTGTTTCGAGCCTTCTATCGACTATGTGGTCTTAAAATTCCCGCGCTGGCCTTTTGATAAATTCGTCACTGCCGACCGTACCCTGGGTACGCAAATGAAGGCGACCGGCGAAGTCATGGCTATCGAGCGCAATCTGGAAGCTGCAATGCTCAAAGCTATCCGTTCTTTGGAGATCGGCCTGACCCATTTGGAAATGCCTGAACTGAAGGAACTGAGCGACGCAGAGATCCGCGCCCGCATTTCCAAAATCGACGATGAACGACTTTTCGTTATCGCCGAAGCTTTCCGCCGTGGTGTGACCCTGGAAGATATCCACGAGATCACGATGATCGACAGATGGTTCCTGCAAAAAATAGTGAATATCGTGAAGATGGAAACTGTTTTGAAAACGGAACCGATGACCCCGGACGTCATGCGTAAAGCTAAAAAAATGGGTTTTGCCGACGTGGTGATTGGCGAATATATTGGCAAGCCGATGATGGAAGTACGAGCTATGCGTAAGGACTGGGGTATTATACCGACTTATAAAATGGTCGATACCTGTGCCGCCGAGTTTGAAGCAGAAACTCCGTACTACTATTCAACTTATGCTCTTGAAGATGAAGTGCGCGTCAGTGATAAAAAGAAGGTTGCCGTACTGGGCAGCGGCCCGATCCGTATCGGTCAGGGCGTCGAGTTCGACTACTGCTCCGTACATTCTGTCTGGGCACTGAAAGAGCTTGGCTACGAAACCATTATCATCAACAATAACCCTGAAACAGTAAGCACCGACTTTGATACTTCTGACCGCCTTTATTTTGAACCGCTGACGTTGGAAGATGTCTTGAATATTCTTGATAAAGAACAGCCGGAAGGCGTTATCGTACAGTTTGGTGGCCAAACTGCTATCAACCTGGCAGGTCCGCTGGCTGAAGCTGGTGTGCAGATCCTTGGTTCCAGCGTCGAAAGTATCGACCGTGCCGAAGACAGAGAACGCTTTGAACAGCTGCTGACTGATTGTGATATCCCGCGTCCGAAAGGGCATACCGTTTTTGATACGGCAGGCGCTTTAAAAGCATCAGCCGATGTAGGTTATCCTGTTATGGTGCGTCCCTCCTATGTTTTAGGCGGCCGTGCAATGGAAATCGTCTACAACGACGAAGAGCTTAAACACTATATGTCCAGTGCAGTTAAGGCTTCCCGCGAGCATCCTGTACTGGTCGACCATTACCTGCAGGGTACAGAGGTCGAAGTCGATGCTATCTGCGATGGTACTGACGTACTGATCCCTGGTATCATGGAACATATCGAACGCGCCGGCGTTCACTCCGGCGACTCTATCGCCGTGTATCCGCCGCGCAACCTGTCCGAGTCCGTTATCAAAACCATCATCGATTATAGCAACCGTATGGCTTTGGGACTGGAAGTAAAGGGTATGATCAACATTCAATATATCGTGCGTAATAACGAGGTTTACGTTATCGAAGTAAACCCGCGTTCTTCCCGTACGGTTCCGTTCCTGAGCAAGGTCACCAATGTGCCAATGATTAATGTAGCTACCAAAGCCGCTATGGGACATTCTATCCGCGAACAGGGCTACAAGCCTGGTCTGGGCTTCTTCCCCGACTATTATGCAGTTAAAGCGCCGGTGTTCTCGTTTAACAAAATGAGCAATGTCGATATCACCTTAGGGCCTGAAATGAAATCTACAGGAGAAGTAATGTGTGTCGATTACCAATATTCCCGCGCACTCTATAAAGCCTGTATCGCTTCCGGTATCAATGTACCGCACGAAGGCGCTATCCTGATCACCGTTGCCGATATGGACAAACCTGAAGCCGCAGATATCGCGGCAGGCTTTGCTGACCTTGGCTATGAGATCATGGCTACCGGCGGTACTGCCGAATATTTGCAGGAGAAGGGCGTTAAAGTTACCGTTGCTACAAAAGTAAGCGAAGGCAGCCCCAATATCCTCGACGATATCAAAGATGGCCGTATCAGCATGGTTATCAATACCACCAATCACGGCCGCGATGCCGAACGTGACGGCTTCAAGATCAGACGTTCAACAGTTGAGCATGCTATCGCCTGCCTGACTTCGATGGACACTGCCCGCGAATTGCAGCACGTTATGTCAGCAATGCGCCGCCGCCGTGTGGTCAGCATTGTTGCTTTGCAGGATTTAGCCTGGGAGGGATAAGCCCATGCCAAAAACTATAGTCAACGCTACCGTTATCGGCCAGCGTGTTTTGAATGCTTCTACTAAGTTAATAGAAGTTTATGCTCCCGAGATCGCCAAAACGGCGGTCCCGGGACAATTCGTGAATGTGCAGGTCTGCAAGAACGCTGCGCCGCTTTTGCGTCGTCCTTTCGGCGTGGCAGGAGTTAATGCAGATAACGGCACCTTCATTATGATTTACCGCATTATTGGCGAAGCCACCCATATTTTGGCCGAAGTTTGCAGCGGCGATAAGCTGAGCATCGTAGGCCCTTTAGGCCATGGTTTTGCTATGGAGGCCAAGCGTCCGCTGTTAGTTGGCGGCGGCTTGGGGCTGGCACCACTGTTATATCTGGCTGAAGGTTTTTGCGGCCAGGCTAAAAAAATCGAGATCCTGATGGGCGGGCGCTGTGAGGAAGAACTGTTGTGGACTGACCTGTATGAAGATATCTGCGAAAACGTGCATATCACTACGGACGATGGTAGTTGCGGCACTCACGGCACAGTTATCGCTCTGCTGCCCCAGCTTTTGGACAGCGGCAAATTTGATTGCGTCTATGTCTGCGGCCCGGTGCCGATGATGAAAGCCGTAGCTGAAGTGGCTGCTGCTAAAAATATCAAATGCCAGGTCTCACTGGAAAAATATATGGCTTGTGGTTTGGGCGCTTGCCTGTCATGCTCTTGCAGCGGCATCGGCAAACGCTTAAAAGTGTGTGCTGATGGGCCCGTATTTTGGGCCGAGGAGGTAGGCGAATGGTAAAAGCATTGTATGATGGCCGTTTAGAGACTAATATCGCCGGCTTGAAAATGAAAACACCTATCACTACTGCCTCGGGAACTTTTGGCTTTGGCTTGGAATTCACCGATTTTCTGGACTTGGAAAAAGTTGGTGCTGTTACTGTCAAAGGCACTTCACTGGAACCGCAGCCGGGCAACAAAGGCCAGCGTGCTGTGGAGACACCTGCCGGTATGCTGAACTGCATCGGCTTGGAGAACCCCGGTGTAGATTACTTTTTGGAAACAACATTACCGCAGCTGCGTCAATACGACGTCCCGGTGATCGTCAATATTTATGCCCATTCTTACGAGGATTACGGCAAGGTAGCTAAAAAGCTGGACGTTGATGGCGTAGATGCTTTGGAGATCAATATTTCCTGTCCTAACGTCAAAGAGGGCGGCCTTGTTTTTGGGACTTGCCCCGACAGTGCTGCTGAAGTAGTGCAGGCAGTCAAAGCTAACACTTCAAAAATGGTCATCACCAAGCTTTCACCTAATGTTACGGATATCGTAGCTATGGCGCAGGCGGTAGAAGCTGCTGGTACTGATGCAATCTCGCTGATCAATACACTGATCGGTATGAAGATCGACATCGAGCGTCAAAAACCTGTTTTAGGCAATGTTATCGGTGGCCTTAGTGGCCCTGCCGTACGGCCTGTGGCTGTCCGTATGTGCTATCAGGTAGCGCAGAAGGTGCAGGTGCCTATTATTGGTATGGGCGGCATTATGACGGCAGAAGACGCTATCGAGTTTTTCCTGGCCGGTGCCAGCGCGGTTGCTGTGGGTACTGCCAATTTTACTAATCCCTGTATCGCCGAAACTATTTCACATGGTATTTTGGAATATATGGACAGACACGGAATCAAAAAGCTTAAAGACATGATCGGTTTGGCGCTGCCGGAAGGTAAGATACACCTGAAACGCGCTGCAAAACGCTAAGGGGGTGCAGAATGAACCACGATGATCGTTTGATCGTAGCCTTGGATTTCCCCACGCTGGAGCAGGCCAAAGCTTTGGTGCTGGAGCTGGGCAACAGTGTTAGCCACTATAAGGTAGGCATGGAGCTTTATTACGCTGCAGGCAGCGAAATGATCAGCTTTTTAAAAGAGCATGACAAGCAGGTATTCCTTGATTTAAAATTGCAGGATATCCCCAATACTGTGGCCGGTGCTTTAGCAGTGCTAACAGGCTTGGGTGCCGATATGATGAATGTACACGCCGTCGGCGGTAAAAAAATGATGCAGGCTGCTGTAAAATCGGTGCGTGAGGCTGCTGAGAAAGCAGGCCGCCCGGCGCCGAAGCTGATTGCCGTTACCATTCTAACCAGTATGGACGACGAACAGTTTGCTGACCTGAATTATAAAAATACCATTGCCGAGCAGGTTATCGCATTGGCTAAGCTGGCGCAGGAAGCCGGTATGGACGGCATTGTTGCTTCGCCGCAGGAGGCTGCGGCTATTCGTCAGGCTTGCGGACAGGACTTTTTGATCGTTACTCCCGGTGTGCGCCCGGCAGGTGCGTCTATTGATGACCAAAGCCGTATCGCTACTCCGGCAGGTGCCTTTAAAAATGGCTCCAGCCACATCGTAGTAGGGCGCCCCATTACTAAAGCAGAAGATAAAATCGCTGCGGCTCAAAGTATCGTAGCAGAAATCAGAGGTGTTTGATATGTTGCAAGAGAAAGAAGTAATGCAGCTTTTAGAAGAAACCGAAGCAGTGCTGCACGGTCATTTTTTACTGACCAGCGGTTTGCACAGCCCGATGTATGTAGAAAAATTTAATGTGCTGCAGCATCCTAAATATACCGAAAGACTGTGCCAGGAGCTGGCAGAGCGTTATGCTGCCGATAATGTAGAATTGGTAGTAGGACCGATGACCGGCGGCATTTTGCTGGCGCATGAAGTTGGTAAGGCCCTTGATACCCGCGCTATCTTTACCGAGCGTGACAATGGTAAGATGACTTTAAAACGTGGTTTTGAGATACCTGAAGGTACCCGTGTGCTGATCGTAGAGGATATCGTAACTACTGGCGGCAGTGTTATGGAAGTGCTGGACGTTGTCAAAGAACACGGCGGTATTCCTGTAGGCGTAGGCCTTTTAGTCGACCGCAGTGGCGGCAAAGTCGATTTTGGCATACGTACCGAAGCCTTACTGCATCTTGACGTACCCACCTTTAAAGAAGGGGACTGCCCGCTTTGCAAAGAAGGGAAGCCTTTTACTAAACGTGGACGTACAGGTAAATAAGTAATAATCCTGAATTCTTAAATAAAAAACAAAGGCTGATCACAGAAAATATGTGATCAGCCTTTATTTTTATGTGATTTTTGCTATAATATAATTTGTGTGCGAAAGGGGTAGGGAAAATGTTTGTTGTACTAAGAGACCACATCATAGAAGGAGAAAATATTGAGGAAATGGCAGCCTGTTTACTAAGATGGATGCCGCCGCTGGTTCCGTGGATGCTTGATTTACAGACAGAAGTAAAAAAGCAGGCAGAAGCTTATGGCAGCGCCGGTAAGGCCTTAGTGGCTTTGGTCAAGGGCGATCCTGAAAAATATAAAATCGACTATCAGAGCAAAGACAGCCCGTTTTTAGAGTAGTTTATGATTGTATTTCTATGAATATACAATAGGAAGTGTTATGAAAACAGCTAAATAAGCCGTTGGTGCCGCGTTGGTGCCACAACCAACGGTTTATTTGGTGCCAAGATAAATAAAAAAGCTGCAGACGATGTCTGCAGCTTACTTTTGCGTGGCAGGGGCAGTAGGAATCGAACCCACAACCAACGGTTTTGGAGACCGCTTTAATGCTTTTGCGACAATAACTAGGGGAGCTGCATGGGCTCGAGAATGGGAGAATAACCAGGTCACGGAAGCCCGAAAGGTTACATATGGACTGGCGTTAGACGAGAACATAAACAATGTTATTACTGGCACTATGAGTACTGAAGAAGCTTATGAATTTTCAAAAATACAAGGTAAGCACCTTTTTTCCAATCTCTCCCCAGAACAAATGGCTCTTATAGATAAAGCGAGAGCAGATAAATTTGCAAATACGCTTGTGACAGCAGCCATCGAAAGAAATGACTATGAAGCTGCTCAGGCAGTGTTTGATTACTTAAAAAAAGACATGGCCTCAGAAAGCAGGTCTAAACTGGACGCTGCGATTTACACCAATCAAGAATATAGCGAAAATAATTCAGCTGCTGAGGCATTGTACCGAAGTGGCATTAATGATCCAGAGGGACAGAGGAAGTTTTTAGAAAATTGGTTTAGTCACAATGGTAGCGGCGGAGCGGAGGGAAACTTTACTTTCAATCCGGGTGTTTCGTGGAAAGGCGCAACTGCAAAGGCTGAATCAGGGATGAAATCAATTACAGTGTTTCTCAACCAGATGGGAATTGGCGACATTTACTTAACAAGCGTAAATGATAGCGATGTTCATGTAGAAGGTAGTGCACATTATAGTGGTAATGCTGTAGATTTTGCTGCTGATGTATTATCAGGAAAGACAACTGCGGAAAGAAACGCCATAGCTAACCTTATTGAACAGGCATATCCAGGAGTTAAAGTACGTAATGAGTATGATTACCCTTCTGCTAATTCTACAGGCGATCATTTTCATCTTGACTTTACTAAATACAAAGGTGGTAAATCCCCTAGTAAAAGTGGGTTAAGCGCTATAAGGTTTGACAAAATAAGCTCAAAGGCTAACTCACTCAGAGCAGATGAAGAAAGAAAAAGAAAAGCAGAAATAGAAGAGTATAAATCTAACTTGGCATTAACCATTAATACTGCAAAATCAGAAACAGAAGCTGTTGAAACAATCAATAAGTCAAACCTAAGCAATGATGAAAAAATGAAATTAATAAAAGCGCAGAGAGAAGTTTGGAACCCGTCTAATTATATGACAACGGCGGATGCTGATATGTGGAAATATGTAAACACTGGCAAATATAACAATGATATACAATTAATGGAAGAATATAAAAACAGATCAATGGATAGTTTTGAAGTAATCACCCCAGAACAACAAAGAAAATATAATAAAGCCGCAATGAATTTAAATTCTTATTATGCGTGGGCTGATCCAAGCTATAAGCCCAATCCATACAATCTAGACTATAGTAACAATCAAGATTACCAGCAAATGCTGTCAGATATTGAATATATGGCAGAAAGAGGCGCAACAAGAACAGAAATAAGTGAATATGTAAAGGAAAATTCTGCTGAGTTTGGGTTTGATGAAAAATTTATTATTGATAATATAATGTGGGATAAGCTTGGAAAAGTTGAAGGTGGTGTTGAGTAGTGTCAAAAGCAAGAGAGAAGATGTTAGCCAAATTTTCTAATAGACCAGTTCTAGAAAACAAAGGTTTTTTTCAAAAGGCAGCCGAACGAGCAACCCAAAACTATTTGAATAGCCAAGAAGAAATCGAGCCGACTTTAGAAGAACAGGCTGAGGATGCTACAACAGAACAAAGGAAAAGTTTCTTTTCAGATGCGAGTAGTCGCATTAGTGAAGCCATAGGAAATTATGCAGCTGGGGCTGTACAAGGGGCGCAGGAAGTATCTAGACAAGCAAATAGGCTTTCTGTATCCAATCCATTAGGTATTCTTTGCAAAGTGATCAAGCTAGGGCCAGAGCAGCAGTTTCTTACACTGATGATCCTAGCACAAAGAGCTTTTTTCAAAAACGTAAAGAGAACTTTCAGAAAGCATAGCTGTAAAGAGGTAGAAACGTTCAGATATTATGAATGCGCCATTCCTAAGTTCAAAGAACTTTTGAAAGGTGGTGCAGCATGATTAGATCCAATGTTCTTGAATTAGTTTGGATGCATGGTGTTCCCTCTAATGATGAAGAGATATTAGATAGTCTGTACGAAATTATGAACCACTCTAAAACTACCATGCCATATGATGCTCTAACTCTAGCTTGTTTATGGAGTTATTCCTTTGGATTAATACAAGGTGTTCGTAAAGAACGCAAACGCCGTAAAAAAGCATAATAAAAACTAAGCCGCTAGCTTTCGAGTTGGCGGCTTTTATATAGAGAAATACTAAGAAGCACTGGTTTTTGCCAGTGCTTTTTATATTAAAGAAAAGGAGTGATCACATGAGTGTAACGACTACACTAACATCCATAAGCTTCAAATATACGTCAGGTACTGTTTATACTTTGCCGTATCAATACCAAAGCCCAGAAGATGTAAAGGCAATCTATGAAGAAGCGGCAAGCGGATCTATAGAATTAGTGTATGGGAAAGACTATAGCGTTGATGGCGATGTGGTAACTGTAACAAAACAGCTTGTGGAAGGTGGAACGATTACCTTCCATAGACAAACGCCGGTCATGCAGCAAACAGAGCTTCCGCCACAAACAATAACCAAGGCTATAGAAACAGCGATTGATCGCAACACAATGTGCCTACAAGAGTTGAATGATGTCAAGAAAAGCCTACCAATTAAGGTAGGCTTATTTTTGTTGCTATGAGTATGTTATTGCACTTAAAAGTGGTAGCAGTTTTGGTCGCACTTTGCTACCTAAAAGTAGCATTTTAATGCCTTTTAATAGCCATTTACTGAATTAGAAAAAGAGTAATAAAAAACGTCAAAGCCTATGAATACTAGACTTTGACGCATTGTTTTGTGGCAGGGGCAGTAGGAATCGAACCCACAACCAACGGTTTTGGAGACCGCTACTCTACCAGTTGAGCTATACCCCTAAAAATGGAGCGGAAAACGAGATTCGAACTCGCGACCCCCTCCTTGGCAAGGAGGTGCTCTACCACTGAGCTATTTCCGCAAATGGCGACCCGGATGGGACTCGAACCCACGACCTCCGCCGTGACAGGGCGGCATTCTAACCAACTGAACCACCGGGC
>PPYE01560212.1_pt1 | contig 17529 bp, 9 predicted proteins | sample 1559881 | NCBI WGS metagenome assembly PPYE01 (sample SAMN08240022, study PRJNA423297) | Human gut metagenome, whole genome shotgun sequencing project. | reverse complement strand
CAACGCGGCGGGCACCGGATGGATACCGGCATTCACTATATCGGCAGTCTGGATGAAGGACAAATCATGAATCAGTATTTCCGTTATTTCGGTATCATGGACAAGTTATCCATCAAACGGATGGATGAAGAAGTGTTCGACCGGATTTATTATAAAGACGCTATCTATGATTACGCCATGGGGCATGAACGGTTCATGGAAACCCTGTGCCACTCATTCCCCCATGAACGGGAGAACTTAAAACGGTATGTGGCAGCTATCCGATCGGTGGGAAACCTGATCAGCACAGACCACCTGAAAAAAGGCCGCCTGTCCCAAGAAGGCATGGATTTCTTTGCCACCTCAGCAGCCGGGATGATAGCATCCGTTACCACGAACAGGGATTTACAGAATGTACTTGCCGCAACCTCCCTGCTCTATGGCGGGATCAAAAATAAATCTACCTTCTATGAACACGCCATGATTAACAACTCTTATCTGGAGAGCGCCTATCGTTTCACGGAAGGAAGTATGCAAGTCAGTCTGGAATTAATCCATATCATACGTGCCAACGGCGGTACGGTGCTGAACCGGAAAGAAGTGACCCGTATCCTTGTCAAGGATGAAGCCATACAAGGAGTGGAAGTGAACCATGAAGAGATACTGGAAAGTACTTACGTCATATCCAACCTGCATCCGCAACTCACCTTATCCCTGCTGGATAAGAACCATTCCATCAAACCGGCTTTTGTGTCTCGCATCAAGTCACTGGAAAACAGTTACGGGATATTCACGCTGAATCTGATGATGAAAAAAGACTGTTGCCCCTATCAGAACCATAATATATACCTGCACGGCAATGAGGATGTATGGTATGAAAAAGAGATGCACAAAGGGAATACCCCCAGTTGCATGATCTCCATGCAAGTACCCCGCGGCAACAGCAAATTCACAGAGGTGGTTTCCATACTGACCCCCATGTATATGGATGAGGTCAGCAAATGGACGGATACGACCCCCGAACACCGTGGCGAGGCATACCGCCAGTTCAAAGAAGAAAAGACGGAACAGATCTTGCAGTTCCTGAGGCGGTTCGGATTTCACTGGAATCATTGCATTGAAAAGATCCATACCACGACTCCGCTGAGCTATCGGGACTATACCGGAACCATAGACGGTTCGGCATACGGCATTGTCAAAAACTACCAGTATCCGCAAATCAGTTTTGTTTCCACACGCACCAAACTGAAGAATCTGTTCCTCACGGGGCAGAATCTGAATGTACACGGCGCTTTGGGCGTGACGCTGACAGCCATGCTCACTTGTTCGGAATTTGTAGGTCAGGAATATTTAGCAAAAAAAGTAGGCAATGCATAAGATTTGGAAGAAAACAATAAAGTACGGGGGGATGGCCCTGTTGATTCTGATAGCGGCGATCATGATAGGCATGAGTTATCTCTATCTATCTGCCGATATGATGACTCCGCAATTTGCGTCTACCCCTGAAACGGATCGTGTGATACGGAAAGACAGCCTCCGGCAGTATGGCGGAAACTACCTGCGGCACAGTGAGAGCGGACTTTGGGAACTGAAAGTCAGCGGACCTGCCTACGAAAGAGGCAAAGCCATCGGCCAACTGACTTCCGACTTACTTTATTTTCAGGAAAAAGTATTTGTGGATCAGATAAAAGAGATAGTCCCCTCTGAAAGTTATCTTAAATTCCTCCGTTTCTTCATTGTCCTTTTCAACCGGAATCTGGGGAAAAATGTGCCGGAAGAGTACCGGGACGAGATTTATGGCATCTCCCTCTCCTGCACCCATGAGTATGATTTCATCGGCACCCCCTACGAGCGTCAGTTGAATTACCACTCCGCCCACGACTTGGGACATGCCATGCAGGACTATATGCTGGTAGGATGCAGTTCATTTGCCTGCTGGGGTGAGAACAGTGCCGATTCTTCCCTTATCATCGGCCGTAATTTCGATTTCTACATGGGTGACGCCTTTGCACGCAACAAGCTCGTTTCGTTTTACCAACCCGAAAACGGATATCGCTTCGCATCCGTGGGATGGGCCGGAATGACCGGTGTCCTTTCCGGCATGAATGAAACGGGGCTGACTGTCACCATCAATGCCGCCAAATCGGATCTGCCTGCCGCATCCGCCACCCCTATTTCCATTCTGACCAGGGAAATATTGCAATATGCTTCTACCATTGAGGAAGCATACGCTATCGCCCGGAAACGGAAAACATTTGTCTCGGAGTCCATACTGGTGGGTTCGGCCAAGGACGGCAGAGCCGCAATTATCGAGAAATCGCCGGAGAAAATAGCCTTATTCACAGGAAACGGGCAGCAGATCATCTGTACCAACCACTACCAGTCGGAAACCTTCGGCCATGACAAACGGAACCTGGAAAACATAGAAACTTCGGACAGCCCCTACCGCTTTGCCCGCTTGCAGGAACTGCTGAAAGAAAACGCACCGATAGATGCCCCCAAAGCCGCCTCTATCCTGCGCAACCGGAAAGGAGTGGGAGAAGCGGAACTGGGCCTTGCCAATGAAATGGCCATCAACCAGTTCATCGCCCATCACTCCGTCATTTTCCAACCCGAGAAAAAACGGATGTGGGTATCCACCGCTCCCTGGCAATGCGGCAAGTACGTGGCATACGACCTGAACAGGATTTTCAGCGACTCCATCGATTTCAACCATGAAATCTATACCGAAAACCTGACAGTGCCTGCGGACTCCTTCCTGCAACAACAGGAATACCAACAGCTGATGACTTACAAAAGACTGGCTCCTGTACTACGGAAGCAGATTAAAAAGAAAGAACGGCTGGACGAACAGACCCTGCATGCCTTCCAACATGCCAACCCTCATTTCTTTTATGTGTACGAGTTGCTGGGAGATTACTATCATGCCACAGGACAGCAGGACAAAGCCCTGCGCAATTGGAAGAAAGCCCTCTTGCTTCCTATCCCCAAGCGAAGTGAATCAGAACGTATAGAACATAAAATAAACAACTAAAATGAATAAGAATCCGGAAATACAATTCCGCTCCCCTGAAGAAATCAAAGCCTATCAGGAAAGCCGGCTGGCTGAGGAACTGCTTTATTTGCAGAATCATTCACGATTCTACCAACATCTGTTCCAAGCATATCACATCGATATACAACAGATAAAAACCATAGAAGACTTGCAACAAATACCTGTCACGACCAAGACAGACCTGCAACTTCATAATGAAGATTTTATTTGCGTGAGCCGCGATGAAATTATTGACTATGTCACCACTTCGGGAACCTTGGGCGACCCCGTCACTTTCGTATTGACTTCCGAGGACCTTGACCGGCTGGCCTACAACGAATATCTGTCATTCACCACCACCGGATGCAGCAGACAGGATATACTACAACTGATGACCACCATAGACAGACGTTTCATGGCGGGCCTCGCCTACTATATGGGAGCCCGTGAGCTGGGCATGGGGGTAGCCCGTGTGGGAAACGGCATTCCCGAACTGCAATGGGACACTATCCGGCGCATCCATCCCACTTGCGGCATGGTAGTCCCTTCCTTTCTGATCAAACTGATTGAATTTGCCGAAAAGAACCATATTGATTACCATCACTGCTCCATGCAGAAATGTGTATGCATAGGCGAAGCACTCCGCAATCCCGATTTCACCCTGAACACACTGGGTAAACGGATACACGAGAAATGGGATTCCCTGCAACTTTACTCCACCTACGCATCTACCGAAATGCAATCCTCGTTTACCGAATGTAATGAATTTCACGGTGGCCACCTCCAGCCGGAACTGATTATCGTAGAGTTTCTGGATGATAACAACCAACCTGTAAAAGAAGGGGAAGCAGGCGAAGTGACCATTACGACTTTGGGAGTAAGAGGAATGCCGCTGCTCCGCTTCAAGACCGGAGATATCTGTTACCATTATACCGAACCTTGTGCCTGCGGACGTAACACCATCCGTCTCAGCTCCATACTGGGCCGTAAAGGACAAATGATAAAATATAAAGGTACGACCCTTTACCCACCCGCTTTATTCGATATTCTGGATAACATCCCCCATATCAAGAATTACATTGTAGAGGTTTATACCAATGAACTGGGAACGGATGAAATACTGATCCGCATCGGAAGTGAAAACCGCAGCGAAGCCTTCGCTAAAGAAATCAAAGACCTGTTCCGTTCCAAAGTACGGGTGGCTCCGAGTATCAATTTTGAATCGGCAGAGTATATCGCGAAAATACAAATGCCGCCCATGAGTCGAAAAATAGTTAAATTTATTGATTTGAGATAATATTTTTCTACCTTTGGCAGCAGCAAAACAACACTTAAAAAAGAACTAATATGAAACAGTTACTCGTTTTATTGTTCCTTGTAAGCAGCATGGCTTGCTTCGGGCAAAACAAAGACGCATTGAAAGACATCTCTTCCGTGACATTTTATGGCATAGACTTTACCCGTGCCAAAGTGTACGGAGCAAAAGAAGGCCCCATGCAGTTCAAATATACTTTTGATGACATCAACAAGCTTTTCATCACTGAGCCGAAGAAGTATGATATTGGCAAAAGACTGGGTGTCAATGTAGAAGTAACCTCATTGGAGGCAGTAAACGATGCCAACAAGACCATCAATCCCGATGAGATCATGACGACCAACAGCGGATACACTCTGGATGAAAAACAGATAGAAGAAGTCATCAAGACACTTCCCATCCTCTCTCAAGAAGAAAAAACAGGATTGATTATGATTGCCATGCTTTTAAACAAGGCTGATGCAAGAGCGACCTATCAAATTGTATTCTTCAACACGAAAACCCGTGAGATTCTGTATAGCGCACCGACTAACGGCAAAGCACGCGGTTTCGGACTACGCAATTATTGGGCAGGTTCCGTACACAGCGCCATGAAGAAACTAGACTAACATATAATCCCGGTTCACTGTAGGGGTGAAATGCTCCCACCCGATACCACAAAATCAATGTATCCGGATGAACTCAATTCACCCCTACAGCTATAAACCTTTATTAATCAAACCCCTCTACGGTACCAGAATACTACCAGCCATTTCCTGATAAGGATAAGTAAACCAAAAGCAAGAGCCTTCTCCTTCTTCTGACTCCACACCGATAGTTCCACCCATCTGTTCCACCAGACTCTTACAAATAGACAAGCCAAGTCCCGTACCATGAACAAAACTGTTCAGTTTCACAAAACGGTCAAATACTGTTTTTATCTTATTCTTCGGGATTCCCATTCCTGTATCACGAACATAAAACCGCAGATACCCATCTGTCTGCCTATAATATCCTAACGTTATGCTGCCCGAAAAAGTGAACTTCAAAGCGTTATTAATGAAATTGGAAATGACTTGATTCAAACGATTCTTGTCTGCCCATACATGACATCCGGGCAAGCATTCTTCAAACACCAGCTCCACACCGGCCGGCACTTTCATGCGTAAAGAACGGATAATCTCACTGCAAAGCAGATTGACATCCGTATCACTCTTGACAAATTCAAAAGCTCCCGACTCCATCTTCGATAAATCAAGAATATCTGAAATAAGCTGAAGAAGCAACTCCGTATTCTCCTGTACAATAGCCATGTACTGCTTGCGGTCCTTCATATCTTCCGTTTCCGTTAAAAGGCTGGAAAACCCCACTATAGCATTCAGCGGAGTGCGGATCTCATGACTCATATTAGCCAGAAAAGCGGATTTCAAACGATCCAGCTCTTCCGCTTTATCTCTTGCCGCTATCAACTTCCGCTCCGTTTCTTTCAGTTCAGTTATGTCATAATTGACACAAACCATATCAATAATCCCGTCTTCCGGACGAAAATCGCGTACCATTACATTGACTCTTGTCCATGTATACGTGCCATCTTCACGTAATATACGCACATCACGCCTCAGATGGCTGGCTTCCCGTATCAATACCTGATCAAAGAAGCGAAGCATCATCCTGCGATCATCCGGATGAAAATGAGAATGCACTTTGATAATCTCATTCAATGGAGTTCCTTCTTTCTCACCTACATTCCGATACCAGCTATTCACAGCATAGCCATCACATTTCAAGGCATTAAAATGGGCATATCCTACTTTGGCATAGTTACCAATCAATGTGAAAAACTCCTCAAAGTCCTGTATTTTGCTATATGCATTTGTTGTTTCCGTATTATCAATATTGATCAACAATATATTTATCAGATTGCCCAAAGCATCATAAAGTGGAGCGAATTTCGAGATCAAACTGATAGTACCGGTACGAGAAGTAGAATAATAGCCGTCCAAACGGTCGAAATCATAATTAAACGACATATCAATAGGTGCTCCTGCTTTCAACTTATCTTTCAATCCCTGCGGCAGCAAAGGATTATCAAATAAATTCAATCCTATCACATCCTCCTTATGCCGGAGACCGAAGATTTCCATCTCCTTGTCATTCAAATCTGTCATAAACCCATCCTTATCATACAACTCGATACCAGCAGGAAGATTCTTATAAATATTCTGCAAATAAGCTTTTTCCAGCCGGGCTTCAGATTCAGAGCGTCTCAATTCCATACAAATACTGATAATATTACCCAAAGAGACAAACCATTGATAATCCTCATTGCACCAATTCCGGTGCTCACGCACCATATCCACCCCTATATACCCCCACACTCCGTCTTTTGAGTTCAAAGGCACCACCATAGTAGATTTCACTCCATATTCCTCTAATCTACGCTTATCCGCCCCGGCTGAATCAGGAAGCAAATTTAATGTAAAAAGAATGATTGGATCACCAGCCAATATCTGTCCTGTCCACCAGGAGGCATAATCAATAGAAGATTCCGACAATAAAACCTTACGTTCTTTTATACCCTCCACTGCTATTTCATAGGTACAGACTTCCGTATGCAATTTCCTGTCCAATTCAAAAATAAAAGTACGATCTGCTTGAAATTGGCGCAATACCTCCTTTAAAATCTTATTGATAACCAAGGTAATATCATCAGAATGCAAAAAATCAAGCAATGACTTGGAAATGCCGTTCAAACGAGATAATAAAGAGTTCAACCGGTCTACCGTCTGCTCCTGCATATTCATCCGTTGCCGGGAAATACATTGCAACATACCCATGACGCGGACATGACCTTCTTTGGTAATACGCTTCTCACCGACCTTGGTACTGACCCACATCATCCCATATTTGGAATGTATCGGAAAAACCTGCTCATAAATCTCCATCATCCGGAAAGAGCGAAATTCCTCCAAAATACGCTCCCGATAATTCTCACAAATCAGATTCGCGAAATCTTTAGCAGAAATCTTATTCCCTTCTATTCCTAACAAATCGGCTACAAACTCAGAACAATAGTAAACTCCTTCATCAAAGTCCACCTCCCACCATCCTATGCGTGCCATTGATACAAGCTGCTGCAACCTTGCATCATTCTCTTGAATCTTCCCCATATACAAGCTACCTTTTAATTTATGCACCAAGATAATCATTATCTGTCAATACCAAATACTTAAACATGAAAAAATAAACACCGGCAATAAATAATCAATGCCCGAAATCTATTTTAACGCAGTTCACTTGCAAATAAACAGCGAACTGTGTATTTTCGTAAAAGAACTACATTACAAACCTTACAAATTCGTATAACCATGAAACGTAATATCCTATTATTAATAATTTTGACAGTCATATCCTTAGAAGCATCCGGACAAAAATATACGATTTATGTAGATGACTTCAATAGTGAGATCAAAATACCCAACAGGGCGATCAACCTGATTCGTCTCGCATTTATCGATGGTATCCGCAACACCAACCGCATCAATGTAGTGGACGCCGTTTCGGCTGGAAGTGATCTCAGTCTGAGCCCGCTGGAAGATGCACGCCGCTTCAGAGCAGAGTACCTGTTAAAAGGAAACCTGATACAAAGGGAAGCAACCGATGACGGAAGCTCTCACAGACGTTACCACAGCCGTGAGAACAGTTATAAAGAGAAATTCACCCTGCGCCTTGATTTAATACGGACCAGTGACGGAGTAACTATCAGCACACGCAATTATGAAGAGACAGGCTCAGCATCCGGTAAAGATGCCACCCAATATAGCGCTTTAGAGAATTCATTAATCAATGTGCCATACGAAATGGGACTTTTTGTAGAAAATCACTTCAAAGTATACGGTTCAATACTGAAAGTGGTATCTACCAAAAGAGACAAGGCAAAAACCATTTATATCAACCTGGGATATGATGATCCTATCAAAGAAGGATTACGCTTTGATGTAGTGGAAGATGGCATACTGGAAGGACATAATATAGAAACCAAAATCGGTGAAATACGGATTACCGAAATCATGGGACCGAAAATCTCTTTATGCAAAGTGAACAAAGGGGGTGAAACTATTCTTACTGCATTAAATGAAGGAAAGACCTTGAAACTTATTTCCAGACAGGCCAAACTGTTCGATGAATAACATACCATTCATAATGAATATACAACAACACAACCGCCGACCCGGCATCTGCCAAGGCCCGGCGGTATTACTATATCAAGACAAACCGCTACTTTTCTATAATGGAAGTTAGAGGATGACGGTTCCCCTTTATCTCTCTCAGAAATGCTTTTGCCGAACCAAAATTCAAATATAAATCCAAACGCACCGGCAAATGGTTTTTATCATCAGTTACATAAAAGGTTATTACCTCTTTTTCTTTTCCTTTTTTATACTCTACCAAGGAAAAGACCAAACAACGGTATTTCACACCATTCTCCGCCTTAAAATTCTTCCGGCCACGATAAATCAATGTTTGCTGCTCTACTTTAGTACCTGTAGCCATATCAAACAATATTTTATCGCCGACTTTATAGTCACTTACATCAAATGAACGTGCCCTCATCAATATGCTCAGCATATCAAAAATACACTCATCACTTTGGTCTTTCGATTTCACCGTATCCCGTTCCCTCCTCATACGACGCTGATCGGCAATACATTTCCCGTTTTTATAACTGAACCATACTTCGTCCACCGTATAGCGGTCGCCCTCTTCGGCTCCTTTACGAAAATAAACAGGTTCCAGACGACTGCTGGTAATACAAGTCAATGTATCACGCATCTTAAAAAAGAAATCAACTTGTCTGTTACTGACAGAAATCAAGTTACTACGAAAACAAGGTTTCCCCTGATAAGTAATAGCCTGCATGTCCATTTTTGCCTGTCCGGCAGCAACCCAAATGAATTTCCAGTTAAACTTTAAATCGTACACTAATTCTTCACCTGCCTGGATAGCTTCGTTTTGTGCCGCACATTGCGCCCTGGTTGCCATAATGGCAAACCAGCCGCACAATAATATGAGAATAGTTTTTTTCATCGGCCTAGTTTTCTAGCTCTTTCTTTATTTCTATCTTGCACCTTTTTGGTCTCTTCCGGTTTTTGTTTCTTTATTTCATCCAGCTTTTGCTTGTCTATAGGAATAGCATTCACATCCCAATTCTCTTCAAATTCAAAGTTAGCTTTCATTTCCCAAACTTTCGGGAAATAGAAAACCTCTTCAGGCTGAATCTTCTTATCATAATCTCCCGTATCCCAAACTCCGTTATTATTATGGTCGTTAAACAAACGTATATAATATTTCGTACTCGGATTCAAGAAATAGAAGTCCGCCGTTCCTTCCTCCGTTACCGGTTGTTGGCGCAATACATTTCCATTCGCATCCAACAACTCGGCAACAGCATGGGGAGCAGTTCCTTTTATATTCAACAAGATAGTTCCGTACTCGTCCATTTTTTTCACTTTCACCGTTTGCTGGACTTTGTCCGTATGCAGCCCATAAATACCAATAAACGCCAAAGAATCAATAGTCAACTGATATTCCTGCTCCGGTTGCCAATCTGCCAATATCTGATATTGACGTGGCATCAACGAGTCTGCCATAAAGAAGAAAGGAGCCGGTTGCCACACACTATCCACCTTTACTTCCATATGAATGGCCGCCGTGTCTATGCTTGCCACAGGTTCTTCAAAAGATAGATAGATATTCCTGTATATATCGAATGCTGACGGAGCATCGACGTTCATAGTCAGGAATTTAGTTGGTTCCACCCTGATGGTATCTCCTTTTTTCTCCCTTTTTTTACGTTCCTTCTCCTTTTCCTCATTCGCTTTTTTCTGCAATTTTTCCCGTTGCTCTCTTGTCAGTTTATTAGCCAGATAAATGGTATCGGTTTTGGGAACCAACCGGTTTAGTGTATCCGTATATAAATAATCCAACTGAACCTCCAGCGTATCCATCTGATAAACCAACGAATCCTTGATCCAATAACAAATTGAGTCGTTTCGTGGAGTCGTTTCTATAATAAACGCATCCTTCTCATCAAAGTTCAATCCTTTCAAAACAGGCAACGTATCGGCCGGCGCACTGAAAGATAATATAAAATGATTCTCTTTATCACGCTCGCTCTTGGACAGATACTGGCGGTTATTTATTCCCTTAAATGCTCTTAGAACAATATTATCCGGCAGAAAACGGGTATACCCCACTGTTTTAATCGTATCGATAGTCGCTGTATCCTTCCACAACGTATCCTGACGCACAGCAGCCTCCATGGAAGGAATAATAATAGAATCACAAAAAGCAATCATCTCGGTCTTGGAGTCATACAAATAATTCTGGTTACCATCCATCAAACCAAAGATATGATATTTACCAGGTGCGATACCGCGGATGGTAAAACGCCCTCGGCTATCAGTACGGGATACACGGTCAAACGGTTTCTTGACAAAAGCGCTATCGCTCAGATCTGCATGCAATCCCACCATCATACCTTTGACAGGTTCCAAATCAGCAGCAGCCAATACATTTCCGGAAACTTCCAGTGTATCAATGGCTTCTCCCGTAGAAAAAGAAAAAGCATAATTACCTAGCGGATTACCCTCATTGTTATCCACAATGGCATCCGAAAAATCAATGGTATAAGTGGTATTGGGCTTCAATGAGTCCATGAGGTTAACCAATACTCTTCTGCCGCTTGCCTTAATATCAGGTTGTTCCAATTGAGGAGGAGACACTACCACCTTCTCCGATGTTTTCTCTAATTTGATGAACTCATCAAATTCAATGGCAATCTTCTTATTCTTATTGTTTGTTGCATACGGCTTGGGAGAGCTTCTGATAAACTTGGGCGGCTCCTCATCATACGGACCTCCATCCGGTGTTCCCATGCTTGCGCAGGAATACACCACGATCATCAGCATCAACAAAGCAGGTAATTTATGTTTTTTCCAATTCATGTTCTTATTGGTTCAAGCTTAGCATTTCTTCTATATAATCACGCGTATTGCTCAATCTCGGCACTTTGTGCTGTCCGCCTAATTTGCCTTTTTCTTTCAGCCAATCGTGGAACAGATTAGGTCTCGCCACGATTATTTCCAACGGCTGCAAGGTAATGTTTTTATGGCGTTTAGCTTCGTAATCGGAGTTAATTTGTTGTAAAGAAGTGTCAAGAACCCGACTAAAATTCTCTAAAGAATCCGGCATAACGGCAAATTCTATCAGCCACTGATGACGGCACTTGGCATGTGCATCCATGAAAACAGGAGCAGCAGAATAATCAATAATCTGTGCACCGGTCGCCTCGCAGGCTTTTGCCAACCCTTGTTCCGCATTATCCACCATCAACTCCTCACCAAATGCATTAATAAAGTGCTTGGTACGCCCTGTTATAACAAATTTATAGGGGTGTTTGTTGGTGAACTTCACGGTATCACCAATCATATAACGCCACAATCCGCAGGAAGTACTGATGACCATCGCATAATTTTTATTCAACTCCACATCTGTTAACGGAACAATATGAGGATTTTCAGTACCGACATCTTCCATCGGAATAAATTCATAAAATACCCCATAGTCAATCATCAGTAACATGGAAGGATCACTGAAATCATTTTGTAATCCGAAAAAACCTTCACTGGCATTGTATGTTTCCATATAATGCATCTTGTCGCTACGAATAAGCTGTTTATATTGTTCGCGATAAGGAGTAAAAGCAACCCCTCCATGAAAAAAAACTTCCAAATCAGGCCATACTTCCGCCAAATTATCCGTTCCCTTCACTTCCAGAATATGTTTCAGTACAGCCATCATCCATGACGGCACTCCTGAAAGATTGGTCACATTCTGATTCATTGTGGCACGAGTAATCCTTTCTACTTTTTCCTCGAAATCACTCAGCAACGCAATCTTTTTATCGGGCACCCGAATCAGATTGACCAACGGATTCACATTTTCAATCAATATGGCAGAAAGGTCTCCTACAAGACTTCGTTTCACATTATAGTTTGGTGCATGGCTTCCTCCAAGAATCAGACCTTTTCCAGAGAAAAAACGACTCTCAGGATTTTGTTGGAGATACAGCGCCACTGCATCCATACCACCCGCATAATGAATATCATGAAGTCCCTCCCTGCTGACAGGAATAAACTTACTTTTGTCATTAGTTGTTCCTGAAGATTTGGCAAACCACTGCACTTCTCCACGCCACAGGACATCTTTCTCTCCATGACGCATCCGTTCCACGTATGGCTTGATTTCTTCGTAAGTCTGTATAGGTACACGTTGAAAGTCTTGATATCTCTTTATGTCTTTATAGCCATATTTCAATCCCCACTCCGTATGGGCCGCATCCTTCATCAGCCGGCAAAACACTTTATGTTGGAGCGCCTCAGCCTGAGTTGCATACAAGGCTGTCGCTTTTTGTCTGGGCTTGAATAGCGTACTAATTAATCTGGTAGAATTCATTTGTCTTAGTATACGATTCGTTATATCTTGCAAAAATAGCTTATTTCTATATTATAATGGCTGATAACATTATTTTTTTTATAGTTTTCTACATTACTTTTATTTTTTGTTATCTTTACGGTCGCTTACAACTTAACATCAAAGGCTATGAAGATAGGAATATTGACATCAGGAGGAGACTGTCCAGGAATAAACGCCACAATTAGAGGAGTTTGCAAAACAGCGATAAATCATTACGGTATGGAAGTTTATGGAATTCATAGCGGATTCCGGGGATTGCTGGACAATGACGTAGAACCATTGACAGAAAAATCATTATCGGGCTTGTTAAATCTGGGAGGGACAATACTAGGCACTTCCAGAGAAAAGCCATTCAAGAAACGCCTGTCGGCAGCCTCGGAGGACAAACCGGCTTTGATGTTAAAGAATATCCATGATCTAGGTCTGGACTGTATCGTATGTATCGGCGGAAACGGAACCCAAAAGACCGCAGCCAAACTGGCCCAAGCAGGTGTGAACGTTGTTTCTGTACCTAAAACAATAGATAACGATGTTTGGGGAACAGACGTTTCATTCGGATTCGATTCTGCCGTGACCATTGCTACCGATGCCATTGACCGGCTGCATTCTACAGCCAGTTCACACCAACGTGTCATGGTTATTGAAGTGATGGGACATAAAGCTGGCTGGATTGCACTTTATTCCGGAATGGCGGGAGGCGGTGACGTGATTCTTATTCCGGAACTGTCTTATGATATTCATAATATAGGCAATACCATCATTGAACGCTTGAAAAAAGGGAAGCCCTATTCCATTGTTGTTGTCGCAGAAGGCATCAAAACCATGGACGGCAAAAAAGCCGCCGAATATATAGCCCAAGAAATAGAATATGAAACCGGATTCGAGACCCGTGAAACTGTACTGGGATATATCCAGCGTGGCGGCTCTCCTACTCCCTACGACCGTAATCTGGCCACTCGTATGGGTGGACATGCCACAGAACTGATTGCTTCCGGACAATTCGGACGAATGGTCAGGCAGCCTTGCTCATCCGTACACTCCGAATCATATCAATAGCAGCCAGTTCGCTACGTTGCTTTATTTTTCTATAAAGAGTAGGCTGACTCATATTCAATTGCTCCGCCAACATTTTTACATTAAAGTTCTCATTCGCCAGATTAGCTTCTATGACATGAATAATTTGCTGTATAAAATCATCCGGAGCATTATTCCCATCCGCTTCCGGTTCACTTTCCTGCTGCTTCAACATCAACGTCTTTGTATATATCCTCTTCAGGCGTTCCCGCTGGAGTATCAGGTTCCGGACTTTTGCCTTCAATACCTCCGGATTGAAGGGTTTCATCATATAATCATCCACACCTATTTTTGAAGCCTGCAACACATCCGCATCCTCAGCCTTTGCCGTCAGCATCAAAATAGGGATATGTGCTGTCCGAGGCTGCTCACGCAATTCCCGGCAACAGGTAAACCCATCTTTTACAGGCATCATTATATCAGAAATAATCAAATCCGGAATTTTACTCATTGCCACATCAACCCCCTCTTCACCGTTTGCCGCCTCATATACGGCATAATCTTTACAGAATAAAGAACAGACATAATGCCGGATTTCCTCATTGTCCTCAATAACAAGAAGAGATGTTTTTTTATTCGAAGGCTTGTCTTCCTGCCCTTCCGCCTGCATTACCGGTAACGGAAGAGCATATTCCTCCATCTCCGGAGCACCAACAATCTCATACCGGTCCTCTGCAAAATGTGCATTTCCCTCAGGAATCAATAATGTGAAAGTGCTACCCTTTCCGAGAGTACTGTCCAAATTCACCGTGCCATGATGAAGATCCATCGTATTTTTAACAATACGCAAGCCTATACCTACCTTATTAGAAAACAAAGGTGTATTTTCTCCGGTAATAAATGATTCAAAAATCCTCCCCCGTAACTCTTCCGGTATTCCTTTACCTGTATCCGATATGATTATACTGCAAAATGAATATCCATCTATCTCGATACGGTTCATCTTAAAAATCACCTTTCCATTCGGAGATGTATACTTAAACGCATTAGATAATAAATTACGGATAGCCGAACTTATTTTTTCCACGTCTATCCATAGCAAAAGTGGCTCATTCAGCGATTCAACCGTAAAGTTAATCCCTTCTGTTTCTGCCAGTTCATGAAAAGGATCGGTTATCTGCTTTGCCAATACCACTATATCGACTTTCGAAATCCGGAGTTTAATCATACCTGCTTCAATCTTCTGCACATAAAGCAAATGATCGACCAATGTCTGCAAAGAGGTTCCATTGCGATACATGGCAGCCAGTTTAGTATAGACGGTGTCTGAAGGGCGGACGGTTCCTAACAATTCCTGCAGGGGAGATAAGATTAAAGTTAAAGGTGTACGCAACTCGTGAGCTGCATTCGTAAAGAAATTCTCGCGTTCCATCCGAATCTGCTTCTCCTTGTCACGCTCTACAGTAGCAGCAAATATCTCATGTTCCAAGCGCAACTCGTGCTCCAACCTCTTTTGCCGTAATTTAATACGCTGCATAACCATATAAACTATTATCCCTCCCAGCACCATCATACAGAAGCGGAAAAAGAAAGTTTCACTCCAATGAGGCAAAATCTCTACTCTCAACGAGGTTATTTTACTGTCTCTTTCATCCGGATAAATATTTTTCACCTCAAAAACATATTCCCCGGCAGGAAGGTTAGCATACGAAACTTTTTCCCCTCCGTTGGCCACAAGCCAACCAGGCTGATAAGGACGAAGCCTGTAACTATACTTCTGCTGGCTTTCAGAATAAGAAAGGTTATTGAACGTCAGCGCAAAGTCACGATTCGCATGATTCAACCGGACAAAAGGCGTATAGAAAATACTTTGTGAAAGAATGGTCTGCCCATTGACCTCTCTTCCTATCTCTACAGGTTTATTATTTACCTCCAATCCGGTAATCACGACAGATTCGGAAGTGGTAAACGCTTTAATGTCATCGGGGTTAAAATAAGTAAGATTTTTATTATTTCCCCAAAACAGGACATCCTCCCAATGCAGGACAGAACGGTTACTGCCTGCAATGTAATAATTATAAAACAAATGCTGATGACGGCTATAACGGGAAATACCTGAATTAGAGCCCAACCAGATTTGCCCGTCCGCATCCTCAGTCATGCAACCAATAAAGTTACTGCACAATCCATCCCGGGTAGTATATACATGAGTTATCGCATCCTGTCCGGGAGAGAAAACTGCCAGACCGGCCATGTATCCGACATACAGATTACCATCAGACGAAGCTAATAATGAACGAACGGAATTCTCAGCCATACCATACTTCTTTTCATAGCCGGTCTGCAGTTCTTTTTCATTTATCACTTTACATATACCATAATTCGCAGTGCCCAGCCAAAGCGTATGATCGTCGGTTTCAGCCATAGCACGAATATAAAGAGGAGACAAGTTCTGTAATCCGGATACTTTGAAATGTATCTTCTTACCCCTGTTCGTTTCACGGTCGAATAACCAAAGTCCTTTATGTGTACCAATCCAAAAACGGCCTTTGCTATCAAGAAATAAGGCCCAGACAGATGATTTGTTAAGGTCACCATCTTCCGTGATCAATCGCAATATCTTGAATGAGCGTTCTTTTTTATAATAACAGGTCAATGAACCATCTGAATTCCCAAACCATAAATTCCCTTTCTCATCTTTCAGACTGCACAACACTGTCTGTTGTTTTTTCACATCTTGATCTCCTACTTGAAAGAAGTCTGTTTTTTCCGAAGTACCAAACGCTGTCCGGCTCCGCATAATTCCTTTATGGTATGTTGCCAACCAAAGATAATGATCGTCATCCGCTACAATAGAACAAATCTCATTATGCCTGTCCTGATAAAAACAATTATAAAACTGCATACGCAAATCCGACCAGATAACTCCTCCACCATCCGTACCAATCCACAGAATACCATGTGAATCGTAATAAGCCGCAATCATCCTCGTTTCAAGATTGCGGTACATCAAAGAAGAAGTGTTACTATAAACTTCTGTCAATATCTCGTCCTGATTATTTTTATCTATTGTCATCACCGTATATCCATTCCACGTTACGGCCAGATATTTATTCTCATTTAATCTGATAACACCGAAAACATCTGTATGAGAAAGTCTGTCGGATACCGGAGCCACATGATAAGTCAACTGCTTGATTTTCCCGGTTCGTTCATTGTAATAAATAACCCCATGAGCAATTGTAGAAATCCATATCCGACCATCATCATACAAAACAGAATTTACAGACAGACTACCGGTACGCCCCAGGTCAATCACCCGAAAGGAATTCAGGTTTGTCGCATCCAGCAAGATAATTCTACCTTTTTCATCAATCAGACAGATACTTTTTTTATCCGAAGAATAAGTGATGGCAACCAAAAGATTATCCTGGTTATTCCAGCCTGTATATTTTTCTTGAACCCGGAGCCGAAGCTCACCCTCTTTTGATGCGCACCGCTTCATTAAATGCAGCTCACTCCCGGAAATCACCCAAACCAACGAATCATTCCTCTGCAACATCCCTCGAGATGGAATACCCTGTCCCGAAGAAGAAACCACAGACAAAAACCGTTCTTTTTTCAAATCAAATGCAGAAAAGACACCATTATCCACAAATGCCAGCACCCC
>PPYE01414181.1_pt1 | contig 17529 bp, 7 predicted proteins | sample 1559881 | NCBI WGS metagenome assembly PPYE01 (sample SAMN08240022, study PRJNA423297) | Human gut metagenome, whole genome shotgun sequencing project. | reverse complement strand
GCAATACCCAACTTAAAGTCGGGATTGCACTTGCCAGAAGCCTTCATGTCTTCGACATATTTCTTCAAAGGCTCATAGTTGTTAAGATACTGATATTCCTTCAAGTTCTTGGTCATATCAGTTCTGTACTCCGAGAACTTGTCATCAGCACATGATGACAAAGCCAAGAGAGCTACCAAGCCTAAACCAAAATTAATATTTTTCAATTTCATAATAATCTACCTATTATTAGATGATACTTAATTGATAATTACCGCAGCTTACTTTACGATATACTGAGTATCGAAAGTTGGTATACCATTGGTATTACCACGAGTTTGAGCTACAAACTGGTCGGTTGTCTCTACCTTGACAGCACCGAAGTCTACGGTATACTGGAGAGTCAGGATGTCACGATCCTTGTTGCCCCAAGCCAGCTTAGCGCCCTTCTCCACAAACTTACCTGTACCTGTAGCAGTTACGCCCTTTGTCTCGGAAGAAACAGTGCAAGTACCATCGTTAGCAAAGGTAAGCTTCAAGTTGCAAGTATAAGACTTGAGGATATCCTTACCCTCAGCATTCTTGCCCACAACTCTCTTGACTGTGAGAGGATAGATAGCCTCTGTAAGGCTCTTGGTAGTAATCTGGCAAACCTCGTCCTTCTCAATAGTTGCACCCTCACGCTTCTCTTCTGTGGTCTGACCATTCTCAGTAATCTTATCTGTACCACGGCGCAGATAGAATCCAGCCCAAGGGTTCATGTATTTCACACAATAGAGCACATAGTTCTTAGGCAATATCTTCCACGCATCGCTATTGGTCAGCGCAGGAGTTTCACCCTCCTGGAAAGGAGTACCCGTCAAGATCTTGCCAGCACCCTTCTGATCTTTGATGATCAGAGGGATGACATAAGTATTCTTTACAGAGGCAGGATCAGCGAAGAAAGCATCGTTGAGCTTCACCTGTAATCTTCCCTGCAAGTTGCCACCATAAGAGATGGTGTTACCTGCCAAGGTGTAATACTCTGCAGGCATAGGCTTTACAGGAGATACGCCATCAGAGAAATAGAGGTTGTCACAAAGCGAATTATCTACAGCCACATCCAGTGTGATGTCCTTACCATTGTAAGCACCACCCATGGTAGACACGATGTTGAAAATATGCTCGTTGTCCTTGGTATTGTCACGATTCTCGTCATTGCCCAACACCAATATACGCTCCACGTTTTGGTGGGCGAAGTAGACTGATGTGCCACCCTCGTAGTCGTCAAACTCAGGCGTGCCGTTCTCACAAGAGCCGAAAGTCAGAGCCAAGGCTCCGAGTGCAGCCATTGAGAAATATTTATTCATCTTCATAGTTTTCATCATTATAAAATGTTAGTCGTTTGTAATTTTCCATCCTGCATTCTGCTTCAGCTGATCCCACTTGAGGATTTCAGTCTGTGGCACAGGACCGTAATACATATAGTCGTCGTATTTTCTTTCCTCTACTGTGATATCCTTGAACTGTGGAATACCAGCCTCTGTAGAAATCTCCACGCCATGAACAGCCTCATTGATAGGAGCCTTCCAGCGGCGGAGGTCATTGAAGCGCTTGTTCTCGAAGCAGAGCTCAATACGACGCTCATTGCGAATCAACTCACGCATTTTATTCAGGTCGTTAGCGCACTCATCAAGATAAGAATCATCTGTGATGCCTGCACGATGACGGATAGCCTTGATCACATCGTATGCAGAATAAGCATGTGTGCCATTGCCCTTAGGTCCCCAAGCCTCATTGGCAGCCTCAGCATAATCCAAGAAGATCTCGGTATAGCGGATATACACAGGATAGTGATACTGTGCGTTCTTGGCATTTGGATTAGGATTACAATCCTCACGAAGAAGCTTCTTCATATAGTAACCAGTACGTGTAGAGTTACCAATCTTATTCAGTCCATTGTCATTGTTGGCAGTGGTGATGTCGGTATTGATGGTTGCACCCTTATACTTGCAGCCATTATAGATAATGTAGAGATCCAAGCGTGGATCACGATTACTGTAAGGATCCAAGTCATCATACTCACTGCGCTCATCTGTGATAGGATAACCATTGGCAGCAGGGAAAGCATCCACCAAATTCTGAGTAGGATTGATACGTCCCTTACCATAGAGTGATGGAGGGAAGTTATCAGCCTCCTGGTTCAAACCGAGGTCCCAATCATCTGCACCATTAGTCTTATTACCACGCCAGATGATTTCCTTAGGACATTCACCAGACTGCAAATTATTAATCTCATTAGTCTGAGCATACCAAGAATTACCTGTTTCAGACAAGCCGCTTACACCACCAATCAAGTCGAGCAAGCTGGCTGCATCATCAGCAGCACGCTTATAATCCACATTGGTACCTTTATTAAAAGCAGGGCTGGCAGCAAGGAGAGAAACCTGTGCACGGATAGCCTTGGCGATACGACCGCTCACACGACCACGCATCAGAGAACCCAATACACGGTTATAGTCCTGATAGTTGTCCACACCCATAGCAGTGTATTTTTCTGGCACAGGATCTGACTTAGTCAAATCATTGTAGTCCAAAGGCAGCAACCGCTCAGCCTGGTCCAAGTCGCTATAGATTTGATCCAAGCAAGCTTGGAATGTGGCACGTGGCTGATTGAAATCAGAAGAAGTATCCTCTGGCTTTGTCAAGTTTGGCACACCCAGGAGCTGACCATCCTCAGTCCAACCACCATGGTTCATCAAGAGATAATACATATTGAGAGCTCTCAAGGCATAAGCCTCACCCTTACGGCTCTCACAGAACATCTGCTGCGCACCCTTGTCCTTAGCCCAGTCTACCTTGTCCACTTCCTGAAGGAAGATGTTCAAGTACTGGATGCTAGCACGACAGCTAGTCCACTTGTTCATAGGGTCATTATTGGCAGCCCAAGAACCAGTAGCCATTTTCAGGTAGCTGTTAGACAAATCATTGCTTACAGCATCATCGGTTGCCACATCAGTTACACTTTTGGTATTATAAGGAAGCACGGCATAAGCATAGCCGAGAAGTCCCTGAGCATAAGTAGGCTCTTCGTAAATCTCGTCCAAGCTACGGTTGTTTTCCTGTGCAGGCTCAAAGAGATCTGAGCAAGACACCAACGAGAGTGACAATGCAGCTAATATAAATAACTTATTAATTTTCATTTCTGTATACATTTAATAATGATTAGAATGTAGCCTTCACACCTATATTATAATAGCGTGTCTGAGGAGCACTACCTATGTTCATCTCCAATACCTCACGGTTCTTAGAGATAGTGAGCAAGTTGGCACCGCTTACAAAAGCAGACAAGCCCTTAACCCAAGTCTTCTGGAAGAGCGTGCTAGGCAGGTCGTATGTAATCTGTACCTTAGCCAAGCGGAAAGCGTCTGTGCTGTACATCCAGAAGTCTGATGTCTGATAGTTGTTGCTACCTGAGAGTGTGGTAAGACGTGGATAAGTAGCAGTCTCCTTGGTTGCCTTAGTCCAGCGATTGCGAACCACAGCTGAGTACTTGCCGTCACCCTTTACCCACCAGTAAGAATTGTTCTTCAAGCCATAAGCACCGAAGTTGCCAGTACCGAGGGCGAAGAATGTGAAGTTCTTCCACTTAGCAGTGAGGTTTACACCCAATGTGAATGGAGAGCCATACCAACCACCCTTGCCCAGGAACACCTGGTCGTAAGAGTCGATCTTGCCATCACCGTTTACATCCACATACTTCATATCGCCAGGCTTCACGTCACTACCCAAGCGGCTCTGGTCTGGAGAGTTCTTGATTTCTTCCTCACTCTGGAAGAAGCCAGCAAACTTATAACCCCAGATACCATCGAGAGCCTTGCCCTCACGGTTTTGGTAATCCCATGCGTTCATCTCATCACGCTTGGTAGCCTTGGTGTTATAATAAGTACCTGTTACGCCGAGCTGCAAGTCTACATCACCCACCTTCTTATTGAAGTTAGCTGCGAAGTCGAAACCGATGCGGCGATTATTGTTAAAGTTGAGCACAGGCATGAATGAAGCATCAGGATAGCCTGGCTTAAAGTGAGAAGGATAGAACGTTGGAGTAGAAATCAGATAACCCTCCATCGAGTTAACGAAGAAGCTAGCATCCAATGTTACCATCTGCTGCCACAAGGAAGTCTTGAAGTTGACAGAAAGTTCCTTACGCTTGATGAAGTCGAGATCCTTGTTGGCAGAACGCTTAGAGAATGTGTACTTGCCAGCAGAACCATCATACCAACCATAACCATCAGCTGTCTGCCAGTTGGTGTCATAGAGATAGTATCTGTTGTCATTTACTGCCAAGTCAATATCCTCGTTGATGATGCTACCAGATACACTAATCATCATGTCATCTACCACCTTGCTGTTCTTCAAGAAGTTCTCGTTCTTGAGTCTCCAACCCAATGAAAGTGAAGGAGAGAAGCCTACACGATGACCTGGAGCCAACTGTGCAGAGTGGATAGCTGCCAAGCCGAAGTCTGCATAATAAGTCTTGGCGTAATCATAAGATGCATCCAAGGCAAGATTAGCACTTGAGTTCTTATGATACTGTCCAGACTTCGACTGCTGGAAGCCAGAGGCAATCAACATCGCAGAGAGGTTATGTACCTTATTAAATGTATTGGCGTAATTGAACTGAGCAGAGAAGAGCATGGTCTGATTGTCCACACTATTAGCGATGTTCTGTACACCAGACTTCTTATCCTCACCTTCCTTCTTCAAAGCTACGATCATATCCTTGCCGTCAATGTTTGACCATGTTGGGATATAGATGGCATAGCTATTATTGAAAGATGTGGTGTAAGAGGTAGCATAGTCTACTGCGAAACGAGTCTCGAAAGACAAGCCCTGCAACAACTTGTGCAGATTGATGTTAACACCTGTATCAAACTGGAACTGGCGGCTAGTATACTTGCTCTTACCAGCAGCATAGTAATCTGCGAAGATGTTAGAAGAGTTAGCCTGTGTACCAGCCAAGAAGTACTTGCCATCCACCAGCTTAGCCACACTCATCAAGTCCCAAGCAGCCTTGGCATTAGGAGCTATCATGTCTGTAGAGATCAATGGGCTAGCATTCTGTGGGAAGTTAGGACGCCAAGTAGCAGCTGCATTCCAATAATCACCAATAGCAGAATGTGAATCATAGAATGTGGCATTGGAGTTGACCCAAGCCTTGATGTCATCTGTGATGTTGACATCTACATTACCACGTACACTGAAACGCTGAGTGTTATTGTTCTTAGCCTCACCAAACTTCAGGAAGTCGCCCTGGCGATAATAGTTGATGTTGCTATAGAAGTGAGCACGCTTACCACCACCACTAATCTCAGCAGTAGCCTCGTAGCGACTATTCATCTTGCGAAGATAGTCAGAAGAGTACATATCGAGATTAGGATAACGATATGGGTTGGCGCCCAAGCCATGATTGTAGATATCCTCAGCAGAGTAGAGAGGAGTCAAACCGTCATTGGCACGAGCCTCGTTGTAGAGAGTCATATACTCAGCAGAGCCCAGATACTCAGGGAATGACTTAGCCACATTGAGACCAGCGTTAGCCTGCACCTCAACCTTCAAGCCATCGTTCTTGCCACGCTTGGTGGTGATGAGCACAGCACCCTTAGCTGCCTTGCTACCATAGAGCACTACAGCTTGCGCACCCTTGAGGAATGTAATCTGGTCAATCTCGCTAGGCATCACGTTGGTTGCCTCACGAGGCACACCATCTACCAATACCAAGTATCCTGCATTGTCAGCATCCATACCCCAGAGAGAGTTGCCATTCCAACCACCCACGTAGCCCTGCATGTTGTCAAGGCTATAAGTGTGGTAGTTTTTCTTCATCAATCCCTCTACATCGACTACCGAAACGCCGCCCAAGATGTCACCCTTGGCTACCTTGCGATAAGCCACATTGACCATCTCCTTGTCGGCAGCAACGGTATCGGTTTCGTTCTCAGCAGCAGTTTTGGCATCGGCAGCCATAGGAGCCAATGACACAAGACCTGCCAACAGGAACTTTGAATTATATGATTTGAATTTTGAATTCATACTATCATTCTTATTTTAGTATTACTATATAATGTTATTTTACCAACCAGGATTCTGACTAAGCTCTTGATAGAGATAAACATCCTTGATAGGCAATGGGAACCAATAGTGCTTGGCTGTGAAGTGACGAGTCAAGATCGCTTCCTGGCGGAAGTTAGCCACCTGAGCATCAGCTGGGTCATTATTCTTGTAGAAATCGGCACCCTCCACACGGTCAAACTCATCAGAGTACTTTACATTGTAAGGAGCCTCGGTCAGGAGCAACCAGCGCTGCAAGTCGTTGAAACGGAAGCCCTCGAAAGCAAGTTCCACCTCACGCTCACGGCGAACCTCGTCCATGAACTTATGTGCATCAGCTACATACTCTGGAGCCACATGACCAGCGCCACAACGATCACGAAGGGTATTGATGGCATCCTCAGCAGTCTTGCTAAAGTTAGTAGCCTTGCCAGAAGCACCACCAAACGCAGCACAAGCCTCAGCATACATCAGATAGATGTCAGCCAGACGCATATATGGCAAGTAACAGTGGAATGCTGAACCCCAATCGTAGTCGCGATCCACCTCATTACATGTATGAGGCACCAACTTCTGGATGAAGTAACCTGTACGGCTGCCATTAGCCACTGGACGCATATTGCCACCTGTATACAACTGGCAGTACTGCAAGTTAGCCCACTGACCAGGAGTACCATTCAGATACTTGAAGCCATCAAACACGATGTCGTGATAGAAGCGTGGGTCACGGTTCTTATATGGATGAGTAGGATCGAAACCACCTGCTATGTTAGGAACCAACTTGCCATTCTCTACGATGTAAGCGGGCTCACCATTAGCCATACCGTAAGCAGCTATCAAGTTAGCTGTAGGCTGGTGAATCACATTGTCATGTCCAACCACTTTGTCAACCTTAGGACCAAACACCTTAGAGGTATTCCAGTTAGAGCCGTTGAAGTCTGCAGATGGACCACGGAAGATAGCCTCAATAGATCCAGGCATTTTCCAGTTCTGCTTCTTGGTATAGAAGATATCAGAGAAGCAAGAGTTAGCATCGGCTTTACGCTCATGATTGTAGATGTCCTTATATTTGAACTCAGCCAACCCATACTGTGTCTGGCCCCCCTCAACCAATGTGAGCAACTCACCGAAGACCTCAGCTGCCTTCTTGGCAAACTTCTCATCATAGTCGTATGTCTTGCCATTCTTGCTAGCTCCTACCTGTGCGCCATCCTTCATCAATGGGCTGGCAGCCCAGAGATAAGTCTTGCCCAGATAACCGAGTGCCATGATCTTGTTGATACGAAGGTCGTTCTTGCCCTGTGTGGCAGCACCATCATACTCATTGTCCCAGTTGATAGGCAACAGATCGGCAGCCTTGCGATAATCAGCAGCAGCCTTCTCTGCACACTCCTGATAAGAGAGACGAGGCAAATTGAGCTCTGAATTGAGATCCAAATAGGTATCAATGTATGGCAAACCACCAAAGTACTGCATCAACTCAGTGTGCCACCATGCACGGAAGAAGTAAAGCTGACCAGCAATGAGGTCTTTCTCTGCCTTGCTAGCTACCAACTTATCGAGATTAGCCAAGCCCTGGTTAGCCTTACGAATGCAATACCAAGCATGTGGCCAAAGTGAGTGGTTGAACTTATCTGTAGATGTAGGGTTGCTGCCATCCTTGTAAAGCCAGTTACCAGTGGTCTGCCAAGCACGGAAGTTGCCCAAGTCTACCTGGTGTGTCATACGGCCATCAGCCTCTGGGTTGAAGATTTCATCATCACCCCAGTTCCAAGAAGGACACCAGTTACATTTTTCCTTATCAGGGATACAGTTGTAAATCTCCTCTACGTAACCCTGAAAGTTACGGAAGTTTACAAATGCGTCATTTTCTGAGACTGTAGAATCGGCCTCCTTGTCAAGATAGTCCTGGCAAGAGTTGAGCGAGGTACCGAGAGCCAGCGAGACGCATCCCATCAACAAAAAATTCTTTATCTTATTTTTCATTTGAATGTTCATTTTAATATTACAATGAGAATTTAACACCTAAGTTGAAGCGGCGTACTGTAGGATATGCTCCAAGGAAACCGCCACCACCGAGGTTAGCCTCACGGTCATCAGGCATACGAGTCCAAAGCCAGAGGTTGTTACCATTCAAGTATACCTTGAGGTAGTTCATACCGAGAGCCTTGATCCATCCCTTGGTCCAAGTATAAGCAATCTCTACGTTCTTCAGACGGATGTATGAACCATCATAGAGGAACTGAGTACCATTGCTGTAATCAGACTGGGTAGCACCCCAGCGAGGAATGATAGATTCTGGAGAAGACTCATTCTTGTCCCACCAAGTACCAGTGTCATAAACATTGTCCAACTTATTGCCAAAGCTTGTCAAGGTTACGTCACGAGTTACATTGGTTACACCATAGAACTGAGCGAAAGCAGAGAAGCCCTTATACTCGATACCGATAGTGGCATTGTATGTATTCTGAGGGCTTGAGCTATAACCTACTGGAGCTGAGTCCTTGCTATCTACCACACCATCACCATTGAAGTCTACGATGTAGTAATCGCCTACCAAGCGGTGGTTGTCGTTAGACTCATGAGCTGGAGAACCTATCAAGTCATCGATGTCGTTGATAAAGCCACGATCAATGTATGAGTGATACTGACCCATAGAGTAGCCTGCCTCCTTCTGATAGTTAGGAGTGAGCTGAGCGTCATCCTTCAAAATTACCTTATTTTTGGCATGGGTCATATTGATGTTACCCCAGAGGCGGATGCCATTGGCAAATTTCTTGTTGAGTTTCAACTCCAACTCGTAACCACTGGTACGAACCTTACCCTTATTGATAGTAGGAGCTGTAGTACCAAAGTAAGATGGGATGGAGCGGTTATCACCAAAGATCAAAATGTCGTTACGACGGTCGCAGAAGAAATCGAGCGAACCGGTAATCAAACCACCCAAGAAACCATAATCAATACCGAAGTTGGTCTTCTTCACAGTCTCCCACTTCACATCTTTATTACCCAATGTATTCTGGCGATACCATGTGTAGATACTGTTGGTATGGTCAAGATCCATCACTGTGTTGCCTCCGTATGCCCACTGGTTCATGTAGAGCCAACGACGAGAAGAGTCGAATGGATCGCCCAGGTTATCATCACCAATCTCACCGTAAGATGCACGGAACTTCAACATATCAATGATGTGCTTGTCACGAAGATTCTTCATAAAGTTCTCCTCAGTGATGGTCCAACCGATAGCTCCAGAATTGAAGAAGGCGAAGCGATTGTCCTTGCTAAACTTTTCTGATCCGTTGTAAGCACCGTTATACTCGATGTTGTAACGACCAGCATAGCTATAAGTAGCACGGAACGCCCAGTCCTCACGGTAAGTAGGCATCACACTACCACGTGCATTCTCCTGACGAGAGAACAAGCCCATGGCTGTAACATCATGCTGTCCGAACTTGCGAGCCCAGTTGAGCTGCAACTGATAGTAAAGATTGCGAACAGTCTGGTTGTTATCAACCGAACCACCTGAAGTACTCCAGTTAACGCCCTGTTTCCAGTCGAACTTATTGTTTGACTCATATACCTGACCATATGTTATATTGCCAGTCTCTGGATCAACATACTTGGTCTGAGCTGTATTGTTCAAGTCATTGATACCACGGCTCGTCTCAACAAACACGTTGTCCCAAGAAACGGTACCACGCAAGTTCAAACCCTTGGTGATGAAGTCGAGTTTCTGCTCCAAGGTAAAGTCGGTATTGATACGAGTAGTAGTAGCCTGCGCTGTACCACCGATGGCGAGATTCTGAGCAGAGTTACTTACGTTAGACGCATTTGGATAATAACCCCAAGAGCCATCGCTATACTGAGGCAAGAATACATCTGGAGCGATGTTATAAGCACCAGCCCACTGCTGACCAATCTGCCACTCGCTATTGCTCATGTTGCTCCAAGGAGCCTTGCGCACACCATTAGAACCAGATACATTTACCTTTAATGTAGTAGTTTTAGTGATAGAGAAGTCCAAGTTACTGCGCACATTGATACGATTGTATCCATAGCCAGAGTTATAGTTACGTCCGTTATCATACTCACGGAAGAGGTCCCCCTCGTGTACAAAGTCGGCAGAAGCAAAATACTTCACGAAGCTTGTACCACCGCTCACATTGACATTGGCATTATATGACATGGCGCTCTTCTTGAAGAGGGCATCCTGCCAATCCACGTTAGCATAACGCTCACGCTGCTCATCCGTAGTCTGGTTACGATAGTTCTCAATAAATGATTGAGGACGGATGTAAGACCAAGATTCAGGAGAAACACCCAACTCATGCTCCACTGCCCTGTTGCGGAACATCAAGGCATCGTATGAATCATACTTGTTAGGCAACTTAGAAGGAGCCTTCAATGTAGCGTTGAAGCCAACATCAATCTTAGCCTTGCCTTCCTTACCACGCTTGGTGGTAATCAAGATGACACCATTGGCACCCTTCACACCATAGACTGCTGTAGCGGAAGCATCCTTCAATACGGAGATACTCTCCACTGAAGAGATATCCACGCTGCTCATCGGACGCTCGATACCATCGACGAGGACGAGAGGGTCACTGTTGTTCCAAGAACTAGCACCACGAATGATGATCTGTGGCTCCTCCTCACCAGGCATACCATTGCCCTGAACAGGCTCCCACCAAGCATAAGGCTGCTGTCCGTTTCATTGTTAACACTTGTTCAATCATGTTCTATTCATTTTTGATTTATGCTTTAAAAATTTAGGCGTGCACAAAAACTGTTTATTCACGGCGGCAAAGGTATGGATTTCTTTCGAAACATACTTTGCGTGGTGTAACAGAAAGTTTATCATTTTAGAAAAACCTTGCGAGAACGTATTTTTCCATTACTTAACAGTTGTTTTATTATATAAACACCTGCAGTTGGCTTTTCAACTTCTTTTCCTTCTATATTATAATATAAGGTGGAAACCACGTCTGCCTGGGTTTCTAATTGTTTAATTCCTGTTGCATTTTGTTTCAAATACCATTCCTTGTACCAGTTCATACAGGCATAGCCGCAACATTCTTCGAACAGTCCGTGTTTCTTGGCATTCTGGAAACCCGGCTGCACAATTCCGCTCTTCAAGTACTCATCAATATCGTAATATTCCTGCGGATGGGTAAGAGTCATACCGATATTGCCAAAGTGATCGTGAACTGCCTTCCATGCCAATCCCCATTTCGAGGTAGATGCTGTTGCCCAGCTTCCCAGGTTAGGTTGTGTCCAATCTCCCCACTCATTGTAGTGACCTTCGCTCGCCTTGTCAGGATCTTCCGGACTCCAGTCTATCTCCGTTACCATGATAGGCTTCGTCTCTACCATCGGCACCTGACTTTTGAAGTTGCGGATGAAAGTATCGTGATCGCAACTCTTATCGGTCATATTTCCATACCATCCGGAATAAACATGTACTGCATAAGAGAAGTTGTTCTCGCTATCGGTGATAGGATGCTTGACGTAATCCTGATACTTGCTCTGATAACCCGCACCCGGAACCCAGATGATTCCCTTGAAGCCAGTGGCACGAATCTCATCTACCACAGGTTGGAAGAAATCATGGAGAGCCTTGTCTGATTGAGAGCCATCTGCCAGCAGCACATTAATAGGCTCATTGGCTAGCTCGATGCTCACCTGTCCGGCATTCTTCTGGATGGTGGGATCGGAAGCGAAGAGATTCCACACCTTCTTAAGATATGCCTGATATTCATCTCCCACCTTGATATTCTGTGGACAAACGCCAGGAGGGCGAACGATTACATATAGTCCATGAGCCAAGGCTTTCTTCACAAGCTTGATATAAAGTCTGCTCAAGAATGCCTTGTATCGAGCCTCACTAAAATATTGGATGTTGTTTTCTTGGGTTCCAACTGGTGCCTTGTAGTTAGTCCAACAAGGATCCATATGAAGACGGAACACCGTACAATAAGCACCTTGGTTCTTGTCGGTGATAGCGGTGAACATCTTCTCGAAATAATTCAAGCAAGGAGTCACATCACCTACTTCATAACCACCCATACCCCAACGGTTACCATTGAAGTAACGGTTCGGCGTATCCATCACACCATGCAAGACAACAATCTTACCATTGGCATCCACCAGGTTCCTACCCTGAACATGGAGTGCCGGCAGATTATCTGCAGCCAGTCCCGCCATTGACAGCATAGCCATAGCGAGTGATATTAACAATTTCTTTCTTTTCATTGTTACAATTATTTTTAGATTTATCATTTATTGTCAGTCACCTTATTATATTATGAAGGATTGCCAGGTTCCAGTTTACAGAAAAGGATGCTGGTCTTTTAAAATAGAATGGCGCGTAATCACTACGCACCATTCCCGAAAACCAATTAATCATGATTCTATATAAAAACCATAATATCAAAATCTTTTAGAAATTCTAAACCTATTCTACAAACTATTATGTATAAACCTAACTAACCTAAATATTCAAAATATATACAACTTAAAAACCGATGCAAAGATACTCCTAATCTAGGAAACATACTTTATAATAAGTAACCAATAGTTTTTCTCTCGTACCACATGTAACATTATCTTTACTCTACGTAACATTTTAACATCTTTTTAGCACAAATCTATAAAAAACATACATTTCCGTGCACTATTCTCCCATAAATTTTGTATTTTTGCAAACGAATATAAAAAAGCCAAAAGACAATGAAACCAAGAATCATGATGATTTCCATGAAATCAAACCTCAGAACAATGAGATACATCGGTCTTTTACTGATGTTTATCTTCAGTCTCACTGCGCAGAACATGATGGCGCAGCGAGGAAAACTTTTCAATTCAGACAACCAGCTTTCGAGCAACCTTGCCACTCAGGTGTTCCAGGATTCAAATGGTTTCATTTGGATTGCCACCCGTAACGGCTTGAATATCTATGATGGCTATAACTTTATGGTCATCAGAAAAGCCTACAACAACAGTAACGGGCTCAACAGCAACTATATCAACTGTATAACACAGGATGAAAAGGGGCGTATTGTGCTGGGAACAAACAAGTCGCTACTTATACTTAATGGTAAAAGGTTCAGCAACGTACCTATGCTCGATTCAAGAAATAAGCCTATAAACACTTACGTTAACCAGGTAAGCCGTTTGCACAATGGCGATATTGCTGTCGTTACCTCCGGTTACGGCATCATGACCAAGAAAATAGATGCAAACGCCTGTTACACCATGAAAGGAGAAGTGGAGAAACTGAAATACATACATAAGATTCTGGAAGACAAACAAGAAAGGCTCTGGATTATCCTGGAAAACGGAAAGCTGTTACTGAAAGAAAAGAACGGCAAGCTTGTTTCACGCATCATGGGAACAGAGCAACTTAACACACAAGATATCAGGCAAGACGACAAGGGCAACATTTATCTTGCTACCAAGAATGATGGTGTTTACCTTCTCAAGGCAGGTTCAACCGCCTTCACCAAGATAGCCGGCATAGGCAATCTTCCTATTGACAACATCTATATCAGCCGCGACCAGCGCTTGTTTATCGGTTGCGATGGTATGGGTATCTTCGTGTATAATCCTGTAACAGGATTCTTGCAAAATAATCCTCTGTTCTGCCATGAAGTAAATCTTGCCAAGAGCAAGATTACCAGCATTATAGAAGATTCTACGGGAAACATCTGGGTGAGTATGCTCCAGAAGGGCGTATTCATGCAGTCGCAGGCTCAATGCGATTTCAACTATATGGGCTACCGTTTGGACAGCCGCAACGTGATAGGCGAAAACAGCATCACAAGTCTGTGTGCCAACCAGGGCGATCAAGTCTGGGTGGGCACCGACAAGGATGGTCTTTACCTCTTTGACATAAAAACCGGTAGCATCAAGAGCCATTTATTAAGCAACACCACGGTACTGGCACTCTGCAAAGACAAGAAAGGCAGAACATGGGTAGGAACCTATACTAACGGCATCGGATTGATAGATGCGGGGGGATCTTTCCATCCATTCAGCCTAGGCATTGGCAACCAGGCGGGCATCTTCGATATCCAGGAAGACCCGCAGGGCAATGTATGGTTTGCTACCATGGGCAAAGGACTTTTCCGCCTTTCTCCAGATGGAAGCATCAAGCAATGGAAAGCACAAGATGATGCCGACAACAACCTGAAAAAGAACAGTATTCCTAATGATTACCTCATAAAACTTAGCATCTCAAAAGATGGTAAGCGGGTTTTCGTAGCCACTTCTGTGGGTCTGGCTTGCTATGACCAGCAAAAAAACAGCTGGACTTCCACTTTCGGTGGCGTCAACTGTCTGAGCAAGGGCAGTTTCTCTCATTGCATTTATTCTGACAGCAAGAACCGCGTATGGTTTGGCACTGAAGACGGCGCAATCTGCTATGATCCGAAGAAGGGATATGCTCATCCGAAGATATATAACACAGAACTTGGACTTTCTGACAACTGCGTAACCAGCATCATAGAAGATTACAAGGGTAGAATCTGGATAGGAACTACCTGTGGTTTAAACCAGATAGATACAGAAAAAGGTACCATCAACAAGTACTACTCAGACAATGGCTTGCAGAGCAATGAGTTCAGCGATGCAGCAGCCTGCACGCTCTGGGGAGGAAAGATGCTGGTGATGGGCGGAACCGGCGGTATCAACTGGTTTGATACGGACAAGGTGAAACAGCATCCTTGGCAGGCAAAAGTTACCATATCAGGACTTTTTTTGGGCAACAAACCTATATACCAGGATATGGAATCGGGCATCTATACTATCACCGACAAAAGTGCCTACAACAGCGACAAGTTCTCCTTATCTCATGAAGACAACACCTTCACCATCCACCTGTCTACTCTTACATATAATAATGTAGAGCAGATCAGTTACGCCTACAGCATCAATGGTGAGGATTGGCGAACCATACAGTCTGGCATGAACGAGCTGTCATTCTCACACATGCCAGCAGGTACCTATAAGTTCCGTGTCAAGGCCATCTGCAACGGATACGAAACCCCTGTCAAGGAGTTCTCCATCATCGTTCACCCAGCCTGGTACGCCAGCATCTGGGCAAGAATCTGCTATCTGCTTGCCTTCCTGGGGCTCTGTCTGCTCTATATCAAGCACCGCAAACGCAAGATGGAAGACCAGCTCATATTGCAGCAGCATATCCATGCGGAAGAGATGGGCGAAGCAAAACTGAAGTTCTTCATGAACATCAGCCACGAAATACGTACCCCATTAACTCTTATCCTCACTCCGCTGTTCACGCTGATTAAGGAAGACAAAGACGCTCACCGACAGGGCATCTACGATATGATGCGTAAGAACTCGGAACGAATCCTGCACCTGATTAACCAGATGATGGACCTGAGAAAGATTGACAAGGGACAGATGGTGATGCACATGAGCGAAACCGATATGGTTGCCTTTATTGGCGATGAATACAAACTCTTCTGCCAGCAGGCGATAGCCAAGAGCATCCAATTCACCTTTGAGCACGAAGATGAAACTCTCCCGGTATGGATAGACCGAGACAACTTTGACAAGGTATTGATGAATGTCCTGTCAAACGCCTTCAAGTTTACTCCTGCAGGCGGCAGAATCCGTATCACCCTCTCCCACTCGCCTCATCATGTCCGCATCGCCATCAAGGACAGCGGCAAGGGCATTCAGGAGGAAAAGCTCGAAACGATTTTCCAGCGCTTCTATCAGAGTACCACCACTTCCAATGACCGGAATGTAGGTACGGGAATCGGTCTCGACCTGACGCGCTCGCTCGTGGAACTGCACTACGGAACCATTACAGCCGCCAACAACAAGACACTTGATGAAGCCGACTGGAAGGAAGGAAGCCAGTTCCTCATCACGCTGCCTCTGGGCAACGAGCATCTGAAACCGGAAGAAATGATAGATGCACCGGAGCCACAGACTGCTGAAGACATCAAGGAATTGGAAGAAAACATGGAGGAAGGAAACGAAGAGAATGCCGCCGATACAGCCAATGACGCCGAAGAAGATTTCAAGAGCAAGGCAAAGAGCACCATCGCTGTGGTAGAAGACGATGAGGCAATACGTAATTTCCTGAAGACCCAACTACAGGAAACCTACAATATCCTTACCTTCTGCAACGGAAAGGAAGCGCTGCCAGAGATTATCAAGCAGAAGCCAAGCCTCGTTATCTCAGACATCATGATGCCAGAGATGGACGGCAATACGCTCTGTACCAAGATTAAGAACAATGTGAACACCAACCACATTCCGGTGATTCTGCTTACAGCGATGAGCAGAGAGGAAGACCAGCTGACCGGTTTGCAGTCGGGTGCCGATGCCTATGTGGTGAAGCCGTTCAATATGGACATTCTGCGCCGCACCATCATCAACCTGCTCAACGTGCGCCGTACTTTGAGAAACAAGTTTATGGGCAACGAGAGACAGAGCGACAAGCAGATCGCGATAGAAAAAGCCCTTTCGCCAAAAGACCAGCTGATGGAACAGGTGATGAAGGTAATCAATGATAACATGGATAATGAGGACCTGAGTGTGGATATGATTGCCCGCGAAGTAGGACTGAGCCGTGTGCATCTGCACCGCCGAATGAAGGAACTGACCAACCAGACACCACATGCCTTCATCCGCAATACCCGTCTGCAATATGCCGAAAAGTTGCTGAGCCACTCTAACAAGACGATAACAGACATCATGTTTAGCTGCGGTTTCTCCAACCCAGCCAGCTTCAGCACCATGTTCAAGAACTTTTATGGCTCTTCGCCTCGTGATTATATGCAGGCACACCGGAAAATCTAGCCTTTTCACTGCAGAAAAGGCCAGATGTTTCCCAAAATAAAGTATTTGTTACATATAGAGATGTTTATGATACTCCTCGCAAAGTGTTGGTAACATTCTGTGGGGGTATATTTAAAAGGAAAGCGGTAACTTTGCAGCAGAATTCTGAATACATGTTTCAGCCATGAGTTCAGATACTCATTCTGTAATTTTAAACCCAATAATAAAATGAAAAAAATTGCAATCTTATCGCTTTCCCTGACGCTTGCAGCCGCTGCACAGGCGCAGACAGCTGAGTTTGACTATTTCAAGTATGCGGGAAATGACGCTCGCTTCAATGTTGAAATTGACAAGACTCACCAGTATTACAACCCTGTACTGGCTGGTTTCTATCCAGACCCATCACTCTGTCGCGTAGGCGACACCTACTATCTGGTAAACTCTTCGTTTACCTTCTTCCCAGGTGTGCCTCTCTCAACCAGTAAAGACCTGGTCAACTGGCAGCCTGCCGGTCATGTTCTCGACCGCACATCACAGGTTCCATTGAAGGGCCAGCAAGTATCAGCCGGTATCTTCGCACCAGCCATCAGCTATAACAAGAAGAACAAGACCTTCTATATGATTACCACCAATGTGGGAGCCGGC
>PPYE01338244.1_pt1 | contig 17550 bp, 16 predicted proteins | sample 1559881 | NCBI WGS metagenome assembly PPYE01 (sample SAMN08240022, study PRJNA423297) | Human gut metagenome, whole genome shotgun sequencing project. | reverse complement strand
CGCCGTCCCTGCCGGTAAACAAAGCGGTGCAGAAAACGCGGGCGGTGCTCCGGCTATAAGCGGCCCGTTCCGTTCGCCGCGGTATCTCCCAGTTGGGACCGCCGTTCCTTGCGGCCTAACACACGTTTTGTGGGATGTACCGGAACAAAGCGCCGATTGTTTTCAACGCGCGGTTTTATTTATGAACAGCTCTATAATGCTGCAAAATAAAAGGCCCCGATGCACGGACAGCGAAACAGTCCGTGCACCGGGGCCTTGGCGTATCCTTACACAGGAACTTCCCCATGCGCCTTTTCATACTCATTCACATATTTTTCCAACGCATACTCCATCTCTTTATTGGTAGAGCGCTTATTCTCTATCGCAATGATTTTCATCTTTGTGATCAAAGTCTCAGAAATGCGCAGGGAAAACGGTGCATAATAGTTTCCCACGGCACAGCCTCCATTCAAAGTGATATCAAAAGTATATCGTAATCACTTCAAATTATCCGAATGCATATTGATATCAAAACGAATTCATGCTATGCTTAAGAGGAAAGTTCTGGAAAGGAGTGCTGCGGCAATGGGCCCACAGGACCTGCTGGATGCGTTGGATGAGATCGTTTATGTGAGCGACCCGAATACATATGAATTGCTTTACGCCAACCGCCGCTGCCGTTCTCTGCTCCCCACCCGGGATTACAAGGGCAAGCCATGCTATGCACTGCTGCAGGGCCAGCCCGCCCCTTGTCCTTACTGCACCAATGCCCGGCTCACACCGGACAAATTTTACGTTTGGGAATTCAACAACCCTTCCATGGGGCGGCATTTTCTTTTGAAAGACAAACTGATTGATTGGGACGGACGTCCGGCGCGGCTGGAGATCGCGGTGGATATCACCGAACAGGAGCTGCTGAGCCAGGACACCGCCCGCAAGCTGGAGACCGAGCGAACATTGGTGGAATGCATCCGCCGCCTGATGGACGCGGCATCCTCCCGCGAGGCCGCGCAGGCCGTGCTGTCCTGTGTCGGCGGTTTCTATCAGGCATCTCACGCGTTCCTGCTGGAGCTGCATGCTTCCGGCAGAAGCGTGCACTGCACCCAGCTGTGGACGGCCGCCGACGCGGAACCTCTGGAGCTTCCTTCGATCTCCCTGTCCAACGAATCGCTGCTCAACCGGTTGCTTGAATCGCCTCAGGCACAATGTATCCTTGCGGACCGGCTGGGCCCTGAATACCGGCAGGTCGCGGCACAGATGCAGGATGCCGGGGTCAGCGCCCTGCTATTTGCGCCGCTGCCGCACACGTTCGGCCGCGGCCTGTTGGGCGTTGCAAATGCCGCCTCCGGCATTAACGATACACGCGTGCTGGAATCGCTGGCCTACTTTGTCGGTTCCGAACTGTCGCGCCGGCGCCTGCAGTCCCGTCTGGAATACCAAAACCGTCACGACGCGCTCACCGGGCTGGAAAACCGTCTGCAATACCAGCGTTTTCTGGCCGGTCCCATTCCCGCCGGCCCCATCGGCGCGGTATTCTGCGACATCAACAGCCTCAAGCAGATCAACGACCGCTGCGGCCACAGCCGGGGCGACGCCGTTATCATGCAGACAGCAGACGTACTGCGCGCCTGCTTCCCCGGCGCGCACATCTACCGCATGAGCGGTGATGAATTCGTCGTGCTGTGCCCGGGTGTGACGCAGGCCCGGTTCGAGACAATGCTCGCGAAAGCCCGCGACCGCCTTGCCAGTGAAACAGACTACGGCGTTTCGTTGGGCGGAGCCTGGCACGCCTGCGCCCGGGAAGATCTTGACGAGCTGGTGCGCGCTGCCGACGAGAGCATGTATGCGGACAAGCAGGAGCATTACGGCGTGCCGGAGCATGGCTGACACGGCCGCGCATATGCGCGAGGAACTTTTTGAAAAAACGCCCCGCCCCGGGATACCCCGGCGCGGGGCGTTTGCCTTTGCTCCAGCCAAACACGGATGCTTCATCCGGGTATACTTTCACCGCCTGTACCGCGCTGTTTGCAGCCCCACCCAGGCAGGCGACCGGCCATTCCCCACGCGGCCGCAGCAAACAGCAGGAGCAGCACCGGCACATAATTGACCAGATAACGGCTGCGCGCCTCCCATATCAACAGAAAGAAAAACAGCCCGCAGACTGAGAGCCGCGCAGCAAACAGCACGTCTCGGCTCTGCTTTTGCAGCGCGCCGGCCAAAAGATACAGCAGCATGCAGAGCATCAATCCGTTGGCATAGCGCAGAAACAGCGAAAAGTGCGCCCTGCCTTCAAAAAAAATTTCCGCCCAGAAGCTATGCGGCTGGGTCGGCCCCATGGCCAATTTATGCGGCAGATAATAGGTGCCCTCGCCCCACGTATAACCGATCTTATCCAGTGCGTGCCGCACCAGACCTGCGGGCCCCATCTCCTTCAGGCGCGCGGCGATCTCGTCCCGGATAAGCGCCTTGCGCGTCTCACCGTCCGGCGCAGAAAATGTCAACACATAATCCTCGTTGTTGTACCCGCCGTTTCCCGCGAGGCCCATCATTATCCAATGCGTTTTGGGTATCTCATCCCCCGGCTGCGCCTTACGGAACGCACCGCTGTGCGCGGCCGCAAGGCTGCCCGCATTCACGCCCGCCACCACGGCGGCCAACAAAGCCAGCGCTGCCAGTCGCTCCCGCAGCTTTGGGAACGAGATCATCCAATCCAGCACCACGGCGATGACCATGATAACGACGGTCACTTTAAGCAGCGTCCCCAAAACGCCCAGCACAAAAACAGCCGCCAGCGGGCCCCGGCCCGGCCGCCCCTCCCGTCGGGCCGCGCGCAGGCGCAGCCAGCAGTACAATATGGCAATGGGAATGGGCGCGGTGACGGTATCCGTATAATAGACGGGTGCATACAGCAAAAACGGCGCTGTGGCTGCACCCAGCAGCAGCGCCAGCGCGCCGGCCCGACGGCCCAGCAGACGCGCGGCGCATAGGTACAGAAAGAACAGTGCAAGCTGCAGCAGCACCGCGCCGAAGCGCATGCCCCAAACCAGCAGCTCATACTCCTCCGTCACACCACAGGCCCGCAGCAGACGGAACAACCCCGCCAACAGCAGCATGAGCGGCTGGTTGTTGGGGAAATTGTTGAAATAAATACCGCCCTGCGCACCGTCTGCCGCAAAGTCCAGCGCGGCGCGCAGCACGATGCCGAAATCCCAGTCTCCGGTAGCACCCACCACCAGCGCCCTGCCCACATGGGCCTGCGCCAAAAAGCACAGCGTGAAAAACGCCGCCAGCAGCGTCCGGCGCAGCCTTTTGCCCGGGGCGGGCAGCAGGCGCAGCAGCCACGCGGCGCACAGCACGCCCACAGCCAGCGCCAGCCCCCCGGCCAGCAGGCTCCGCGGGCTTTGCGTGCCGAACACGTTCTGGTTGCAGAAAACCGCACACAGCACGATGATGGCGAACAGCAGCGCAAACGCGCCTGTAAACGCCCGTTTGAGTTTTTCACCCGCTTCGTCCATGGCTTCCTCCTGCTTTCCAGCGTCCCTGTGGGCACACGCTCTTTCTTCGAAAAAGGCCTTTCAGCCTTCCCCTTCCGCCCGCCATCCCTTGCAGACATCCACCCATGCATCGAAACGGGAATACTGTTCCAGCTCCGAGATGGTCAGTTCAATGGCACTGTTGCTGCTGCCGCAGGCGGGGAACACTGTTTCAAACCGCCGCAGAGAAGCATCCAGATATATTTTTACGCCCGGGTTGACAGCAAAGGGGCATACGCCACCCACAGCGTGGCCCACCATCGCCTCCACTTCGCCGGGGGTGAGCATCTTTGCCTTGGTGTGAAACTGCGCCTTGAAGCGTGGATTGTCCACCTTGGCGTCGCCCGCCGCCACCACCAGCGCACAACCGCCGTCCACCAGGAACGACAGCGTTTTTGCGATGCGCTCGGGTGCGCAGCCCAGCGCCTGCGCGGCCAATTCCACCGTGGCGCTGGATACATCAAATTCCCGGATGCGCGCAGCGGCGCCGAAACTTTCAAAATATTCCCGTACCTTTTCAATTGCCACGTTCCCTCTCCCCTTCTGTGCGGCAGAGCAGATCTTTTCCGCCGCAGCTATAAAACTGAACCCATTGTAACAAATAACCGTCAGAAATGCAAAAATTTGTTTGGTCGTCCCGGCTGCGGGCAGCCTGAAAAAGGGGTGGTGACTGCGCCCGCAGGCGCGTGCCGGAGCGGTGCGAAGCCTCCCTTGCGGACAACCGCGCTGAAAGCGCGGCTCTTAGCGCGCAGATGCCCCTTTTTTATTTAAAATAACCCCGCGACGTCCCGCAGGGCCAGTGCCGAGGCGTGTAGAGCGAAGCGACCGCCGAAAACCGCCGTGCGCGGCGAACGGGGCCAAAGGCCCTGTCCGCAGGCAGCTTGGCGGGAAAGCGTAGTTTTTTCGACAAGCCAAAAGGCGGCGCAGCAAAACCGCTGCGCCGCCTTTTGGCGTTTCTATTCTGCTTTGCCGCCTGGTTCCGTGGCTGCCGTACCGTGCGCTTCGGCAGCGCACGCGGCCGAAGCGTCCCGGGCAGCGTGGACTTTCCTTACTTCTGCTTTGCAGCCAAGTCCGCCAGCGCGTCCTTGCGGGACAGATTGATGCGTCCCTGCTGGTCGATCTCGGTGACCTTTACCAGAAGCTCGTCGCCCACAGCCACGACATCTTCCACCTTCTCCACGCGCTTGGTGTCCAGCTTGGAGATATGCACCAGGCCCTCTTTGCCCGGGGCGATCTCTACGAACGCGCCGAACGTCATCAGGCGGGTGACCTTGCCCTTATAGATGGCGCCGATCTCCGGGTCCTCCACAATGGTCTTGATGGTGTGCATGGCGCGCTCCGCGTCCGCGATGTCGATGGCGGAGATGAATACGCTGCCGTCTTCCTCGATGTCGATCTTCGCGTTGCAGTTGGCGCAGATCTCCTGAATGACCTTGCCGCCCTTGCCGATGACGTCGCGGATCTTATCCACATCGATCTTCATGGACAGCATCTTGGGCGCGTACTTGGAAAGCTCCGCGCGCGGCTCGGCGATGACCGGGGCCATGATCTCGTCCAGGATATACAGGCGCGCCTTGCGGCATTTCTCAAAGGCTTCCTCGATGATCTCGTAGGTCAGCCCGTCTACCTTCATATCCATCTGGATGGCCGTAATGCCGTCGCGTGTGCCGCCCACCTTGAAGTCCATATCGCCGTGGAAGTCCTCCACACCCTGAATGTCCAGCATGGTCATCCAGCGGTCGCCCTCGGTGATGAGGCCGCAGGAGATGCCCGCGACGGGTTTTTTGATGGGAACACCCGCGTCCATCAGCGCCAGCGTGGAGCCGCAGATGGACGCCTGGCTGGTGGAGCCGTTGGAGCTGAGCACCTCGGACACGCCGCGGATGGCGTACGGGAACTCCTCAACACTGGGCAGCACGGGCAGCAGGGCGCGCTCGGCGAGAGCGCCGTGGCCGATCTCGCGGCGGCCCGGGCTGCGGGGCGCACGCGCCTCGCCCACGGAATAGGGCGGGAAATTATAGTGGTGCATATACCGCTTCGTGGGCTCCAGGGAAATGTCGTCCATGATCTGCGCGTCCCGCAGGCCGGACAGCGTGACAGCCGTCAGCACCTGCGTCTGACCGCGGGTGAACATGCCGGAGCCGTGTACGCGGGGCAGCAAGCCCACTTCGGCGGCCAGCGGGCGGATCTCGTTGATGCCGCGGCCGTCCACGCGCTTACCCTCGTCCAGCAGCCAGCGGCGCACCACGAACTTCTGCATCTTGTACATCAGTTCCTCAATGGTCGCAGCGCCCCACTGCTCGGCGTATTTCTCCTCCAGCTCGTTGCGGATGGGGAGCAGCCGCGCGTCGCGCACGGTCTTGTCGTCGGTGTCCATGGCCGCCTTGAAAGCGTCCAGATAATCCCGCTTCACTTCCTCCAGCAGGTCGTGGTCCAACTCCATGGACTGGAACTCGATTTTGGGTTTGCCGATCTCAGCCACGATGCCGTTGATGAAGGTGATAATCTTCTGGATCTCGGCGTCGCCGGTCTTGATGGCTTTCAGCATGGTGGCTTCGTCCACCTCGTTGGCGCCGGCCTCGATCATGACGATCTTTTCGGCGCTGGCGGCAACGGTAAGCTGCAGGTCGCTTGCTTCACGCTGCTTTTCGGTGGGGTTCACCACCAGCTCGCCGTCCACAAGGCCCATGAACACGCCCGCGATGGGTCCTTTCCAGGGAATGTCGGAGATGGAAAGCGCAATGGACGTGCCGATCATGCCCGCGATCTCGGGGCTGCAGTCCTGGTCCACGCTCATAACGGTCATCACCACAGAGACGTCGTTCCGCATGTCCTTGGGGAACAGCGGACGGATGGGACGGTCCACAACACGGCTCGTCAGCACGGCCTTTTCGCCGGGACGGCCCTCGCGGCGCATGAAGCTGCCGGGGATGCGGCCCACGGAATACAGCTTTTCTTCAAAGTCCACCGAAAGGGGGAAGAAGTCGATGCCGTCGCGGGGCTTGTCGCTCATGGTGACGTTGCACAGCACAGCGGTCTCGCCGTAGCGCACCAGGCAGCTGCCGTTGGAAAGGCCGCACATCTTGCCCGTCTCCACAACGAACGGGCGGCCTGCCAGCTCGGTTTCAAACACTTTGTACCTGGGGAACGTTTCTTTTTTGGATGCAAATTCGAGTGCCATTGTATACCTCCTGTTTTTTCACAGGACGGGCGGTGTTTTAGCAATAAAGCCAGTGCTCTCCCGGCGGGAAAGCCCTCGATTCATTGCTAACAACACGCGGATGCCGCCCTGCGGTTTTCTTTTGAAGTCCCCCGCGGGGGACGCGGTAAAAACACGGAAAGGCAGACGGCAAACGCCGCCTGCCTTTTCGGATTTTCTTACTTGCGCAGGCCCAGCTTGGCGATCAGGGCGCGGTAGCGCTCGATGTCCTTCTTCTGCAGATAAGCCAGCAGGTTACGGCGCTGGCCGACCATCTTCAGCAGACCGCGGTAGCTGTGCTTGTCGTTTTTATTGGCCTTCAGGTGCTCGTTCAGGTGGTTGATGCGCGCGGTGAGCAGCGCGACCTGAACCTCGGGGGAACCCGTGTCCGTCTCGTGTACGCGGGCGGAAGCGATGATGTCCTGTTTGTTTTCCATGGTTTCTTTCTCCTCTTTTTTATGATTTGCCGCAGACGCAGTGTCGGTAGACCATCGAGGGATGCGCCGGACACCGGGCCTGGGTAGGCTTGCAGCCCATAATAAGGCAGCCTAAACAGTATAACACAACGCACACGCAAAAACAAGGCGTTTTGCCAAGTTTTGTGCGGCTTATAACAGCAAAAGGCTTATTCGTCCCGCCACTCCCGCGCGGCCTGCGCGGCGCGGCCCACCATGGCCGAAAGCTCCTCCAGCGTACCGAATTTCTGCGTGGGCCACAAAAAACGGCAGAAGCGCACCGGCACTCTGTCGCCGTAGATATCGCCGGAAAAATCCGGGATAAACGTCTCGCAGGTAACGCCGTCGCCGTTCACCGTGGGGCGCGTGCCCAAGCCCGTAGCACTGGGCCGCCACACGCCGTCCAGCAGGACCCGCGTTACATATACGCCCTGCCGGGGAAGCAGCATCCAATCGGGATAGATCTGGTTGATGGTGGGAAAGCCCAACGCAGTCCCCAGCCGCTTGCCGTGACGTACGGGAAGGTCGATGCAGTAAGGCTCCCCCAGCATGGCGCCCGCAGTTTCCACATCGCCCGCCTCCAGGCAGGCGCGGATGCGGGACGATGAAACAGGCGCGCCCTCCCGCTGTACCATGGGCACGATCTCCACCGAAATTCCCGCGGCCGCGCATAGACGGCGCAGCATGTCCACATTGCCCGCCTTGCGGCTGCCGAACGTGAAGTTATCCCCGCAGAAAACAGCCTTCGCGCCGAAACGCACAGCCAGCACGTCGTGGACGAACGCCTCCGGCGAAAGCGTGCAGAATTCCTCAAAGGGCGGACGCACATAATGCTCCACGCCCATGGCGGCAATGCGCCGCGCCTTTTCCTCCGGCGTAAGGATGGCCCTGCCTTTTACAGCCCGGTCCAGCGGCGGTGCAAAGGTGAACACGGCGGACGTGCAGCCCCGCTCCCGCGCAGCTTCCACCGTGCGCGCCAGCACACGGCGGTGCCCCAGGTGCACGCCGTCAAAATAGCCAAGAGCCACACAGGCGCCCGTGCCGCCCTCTATCGTCGCAAGAGTATCGTAGCAGTGCAAACGCACACCTCCCGTTTTTCAATGCGGGCCGTTCCCTGCTCGGGATAAAAGGCCCCAAAAGCGAACGCCGCGCGCAGCGGCCCCGGCGGGGCGCGTCACGCGCGTTCGCAAAACAGTTTTTCCACAGTCAGGATGTGCTTTTCCACCCGGCACACCCCCAGAAATTCCCCCGCGCACAGCGCGCGGTAGCGCCCGTCCCGGGCCGGGAACCGGTAAGTAGGCGCACCGTTCAGCAGGCGGCGGCGCGTCTCCCCGTTCACCTCTACGGCGGGCAGGCAGGTGAAAACGCTTTCCACGCTCAGCAGCAGGCTCTCCAGCGTACCGGCCTCCCGGGCGCGCTGCAGCTCATCCAGCGTATACGCCATTTCCAGCGTATAGGGGCCCGACGCCGTGCGGCGCAGCGCCGCCATGGTGGCGGGCACGCCCAACGCCCGGCCAATATCCTCCAGCAGCACGCGCACATAGGTGCCCTTGCTGCAGTGGATGTTTAAAATATACTCGTTGGGTGCGGGGCTGCCCGCCAGCATAATGCTGTGCAGCGTGACGGGGCGCGGCGTGCGCTCCACAGTCTTCCCCGCGCGGGCCGCCTTGTACAGCGGTTGTCCGTTTACTTTCACGGCGGAGTACATGGGGGGCACCTGCTGCTGCGTACCCGTGAAGCGCGGCAGCACCGCGGCCACGGCGTCCAGGCCGATGTCCGCGGGAACAGCCGCCTGCTCCAGCGTTTCGCCGGTAACGTCGCCGGTGTCGGTGCGCCGGCCCAGCAGCATCGTGGCCGTGTACATTTTGTCGGCACGCTCCTGCATATCCACGGCTTTGGCCGCGCCGCCCACAAAAACGGGCAGCACGCCCGTGGCCATCGGGTCCAGCGTTCCGCCGTGCCCAATGCGCCGCGTACCGCAGATGCCGCGCAGCTTTGCCACTACGTCAAAGGAGGTAAAGCCCTCCGGTTTGTCGACAACTAGGATTCCTTGCATAACGCTTTTTCCACCTCGGTCAGCAGGGCGGCCTTGGCGTTGTCCAGACTGCCCAGCAGTTCGCATCCGGCGGCCTGCTTGTGGCCTCCGCCGCCCAGATGGGCGCAGATGGCGGAAGCGTCCACGCCTGTCACGGTGCGCACGCTCACCTTATAGCTGCCCGTGGGCTGCTGGCGGATGGTGATGCCGACCTCCACGCCCTCGATCATGCGGGGCAGGCTGGTGATACCCTCCAAATCGGTGCCGTCGGCGCCGGTCTCGGCGATCTGCTCTTTTGTAAGGTAGACCGTGGCGCACCGGCCGCCAAAGCTGTATTCCAGGCTTTCCAGCGCCAGGCGCTCAATGGCCAGACGGCTGCGGGATTTGCTCTCGAACAGGATGTTGTTGAGCTTAACGAGGCTTGCGCCCGCGGTGATGAGCTTTGCCGCGATCTCGTGGGTGCGGGCCGTGGTATTGGCAAACTTGAAGCAGCCGGTATCCGTGGACAGACCCGTATACAGGCAGTCCGCGATGGTGGGCGTGATCTCGGTGCCGATGGCCGTCAGCAGCTCGTAAATGATCTCGGCTGTGGCGGCGGCGTCGCCGTCCAGCAGCATGCAGTCGGCATACCCTGAGTTGGAGGGATGGTGGTCGATGCACATGTCGATGCGGCGTGTATATTCCGCGATGGAATCGCCGAACAGCTGGATGCCCGCCACGTCCACGGCTACCGTGTAGCCGGGCGTGAACTGGCCTGTGTACAGGCCGATGTCCATATAATCATACCGGGACGGGATGGGGTCCGCGCACAGCACGGCCACTGTTTTGCCCAGGCCCTTCAGCGCCCAGTACAGCGCGGCGGCGCTGCCGATGGTGTCGCCGTCCGGGTTTTTATGACAGATCAGCAGCACGTTTTCCGCTTTCAGCAGCCTGCTCAGCGCTGCCGCGATGTCTAAAATCTCGCTCATAAACTCTCCTCATTCATCGCTTTTGGGGATAGCCCCGCCGAGCGCGTCAGCGCTCTTCCCGCTCCAGCCCCGCGATCAATTCATTGATGTGCGCCGCATACTTCGCGCCGTCGTCCGCCACGAAGCGGAATTCCGGCGCCTTGCGGATGTGCATGCGCTTTGCGATCTCGCTGCGCACATGGCCCGCGGCGCGGTTCAGCGCGCCCACGGCTTCGGCCGTTGCGTTTTCCTCGCCCATCTTGCTCACGTGCACCTTGGCCGTGGACAGATCCGGCGCGACCTCCACGCGCATCACCGTCAGGAAGCCCTGCACGCGGGGGTCTTTCATCCCCCCGATGATGGCGATCAGCTCGCGCTTCATGTCCTCGGACAGGCGCGCCATATTTTTGCTCTGCGGCATAGTGTCTCCTTTCAAACGGAACGTTCCGTTCAGTCGCGGTATTCCTCCATGATGAAGGCCTCGAAGATATCGCCCTCCTTGATGTCGGAGAACTTGTCAAGGCCGATACCGCACTCGTAGCCCTGGGCAACTTCCTTCACGTCGTCCTTGAAGCGGCGCAGGCTGTCGATCTCGTCCTCGGTGATGACGATGCCGTCGCGCACCAGTCGGATCTTCGCGGCACGCGTTACCTTGCCCTCCAGCACGTAGCAGCCGGCAATGGTGCCCGCGGAAGATATCTTGAACACGCTGCGCACCTCGGCGCGGCCCAGCTCCACCTCGCGGAACTTGGGCGCCAGCATGCCCTTCATGGCGTCGGTGACATCGTTGATGGCGTCGTAGATGACGCGGTACATGCGCAGCTCCACCTCGGCCTGGGCGGCTTCCTCCTTGGCAACGGGGTCCGGACGGACATTGAAGCCGATGATGATGGCATTGCCCGCGTTGGCAAGCATGACGTCGGATTTGTTGATGGCGCCCACGCCCGCATGGATGACGCGCACGCGCACCTCGTCGTTGGAGATCTTTTCAAGGCTCTGTTTTACGGCCTCGGCGCTGCCCTGCACGTCGGCCTTGACAATGATGGCAAGCTCCTTGCGTTCGCCCTCGGCGATCTGGCTGAACAGGTTATCCAGCGTGACCTTCTTGTATGCGCTGAACTGCTGTTCCTTCTGCTCGGCAGCACGGCGGTCGGCCAGCTCACGGGCCAGCTTCTCGTCTTCTACGGCGTCGAACAGATCGCCCGCCGCAGGCACCTCCGTCAGGCCCGTGATCTCCACCGGCATGGAGGGACCGGCCGCCTTGAGGATGGCGCCCTGGTCGTCGCGCATGACGCGCACACGGCCCACGGACGTACCCGCGATGACCACATCGCCCTGATGCAGCGTGCCCTTCTGGACGAGGATCGTGGCCACGGGGCCCTGCCCCTTGTCCAGACGCGCCTCGATAACAGCGCCCTTGGCGCGGCGGTGGGGGTTCGCTTTCAGTTCTTTGACCTCGGCCACCAGGTTGATGCTTTCCAGCAGGTCCTCGATGCCCTGGCCCGTCAGCGCGGACACAGGCACGCAGATGGTGTCGCCGCCCCATTCCTCAGGCACCAGCTCATACTGCGTGAGCTGCTCCATTACATGGTTGGGGTTGGCCGTAGGTTTATCCATCTTGTTGATGGCCACGATGATGGTAGTATTCGCCGCTTTGGCGTGATTGATCGATTCGACGGTCTGCGGCATGATGCCGTCGTCCGCGGCCACCACCAGCACGGCGATGTCCGTCAGGTTCGCGCCGCGGGCGCGCATGGATGTGAAAGCCTCATGGCCCGGAGTGTCCAGGAATGTGATGGGCTTGCCGTTCATCGTCACCTGATACGCGCCGATATGCTGCGTGATGCCGCCGGCCTCGCCCGCGGTAACGCGCGTTTTGCGGATGGCGTCCAGGATGGAGGTCTTGCCGTGGTCGACGTGGCCCATGACCACGACGACAGGCGGGCGCTCTTCCAGATCCTCGTCCTTATCCTCATCCACCTCGAACAGGCGTTCCTCGATGGTAACATGCACCTCGTGCTCTACCTTCGCGCCCAGCTCCTCGGCCACCAGGCTGGCGGTGTCGAAATCGACGACCTCGGAGATGGCTGCCATGATGCCCAGGCCCATCAGCTTTTTGATGACCTGCGCCACGTTCACCTTCAGGCGGCTGGCAAGCTCACCCACCGTGATCTCGTCGGGAATGGATACCTTCAGCTGCGCCTTACGAGCCTTTTCCAGCTGGATGCGCTGCAGGCGCTCGGCCTCTGTCTCGCGCTTTTTCTGGAACGGCTGCTGGCGGCGGTTGTTGCGGCCCGAGAACTTTTGTTTGTTGCCCGCGGGCGTGGGCTTGCGGCGGTTCTCCACATTTTTCGTGGAAGCCAGCTCGGTGTATTTTTCGTTGAACTTATCCAGATTCACGTCCGTGATGCGGGTATCCACCGTGACGGTGACGACCTCCCGCTTCTCAGGCGCGGGCTTGTTCTCCTTCTCGGGCTTGGCGGGGCGGATGCGCTCTTTGCGCTTGGCCGGGCCGGCCGCCACAACGGTGCCGTCGGCCTTTTTCAGGATATCCTTTTCCGCCACCTTGGGCGCGGGCGCGCTGGCAAGGTACGCGTCGAGGCTTGCCTCGGAATTTTTCTGCGTGTAATGCTCGAACACATGGTTCAGCTCGGCTTCTGTAAGGGGCGAGGTATGCTTTTTCGACTCGCCCAGCGTCTGATACAGAAAATCGATGAGCTCCTTATTCTGGACATTGAGGTCCTTTGCTACATCGCTGAGTTTGTATTTGATGACTACTGACATGGACGTTCCTCCTTCTGGTTGGCCGCTTGGGCAGCAAGGTTTTTGCGGCAGAGCTTTGCAAGCTCGGGGTCTGTTACGGCGAATACGCCGGTGGGTTTTTTGCTGATCTGTGCGAGGGCGAACTGGGTTTCGGGCAGGTCCGCCACCTCCACCCAATCCTCACAGAAGGCGCCGACGCGGCGGCGCGTGCCCTCCGAAAGGTCTCCGGCGCACAGCACCAGTTGTGCCTTCCCTTTGCCGACGCTGTCTTTTACGGCGTCGAAGCCCATCACCAGGGCCCCCGCCTTGCGGCAAAGAGAAAGTGCGAACAGGATATTACCCGGCATGCGTCTCTCCTTTTTGCGCCCGGCCTTCTCGATCTCGGCGGCCATGGCGTCGTAAATTTCTTCCGGGATGCTCACCTCCAGCGCGCGGGCGATGCGCCCGGCTTTGCGCGCTTTGGCAAGACATGCCGCGCTGGGGCACACGTACGCGCCGCGCCCGGGCTTTTTGCCCGTCAGGTCCAGCGAAACCGTGCCGTCCCCCGCACGCACCACGCGCACCAGTTCCTTTTTCGGTTTGCTTTCGCCGCAGCCGTTGCAGCGGCGAAGGGGTATCTTTTTTGGCGTCATACATGTCTCCTTTTCCAAGTCCCGTCCGGCCGTTATTCCTCGGCGGCGGGCTCCGGCGTTTTCTTCATGGGCGGCTCCTCGCCATAATAACCGCTCTCGGGGCGGATGTCGATGTTATAGCCCGTCAGGCGCGCGCACAGGCGCGCGTTCTGGCCCTTGTTGCCGATGGCCAGCGAAAGCTGGTGATCCGGCACGGTGACGCGGCAGGATTTGGTATCGCCCTCCAGCAACTCCACGCCCACGACGGTGGCGGGGCTGAGCGCCGCGCTGATGAACTGGGCAGGGTCCTCGCTCCAGCGGACGATGTCGATCTTTTCACCGCCCAGCTCCTCGACGATGTTGGCCACGCGCTGGCCGCGGGGGCCGATGCACGCGCCCACGGGGTCCACGTTTTCATCCTTGCTCCAGACGGCCATTTTCGTGCGGGCGCCGGCCTCGCGGCTGATGGCCTTGATCTCGACGGTGCCGTCGAAGATCTCAGGCACCTCCATCTCGAACATGCGCTTGACAAGGCCGGGATGCGTGCGGCTGATCATCATGCGCGGGCCGCGCTCGGTCTCCATAACATCCACAACATATACCTTGACATGCTGGCCCTCGCGCAGCTCCTCACCGGCGACCTGCTCGTTGCGGGGCAGCGTGGCCACGCCGCCCTTGCCCAGCTCCAGCGTCACAATGCCCTTGACCGGTTCGATGTTGGTGACGACGGCGGAGATGATCTCATGGGCCTTGCTCTGCATCTCGGCGTACATCTGGCTGCGCTCGGCCTCCTTGAGGCCTTGGCGGATGACGTGCTTAGCCGTCTGCGCGGCGATGCGCCCGAAGTCCTTTGTCTTGAGAGGGATGGCGTATTCATCGCCCGCCTTGCAGCTTTTCTTTTTCTGCTGGGCCTCCTCCAGAGAGATCTCGGTAGCGGGGTCCTCCACTTCCTCGACGACGGTCTTAAGCAGCGAAACGCTGAATTTGCCCTGGTCCGGCTCGATGACGACGGACACGTTTTCATCCTCGACCTCGTAGTCCTTCTTCACGGCGATCACGATGGCGTTTTTGATTTTTTCCAGCAGGTAATCGGCGGGCAGGCCGCGTTCCTTTTCCAGCATGGCCAATGCTTCAAAAAATTCTGCGTTCATTTTTTCCAATCATCCATTCTATATAATATTTACATTCATCCTATGCGTCAAAACAGGTCTTCATCGTCGCACAATTTGAAGTAGCTCGCTTCTTTTTCCTCGATAACCGTCTCGGAGCCGTCGTCCAGCAGCAGCGTGACGCGCGCGCCGTCCTTGCCCTGCAGGATGCCCGCCACGTCCTTTTCCCCCGCGGCCGTTGCGCGGATGAGATGCGCGGCCACCCTGCGGCCCCGCATTGCCTCAAAGTGGACGTCCCTGGTGAGTTTGCGGCCCAGGCCCGGGCTGCCCACCTCCATAAAATAGCTTTGGTCGATGGGGTCCGCCGCGTCGATGACGGGGTTGATGGCGCGCGTGGCTTCCTCACAGGCGTTGAGGTCCAGCGGCTCATCTCTGTCGATATAGATCCGCAGGAACCAGTCCGGCCCTTCCTTTTCAAAGCGCACATCCCACAGGCGCATGCCGAGCTGCTCGAGCACCGGCGTGACCAGCGCCTCCACTGTCCCGACGGTGCCGCCGCCTTTGCCTTTTGCCATCAAAAACCTCCAAACAAACAGGAAAGAGCGGACCTCTGCGGCCCACTCTTTCATAAGTTTACTATCGTACATTAGTTATATTACCATAGAAAACCGGATTATGCAAGACCTGTTATCAAGCTGTAACCGATTTTGACCGCCGGCCAATTCTCTTTTGTGAAACAGTTTGTGCCAACTAGTATATTTGACTAGCAAAATTACGAATCGTATATTTTGTGCTGCCATCAAAGCCGGTCACCGTATCCGCACACAGCATGGCGCGCAGCACGGCTTCTTCCGTGGCCTCTCCCATGGCCCGAAACACCGCGTCTATCCGGCCCTCGTGCAGCACCGTGCAGGGCAGCACCGCGCGGGCGCTTTCATGAGGCACGCGGTTCGTTGTGGAAAAGCCTAAAAACACCTCGCCGCTGCCGTGGCCGATGTAGCTGCCCAGCCGCGCCAGCCCCACGGACGCCCGTTTTACCACGCGCTCCAGCTGCCGGGCGCAGAGAGGCAGGTCTGTCGCCATCACAACAATACAGCTACCCTTGTCCTGCTGCTGTTCCGGCGCGCTTTCCAAATGCGCCGCGATTTTGGCGCCGACGCTTTTCCCGCCGATGCACAGATCCTCCAGCCTGCCGTGGTTTGCAAGCGCCAGCACGCCCAGGGTATAACGCGCGCCGTCCAGCTCCACAATGCGGCTGGCGCTGCCGATGCCGCCTTTCAGGCCGTGGCACACCATGCCTTTGCCCGCGCCCACATCGCCTTCCTCAAAATCGGCCCGCGCGTTTTCAATGGCCGCAAACACATGTTCCTGCCGCACCGCGCGGCGGGCAATGTCGTTCAGCCCACCGTCGTTGCACTCTGCCACCACAGGGTTCACACTGCGCAGCGCCGTGCCGCTTTGGGCACAGCGCCCCACCATATATTCCACCATTGCGTCGTACACCAGACCGACATTCAGTGTGTTCGTCAGTGCGATGGGTGTTTCCAGCGTGCCCAGCTCGCCGATCTGCACCAGTCCCGCGGTTTTGCCGAAGCCGTTGAGCACACAGGCCGCGGCGGGCAGCTTTTGGGCAAACATGTCGTCCGCACAGGGCATCACCACCGTCACACCCGTTTTTTGCGTCTGTGTATCGACGGTGCAGTGGCCCACCGTCACACCCGGTACATCGGAGATCTTTCCCAGCGGCCCGCTGGGCAGGGTCCCCACTGAAATGCCGTAATCTGAAAGCTTTGCCTGTGTCGCCATGGTATCCGCTCCCTTTCCGCTCAAAAGCGGCCGCACGGGAACCCTCCCGCGCGGCCGCTTTTACCGTTCCTGTTCGGCACGGGCGGCATCCCGCCGCGCATTATTATTTTGCCGTATTGATGAAATGCCGGTTGTCCCAAAGATATTTTACCCCGGAAATGAGCGTGACAGCCGCCACCACCCAGCACAGCACATAGCTGATGACCTGCGTGGCAAACACGCTGCGCCCCGGGTGCGCGGAAAACGCGGCCTCCGCCGCATAACCAAAGTAATAAAAACAAATGGTGAGCATTTGCAGCGCGGTTTTCACCTTGCCCCACAGATTGGCCGCGATGACCTTGCCGCCCGGCGCGCCCGCTGCAACCATCCGCAGGCCGGAGACCGCGAATTCCCGGGCCAGAATGATCGCCAGCACCACGGGGTCGCACACACCGTCCACCAGCATGTACAGGAATGCCGTCGTCGTCAGCAGCTTATCGGCCAGCGGGTCGGCAAATTTGCCGAAATCCGTCACCAAATTGTTTTTGCGCGCCAGGTGGCCGTCAAAGTAATCGGTAAGGCTCGCAGCGGCGAAAATAATGCCGGCCGCCAACATCCAGCGGTTGGCCGCGCACACCATAAACACGGGAATCAGCAGCACGCGCAGCATCGTCAGTTTATTGGGCAGGTTCATCGTTCAAAACTCCTTTTCGGCGCGCCGGAGAACGACGCGCGGACAATGGGTGTCCCCGCGGCGGCGTCAGCCTTCGGCCAAAGCCCCGTACAGGTCGTACACGTCGCTCTCCTCAATGGTCACCCGGTAAAACGCGCCGGGCTCCAGCGGTGTTTCGCTGCGCACACAGCATTCCGCGTCAATATCGGGGGCATCTGCGCGGGTGCGGCAGATATACAGGTCGTTTTCGTCGTCGTAGCCGTCGCAGATGACCTGCACGGTGCGGCCCACCTTTTCCTCCTGCCTGCGCGCCATCACGTTCGCCTGGATGTTCACGACGGCCTCGGCGCGCTGCTCGCGCAGCTCCTGCGGCAGCTGAGGCAGACCGGCCGCCACCGTGCCCTCTTCCTCGCTGTACGCAAAACAGCCCAAGCGGTCGAACGCATAATCCTTGACAAATT
>PPYE01107220.1_pt1 | contig 17566 bp, 14 predicted proteins | sample 1559881 | NCBI WGS metagenome assembly PPYE01 (sample SAMN08240022, study PRJNA423297) | Human gut metagenome, whole genome shotgun sequencing project. | reverse complement strand
GACATCTCCCTTCTCCGTGGCGGCGCTTTTGTGCGCGGGGGGCGCCACGAAATCGGCCCATCTACTACGTTTAGTCCCTTACCCCCAACCATGCCAAAAAACGCGAAAACAAAACCGCAGGTAGAACGCCTGCGGTTTTCTGAAAACAGGGGTATGGTCGGGGGTATTGAGTCGAACGTAGTAGATGGGCCGATTTCGTGGTTGGCGCCGCCAAATGATCCCCCGGGGACGGAGGAAAACGGATCATTTTGGTCCCGCGAGGCTTTCGGAAGCATTCGCGCAGGGCCGCTCGGGCAAAACTATGCCGGTTTACGGGGCCGGATTCCGAATCCCCAGCCATACCGAAAAGCATGAAAATAAAACCGCAGGTAGACGAGCCGTCATTTTGCAGAAAACGCTGGTATGGATGGGGGCCCTGAGTTTAGCCCCGTAATCCGGCATAGTTTTGAAATGACATTAAATCGGTAGCGGCCATTTTGCTATGCCGGGGCGGTCGGTCGTTGGGTAATTACCCTCGCAGGTAGGCGATGGCGATCTGCGTGCGGTTGCGCAGACCCATTTTGGCAAGGATAGAGCTGATGTGGTTGCGTACGGTGCCTTCGCCCATGTAGGCTGTGGCGGCGATCTCCTTGTTGTCGAGGCCGCGGGCGATGAGCTCGGCGACTTCGAACTCGCGGTCGGTCAGGTCGGCAAAGGCCGCAGGCCGGCGGAGCGTGCCCGCCTCAACGCCCGTTCCGTTAAAGTCGATATCCTCGATCGCCTTGCCCTCGAGCACGCGTTTGCCGTCCATGACCTGCGCCAACGCCGGCGGGATGGCGGCGACATCGGTCTTGATTAGGTAGCCGCGGGCGCCCAACTTGAGCGCCGACATAATGTACTCGTCATCCGAAAACGTCGTCAGAAACACCACGCGCGCCGCAGGGTCGCGCTCAAGGATTTCGCGTGCCGCCGATAGGCCGTCGCGCCCCGGCATCTGAATGTCGAGCAGTGCGATGTCGGGTGCGTGTTCGGCATAGAGCGCCACCGCGTCGTCGCCATTGGCGCCGGTGCCCACTACCTCGATTTGTGGCTGGGCGCCCAGGATAATCTTGAGCGAATCGACCACCAAGCGGTCGTCGTCGACAACGATGAGCCTCATCGGTCCTCATCTCCTTGCTGTTTGGGAACGGTGGCAAACACGCGCCAGCCGCCGGCGCCGGCCCGCGGGCCGGCGGTGAAGGTGCCGCCAAGCGCCTCGATGCGCTCGCGCATGGAGGCGAGTCCCATGCCCGCCGCAGCGCCGCGGCCGCTTGCCTGGACCCCGTCCGCGCCATCGTCGGTAACGATGAGCTGGTAAAACGACGGATGCTCCATGCATCGTACAGTGACGATCTGGGCGCAAGCGTGGCGCATGGTGTTGGAGAGCGCCTCGCGCAGGACCGCCGCAAAGCAGTTGGCGACGTTTGCGGGCGCATGCTCGGCCAAAACTTCAAGCTCAATCTGCGGGCCGCCGTCCGAGCGTGCGCCTTCAACAATGCGTTCGAGCTGCACGGAAAGGTCGACAGCGTTGTCGTTGAGCGCATGGACGCTAGTGCGCACAAGCTGGAGCGCCTCGTCAACCGTGCGTTTGACGTCGGCGAAATCGGCGGCAACCCTGGGCTCGTCGGCGTGCACGACGCGCAGGGCCTCGGTCTGCAGCGAGGCACGCGTGAGCTGGTGCCCGACGTTATCGTGGATCTCGCGCGCGATGCGGGCGCGTTCGGCGAGCGTCGCGAGTTCGACCTCGTAGTCCTGTCGATCGGCAAGGTCGCGGTTGCGCGCTTCGAGCGCGAGGGCTCGTTCCTGTAGCTCATCGCGGGTACGGCGCATGCGCTGCTGCTCGCGCTTTAACTGGGCGGTACGTAGCGATAGCAAGGTGGCGGCAACTGAAAGGATAGCGGTCAGCAGGAGCGCTCGGGCGGTGAGCGCGTCGGTGCGAAGGTCCGCGACGAGCGCAAAGACAAAGACGGAGCCAATGCCCAGCACGACCCAGACGTGCTCGCGGCGCACGCGTCGCGCGATGTCATAGAGGGCGAGAGGCGCAAACGGCACAAACGGCGGCACGAAGACGGCCGCGATGATGTAAGCGTAACTCGCGGCCTTGCTTACACGGCGTGTGCGTTCTCCCCGTGCGACCTCGGCCAGCGAGGTGGCGATAACGCCAAGGCAAAACGCCGCAACCAGGCGAGCGTCCACAGCAAGGCCCATAGCGGCCGCAATGCAGCACGCCAGCACGATCGATTTGTCGAAAAGCCTGTTCATACGGGTATTGTACGCGAAGCCGCGCATGGTGGAGGGGCCGCCTGCGCAACCGTGACATTCCTCCCGTACGGCAAAGCGGGAGCGTCGTCGGGCCACGCGGCCAAGCCCCGCACTCGTGACAAAGCTCACTGGTGCGCGCCGGCGACTCCTGCGATGATGCAATCGTACCGGGCCGCAAGCAACAGAAGGGCCGCCTCATGACAGACATCGTCCACGTCGAAAACCTCGTCAAGCGCTATGACGACCTTATCGCGCTCGACCACTTTAACCTGAACATCGCCCCCGGCGAGATCTTTGGCTTGCTCGGCCCCAACGGCTCGGGCAAGACCACGTCCATCAACTGCATCCTGCAGCTGCTTGCCTACGACAAGGGCACCATCGAGCTGTTCGGCGAGCCCATGACGCCCGTCCGCTACGACCTTAAGCGCCGCATTGGCGTGGTGCCGCAGCAGGTGGCGGTGTTTGACGAACTCACGGTGCGCGAGAACATCGACTATTTCTGCAGCCTCTACGTAAACGACCGCAAGCGCCGCCGCGCGCTGGTGGACGAGGCGATCGACTTTGTTGGCCTGGGCGACTTTACCAAGTTCCGCCCCGGCAAGCTCTCGGGCGGCCTGGCGCGTCGCCTCAACATTGCCTGCGGTATCGCGCACAAGCCCGAGCTCATCTTTTTTGACGAGCCCACGGTGGCGGTCGACCCGCAAAGCCGCAACGCCATCCTGGAGGGCATCTGCCGCCTGCGCGACGAGGGCGCCACGGTTGTATATACCAGCCATTACATGGAGGAAGTCGAGCAAATCTGCAGCCGCATCATGATCATGGACGGCGGCCGCGTATTGGCGCAGGGCACCAACGACGAGCTCAAGCGCATGATTCAGATGGGCGAAAAGATCGTGATCGAGGTCGGTGAGGTGCCGAGTGCGGCACTCGCCGCCGTTGTGGGCCTGCCACATGTCCTGGACCTGGCGGCGACGGCAGGTCAACTCACGTTCTCGTGCGAAGCGAGCCCGCACAACCTGACCGACATTCTCGATGTGTTGCGCTCGCACGACGTGCCGCTCGGCCGCATCTACTCCGAGCCGCCGACCCTCAACGACGTGTTCCTCGAGATCACCGGCCGCGAGCTGCGCGACTAGGGGGTAGCCATGTTCAACACCATCATTACCACGCTCAAGACGCTGCTGCGTCGGCCGAGCACGTGGGTCTGGGGCGCGATCTTTCCCGTTGCGCTTTCCACGATGTTCATGTTTATGTTTGCGAACCTGAGCTCTGACGGCACGGTCGACCCGGTGCCGGTGGCCGTCGTAGCGGATGAGGCCTGGGATGCCTCGACCTTTAAGGGCGTGGCGACGTCGCTTGCCAAGGAGGGCGACGACCAACTGCTCGAGATCCGCGAGTGCGATGACGCAGCCGATGCGAACCGTGCGCTTAAGGCCGGCAAGGTCGCGGGCATCTATACGGTCGACGCCGAAGGCACGCCCAAGCTCACGCTGCTATCGAGCTACGACAGCTCACGTGCGTCGACGGTGCTCACCGACCGCAGCATTCTGGAGACGGTGGCAAGCTCGTATACGCAAAATGCCGAGCTCATGTTCCAGATTGCCCAGGACAACCCGGCGGCGCTCGCCGACCCGGAGGCGGTTGCGCGCGCCCTGTCGCTCGAGGGCGGCACCCGCCGCGTGAGCCTTACGCGCACCACGCCCGATGGCACAGTCATCTACTATTACGCACTCTTTGGTCTGGTGGCGATGATGTCTGCCGAGTTTGCCGCCTTGAGCGTCGTCGATCTGCAGCCCAATCTGTCGGGCCTCGGCGCACGTCGCTGCGTGGGCGGTCTTTCCAAGACGGCGTCGCTGGCTGGCATCTTTGTGGGCTCGTGGCTGGTCTCCTTTGCCTCGATGGCGATTGCGATTGGCTACGTGCGCCTGGTCGTGGGCATCGACTTTGGCGGGCGCGAGGGACTGTGTTTGGTGGGCGCCGCCGCTTCCGCGCTTGCCGCCACGGGCTTGGGGCTCTTTGTGGGCACGCTTCCCGTTAAGGGCGGCAAGGCGTCCAAGTCGGGCATCCTCACGGGCTTTGCCACCACGTGCGCCCTGTTCGCCGGCCTCTACGGCGAGCCGGCGATGGCGCTTGCCGACGATGTTGCCCGCGCCTGCCCGGCCGAGTGCTGGTTCAACCCCGTCAAGCTCATCTGCGACATGTTCAACCGCCTGTATTTCTTTGAGGACCTGGGCCCCTTTGCCGTTCGCGCCGGCGCGCTGGTCCTTATGGCGCTGCTGTTCGTTGCCGCCGCCACGCTGATCTTTGGAAGGAGCCGCTATGAGCACCTTTAAGACCGCGCTTCGCATGGCGCTGGCGCACCCGTTCTACCTGCTCATCTATACGGTGTTCATCTCGCTCATGGGCGTATTCATCGCGGCCTCGGTGAGCTGGAACTCGTCGCAGCTCACCGAGTACAAGCCCTATGATGCCAACGTGATCGTGGTCGACCGCGACGACAGTGAGCTTTCGCGTGCGCTTACCAAGCATCTGGGTTCGCGCTTTGAGCTGGTCACGGGCGTCGGCGACGATACGTACGATCTTGCGGACGCGCTCTCCAAGAGCAACAGCGCCAAGGGCAGCGCCGACTGCGTGTTCTTTATCTCGGAGGGGTTTGAGGACGACCTCGTTGCGGCCGCCCGCGCGGGGGAGTCCCTGCCCAAGCTCGATGTGACCTACGGTGCCGGAACCATGGCGGCGGCGCTTTCGTCTGCCGAGGCCTCGCGCTGGATCTCGCTCGCGGGCGCTGCGGCGGCGCTTGAGCCCGCCGCCTCTAACGGCAGCGTTGCCAAGGCCGCCGAGCATGCCGCTGCCAAGCGCGCCGAAGTCCAGATCGAGCAGGTCAGGGTTGACTCGACGGCCGCCGCCACGTTCGAGTCGTATTTCAACTTTGGTGCGTACGCGATTATCTCATCGGTCATCGTGTCGGTGGGGCTGGTGTTCTCGGGCATGAACGAGCCCGAGCGCGTGCGTCGTATGGATGCCGGCCCAATCTCCGAGCGCCAGCGTTCGCTTGCCGTGTTCGCGGCCGCCGCGGTGCTTACCGTCTGCATCTGGTTTGTGTCGAGCATGATGGGCGTTGTGGGCTTTGCCGGCGCGGTCGCCGAGGTCGGCGTGGGTCGCGTGTGCCTGGCGCTGGCGGCGACGTTTGCCCTGGCGTTCACGCCGCTGGCCGTTGGCTTTGCCCTTTCGAGCTTGGGCGCGCGCGAGGAGCTGCTCAACGGCGTGGGCAACCTGCTTGGCATGCTCATGACGTTTTTGGGCGGCGCCTGGATGCCGCTGTCGCTGATGGGCCCAGCTGTGCAGACCGTGGCGCACTTTGTGCCGACATATTGGGTGAACGACGCGATCGGCAAGGCGCTTGCCTCGGACCTGACGTCTGCCGTGCTGGGCGACATCGCTTGCGACCTAGGCGTCACTGTGCTCTTCGCCGCCGCCATCGCTGCCGTAGGCCTAGCCCTCACCCACGCCAAAGCCCGAGCCTAGCCGCCTAGTCGTCGGGTACTCATTGGGGACAGACTTAAACGACCAAGAGTAGTCATTGGGGACAGACTTAAATGACTGGCCATCGGGGGCAGTCTTTGCCGAACTGCCGGTTTGCCGGCCGGGTTGGCAAGGACTGCCCCCAGCTGCCGGCAGGAAAGGAACGTCCCCAAGTGCCGGGTGGCGAAAGAGTGTCCCAGGCGACTAGTCGTTTATGAACACCCCCAATGACTTGTTTGAAAAACAGTTCACCTAGGTTTACTATTACCCTATAAAAGTAGCAACAGGCTAACAATGGGGGGTAGTATGGCGGCGAAGCAAGCCTACGTCCAGGTCAAGGGGCTCAAGAAACACTACGGCGACGGTGACGCGCGCCTGACGGTGCTCGACGGCATCGACACGTCCATCAATCGCGGCGAGATCTGCGTCATGCTGGGGCCCTCGGGTTCGGGCAAGTCGACGTTTCTTAACCTGATCGGCGGCCTGGAGGATGCCGACGGCGGCTCCATTATGGTGGACGGCTGCGACCTCACCGTACTCAAGCCCGCCGACCTGGGCGAGTATCGCCGCCGCGAGCTGGGCTTTGTCTTCCAGTTCTACAACCTGGTACCCGACCTCACCATTAAGGAGAACATCGAGGTCACGGCGCACCTGTCCAAAAACCCGCTCAATGTCGACGACCTGCTGCGCTCGCTGGGCCTCTATGAACATCGCAACAAGTTCCCGCGCCAGGTCTCGGGCGGCCAGCAGCAGCGTTGCGCCATCGGTCGCGCGCTCGTCAAAAACCCGGGCCTGCTGCTGTGCGACGAGCCCACGGGCGCGCTCGATTACAAGACATCCAAGGAAATCCTGCAGCTCATGGAGGACGTCAACCGCGAGTACGGCTGCACCATTATCATCGTCACCCACAATGCTGCCATCGCCCGCATGGCCAATCGCGTGCTGCGCCTGCGCGACGGGCGCATCGTCGAGGACGAACTCAACGAGTCGCCCGTTGCGGCCGCCGAGCTCGATTGGTAGGCGGCGCCATGTCACCTCTCGCAAAACGTCTCCCGCGCGAGCTGCGCCGCAATATCGGTAAATACCTGGGCATCTTTTTGCTTATGTGCGGAAGCATCGCTCTCACCTCGGGCTTTTTGCTCGCAGCGCATTCCATCGGTTGCCTCATCGACGACATGCGCGATGCGTACACGATTGAGGACGGCCGCGTGACCACCTCCTTCGAGGCTGCCGACGATCAACTCAAAGCTGCCGAGGATGCCGCCAGTGACGTCGGCGGCGTCACGTTCTACAAGAATTTCTCCATCGATGCCATCATCAAAAAGGCGTCCGGCGACGACGGCACCAAGCGCACCCTGCGCACCTATGCGCACCGCACCAAGGTCGATATCGCGTCCTACTGTGAGGGCAAGGAGCCTAAGACGGACGATGAGGTGGCAATCGACCGTGTCTTCGCCACCAACAACGACCTCGCCATCGGCGATAAGGTCGAGCTCGAGGGGCGTACCTACACCATCTGCGGCATCATGACGCAGCCCGATAGCCAGGCGCTGTTCCTCAACAATTCGGACTTTACGGTGAACACCATCACGTACGGCGTGGCCGAGGTCACCGATGAAGGCTTTGCCGCGCTCGAGGATGCCGGCGGCGCACCCGCCTACACCTACTCCTTCACCTTTACCGATCGCGATCTCTCCACCGCGGATCGCATCGATGCGGAGCAGGATATGGTCGAGGCGCTGACCGATGCCGATGCGCGCGTGGATGACCTCATCGACGCCGATTCCAACCAGGGCATTGGCTATGCGCGCGACGACGTAGACGGCGACTCCATGATGTGGATGACGCTGCTCGACATCATCATCGTGATCATGGCGTTTGTCTTTGTGGTCCTTACCGACGCCACCATCGAGGAGGAGAGTGCCATCATCGGCACGCTGCTCGCCAGCGGCTATCGCCGTCGCGAGATCGTCCTGCACTACCTCGCGCTTCCCGCCATCGTGGGCGTGCTCGCGGCGCTGTTGGGCACTGCGCTCGGCGTTGTGTTCTTTACCGAGCCCATGCGCAGCCTCTATTACGGTTCGTACAGTCTGCCGCCCTTCCAGGTGTACTGGAGCTGGGAGATCTTTATGAAGTGCGCCGTGGTTCCCGCTGCCGCGCTCATTCTCATCACGTTGGTGGGCCTGCTCCGCAAAATGGGCAAGACGCCGTTGCAGTTCCTTCGCCACGAGGCGAGCGGCAAATCGGGCACCAAGCGCGGCCTGCAGCTGCCGGAGCGCATGGGCTTTGTCTCGCGCTTCCGCCTGCGCATCTTCCTGCGAAACCTGGGCAACTTTGCCACGCTCTTCGTGGGTATCGCGTTTGCGTCGTTGCTGCTGCTCTTTGGCCTGGCGATTCTGCCCACGATGACGCACTATGCGGACAACCTCGAGACGAGCCTGGTCGCCGAGCACCAGTACACGCTCAAGGCCCCGCTGGAACTCGAGGGCACCGTCGAGGAGCGCGAGCAGTGGTCGGCGCTCGAGCGCTTGCAGTCGGTTGACGGCGCACTCCTCACCGCCGCCCGGGATGCCGATGACGAGCTTGACGACGCGGTCGATGCTGCGCAGGCGGCGGCCGATGCCGCGACCGCATCTCCGTCTGCCGAGAGCCTGGCCGCAGCGCAGGATGCGCTTGCCAAGGTCCAGGACAAGAAGGATGCGCTTTATGCGCGTCTCGATGACCTTGCCGATGCTCTCGGCTGCAACCGCGACGAGGCTATCGACCTGATCGACAAGGCCTCTAAGATCGACGCTGACAACGACGATATCCACCCGGTCAATACGACCGACAACGGCGCGGGCGCAATCGCGCAGGCCGAGAAATACGCCGTCTACCAGCTGCAATACAACCGCGGCGACGGAAATGGCGAGGAGACGATTTCCATCTACGGTATCTCGCCCGATTCACGCTACTGGAAAGGGCTTGACGTCGGCGACGGACGCGTCGTCTTTGGCGGCGGCCTGCTCGACAAGTTTGGCTGGAGCGAGGGGCAGAAGGTCGCGCTCCAAGATAAGTACGAGGGCAAGGACTATTCGCTGGAGTACACGGGCAAGGACGCCACCTGGGGCTCCAAGTCGGACATGAATATCTATATGAGTATCGAAGACTTTAACGAGCTGTTCGACAACGATGCGGCCTACTTTAACGGCTATGTGAGCGATGAGAAGCTCGACCTTGACGCGCGCTACTTTGCCGGCGACACCACGCCCGACGCCATGCGCGCCGTGGGCGACCAGTTCATCGGCATGATGAGCAAAATGATCGGCATGATGGTCGGGCTCGCGGTGTTTATCTTCCTGCTGTTTATGTACCTGCTGACCAAGGCCGTGATCGACCACAGCGCCCGTTCGATCAGCTACATGAAAGTCTTTGGCTATCGCGATAGAGAGATCTCGCATCTGTACATCCGCTCGATCACGCTGTGCGTGGCAGCGTCGCTCGTGCTGAGCCTGCCGGTGATCATCGGCTCGCTCACGGCTATCTTCCGCTCCATGTTGCTTGCCTACAACGGCAATATTGAGATCTACGTGCCCGCTTGGTCCATGGCGGCATGCGTCGGCATTGGCTTTGCGACTTACCTGGTCGTGGCGCTGCTGCACACGCGTTCCATCAAACGCGTCAGCCTCGCCGAGGCGCTCAAGGTTCAGGAATAGGAGGGCTCATGGCCAGATCGGCAGAAGAGCTCAAGCAGCTTTCCGTCAAAGAGTTCACCGAGGCGGCGAAGATCTACGAGTCCGGCCATGCCGGGATCTACGAGATGTGCAAGGACGACTATCCGCAGATGCTCGAGGAGCTCGCGCTCGAGCCGTTCGAGGACGTGCTCGACGTGGGGTGCGGAACCGGAGCAGTCCTGGAGCTGCTGCACGGGGAATACCCGGGCAAGCACCTGACGGGGCTCGATCTCACGCCCAAAATGATCGAGGCGGCATGCGCCAAGCAGCTCGGGAACGTCCGCTTCGTCGTCGGGGACGCCGAAGCCCTGCCCTTCGAGCCGCAAAGCTTCGACGCCGTGCTCTGCTCCAACAGCTTCCATCACTATCCGCACCCCGAGAGGTTCTTCGCCGAGGCGGCCCGAGTCCTGCGCCCCGGCGGGCGCCTGATTCTCCGCGACTACACGTCGAGCGACTTCGTGGTATGGCTCATGAACACCTTTGAGCTGCCGTTGGCGCGCCTCGCGGGTCACGGCGATGTCCGGATCTGCAAGGTGTCCGAGCTTCGCGCGCTCGCCGAGAGGGCCGGATTCCTCCTGCTCAAGCTCGAGGCGCAGAAAGGCTTCCGCGCCCACCTGGTTGCGCGCAAGCCCACCTAGGCCGACCACACATCACACGCATTTTGGGACGGGGGATTTTGTCCCACGCGACGCCTTTCCCGCCAGATGCCGATGACGTGCTGCATGCCCAGGCTCACACAGGCGATGGCGACCCAGCAGCAGGCGCCCAGCAAGAGTGGTCATTTAAGACTGTCCCCAACGACTAGGTGCTTCCGTTTCTGTGCTTGACTTCGACCCTACTTCAATGGGTACCATCCCTTATGTCTGTAACGCCATATAGACCGAGGGGATATATCTATGACCGCAACCGCGCCCGCCGCACCCGCCAAGGTGTACTTTACGAACCTGCGCACGCATGCTCGCGAGAGCCAGCTCGACAAGCTCAAGCGCCTCATCCGTCGCGCCGGTATCGAACAGATCGATTTTGAGAACAAGTTCGTCGCTATCAAGATTCACTTTGGCGAGCTGGGCAATCTGAGCTTTTTGCGCCCCAACTACGCCCGCGCCGTCGCAGATGTCGTCAAGGAGCTGGGCGGCAAGCCCTTCCTTACCGACTGCAACACGCTCTACGTCGGTAGCCGCAAAAACGCGCTCGAGCACATCGACACCGCTTATCAGAACGGCTTTACCCCGTATGCCACGGGTTGCCAGATCATTATCGCCGACGGCCTCAAGGGCACCGATGAGGCGCTCGTCCCGGTCGAGGGCGGAGAGTATGTGCACGAGGCCAAGATCGGCCAGGCGCTCATGGACGCCGACATCGTGATTAGCCTCACCCATTTTAAGGGCCATGAGCAGGCTGGCTTTGGTGGCGCCATGAAGAACCTGGGTATGGGCGGCGGCAGTCGCGCCGGCAAGATGGAGCAGCACGCCGCCGGCAAGCCGAACGTCGCGACCGAGCACTGCGTTGGCTGCCGTGCCTGCGAAAAGATCTGCGCGCACAACGCCATCTCGTTCGACGACACCCGCGAGCGCGAGCTTGCCAGCGGCAACACCCGCACGGTGCACGTGGCCACCATCGACCACGATCGCTGCGTGGGCTGCGGACGCTGCATCGGCGTGTGCAACCAGGACGCCATCAAGCCCGGCTATGACGCCGCGGCCGATGTGCTCAACTGCAAGATCGCCGAGTACACCAAGGCCGTCGTCGACGGCCGCCCGAGCTTCCACATCTCGCTCGCCATGGACATCAGCCCCAACTGCGACTGCCATCCCGAAAACGACACGCCTATCGTCAACGATATCGGCATGTTTGCGAGCTTCGACCCGGTCGCCATCGACCAGGCCTGCGCCGATGCCGTCATGGCATCCGAGCCGCTGCCCAACACCGAGCTCACCGATAGCGCGGCCAAGATGGAGCATAACCACGAGCATCTGGAGGGCGAGCAGGCCAAGGACCCCTTCTGCATCACGCATCCCGACACCGACTGGCGCGCGTGCATCGCGCACGCCGAGAAGATCGGCCTGGGCACGAGCGAGTACGAGCTCATCGAGGTCAAGTAGCGCCTATCTATTGGACAAAATAAGCGCCTTTATAGCGTAAGTTGAGCAAAAGCCGCCCACGAGCACAACGCTTGCGGGCGGCTTTTCAGAAGTGCGGTGAAAAATCGAATACCGCCGACTACAAACCGATTTTTGGCAACAAAACCCCAGACGTTGCTTTTTGCCTAAAAATACTCGTCGAGGAAGTCGTCGACCGTATTCCAGTAGAGCTCGGGGTCAACTTGCGCACTCTTGGCGTGGGTGGCGCCATGGATAGTGAGCTTTTGCTTGACCTTGCTGGCGCACGCGTCGTAGTTTTGGTCGAGCATGCTGTACGGTACAAAGGTGTCCTGGTCGCCGTGGATAAACAGCATGGGAACCGTCGCGTGTTTGAGTTGCTCCACACTGCTCGCCTTATGAAAGTCGTAGCCCGCGCGCACGTTGCACACCAAGTTTGCTACATCGAGCAAGGGAAAGCTGGGCAGGCCGAACACGTCCTTGAGCTGCAGAGAAAACTCGTCCCAAACACTCGTATAACCACAGTCCTCGATAATGCATTTCACGTTTGCGGGCAGAGATTCCCCCGCGACGTTCATAGCGGTTGCCGCACCCATCGACTCACCAAAGACCAGGATGCGCGCCTCAGGGTCGGCTGCAACGATCCGTCCAATCCATGCAACGACATCGAGCCGCTCGGGCCAGCCCATGCCGATATAGTCGCCGCCGGAGCGCTCGTGGGCGCGGGCGGCAGGCGCGAGCACGTTCATACCGCGGTCGTGGAAGCGCTTGGCGTATCGGGCCATGCCGATGGGCTCATTGGTGTATCCATGCAGGCAGACGGCGTAATCGTGGGTGTTCTCCGAGGCGGCAAAATACCAAGCGGTGAGCTCGGTTCCGTCATCTGCGGTAAGGCTGCTGCTCTCGCGGTTCTCTTTAAACCATGCCCGCGCCTCGGTTCCCTCGGCATCCGGCTGCTCACCTTCTTTGTCGTTCTTGCTATCCTGCATCATCTTCATGGTGTACGGCGCTTGGGGGTTCAGGGCAAAGTCAAACAAAAAGTTGCCGGCAAACCCCAGCAGCGCGACAACGACTACCAACGTAACAATGCCGGCTATCTTGAGCTTTCGATGGGAACGTGCGTTTTGAGCCATGCGGTATTCTCCTATAAGATGTTAATACATCAACATTTTACGCAAGCGCATTATGGACGTTCGACGTTGATGCGTCAACAGGCAAAGAATGGGTAAACAAAGGGTCACGTATGGTGCAAATTTCGCACGTACCCAGACGCTTTGATATAGTGTTGAGAACTCTTTACGTTGGAGGATGTAACCGGCATGTCCGATTCGAGCGACAGTTCTAAGCCGCGACCCAAGACCGCGGCCGTTCCACACTACACGGTGGGCGAGGAGATCATGAACTCCGTCACCCATGGTGTCGGCTGCCTGCTGGGTATCGCCGGTCTGGTACTCCTGATCGTATTCGCTGCTCTGCGCGGCGGAGGCCCGGCCCACATGGCCGCGGCAATTGTCTATGGCGTCAGCATCATTCTCGAATATCTGGCCTCCACGCTCTATCACGCGATTCAGCCCGCTCGCGCCAAGCGCGTGTTTCGTATCATCGACCACAGCTGCATCTACCTGCTCATAGCCGGCAGCTATACGCCGTTTTGCCTCATCACGCTCGCAAACGACGGCGGCCCTATGCTGTTCTTTGCCGTATGGGCCATCGCCATCATCGGCATCGCCCTCGAGTGCTTCCTACGCGAGCGTCAACCGCACTGGGTAAGCGGCCTGGTCTACCTGCTGATGGGCTGGCTCGTTGTCTTTAAGCTGCCCGAGCTCGTGGCGCTGCTCAACCCCGTCGCGCTTGCCCTGCTTGCTGTCGGCGGCGTGTGCTATACCGTGGGCGTGCCGTTCTATATCGCCAAAAACGTGCGCTATCTGCACAGCGTGTTTCACCTGTGGGTGCTCGCCGGCAGTATCTTCCAGTTCATGGCGGTGATCCTCTTCGTAATCTAGCGCCCGCGCCCACGGCCCCGCTCGCGCGGGCGACCGGCGCAATTGCCGTATCCGCCATCAACGTTTTACCCTGACGTCCCGAATCTTGGAGGTTCGAGAAACTCCCGATGGACATAACCATCTCCCTTATTACCACGCTCGTCCTGACGCTTATCAACGGCTACTTCTCCATGTCCGAGATGGCTCTCACCACGGCCAAGCGCGCCGTGTTGGAGCACGATGCCGAGGAGGGCGATAAGCGCGCCGAGCGCGCCGTTCAGCTCGCCGCCGACTCCGATCAGCTATTAGCCACCATCCAGGTTGCCATCACGCTCGTGGGCTTCGCCTCATCCGCCGTTGCCTCGACGAGCCTGTCCGACCCGCTTGCCACATGGCTCATGAGCTTTGGCATCGCGCCGCTTTCCGCCATCGCGCGCGGCCTGGCGCCGGTCATCATCACCGTCGCCGTCGCCTTTGTGTCCATCGTGATCGGCGAGCTCGTGCCCAAACGCATCGGCCTCGCTAACGCCGAGGGCGTATCCAAGCAGGTCGTGGGGCCGCTTTCCGTGTTCCAAAAGATCGCCCGTCCGCTCGTGTGGCTGACCGGCGCTTGCTCCGATGGCCTGGCCCGCATCCTGCGCATCAAGAGCGCCGACGACCGCCAAAACGTCTCGGAGGAAGAGATCAAGTACATGGTCTCGGAACAGGACGACCTGCTCGACGAGGAAAAGCGCATGATCCACGAGATCTTCGACCTGGGCGACACCGTTGCCCGCGAGGTCATGGTGCCGCGCGTGGACACCACCATGTGTGAGGACGACGAGACGGTCGCCGACGTGCTGTCCACCATGCGCCAGACCGGCTTTAGCCGCATCCCCGTCTATCACGAGGATCCCGACAACGTCGCCGGCATCGCGCACATTAAGGACCTGATCCAGCCTTCGCTCGACGGCAAGGGCGACCAGCCCATCGCCGACTTTTTGCGCGACGCCACCTTTGTGCCCGATACCAAGGACATCCTGCCGCTGCTGTCCGAGATGCAGACCTCGCACGACCAGATCGTAGTGGTCGTGGACGAGTACGGCGGCACGGCCGGCATCATCACCATCGAGGATATCGTCGAGGAGATCGTGGGCGAGATCGAGGACGAGTTCGACCCCGACAACAAGTACCTCACGCGCCTTTCGCGCCGCGAGTGGCTTGTCGATGGGCGTTTTTCGTGCGATGACGCGATTGAGCTTGGTTGGCCGCTCGAGGAAAGCGATGATTATGAGACCATCGCCGGCTGGATTTTGGAGCTTTGCGACTCGGTGCCCGACATCGGAGAGGTGTTTGAGGTTGCGGGGTACAAGTTCAAGGTGCAGTCGATGCGTGGCCAGCGCATCTCGCTCATTCGCGTGATCGCTCCGGCCGAAACCGATAAGAAGGATTCCGAGTCCTCGGCAGATAAGCCGACGGCGCCGGGTACGGGCTTTGCGGACCCGCACGACGGCGACGAGTAGGGCAAGGAAGAGTAGGGGAGAGTTATGGCAGGCCTGTTCAACATCCTTAAGGTCACCGTCAGCGAGGACAAGATCTGCGCGCATGTGCTGGTGAACCCCGGCATGCCGCTTATGACCTCGGAGGACATCGAGGCCACGGCGCGCGTGTACTACCTGGTACCCGCGATTGCCAAGCACCTGTGCCTGGGCGATTCGGGTCGCGAATTCCAGGACTGCATGGGCCAGACCGAGCTTTGCCATCTGCTAGAGCACGTGACGGTCGAGCTCATGAACGAGACCGGTCTCGCTGGCAGCATTTCGTGCGGCCGCACTCGCGTAAGCGAGCACGATGAGCGTGTCTTTGAGGTTGAGCTTTCGTGTCCCGACGACGCGCTGGCCATCGGTGCGCTGTCTTCGGCGACCTTTATGATGGATTGGGCCTATCTGCATGCCGACCAGCCCGCTCCCGATGTGGACGGTACGGTCGCGGGCCTGCGCAACCTGGTACTGGGCATGCGTGCCGAGGCCGAGGGCAAGGACCCGCACGAGGCCGTCGCCGCCGCGAATGCCGGGGACGAGGCCGGGGATACGACCGAGGGTGAGGCTCCTGCCGAGGCTGCCGTCGATTCTGTCGACGAGGTGCCTGCCGAGGAGGCCGTCGAGCCCGAGTCCGCGGAGCCCCAGGGCGTCCCGAGCTTTGACGACGAGCCTCAGGAGGCAATCGATACCGAGGGCGCGACCGCCGAAAGCCACGAGGCCCCCGCTGCCGTCTACGGTGGCGCGGCGACGGCTCCGGTTGCCCCCGCGCACGAGGGAGCGCTGCCGCTCGTTGACGGCGCCGGCGAAGACCCGGCCGTCACGGTGGCCATGCCGGCCGTGCCGCAGGAGTAGGCTCACCCGCTTATCACCATCATGTACCTGCGCCTTTACCGTACGTAGATGAGCAAGACGGCAAGCGCTGTGCTGCGGGTATAATGGACAGCATTCAAACGGTGGGCGCCGAGGTGCCCGCAGGAGAGGAATGAACATGGGTAAGACTTTCAACTTTATCTCGGGTGCGCTCTTCGGTGCTGCCGCCGGCGCGATCATCGGCGTCGCCCTGGCTCCGCGCTCGGGCGCCGAGACCCGCGCCATGGCTGCCGATATCGCCAACGACGCCTGGGATAACATGCGCGACACCTACGAGCACGGTGCCGAGGAGGCCCGCGCCGCGGTCAACGATTTTGGCCCGATGGTCGACGCCAAGACCGATGACCTGCGTGCCAAGGTTGACCTTGCCCGCGGGCGCATGGACCAGCTACGCGAGCAGCTCAACGACGCCATCTCGGGCGGTAACGTGACGCCCGCCGCCGATGTCGTGGTCGAAAACGCCGTCGAGGCCGACGCCGAGGCCGCGGAGCCTTCGACCGAGGCATAATGCGCGCCGGGGATTTTGTCGGCGCCAAGATCTATCGCAAGCCTACCGAGGATAAGCGCACCAAAAAAGACGGCACGCCGCGCAGCCCTAAAAAGCTCGGCAAGATTCACTTTCCGGTCTTTACCCCAGGTGGCACGCGCGTGGTGGGCTTTATGGTTCGCCAGTCCGATATCGCGGGCATGATCGAGCGCCCCGACCGATTTGTGGCGCTCGATGCCATTGGCGTCTACGAGGGCGCCATCGCGGTTGACGACGTCAAGGGCACCTACGATGCCGCTGCGGCCAAGCGCCTCGACATCAACCTGGATGATTGCATTATCTGGGTTGGTATGGACGTGCGCACGGAGTCGGGCGATGTCGTGGGCTATTGCTCGGATGTGGAGTTCAAGCCGCGTTCGGGCATCGTGCAGACGTTCTACGTGACCGCCGGCACCGCTTCGAGTGTGCTAGTGGGCGACACGCAGATGCCGCCGACGATGCTGCGCGGCTATGCGGACGGCGCAATGATCGTTTCGGACGAGGTCAAGTCGCTCGGGTATTCGGGCGGTGCCGCTGCAAAGGCTGCCGAGGCAAGCGTCGTGGTGGGCGATAAGGTCAAGAAGGGCGCCAAGGTGCTCGATGACAAGGGTTCGGTCGCCGTGGACAAGGGCAGTCGCGCGTTGGGCAAGCAGCTCGGCAAGACGCGCGGTATGTTCAAGGCCTTTAAGGACGAATACCAAAAGGCGAGCGGGGGCTCGTCGAAAGCTAGCAAATAGCGACGTACCAAATGATGGGAGGCGAGCCGGAGACCTGTTGCTCCGGCTCGCTGTGTTTATGGGGGAGGGCACATGCGCCAAAACGGATCTAACTTAAACGGGCGCTCGGGTGCGCGTCCGACGGCGCGCCGCGACCTGGGGCAGCTGCCCGGCGGTCAGCGCAAGCGTCACCGTAAGCCCGGCGCGATGTATCTCAACCATAGCCGCGGCTTTAGCGACCGCAGCGCTCGCATCGGCAACAGCCGCACGCCCCGTCGTTCGTCTCGCCTGCCCTATGCGCTCATTGCCGTGGGTTGCGCGCTCGTGTTGTTTATCGC
>PPYE01343791.1_pt1 | contig 17574 bp, 15 predicted proteins | sample 1559881 | NCBI WGS metagenome assembly PPYE01 (sample SAMN08240022, study PRJNA423297) | Human gut metagenome, whole genome shotgun sequencing project. | reverse complement strand
GGGGGGGGAGTCGTATCCATTTCTCACGGCCTTGGCCGTAGAGAAATGGAATATACGACCCCTGCGATAGCCGTCCGTGAGCCGAACCCGCAGGGTGAAGGGGAACGGAGCACGGCGAACCGCTGAAAGTGGCACCGTAGGTGCCAATAGGGGCAATCTCCCCAGCGGGCCTTTCCCTCCCTATCCCCTGCAATAGCTTGCATCCTCTCTTTTATTTCGTTATACTAATACTAGTACTGTATTTCATCACCTCAAAACAGCGCCGGGCCGCATGGGGTCTGGCTTTACAAGTATTTTGACGCTGCCCTGTGCACCCATTTTCCCCAATTTCTCCAACAGCGCCGTTTTTTCCTGTTTTTAGCCAGGCAGAAAGCGGGTCTTGGAGGGGTAGGATTTACTAAATGATTCCCCGTAAGGGGACGGAAACAGAGTATCAATTCACGAAAGCATAAGGGGGCATAAAAAATTTACTAAATGATTCCCCGTAAGGGGACGGAAACTCAATACATTTACCTTTTCAATCATTTTTAACACTCCTTTAATTTACTAAATGATTCCCCGTAAGGGGACGGAAACAATATTTAGCTACGGGGATATAACCGTCAGCCCACTCAAATTTACTAAATGATTCCCCGTAAGGGGACGGAAACTTTTAAAATTCGGATCGTCAATGTCTGCTGCGAGGTCCGGGGCTAATTTACTAAATGATTCCCCGTAAGGGGACGGAAACAACTAAATAGCAACTAATAAGAATGCTCGTTACCTGCACAATTTACTAAATGATTCCCCGTAAGGGGACGGAAACTGTGCAGGCTATTTCCGTCCCTTGCACCGGGCGGCGGTGGGTATTTACTAAATGATTCCCCGTAAGGGGACGGAAACATTATGTGGCCTGTTACGATTACATAGATACCTAAGCAGGATTTACTAAATGATTCCCCGTAAGGGGACGGAAACTTTTGTAAATGTGGTTTTTAATACCGTCTCTAATGACTTTTAATTTACTAAATGATTCCCCGTAAGGGGACGGAAACATGGGTACTCATGTATAATCAAATATGGGTATCCATTGGTAATTTACTAAATGATTCCCCGTAAGGGGACGGAAACTTGAGTATCGAGAGAGGATGATAAAAAATGAAAATGACAATTTACTAAATGATTCCCCGTAAGGGGACGGAAACCTATACTCGATACTGTTTTCTTTCTTCGTTTCTTGGTTATAATTTACTAAATGATTCCCCGTAAGGGGACGGAAACGCTATTTATTTTTTGTCTCCTTTGCTTACAGGGGAGGGGAATTTACTAAATGATTCCCCGTAAGGGGACGGAAACTTTTACATACCCCCTTATCATTACTTGTCCATCCACATACAAATTTACTAAATGATTCCCCGTAAGGGGACGGAAACTTTTCCCGTTCTCGTATTTGTAAATCTCGGCTTTCACAAATTTACTAAATGATTCCCCGTAAGGGGACGGAAACTCTTTTTGGCCTTATCGACCATAGCACACGCTTCCAGCCATTTACTAAATGATTCCCCGTAAGGGGACGGAAACATGGCATCCACGTATTTGAGATTTCGGACATTACTCTTAACAATTTACTAAATGATTCCCCGTAAGGGGACGGAAACCTTGAAGATACCAGAGGGAAACAATGGGTAAGAAAGTCCCTATTTACTAAATGATTCCCCGTAAGGGGACGGAAACCAGTGTAGCGATGACATGCGGTCACGGACCTGAGCCAAAAAAAATTTACTAAATGATTCCCCGTAAGGGGACGGAAACCCATTCTTCGAACTCATTCAGAACTTCGGGATAGAACTATTTACTAAATGATTCCCCGTAAGGGGACGGAAACATGGTCTACTAGCTTATCGACATTTATCGTGTTGATTTACTAAATGATTCCCCGTAAGGGGACGGAAACCCGCCCTTGAAATGCCTTGAGTGCGGCCATTTATCCATTTACTAAATGATTCCCCGTAAGGGGACGGAAACTCTACCACCACATAGGTGGCTTCCTTGAAAGGCTGAGATTTACTAAATGATTCCCCGAAAGGGGACGGACCAATCTAATATCCAAATTAAAACAGCATTCGAATTTAGAACTTCCAAAAACAATCTTTAATAAAAAATCCATCATGGGATGATTTTTGTACAATCCTTATGGTAAAATAAAACTATCAGATAGTTACCACTCGTGGCCCCATGGCCTCGAGGATGATTTTTGTACAATCCTTATGGTAAAATAAAACCATATGTATTAGGCCATTGCCAAAATCGATTTTCCCTAAAACAAGCCTGCAACTGCGGAATGAAATCTCAGCAAGGCAGTAAATGGCAAGGGCTGTTTTATTATTTATTTTTATAGGCAAAGATTCGGTCTAAGCAAAAGAAATTAAATAATCGTAAGATTGGAATATCTCAAGTGGTGAGGAGGAGTTATATGTCACAAGGTGGGTATGACACTCTGGTTAAGGGTGCTCTGCTGCATGATGTGGGGAAATTGGTCTATCGTGCCAATGCCTTGACAGGGACGCATTCTCAAAGAGGGGCGGAGTTTTTAAAGCCCTACTTGGAGGCCGGCACGGCAGACACGGAGGCGCTGCTGCACTGCGTCCGGTACCATCATGGCAGGGAACTCAATCGTGCCAAATTAAAAAATGATGATTTGGCCTATATTGTGTATGAAGCTGATAATATTGCTTCTGGGGTGGACCGGAGAGAACTGGAAGAAGGGGAGGGCACAGGCTTTGATAAAACCTTGCCGCTCCATTCTGTTTTCTCTGCTTTTGGCGGTACTCTCCAAAAGCCCTTTGCCAAATACTATTTGCGGGGGCTTAATGAAGAAGAAAAGTTTAATTATCCTGTCAAAGAAGAACTGCAGGCTTCCAGCGATAAGTATCAGGATCTGGTCAATGTCCTGAAACAAAATTTCCAGCAAAAAAAGCTCAATGATATGACCTGCAACGAACTGCTGCGGATTTATGAAGATGTGACAGCCTATGCGCCCTCCAGTACCAACGAGGCAGAGTTGGAGGATATTTCCCTCTATATGCATTCCAAGGTCACCGCAGGGGTTGCCGCCTGTATGGCAGCTTATTTTGCTGCCAACGGGAAAACCAACTTTAAGGAATTTTGCTTCGAGAAAAATAAAGTGTTCCGTCAGGAAGAGGCCTTCCTGCTGGTATCTGGGGACCTGTCCGGCATTCAGGATTTTATCTATACCATTCCGTCCAAAGGGGCCCTGAAATCCCTGCGCGGCCGGTCCTTTTATCTAGAAATCCTCATGGAAAATGTCATCGATACGCTGTTAGATTCCTTGGGCCTTTCCCGGGTAAATCTGCTGTACAGCGGCGGCGGTCATTTCTATGCCCTGCTGCCTAACACTCCGGCCGCCAGGGCTGGGGTAAAAGCGCACCAGAAAAACGTGAACCAATGGCTGCTGGAGCAGCTGGGCACGCGTTTATACTTGGCCATGGGGATGGCGCCCTGCTCCGCAGAAGACCTGCTTCACTCTGATACCCAGCGCAATGTATTTGCCCGGACCAGCCGTGCAGTGAACAAGAATAAGATCCAGCGCTATGATGCGGAAACCCTGCAGGCCTTGTTTGACGAAAACAGCCCGCTCAATAGAGTGCAGGATGCCACCCGGGAATGCACCATCTGCCATACTTCTACTGCCGAGCTGGAATCCTACGGGGAAGAAGGCTCCGGCCAGGAAGGCTGCCCAATGTGTGCAGGTTTGTTCCGACTGGGCAGCCAACTGGTGGGCAGGCAAGATACCTGTTTTGTCATTGCCCAAGGAATGGTGGATACCGCTTTTGACGGCGTTCCCATGTACGCCAAAGAAGGGAAAGCGGCAATCTATGTGGTGCCAGAAAAGGCTCTTACAACTTTTGCCAAGACCCATAAGCCATTAAGAATCTATGGGAAAAATAAAGCCGTTACCGGCGAATTTGTCAAGCAACGGCTCTGGGTGGCTGATTATGTATGCCAGGGACCCCAGCATCAGGTGCTGGACTTTTCCCAGCTGGCCGATTGCAGTGCAGATGCCGAGGGCAAGGGCATTCACCGGATTGCCGTCCTGCGGGCGGATGTGGACAACCTGGGCGCAGCCTTTATCAGCGGCTATATCAGTGATAAAAAAGGTGATGAAACTAGATATGCCACCCTGTCCCGTTATGCGGATCTATCCAGGGATTTATCCCTGTTTTTCAAGGCCGGCGTGAATAAACTGGCTCAGGGAGAATTGGCGGGGCAGGGCGGCTTTGCCCTGGAACCCTTTTCCATCTGGCAGGAAAAAGAGTCCGGGCCACGGGCCGTCCATGTTATCTATTCCGGCGGTGATGATGTATTCATTGTAGGCGCCTGGCGGGAAGTGCTGGAACTGGCCGCAGAAATCCGGGAAGCTTTCCGGGTCTTTACCCAGGGAAAACTGACCCTTTCTGCTGGTATTGCCTTTTTCTCCCCGTCCTATCCAATTCATAGCATGGCTGCTATTGCTGGAGAATTGGAGGCTATGGCCAAGAAGATGCCGGGAAAAGATGCAGTGGCGTTATTTGGTGTAGCCACCAACGATCACGGAAATCAGCTGCAATGCCAGCATTTGCATGAGTGGAGCAGGTTTGCCCAAGGGGTATGCGGAGAAAAGCTGAACTTCCTAGAAACAGCTTTCAACTTAACCGGGAAAAATACCAAAGGGCTTCCTGTTGGAAAAACCATGTTGTATAAACTTAAAGGTTTATTGGAAGGCTTGGATACTGGGGAAAACAAAATCAATCTGGCCCGCTTTTTGTACACGCTGGCGCGGCTGCAGCCAGATAAACAAAGAAATCAAGCAAAGTACCAACAACAAATGGAGCTTTATAATGAAGTCAGCCGGAAGTTGTATCAGTGGGTGACAATAGAGAAAGACCGGAAGGAACTGCTGACTGCCCTGCATCTGGCGATTTATTATCTGCGGGATAATCAGGGAATCTAAGTGAGGAGAAAAATGCCATGAGTGAAAAAGAAACAACCAATGTCGTTGATCAAGCGGAAAGTGTCATTAAGAACTTGAAAAAAAATGACAAGGGAACCATAGGCCTGAAAACCTCCCAAATCCGTAAATTCCTGGCTTCTGTAAATGTTATTCGCAATAAAGTATTGATTGCTAAAGGAGCCCAGAAAAATTGTGACCCGTTAGCAGATGTGGCGGTGGAGGTCAAGATGCTGAAAGCCAATCTGCTGTATCAGGCCGGCAGGGAACAAGGCTCGGATAAATTCGTGAACGATTTTGTGCAAAAGAGTGGGTTAATCTCCAAAATCGATGGTGTGGGAAAGGACTATAAAAAATTCGATGAACTGTGCAAATACATTGAAGCTTTGGTGGCCTTCCACAAATATTATGGCGGCGCTGATTGAGAACTGGTACATTTAAAAATAGCTTAGAGGAGGCTTTATGATGGAAGGAAACCAGGCGGTATTAAAAGGGAAAATTGTGATTACCGGAATTTTAACAGTCAAAACTGGATTACATATTGGTGTGGGTTCGGACTATGCCCCCATTGGTGCCGTGGACAGCCCCTTTGTCCGGGATCCCCTGACCCACGCGCCCATTATTCCCGGTAGTTCCCTGAAAGGCAAGCTGAGAATCCTTTTGGCCAAAAATCGGGCAAAAGGCTATATCTTGAACAGTTTGGAGCAGGACGATGCAGTCATTGCCCGTCTTTTTGGTATGGCAGGAAAGGATAAGGTACGGCCGGCTCGCCTGCAGTTCTATGATTTATTTGTCACTGAAGAGAGCCAGGAACTTTTTACCAGTTTGGACACGGACACGTATATGGGCGAAATAAAATTTGAAAATACCATTAATCGCCTTTCTGGTGCTGCTAATCCACGTCAAATTGAGCGGGTGCCTGCAGGAATGAAGTTTCGGCTTAAACTGGTATATAACATTGAATTAGAACAAAAGAAACAAGAAAATCAGCAAAATGATGGAATAACAGATATTAAACAAGATTTGCAAGCTTTAGAAGAAGGATTGGACTTATTAGAATATGACTATCTAGGCGGCCATGGATCACGCGGATATGGGAGAGTTGAATTTTCAGATCTTACGTATAGCTATAAATTCTTGGGAGAAACAGCTTCTATAGAATCTGATTTGGATGAGTGCTTTACAAGTCTCAGGTTCAAAAAAAGCAAGTGAGGAGGAAAATTGGATAAGTTATGAAATATTATGTATATTCATTACACTTTCTTACCTCCGTTCACTTTGGCAATACGGCGGAAGGGGGAACTTTGGAAAATGTGGAGTTGTCCTTTTCCTCCGATAGCTTTTTCAGTGCCCTGTGCAATGAAGCTGCCCAGGCCCCGGAATTGCTGCAGACATTCCTTGCGGCCGTGGAGCAGGGGAAAATGGTTCTGTCCAGTCTGTTTCCGTTTTTCGACCGGGAAAAGGAAATCGGCCAGTGGGAATACTATCTGCCCCGGCCTCTGCGGCTGGAAAACAAAAAGCTGGAAACCCACAGCTATCAAGCCACCAAGGCAGAAGCTACCCGCAGAAAAGCCCTGAAGCAGGTCCGGTACGTACGGGCTTCACTGTTGGAAAAGAAAGACAGCGAAAAGACGGAGACTGCTATCCTGGAACAACCCAATTTTGGCCAGTTTGAAACAGTGGCAAAATTGAACCGCAGGTTGGAACCGGGTCTGCCCTATTTTATCGGCTCCTATACCTTTGCTCCAGGCGCCGGCCTGTATTTTATTGCAGGTTTTGGAGAAGGGCAGGAAAACTTAGAAGACCAATTTGACCAGCTGCTGGAACTTTTGGGTTATTCCGGCATTGGCGGCGAGAGAAGCAGCGGCTGCGGCAAATTCGAATTGGCTGCTGATAAGGAAGAAATGGACCCAGCCTATCCGTGTCTTTTTGAGGATACTCAGGCATTGTTAGATATGCTTATTGAGCAGCAAGCCGATTATTATATGACCATTGCAGCTTTGGTCCCTGACAAAAAGGCTATTTCCCAATTGGCAGAAGGAACGTATAAGCTTCGGAAACGCAGCGGCTTCGTCAGTTCTGCCCAGTTGGCAAATGCTGTAAAACGGAACAGCTACTATACGCTGGTGGAAGGCTCTTGCTTTCCACAGCCCCTGACAGGCCGGATGCTTCAGTTCCAGGTTCCTGGCTTAGCTCACCCTGTTTATAGGAATGGTTTAGGAATGTTTGTGGGGGTGCACGATGCAGAACGGCAGAAATGACTTTATAGAACAGAAGTCCATGCTCATAGAAGTAATTACCCCAATATGTATGGGAAATAATAACGCACTGTCATACTTAGATTATTTATATGATAGAGATAGAAAAAAAGTTTATATGTTAAATCAACACGAGTGGTTTAATTATCTTTCCCGTCATAGCGTTTTGCCGCGTTATATCACAAATTTAGAGAAAAATTCCCCTAAAGCACCTTACCAATGGCTAACGACAAAATCCGGATTAGGGGCCAATGCTATAACTTTAGAAAAATTAGGAAAAGCGTTAAAAACAGAAATTGAAGTGTTTAAAAATTTGCAATTGGATAACTCTGGAGCAAAGATTCAACCAACTGTGCGGCTTGTTGCTGGCAATATTTATATTCCTGGAAGTGCTATAAAGGGAATGCTGCGGACCGCTATTTTATTTCATCTTATCCGGCAAAAGAATAACGAAAAATTAAGAAAAGAATATTGGAATAAAGTTGTAAAGGAAATCCATTCTATAGAAAATAAAAAAATAGACGAAATTAAAGCGAAATTAGAAGAGCTCGACAATGAACTGGAAAACTATTTGTTAAAAATAAAAACAGAAAAAGATTTCACGGATGATACCTGCAGCAACGATTGTTTAAGAGGAGTGCGTTGCGGAGATGCAATGCTTGTTGATGGTATGCCAAATGGGAAACGCAGGAATGTTCCTACAGCTATTGTAAAGAAAATAGATATAAAAGATAAGCCGTATAAACCTAATGAAATAAACGTCTACTTTGAGACAATCCGACCAGGAACAAAATTCCAATTTACATTGACTTTGGAAAAACCGTTGCTGGCTAATATTGGAATTTCGTCAGTAGACGATTTGATGAAGATTCTGGAGGAATATTACCAATCACTAAATAAAGTTTTAATGGAGGGGTTTCCAAATAGACATGATTTATTTACTAAAATGCGGAAAGGAAATGCATATTTAGGAAGGAATACTGGCTTTTTGCATAAAAGCTTGCTTTGGGCATTGGCAGATACACCAAAAGATGCGGTTCCAGTCATATGGACAATTTTGCATAATGAATTTGAAGATCATAAACATAATATGGACAAGCAAATCTCTCCACATATGTTAAAATGTGTTGAATTTGGGAAAGAATTACAACTTATGGGGGGAGTGAGGATTTACCGTGTTTAGCAAACCCTTAACCACTATTGAATTGACGCTTCAGCCCAAGGAACAAACCAAACTGACCCAATCTGCCGGCAGCCTGCTTCAGGGAGTCCTGATGGAAATTATTGACCCCGACTACGCAGCCCAACTGCACCTGGAGAACCTGCGACCCTACAGTCAATACCTTTATGTGGACAGGCAGGAACACACTCTGAAATGGCGGCTTTCCAGCCTGAACCAGGAGGCGGCCCAGAGACTGCTGGAACTCGCCTGGAATTTGCCGGAGACCTTCCGCCTGAAACAAAAGGGCGTAACCGTGGAGATCACCCAGCGGCAATGCTGCAGAGAAACAGATTATGACACCCTGGCCAATACCTTTCTGGGTGAGGGGAAAAACTACCGCAAACTTCATTTTGCTTTTCTGACCTCCACCACCTTTAAAACCAATGGCACCTATGCCCTTTATCCGGAGCTGGAACTGCTGTTTCACAGCCTGCTCCAACGCTGGAACCACTTTAGTGACAGTGAAGTCATCGATGCTCCGGATGCCGTACAGGAGCTGGTAAACAATCTCTTTGTCGGCGGCTATGACCTGAAGCTACACCCCTTTGCCCTGGAGGGCACCCGGGTCCAGGCCTTTCGGGGCAATTATACCGTAGTTTTAAAAAATAATATCATCTTACGCCGGCTTGCAGCCCTTCTGGCTGACTACGCCCAATTTTCCGGCGTGGGTATCAAAACAGCCCTGGGCATGGGCGGCACCCAGGTAGAAATGGAGCTGTGGCGATGAAAATTTTATACTCAGCTGTAGGAGATACGGACCCCATCCGGGATTTGCGGGATGGAGCCATCCTTCATATTGTCCGCTGGTACCAGCCGGATAAGGCCGTGCTCTTTCTGAGCAAGGAAATGACCGAGAAGGAAGAAGCACGCCAATGGTACACCAAGCCTATCCTAGCGGTAAAACCGGATTGTGAGCTTGAACTGATCAAAACCGATATTGTGGACGTTCACAAACTGGATTCTTTGTACCGGATGACCGATGAGTTCTACCGCCTGGTGGATGCCTATCCGGAGGCAGAAATCCTGCTGAATACCAGCTCCGGTACTCCCCAGATGAAGATGATTTTGGCTGTTCTGGCCATTGAATATGACAAGGCCAAGGCCATCCAGGTTTCTTCTCCCCAAAAAGGCTCCAACCGCAATACTGAGCATTTGTTGGATACTACTCCGGTAGAAGACATTATCGAAGGGAATTTGGACAATCTCCCCGAAGAATGTGAAAATCGCTGTACAGAACCCAAACTGCGCTTTATCAAATACCGGCAGGTGGCCCGGGAACTGGTGGAACTGGTCCAGGCCTACAGCTACAAGAATGCCGTGGAACTGGCTAATAAAAACCGGGATATCCTGTCCCAGGAAGTACTGGACCTGGTGCAGCACGCCTATGAACGCTCCAACCTGGATTACGAGGCAGCAGAGAAAACCTTGAGTCAGTATCCTGCCTATGAGGAATTTCTCTTTCCCCAGGTACGGGACAAAGCTGCCATTAAGCTGCGGGAATACCTGTGGGTCATGGAAATTCGCCTGAAACAGGACTATAAGCAGGACTTCTTTGTCAAGCTGAGCCCATTTCTCTATGAACTGCTCTGTTTTTATATTACCAAAAAGCTCCAGATTCCATTGGAAAAATTCACCGGCAAGAAAAACTACGATAAAATGCAGCTTTCTGAAATCAAAGAGAATTTTCCGGAATATTACCAGAAGCTTAAGGATACCTTACCTTATCCCCTGCGGGATGGGCAGAATTTGTCCTATTATTATCTGGAACTGTTCCTGCAGACCCGAGAGGAAGTACCGGAGGCTATCAAGAAAACGTTGCAGACCTTGCGGAACGTAGAAAGCAAAATCCGCAATAAACAAGCCCATCAGATTCAGCCACTGACCGATGCTGATGTGAAAGCTGCAGTGGGAAAATCCATGCAGGAAATCTATCAGGACATTCAGGCGGTTTTTTATTTTGTTCTGGGGGATCATTACCGGGTGCCTAAAGAAATGGTGTATGATCAGCTGAACCAAAAACTGGAAGAACTGCTGAAAGCTCAGGTATAATCATTTTTTAGAGGAGGCAACGGGATGACGTCTCTGTATGTAACTGAAGGCGGCGCTTTTATTCGGCGCATAGGCGGCCATGTAAGCATTGGGCGGAATAACGAAGTCTTGATGGAAGTTCCCTTGGAAAAGGTGGAAGATGTTACTGTGGTAGATCATGTCCAAATTTCCTCCAATTTACTCACTGATTTAATTCAGCGCGGAATTCCTATTACCTGGCTTTCTGGAAAAGGACAATATTTTGGTACATTGGTGAATACCCAGCAGGTGGATATTTTTAAGCAGCAGAAACAGTTTGAACTATTGTTAAATGGAAGTTTCTATTTTGAGCTGGCTAAAAAAGTCATAGCTGCCAAGACACATAACCAGTTAACGATATTGCGTCGATATCAGCGAAATGTAGCTGAAGGATTATTGGAATCGCAGATTCATAATATCGTTACGCTGCGGGGACGTATTTTCAGAACCGAAAATGTGCAAGAACTGATGGGTTATGAAGGAATCATCAGTAGGGTATATTTCGATGCGTTGGGGCAGATTGTTCCCGAGGAATTTGCGTTTTCCAAGCGTACCAAACATCCACCAAGAGATCCTTTCAATTCTATGCTGAGCATGGGCTATAGTATGCTCTTTAATGAGATTCTTAGTTCAGTTGTAGGCCAAGGTCTGCATCCCTATGTAGGCTTCTGCCATGCCCTGGCTAAAGGCCATCCAGCCTTGGTTTCCGACTTGATTGAAGAATGGAGAGCTCCTTTGGTGGATTCGTTGGTGCTGAGTTTAGTGAGAAAGCATATGGTGAATCTGGACTGTTTTGACACGATAGAAGAGGGTTGTTTTTTGAATGCAGAAGGACGAAAAATCTTCCTTCAGGCGTATCACAAAAAACTTTGCTCGAACAATCAATATATTGAAGGGGCTCATAGTTACCGGGAATCCATTGCCCAGCAGTGCAGGGCTTATGCAGCAGCACTTAAAAATGAAGATTTTGCCTTATATAAACCCCTGGAGATTTTCTGATGAGAGAAAAAGAATGTATCGTCCTGATTATCTATGACATCGTAGATAACAAGAAACGGAATAAAATGGTAAAGTGTCTGGAACGGTACGGCGTGAGAGTGCAGAAATCTGCTTTTGAGGCACTTTTAGGACGCAAAAAGTATGATCGATTAATTGATGAAAGCCATCGTATAATCGACCCTGCAACAGATTCCTTGCGTATCTATATTCTTGATTCTATTGTGAATGTCTACACCTGGGGACTGGGCGAACGGAAAGAAGAAGACTGCGTGATTTTGTAAGCTAAGAGAATAAGCAAAATTCTCTTTACGGACGACAGTAAGTCCTGTTATACTAAAAAGCAGTTGTTCTGCACTTGATAGTAAAACAGCGCCGGACCGCATGGGGTCTGGCTTTGCAGGTATTTTACCGCTGCTATGTGCACCCATTTCCTCCAATTTTACCAACAGCGCCGTTTTTCCCTGTTTTCAGCCAGGCAGAAAGCGGCTTCCAGGGGCTAGGATTTTCTAAATGATTCCCCGAAAGGGGACGGAAATAGGATCAAACCGGATAAACGGCTTGATCCTATCTCCCCCCTACTATTTTCTAAATGATTCCCCGAAAGGGGACGGAAATACATCACGATGAGAGCAAAAACTAGAGAAGATTTCAATTTTCTAAATGATTCCCCGAAAGGGGACGGAAATTGTTGTTCCAATCCCTTCATCGTTACCGCATTTTCATATTCCATTTTCTAAATGATTCCCCGAAAGGGGACGGAAATTAGCATAAGATGTAAATCCAACGAGGATCACTCCCCAATTTTCTAAATGATTCCCCGAAAGGGGACGGAAATTTTTGCTTGTCTTTATTGTATCAAATTATTGCCAACCTATTTTCTAAATGATTCCCCGAAAGGGGACGGAAATATTTTAATTCCCCCTTTGTGTGTACTTCTTAATGGATACCCAATTTTCTAAATGATTCCCCGAAAGGGGACGGAAATATCAGGTGTTGCCATTGCGGTAACTCTTTGATGCTTTTATTGATTTTCTAAATGATTCCCCGAAAGGGGACGGAAATTATGCAACGGAAAAAATTACAATGAAGACCTGGATGCCTACCGATTTTCTAAATGATTCCCCGAAAGGGGACGGAAATCTCGTGGTATTCCGGCGGTTTAAAAGATTGCGCGTTTCTGGAAATTTTCTAAATGATTCCCCGAAAGGGGACGGAAACTTTGTTCGTCATCTTGTTCACCCCCTGTGAATGTGATTATTTTCTAAATGATTCCCCGAAGGGGACGGAAACCCGTAGCCGCCATCCTTCAGATGGAATACCGCATAGTAGTACAATTTTCTAAATGATTCCCCGAAAGGGGACGGAAACTTAAAAGCAACTGCGTATTGGCATACGATGTAATTCTGGATTTTCTAAATGATTCCCCGAAAGGGGACGGAAATTTTTGCTATATGAGCTTCCTATAGCAAAGACAATTTTTTTAGCTTTTTCCCTTGGAGGCGTCACGATGACCAGTGAGCTAAAGGTTTTACAGCAGCAGTTCCCCCGGGTGCAGGCCTGCTGGGCTGCTATTGTTCTCTACGGGCAGCATTCTGCTACCTACAAATTTGCTTTGGCGCGGTGTCTGCTGGAGCTGGCGCAGCGGGGGCAGAAACGGGTCTCGCTGGAAGAGTTGGCGGTGCCCTATGCCTGGTACTTGTGTATCCACACGGCCAGGGCGCCTCGGCAGTTCACCAGTCGTTCCAGTACGGTGTTTCGCAGCTGTGAGGAGTTCAATGCGGGCAAAATCAACCAGGAGGCGCTGCTGCAGGTGGTGGTGCAGTACGGGTTCAACAATGTTCTTGACGCTTTCCACATTGTAAACGGGGAAGCGGTGCCGGTGCGGTTTTTTGAAAAGCGGTTTGTGGGCAGCAGCAAGGGTATTGTGCTGACGGAGGCTTTGTTTCAGCTGGTGCGGCAGGGGAATGTGCAGCAGCTGCTGCTGGAAGTGGAGCAGCGCTGGGGTGAAGTGGAAGCGGCCTGGGCCAGGGGGAAATGATGAGCTGGGAAAACGACAGGACCATTGCTTACTACAATGCCCAGGGGGAAAGCTACTATGCCCGGACGGTGGGGGTAGATATGGCTGCCAACCGGGACCGGTTCCTGGGGCTTGTCCAGCCGGGTGGGCGCATTATGGACCTGGGGGCAGGCAGCGGCCGGGATCTGGCGGTTTTCCGGCAACGGGGTTTTGCGGCTGAGGGGCTGGAGGCCTCGGAGGTGCTGTGCCGGCTGGCTGGGCAGCACGCAGGGGTCCGGGTGGTATGCCAACGGCTCCAGGACTGGCAGGGGGAGCAACTGTATGATGGCATTTGGGCCAATGCGGTGCTGCTCCACCTGACGAAAGGGGAATGCCGGAAGTTCCTGGGCAGGGTGGGGGACTGTCTGGCGCCGGAAGGTATATTTTATTTTTCCCTGAAATGTGGTATCGTAACAGGGATGGACGGGGAAGGCCGGTATTTTGCCAATTATTCCCCCCAGGAGATCCGGCAGTTGGTGCAGGGAAGTGGGCTGAACTTGCTGGAGCTGTGGGAAAGCGGGGACCTGCTGCAGCGGCAGGGATTTTGCTGGGTGAATGTGCTGGCGAAAAAGTAAGGATGCTTTACAGTCGCTCCAATCAAAAGGAGCGTGGGTTGAAATTATTATTGAACTAACGGATAATTATTATCCGTTATGTCGCCCCTTTTCACAAGGGGCGTGGATTGCCAGTCCAGGGCGTGCTGCCCTGGGCTTTTGTTTGTTTTTACGGTTAGACGTTCGAGGCAAGATGTTATATAATAGGATATTGACAACCCTAAGGGGAATGTTTTTAGGAGGTTATTATGAGAACGAAAGAAGAATTGGCAGGGATTACGGAACTGGGCAGCGGCAAGACTGTTTATGCCAACACCTACAATCCCGGCGTACTGGAATGCTTCCCCAACAAGCACGAGGAAGCGCCTTATATGGTGAAACTGAATTGTCCTGAATTTACCAGTCTGTGCCCGAAGACGGGGCAGCCGGATTTTGGCCGGATTGTGATCAGCTATATTCCGGACCATGCGTTGGTGGAAAGCAAGTCTCTCAAATTGTACCTGTTCTCTTTCCGGAACAACGGGGATTTTCACGAGGACTGTGTGAATATCATCAAAAACGACCTGGTGAACTTGCTGCACCCCAAATATCTGGAGGTGGCGGGGTACTTTAATCCCCGGGGCGGCATCAGCATTCTGCCCTTTGCGGTGTATGCCCAGCCGGACTACCAGGATATGGCCAAGCGGAGAATGGAGGCTTTCATCCATGAGTAAGAAAGCACTGGTGCTTTCCAGCGGCGGGGTGGATTCTACCACCTGTGTGTCGGTGGCGGTGGAGACGTTCGGGAAGGAAAACGTGTCCACGGTTTCCATTTTCTACGGCCAGAAGCACGTAAAGGAACTGGAAGCGGCCCGGAAGGTGGCGGAGTACTATGGTTTGCCCCATTATGAGCTGGATCTGTCCGGGATTTTCCAGTATTCCAACTGCTCCCTGCTCCAGGGCTCCACGGAGGAGATTGTCCATAAGAGCTACGACCAGCAGATTGCGGAAAACGGGGAGGGGAAGGTTTCTACCTACGTGCCTTTCCGGAATGGGCTGATGCTGTCGGCGGTGGCCAGTCTGGCTATGAGCCTGTACGAAAACGATGACGTGGCCATTTACCTGGGGGCCCATGCGGACGATGCAGCAGGGAACGCCTATGCGGACTGCAGCGAGGAGTTTGTGGCTGCCATGGGGAAGGCCATTTCCATCGGCACCTACAACCAATGTCATTTGGAAGCGCCCTTTGCGGGGCTGAATAAGGCCGGGGTGGTGAAACGGGGCCTGGAACTGAAGACTCCCTATGAACTCACCTGGAGCTGCTACGAGGGCGGCGACCGTCCCTGCGGCACCTGCGGCACCTGTATCGACCGGGCCAGGGCTTTTGCGGCCAACGGGGTCCCGGACCCAGCTTTGGAGGAATATGATGTACACAGTAACAAAAAGAATTGAAGTCAGCGGCGCGCACCGGCTGGACCTGAACTATACCAGCAAATGTACCCATCTGCACGGCCACAACTGGATCATTGATGTGACCTGTCAGCGGGAAGAGCTGGACGAAAACGGCATGGTGGTGGATTTTGGCAAGATCAAGGAAGTGGTCATGGCCCTGGACCATGCGTTCATCAACGATGTGGTGAAAATCAACCCTACGGCGGAAAACATCGCCAAATGGATCCACGACCGGGTTCCCTACTGCACCCGGGTTTCCGTCCAGGAATCGGAAGGGAATGTGGCGATTTATGAAGACTGAGTTTCCCCTGGTAGAGATTTTTGACTCCGTGGAAGGGGAGGGGAAGCGCACCGGCTATATGGCGGTGTTTGTGCGCTTTGCCGGCTGCAACCTGCGCTGCAGCTACTGCGATACGGCCTACTCCTGGAACGTGAAGGACGCGGCGGAGGTGCTGAACCTGGCGGAGCTGCTGGACAGGATCCACAGCTACCCCTGGAAGAAGGTGACCCTTACTGGCGGCGAGCCTTTGCTGCAGCCTCTGGAGGAGCTTTGCGGCATCCTCAGCCAGGAAGGGTACGAGGTGAATATCGAGACCAACGGCGCCGTGCCCCTGCTGCGGGCGCGGCCTGCCGGGCTGTTCTATACCATGGATGTGAAATCCCCGTCCTCCGGCGCCCGGGAAAAGATGCTCATGGGCAACCTGTCCCAGCTGAACGCAGACGACGTGGTGAAGTTCGTGGTGGGCAGCCAGGAAGATTTGGCGGATATGGTCAAGGTACTGGAACAGTACCCCTTTACCGCCAAAGTGTACCTGTCCCCGGTGTATGGGGAGATAGAGCCCAAGGAACTGGTGGAGTTCGTCCGGGAGCACAAGTTGGCCAATGTGTGCGTCCAGGTACAGCTGCATAAGGTGATTTGGGACCCGGCCATGCGCGGGGTGTAGTGGGAATATGATGTAAAATGGGAAAACCAGGCTTTCGGATTGGACGAAAGCCTGGTTTTTTGATGAGAAGAAGGGGCCCTTCGGGCATTCTGAATTGGGTTGGTGCGGGGCGCTACTTAAATGGGTGCAGGCCCATTCGGGGACTGGGATGGTGTTCGCAATGTTGGCCTTTCCGTTCTCTTTAAGGTATATTTTCAAAAACGCGACGGAGCGCTGACTGTTTTTGAAAACACACCCCGCAGAAACGGTGTACCACAAGCTGTAATCAGGCTAGTACTGGCAAATTTGTTGCAGCTACCCTAGTGCGTTTGCGCTGCCCCTCTATCGTGTCCTTACATTGGGCATGGGCCTCTGAAGTGCCGACACCTTACCAAAAGCGGGACCCGCAAGGGCCTATCAGGACGACGATGAAGACTCCAGGACACTGCGGAGTGGCAGTTACATTGCGCAAGTTTGGTACGTGTGTATGCACCCCTCCGGGGTAGCGGGGGCGAGGGGACCTTCCGCCACTGTGCGTTCCAAGGAATTGTGGACGACCCACTACACTTGCGAGGAACGCACGGTGGCGACTTCCTCGTTGGTGCTTCGCTGCGCTCATCACAGGGCATCTTCCAAGGGGGCTTGGAAAATGCCGCAACGAGGCAGATAACTTGAGGTGACGTTCCCGTTTCTTACAATACTCTAGTGCAAGAACCTTGGTCGTACAAGACCCCATCCGCCGGCGAGTTGCCGGCACCTTCCCCGCCTTGGACCACTGTTGGGCGGAGAAGGCAAGCGGCCGGCGGCCGCAAAATATGGGTGAACTTCCTCAGTCATCCCTCTGGGCTGACAGCCCCTTCACGCTTGAAGGGGCCGGCCTTAGGCCCATACGAGTCATGTGCTAAACGGGTTTTGAGAAAAGAATTATGATAGGTAAAAAAATTCTACATCTAACCACATCTAGAACTTGAACAGCAGCGGCATAGAACGCTTCCTGTAAGCGTTGCGGCCGCATCCAAACATCCCCACAGGCATCCAAAGGATGTTTGGTCAATAAGGCCCATGCGACAGCCGTCC
>PPYE01662176.1_pt1 | contig 17576 bp, 14 predicted proteins | sample 1559881 | NCBI WGS metagenome assembly PPYE01 (sample SAMN08240022, study PRJNA423297) | Human gut metagenome, whole genome shotgun sequencing project. | reverse complement strand
CTCATCCATCAGCTTCCAGGGGGGGATGGTATCAAATTTGTCATAGGCGGGCCTGACGATCTCCAGCCGCTGCTGGTGGGCCTGGGCATTGCGGAGGAAGGAGCCGAAGGTGTTGCGAAGGAAAAAGCGCACCGAGAGCCGGGCAGCGTTGGGGGAGAGTCCCAGGATGTAAAAGTCCATGTTGGGGTCCAGCCGCTCCTTGTCTAAATCCACTGCGTTCCCCATGCACAAGCTTTTCAATGCTCCCTGCAAATCGGTCAGCGTATAGGCGGGGGCTTGTCCAAAAAACGCTGCCCCGAATATATTCTGATAAATATCTTCGCCGCTTCTGGCCCAGCAGACCACGGTGGCGTCCCCCATCCGGTAGACGTGTTCCCGGTCGGCCAGCAGATGGTTGAGAGCGGTGGTGTAGGCAAAAGCGGCGTATTTGCTGGTGGGGGCGTTGAGGTTTTGCTCTTTTCCGTAAGAGCAGAAGGCGGGGGCATTAAAAGACACCAGCGCCGCGCCGCTGGACTGGGCGCCCTGTACATTTTTGATGGAGGGATGGACACTCTCTACGGTTCCATGTTCCCCGGTGACCAGACAGACCATCTGAGGCACGTCCTCGGCTGTTCCATAGTAGCTGTCCCAGACCTGCCGGACCAGAGAGTCCTCATGGACAAACTTTCCCTCATACCGAAAGACCAGATTGCCTCCGGCCATCAGCTCTTCCCGGCAGGCAGTCAGCGCTGGGTGGCTGGCCACCTGCTCCGGCTGCCAGGTCTGGAAAAAGGCCAGCACCGCCCGTGCCGCCGGGCTGTCCACCCCTGCCAACAGCTTCTCATGAAGAGTCTTGCACGCCAGGAAACACTCCAATGTCCGCTGTGGTTTCCCCTTATTGTCTACTCCGAGCAGGTAGGCCGCGTTGTCGCAGAGAAAATTGGCGGCAATTCCTACTGTGCGTTTAACCGGGGCGGGGAGTACCATGAGCTGGGGAGCCACCACTGTCTTTTTCCCCTTTTTCTGTTCCGTCTGGACGGAGACCACCCGCTCCAGAGTTCCGTCCTCCCCGATACAAAGGGCGTAGGAGACCTTGACCTCTCCCCAGCCAGGCGGGGAGATTTCGCCTTTTTCTTCCAAAGTACGGTAGTAATCCGTCAGCGCCTGCAGGATCATCGCCGCACCTCCTCACTGTCCCAGGGCGGGACATTCAGCACGCCATCCCGGAGTATCCCCCGGAAAAAGAGGGGGATGATGTTCTCCGGATCGGTATAGTCCATGTCGTAGAGCATCCAGCCCAGGTCCCGTTCTCCTTTCAGATCCTCCGGACAGGGCGGGATACCCTCACACAGGCGGAACTGGGCGGGAAACTCCCGGCAGCCGAAGCAGGGCTGGTGATAAAACTGCCCTTTTTGGATGCGCCGCTTGACAATGTCCTGGAACTTCCCCGGGTTGTCCCCCGGCGTGGCCTTCTCCGTCATCTCGAAATGGGCCTCGATCACATAGCGGACGTCCCGCAGCAACAGGGCGGCCCGCTGTTGGATGTCCTCCGAAGTGTTGAGGTACAGCTCCCCCTTCCCACGCTCCATCACCGTGCAGGCGGTGCGGGCGGAGACGGTGGACTTGATCTCATTGCGCCGCAGGTTGGTAAAACGAATGGGGGCGCAGACATGGATGCGGTTAATGTACCACCGCATACCGGGGTGCCAATAGATGGCCTCAATCAGTCCCCGCGCCGCCGAGGGGGTCATTACGTCATAGCTAACCCGCTCCACCTTCATCTCCGGACGGGTGAAGAGAGCATAGTCCCCCCAGACCTCCAGCTTGATGGACATAAGCGTCACTCCTTTCCAGTTGCATATTCAAATAAATAAGCCTTTCCCGCTATCGGCCTTCAGCGAGAGACCGGTTTCCTCGGCATACAGGGCCGGATTGCACAGAATAGCGGCACCGTTTTCCAGAACTTCCAGATCCCCGACCGCATCCAGAGCGGCAAAATGCTGCTCGTAGACAGACACGCCGTATTGCCCCAGCTGCCGGAAAAGGGTGCAGCCGCCCTCGCCGGCGCGCAGCCGCTCTACCAGTTCCACCCCAGCTCCCCACGGGATGTAAATCGTCCGGGTGGGGCTGTCGATGAGGTGGAACCGCTCCGCCACCGTACGGAAGGGAAAAAACTCAGATTGGATCAGCGGCAAGATCCGCTCTTTATCCTGCGCATTTGTCCCCCTCAGATCCAGAAGTTCGGAAAAATAGGCGTGAATGGCTTCCGGGGAGGCAATATCGGCATAGCGGGCCATGGCCGCTTCTCCTGCGCCGACAGCGGTGGAAAAGAGGGGCGGGGTCTTACCTTCCCCTTTAAAAATGTGAACCACGCTTTCCTCCGCAGACCGCCTGCCCTCCCGGTTGCACCGTCCAGCGGCCTGCAAAATAGAATCCAGCCCAGACTGCTCCCGAAACACGTGCGGGAAGTCCACGTCTACCCCCGCTTCGATAAGGGAGGTGGATACCACCCGGCAGGGAAGTCCCTCCCGCAGTCGGCGGCGGATCTCCTTTAGCTGTGCTTTGCGGTGACTGGGACACATGAGAGTGGACAGATGGAAGCAGCCTGTCCCCTCCAGCCGCTCGTAGACCTCCTGAGCTGCCTTCCTGGTGTTGACGATGCACAGGACCTGACTGTGAGTATTGAGTTGTACGGCCAGCTCATCCCAGGTGAGGCTGCCCACCTGTCGGAAGGTTACCCGGCGGAATACCTCCCACTGACAGGTATCGGGTTGGCACAACTCCTGTACAGGCAGCTGAGGGAGAAATTCCCGGAAAATCGGCTCCAGTGCAGGCTGCGTCGCTGTGCAGAGAACTGCGGAGACGCCGTAATGCTCCACCAACTGGGAAATAGCCCAGACACAGGGCCGCAGATAGGGGATGGGCAGCATCTGGGCTTCGTCAAAAATCACCACGCTGTCCGAAATGTTGTGGAGCTTGCGGCACTGGGAGGAGCGGCAGGCGTACAGAGACTCAAAAAATTGCACTGCTGTGGTCACTACCACCGGCATATCCCAATTTTCCGTAGCCTTGGCCATACGGATGGTGTGGGGGGTGGCTTCTCCTTCCAGATCATACAGCACATTAGAGTGATGCTCCAGGACATTGTCTCCACCTAAAATTCTACGAAAAACCTCTGCGGTCTGCTCAATAATGGAGGTGTAGGGGATTACATAGATTACCCGCCGGAGGCCGTGCTTTTTGGCGTGGGCCAGAGCAAAGGCCAGGGATGCCACGGTTTTTCCTCCGCCGGTGGGTACGGTGAGGGAAAAAAGGCCAGGTAATTGTGCTTCTCCCTCCTGAATGCATTGCTCCAGAATCTTACAGCGCTGGCGGTTCAGCTCCCCTTTGGGTGGGAACCAGCCGGATATGTAGCCTTGAATCCGGTCCCACAGCTGTTCCATAGAAGTGTCGTTGTGATCTCGGCCCCGGCCATCCATGAAGGTTTCTGTGTCCAGAAAGTCGGCGTCCACCAGACAGGAGTAGAGCATCCGGGTAAAGAACACCAATTCCAGCCCGGACTTCTTTCTGAGGAAGCCAGGGACATCCGGCTCAGGCAACGTAACCTCCTGTTCCCAGTGCCCATAGGGTTCCATATTCCTCGCACGTTTGACGCGGCCCCACAGCGTAGCCTGGTCCGGACCGTCCGTTTGATTGCCGCCGTTTGGGAGGCCGCCGTGGTGGCCGGCCACCGCAAAGGCGGCAAAGGGCTGCCTGCGCTGCCAGCACTCCACTGCTCCTGCTGTGGCGTGATCCACCCGGACGGCTTCACCTTGCAGACGCCGCTGGAATGCCTCAGAATATTTTCCAATGTCATGGGCCAGCCCGGCCAATTCTGCCTGCTCTTGTCCGCCAAAAGAAGCAGCAAATGTTTTTGCGCAGGCAGATGTGCCTGTCAGATGGGAATATATGCTTTGAGTACGGTTATCATCGGAAATGTGCGCTAGATAGGAAGCATATTTCATGGTTAGATACCTTCCACTTCTTCTGTGACTAAATAGAAATTACCACATAATCTGCACAATAAACCGGACTTTTATCTTGTGCTTATGATCATTACAAAAAGAAACGTGTATTTAGTATACCAGAAATAGGACATACGGGCAAATCAAGGATAATTATAAAGCTGATCTGGATGGGTGATCCAGATCAGCTTTATAAAAGTTAGGCCGTACAGCGCGGCTTCATTAAATAAGCTACTCTCGCCACCCCATCTGCCGCTCATAGCCCCAAATGGCCTGCAGATTGTCCTGTTCATATTCATTCAAGAAGGCGGTATCAAAGGTAACTGCATTCATTCCTTCCACCGGCGTATACCAGAGCTGTCCGTCAAAATAGGCCTGAATTTCCGGGTCGTCGAACTGACAGCCATAGCGGGCATAGATCTCATTGCGGATCAGCATTATTTCCTGCCGGTCATACAGCTCCAGCTGAGCTTCGCTTATGTAGCTGGAATCTGTGGGCAGCAGATAAATGCCACGCAGCTGTGCCTAGTCCATCTGGTCCAGCCAGATATTGCCCCAGCCCGCTGCGTCTGCCTAGTCATAAGTAAAGCCGTAGTAGGTCCACTGGTCCAGCAACGGGCTGTACCAGGCATCCGGATAGGTAGGGGTGTCAGGATCTGTGCCGTAGCAATACAGATGCATCCACTCATACAGCCAACCACCGCCGGCCGCCTGCCAGAAGGTGGCATAATCGAAGCTATCACCGATGATGTCGGCCTGGAGCATTTCATCCATATCAATGAAGGCCGGATAACCGCTGCCGGCATTGGTCGTATCCGGTCCGGATGGGGAGCCACAGGCACGGAGGGACAGGGTTTCCAGGGAAGCAGGGGCTTGCTGGAATGACTCACGCAGGGCATCTGCTTCCGCCTGAGCGGCCGGACGCAGGGTGTAGTCCTCCTGGAATATGGCCTCCGTGATTTGGATATCGGCATTGCCATCCGGGCCAAAGTCTGATTCAATGCCGCCCAGCAGCATTAGCTTGCCCTGCTGATCCAGGCGATAGTAGTATTCCCAGATGTGCATTCCATCTCCATTTCCAATGCTGCCAATGTTCATCAAGCTGCCGTCTATACACAAACAATAGCCGTCCGACTCGTGGCTGGAGACCACATGGACCGCCTGCCCATTTACCAGGGTATAGAGATCGTAAAAATACCCTCGTGACATACCGGAGTCACCGATCAGAAGTTCCTGTACACCGTCTCCGTTGATATCCAGACAGGTATATTGATAGGCATCCAGATCCAGCCTACCCCTGCACATGGTACTCATTTCACCCCGCTCGATGAAGCTGCTGTCGCCAGAAGTGACGGCAGCGGCATAGTCACGCAGGATCTGCTCATAAAGCGGATCGGGAGATTGGGGTGAGAGCGAAATTTCCTCTGACGGAGCCTGACTGAGTAATGCCTGTGGCGTTGGGGAAGTCGTGGATGTGGCAGTAGCAGGAGCCTCCGCAGAGCTGCGCCCGGCCCAGAAAGCCAATGCCACAAGAGCTGTTGCCAGGATTGCTCCGCTGCCCCCCAGCAATACAAGCTGGCGGGACTTACGCTGCTGCTTCGCATTCGTGTTGTGAACATCGGACTGGGGTTCAGGTTGTGGCGTCTCTGCCGTGGCCTGGGGGATAGCATTACCGCAGTGCGGACATTTCATTTCAAGCGCTCCTTTCATTCGGCATTTTCATACATGAGCTCCAGGAATAACATGACATCAAACACGTCACTTGATGTCTGCTGACTATCCAGCAGGTCGATTCGATTTAAGGAATATTCAAAGGTACCATCATTCTGGTCCTCATAATAGAAGCAAATACGAATATCCTCTCCCATAATGGGCATATAGCCTTCCACATAGACGTTGGATGCGTCCTCATCAACGGATTCTGAGGTCCAGGTGGGGCTGCGCAAGTTGTCATCCATCAATTCTTTCATAGTCTGAGGACCATATTCGTCCAGCGTGACATTTTGAATCTGATAGATGGGACCACCAACCGCTGCATCCCATCCATAACGAAGAATGCCCACCCCTCCGTTAGCCAGAAAGATCACAAAACCGATCAGAAGCGCGACCTCTATCAGCATACCGATCTTTTTCTGGTTCATGGTACCGGCATTGCAGCTAGCCTCTTCGTTGCCAGCATCCTGAACGGTATAGGGCTGTCCCGGATTTTCGATCTGCGTGCCGCAGATGGGGCAGAATGCCTGTCCCCGCTCCATACGATGATTGCAGGAGGGACAGGGCATATATTTCCGTCTCTGGCGGAGCTTGCGGTTATAGCCTAGATTGATCATGCCAATCAGGCCCAGAATTGTCCCCATAACAGTCCAGCCATACCCCCAAAAGAATCCCAGAATGATCTGGATGCCGTCCAGAACGGCATAGACATAGATAGTAAACTGGTTGATCTTCACTGCGGCAGTTTCCCCCAAAAGACTACCCGCTGCGGGTAGGGTGCGGGACGCAAAAGGGCGTTACAATAAAACTAAACATCCAATATGCAGGGAGGCGGAGGTAATAAAAACAGTTAGGGTCTCACCAATATCCAGGGATCTAGCCGGAAGCTGCTGCCACTTTTGGACTGGTAGTCCCGCTGCTTCTTGTAGATGGCGTTGTGTAACCTCCGCATATCAGACTATAGAAACCCCAGCTTACAATGATACGAGATGACCTGGGTTCCCCGGGAGCCCTCGTCATTACAAACGTGAGTGTATAAAGAGAAAACGGCCAGGGTGTTCCGGCATCAGATAGGGGGATTCCATGAATATATTGGAAGCATTGATCATTGCAGCAGTGGCCTCTGTACTCTTTCTCCTTTTTGTGGTGGGCATAGTCGTCTACCACAATTTCTCCCAGATATTCTCGCCTGAAAACTCAAAAAAGGCCCGGTTTAAACGGCTGCTGACCCAGGAGAGTACACCGCTGCACGGCTCAGGGCTCCGCCGGGAGATACGAAAGGCCTTCGAGCGGGTCCTGATACCTCTGAGCAAGGCGGACAAGCGGGCCCTCCCGGTGAGAATGGACAAGACCTTTCGCAGCAATATAGAGTGCCAGCTGGAGTTGCTACAGCAGCGGAAGCTCTGCCGGGATATTCGTCTGACCGATGTCATCCCGCAGCCGAAAAACGAATTCACCCGCTGGGAGGATGACGGCAGAGAGTGGCGGGAATCTGTTCTGGAGTGTACAGCCCTGGAGCGTTATGTTCCGGCGGGGGGAGGCGACCCCGTTTATGAGATCTACCGTCCCAATGCCTATGCCCATATTCTCCAGTCCAGGCATATCCGCAGCTCGGACCGAAAAGCGGAAAAGAACAGCTACTACGCCGGCCAGGGCAAGATCAGCTGTCCCTCCTGCGGCGCGCCTCTGGAGCTGGGCAGCCAGCAGGTGGTCTGCCCCTATTGCGGCGGCACGATCCATAGCGATTTCTACGATTGGCAGACCGAAACCTTTGCACTGTACGAACCGGCCAGCAGTAACCCTTTTCTGGTACTGATGACTCCCACGGTGCTGCTGTTTTTGTGTATGTTCTTTAGCCTTTGGCTCATTCCGGACATGGAGGCGGCCATGGGCACAGCCATGGGTTCTGCTCTGGTGATTTTGGTGCTGGCAGTTGCTATGCCCAGTCTCCGGGCACGGCGGCAGAAAAAGTTGGGGGAGCTAGTGGTCAACTATTCCGAACACTACTTACGCTCCTGTATCGCCCAGGCTCTGCACAATGAGGCGGACAGTCCCGATGTGATGGATCGCAGCGTGGGCACCCTCCTTTTAAAAAACGTGGTCAATACGGATGATATCACCAGGATCACAGTCAAGGTGCAAATCAGCGAAACTTATCTGCCCCTGGGAAAGAAACCCTATACGAAAAAATACAAACGTACCCTCACCATGCACCGGGCGCGTTATCCTGAACGGCGAAAAGCGGACGGTGCGTTCTTCGCAGAGAAGGAGTGCCCGTCCTGCGGTGCCAACTTCGTTCCAGACGAGCACCACTGCTGCAGTTTTTGCGGCTATGCCCTTCAGCATGATCGATCCAAATGGGTGATGGAGAAGGCTGGATCCTAAACGAAGGATCACAAGCGAGCAAAGGCCAAGAGTGCCTTTATGTGTCATTTGTTTATCCCGATTGTGAGAGTTTGGTACAGTATAAATAGGCGTTAAAAAAGGAGAGAACGAATATGATGGATGAAGTGGAAAAATGTGTGGCCTCAAGAACCAAATTCCTTGACGAATACTTTACGATTCCGGATGATATGCAAAATGAAGTGCAAACCTTTATCGCGGACATCACTTTGCTGGGTAACACCTGCAGCAGTGCGACAGAGTTTGAAGAAAAGTTTGCATCAGAAGGCCTGTCGGACAGATTTAATGCAATTTTACCCAAATGCACGCCCAAACCGGTAAAAATGACAAAGGAGCAAAAGCAGCAATCAAGAAAAATCGCCAAAGAGATCCTGGTGGAAAACCGGGATGAGCTTCTCAGCGATACTGTGGATCATGTTGCCAACAGAGGCGTGAATGAGCTGAGGGACAAAGCAATAGCGGATACGCGAAAGGCAATGATTGAAGAAGGCACTATGGCGGACTATACAATAGCAAAGAATTACATTGAAGATGGTACCAGGTTTGTCAGCTTTTTAAGAAATAAATTCAAGAAAAAATAATATGGAAAACCTTGTTGGCCGTCATCTCAATGCCTGAGTATTGAGATGACGGCCTTGTTGATAAGCCCAAAGGTTTGATCGTAACCTATATTGAGAGGAGAAAACAGCGCTAGGCTTGTAATGTATATCAGCAGCTTTTATAATAGTAATGAAGTAAAGTATTTCCAAGTTGGCTGCATACAGACTACCCGCAGCGGGTAGGGACAGAAATAAAAATCTGCGTTATACTAAAGGACAACGGTTTTTATCAAACTGAAAACAAAGTGTCATGAAAGCTGTTGATGGTTGGTGATATTACAAAAATACGAGGGGGGATGACGCTATGAAACACAGAAACGTTATCGTTTTGCTGATCGCCATCTTATTGCTCTGCGCAGGCTGTTCCAACACCGCAAAAAAAGAAGAAACGCCGACCACCATTACAGTCTGGCACGTCTATGGTGGGCAGGCCGATTCTCCCCTAAACGATTTGATCGATGAGTTTAACCAGACTGTGGGAAAAGAGCAGCAGATCAATGTACAGGTCACTTCTGTGTCCAACACCAATACCATCCACGAACTGGTGCTGGCGGCCGCCAATGGGGAACCAGGGGCGCCGGAGCTTCCAGACCTCTTCGTCTCGTATCCCAAGACCGTGATGGCTCTGCCCGATGACAGCATTCTGGTGGACTACCGGGACTACTTCAGTGAGGAGGAGCTGTCCGCGTTCCTTCCGGCTTTTCTGGAAGAGGGAGTCGTCAATGATCGCCTGGTGGTCCTTCCAGTAGCAAAATCCACGGAGATCATGTTTATCAACAAGACGATCTTCGACCGGTTCTCTCAGGCCACCGGCGTGACGCTGGAGGACCTGGACACCTGGGAGGGGCTTTACAGGGCTGCGGAGATCTATGCAGACTGGACCGACGCTCAGACGCCGGATATTCCCGGAGATGCCAAGTCCATGTTTGTCCATGACTACTACTTTAACTACTTCCAGGTGGGAGCGGAATCTCTGGGCGAGGATTTCTTCCAGGGTGACAAACTGGCCTTCGGTCCCGCATTCCAGACGGCGTGGGAACCGCTGGCCCAGGCTGCCATTCAGGGAGGTGTCTGGCTCCAGGGCGGTTATGCCACCGCCTCCCTCCGCACCGGTGACAGCATTGTCAGTGTTGCCTCCTCCGCCAGTATTCTCTATTACAGCGATGTTGTGACCTATCCGGACAATACGTCCGAGGAGATCACCATCATATCCCGCCCCTGTCCGGTATTTGAGAATGGGGATAAATTGGTTATGCAGCGGGGGGCGGGCTTCTGTACCGTGCGCTCTACCCCGGAGCGGGAGCGGGCCGCAGTGACCTTCCTCAAGTGGCTGACCGAACCGGAACACAATGTGGACTTTGTGACCCAAGCGGGCTATATGCCGGTAACCAGGGCTGCATTCGAAAACGAGCTGCCAAAGGCGATTGAGGGATTGGAGAGTCCCAAATATGCCTCCCTCTATCAGGCCTATCTGGATACCCAGGCCGACTATGAATTTTATGTGCCGCCCCAGCTGGAGACCTATCTAAGCCTGGAAACGATGCTGGAGGACCATGTGCGGGCCCAGCTTGCCCTGGGCCGCCAGGATTATCTGGATGCTGGAGAGGCTGGGTTGGAGCAAATCAGTGCAGACCGGCTCCAGGCTTTCCGGGAGATTATGGAGCGATAATACAAAGAGAGGAGGAGACGCCGTGCTGAACAAGCTGAAGGAGATTCGGGCTCTGAACGCCTTTGTCAAAAGACAGAGCGTGGGGATGCAGCGCAAGCTGATGCTCTACTGGGTATCCATGATCCTGGTGGTCTTTGCGGCGGTGATCCTCCTTCTGTCCATTGCCGGAGTCTTTTCCCAGAGCGATGAGCGGATTCAAGAAGTGATGGAGCTTCACTTGAAAAACACACAGGATAACCTGGTCAATCACCTGGATCGTCTGACCGCCCAGAGCTTGAATCTCTCCAAGGAGCTGAGCCGTGAGATTGAAGGAACACTGATTCAGGAGGGTATCTCGCTGCAGGAGGTCAACGATGATCAGGAGCGGCTGCTGAAGCTGCAGCAAACCATGTATCCGCTCATCAATGCTACCCTCCAGACAGCCGATTGTAATGGGGCCTATGTGATTTTGAATGCCACCACCAACACCGCCCTGGCAGGGGCGGACCACTCCAGAAGCGGAATCCATCTGCGCTACTCCAACCTCAGCGCCAGCAGTCCGGTGACCCCTACCGTGGTCTACTTCCGGGGCATCCCGGATATTGCCCGGCAAAAGGATCTGGAACTGCACAACCGATGGAATCTGGAATTTGACACCGATCAGATCCCGGGCTGCCGGGAACTGATGGATATGCCCCTGGACCGGCCTGCCCAGTGCTACTTCTGGTCCCGCCGCATTGACCTGAAGGATACCTGGGAATCTGCCATGCTTCTGTGCGTCCCCATCGTGGGCAGCGACGGGACCGTATACGGCGTCTGCGGCGTGGAGATCAGTGCGCTGTACTTCCAGCTGTCCTATCCCGCTGCAGATGGGCAATTTGGTTCCGCCGTTACTGTGCTGGCGCCCCTTCAGGATAGCCGTCTTCTGCTGTCTGAGGGACTGGTAGGCAGCGTCAGCGGCACCTACCTGGATGGCCAAGAGACCCTGGTCATCCATCAGGGACGATACTATAACGAATATGATGCAGGTTCCGAGCGGTATATTGGCCTGCATCAGGTCATGCCCGTTTCCAGGGGTGAAGTAGAGGGTACCACTTGGGTCGCCGCTATCCTGATCCCTCAGGACAGCTATGCAGCGTACACCGCTGATATACAAAAAACATGGGTCATAGCGGCCCTGGTGCTGCTGCTGGTGCTGCTGGCCTTTTCCTTCTTCCTGGCCCGGAGCTTTGTCCGGCCCATCACCGATAGCCTGAAGCGGTTTCAGCAGGAAGAGATGCCGGAACAGAGTCTGTCCTCCGGAATCTCGGAGGTGGATGAACTGGCAGAATTTCTAAATGCCCGGGCACGGAACCAGCGGCTGGAGCAGGGGGAACTTCCTCCCAACATCGCAGAGCTCTTCGACCAGTTTGTAGTGCGCAAAGATCTGCTGACAGAGGCAGAGCGAAATATCCTCCGCTACTACATCGATGGACATGAGATCGCGGAGATCCCGGATCTGGCGTTTATCAGCATGAGTACAGTCCGCAAGCACAACCGGAGCATCTACGAGAAGCTGGGGGTTGCCTCCCGGGATGAGCTGATGCTCTACATTGATCTGCTCCGCCGCTGCGGTAGACTTCAGGAGCTGTTCTAAGATTAGACCCAAAATGCGGCAAAGCGCACAAAACCATTCCTTTGGTTTTGTGCGCTTTCTCTATTATCCAATGGATACCTTTTGCGAAAAGTGGAAAAAAGTATTCGCCGGACCATATACGCACGCCCCTGCTCCTGCTATAACAGGAGCAGAAAGGAGGTGGGGCGTATGATAAGTTTGTTATCCAGCCATCTGGAGGACTGTTCCACACCGCAGTATTTCTGTTTTTCCGTTCGCTGTGAGGTGTGCGGAGAATACTGGTACAGCAGCAGTATCCCCTTTTCCAAAGCGGTACAGGCAGCCCAATGCCGGGAAAAGAAGGAACTCTATGATGCCATTTACCAGCGGGAGAAGCAGCGGGCCCGGGAGGCTGCGGGGCAGGAGGCCCGGGAACGATTCAGTCAGTGTCCCGTCTGCCGGCGGCTGGTCTGTGACGCCTGCTTCCTCATCTGCGATGAGATGGATCTGTGCAGGGAGTGCGCTGCTCGCATGAAAGAGCCTGGGGAGCCGGTGGCGCCATGAGAATACGATGGTTGCCGGTCCTCCTGCTGTGTTTGCTGCTGACCGGATGCAGCGCGGCGGCCTCCGGAGGGTATTTGATCCCAGAGGCAGAGGGTTCCGGAGCATACAGTGAGGTGCTGCTTCCATTCCTCTCCGGCTATACGCTCCAGGACGGGGAGGATACCCTCTATGCGGAGGTGGCTCGCGGCAATGCGGTGGCCTGCTTTGATGTGCAGGCAATACCGGCCATGACCCGAGGTGTGGGCCGGTATTGGTATCCCCATGTGACGGCTACGGTAGTCCTAGCGGTGGACCGCACCCGGACGGATGCAGTCATCACCGGCTGGAACAGCCTGCGGGAGAGCGGGGTTTCCGCCGGTATGAGCAGCTTTTCAGTTGTTCGCAATATGCTGGCCATGGGCGCCCTGTCCTACGGGCTGGACTGGGAGGACCCAACCAAGCAGGATGCCCTGGATTACCTGGAAGACCTTCATCGGAATGGAGGATTCGAGTTGGACGGGGCGGACGCTCCCGTTTTGATCTGTCTGGACTATGAAGCTGCTGCGTGGAACCAAAATGGAGAAAATTATGAGATTATTGTGCCGGAAGAGGGCACCTTGTCCTACCGCATGGGGCTGCTCTCCGATGTTCCACTGATGCTGGAGCCGGGGCTGGATGAGGCTCTGCTGTCTGCGGGTCTGCCTCTGGCGGGCGGGGAGAGGCCGTCCGGCTTTCCCACCGATTACCGCTCGACCCACACACTGGAAGGGAAGGACTATGACCGGTTTTTGACCCTCGCCGGGGACAGCAGCCGTGATCTGCGCAGGCAGGTGTTTCACACCCGGCTCTACACCACAGCCGATATGCGGGAGCATATTCTATCCGCCCTGCTGATTGCTACTGTCATACTGCTGTGGAAAGGCACGGTATCCCACCGGATGATCCGCCGGGATGTCCGCCGGGTGGTGGACGTGCTGGGTTGGCTGATGGTGGGGTGGCTTATGCTGCGCCTGTTTAAATACCAGCTGCCGCAGGAAAGTACGCTATGCCGGTTGTGCTGGTATGGTTACTATCTTTTTCAGCTGGCCCTGCCGGTGGCGCTGCTGTACCTGACGGAGATCCTGGACCGGGGAGAGGGCGAAAAGCAGCTGGTACGTCCCCTGTGGCCGCCCCTTGCGGTGTATATCCTCTCGGTGCTGCTGGTGTTGACCAACGATCTCCATCAGCTGGTATTCCGCTTTACACCAGGTGGAAGCTGGGCTTCGGATTATCAGTATGGGCCGGGATTCTGGGCGGTTATGGCCTTCTCCCTCCTGTTCCTGGCATTTGCCCTCTGGAATCTGCTCCGCAAGGGACGGGGAAGCCCCAGCCGGAGAGGCCGCGTACTCCCACTGCTGTTCTGCGGCGGCTTGCTTGTCTATCTTGCCGCCTACATCCAGCGGGTGCCGCTGGCATGGGAGAGCGATGTTACGGTCAATATTTGCATTCTGTCGGTGTTGTTCTTTGAAACGGTACTCCATGGGGGGCTGATCCAGGTGAATATCCAATATCAGCGCTTGTTTGAGTCCGCCCCCATTGGCCTGACGCTGCTGGATGCGGATGGCTGCACCGTTCTATCCTCCCACGGAGCCCGTCCCATCTCCCGATCAGTCTGGCAGCGGCTGCGCACAGACATACAGCAGCCACTGCTGCGGGACAGGGACACCCAGCTCCACGCCGTTCCTGTCCGCAGCGGTATGGCGGTGTGGCAGGAAGACCTGTCTCAGATCAACCGGCTGCGCAGAGAGATTCAGGACGTACAGACCCGCCTGGAGGCAGCCAATGCCCTGCTGCGGGAGGAGGGCGAGGTAAAAAAGCGCCTGCTGGCCGCGGAGACCAACCGGGCTCTGTTTGAGCAGCTGGACCGTGACATGGAACGCCGCATCACCTCTCTGGTAGGCCTGATCGAGACGCTGCCGGAAACAGAGCAGTCAAAAGGCCTGACCGCTTATATTACCCTGTGCCTGTGTCATATTAAACGCAGATGCAACCTGTTCTTTCTGGCCCGCCAGGGTGAGCCCCTCCCCGGCGATGAGCTGAGCATGTATCTGGATGAACTGGCGGAGCTGGCCCGCTATGTGGGACTGCAGGCCCTGATCCGCTGCGGGCAAAGGAACGGACTGGAGATCCGCAGCGCGTCACTATGCTACGACTTCGCCTTTGAGACCATAGCCTGGGCGTTGAAAGAGAAGGCCTCCCCGCTGATGGGATACCTGGAGACGGAGGGCGCCTGCCTGGTATTCCGGTTCCTCCCCGGAGGCGATCCTGGACGGTGGCAATTCTCGGAGGAACTGACGGCGGCGGTGACCGCAATGGGCGGGCAAATTGCCTGCAAAGACCTGGACGACGCCTTCGGAATCTGTATGACGATACCCCTGGGAGGTGAGGCTTGTGGCTGAGTTTTATCGCTTTCCCCACTGGATACTGACCGCCTTGGTGATGATGGCGGCGGTGTGCATCGTGCTGCAGACCCTGACCGTCTCCTATAGCCTCCGCCGCCTGCATATTGGCTGGGGCCGCAGAGCGGAAAACGGGATGGAGTGTGCCATCCTGGCGGCGCTCTTCCTCTTTGCCGCCCTGCTGGGGCAGGTACAGTACGGGCTGTACGGCGGCTTTCTGATGCCCAGCGCCTATGGAATTGCCCGGCAGATGGTGTTCCTGCTGACTGCGGCGCTGGGTACTGCCGCCGCCATAGGGACGGAGCAGGTATGGCCATTTTTCGTCATCGGCGGGGCAGCAGTTCTGTTGCCCATGACAGAGCAGATTACGGGGCCTGTTTACCCGGTCTTTTTCCTGACGGGGCTTGAGTTTTTCCTGCTACGCAGCGTACATATCTGCCTGCTGCGCCGGCGGGAGCTTTATACCCAGATTTCCTCCGTCTCCGTCAAGGAGGCTATCGACACCCTGCACACCGGGCTGCTGTTCTTCCGCCGTTCGGGAGATATCCTGCTGTGCAACCGCCAAATGGATGGACTGGCCCGGCAACTGAGCGGGCAGTCTCTGCACAATGGACTGGCATTTCAGCAGCTTTTGGAGGGAGGAGAACTCCACGGAGGCTGTGCCCGGGAGATTCTGGGGGGCCAGCAGGTGTTTCGCCTTCCCGACGCCTCTGTGTGGAGCATTTCCGCCCATGCCATCCCTATGGGCCGGCGGGCCTTTGTCCTGCTTACCGCCGACGACGTAACGGAGCGGTGGGACGCGGTGACACTTCTGGCCCGGCAGAACCGGGCCCTGGAACAGCGGGGCCGGGAGCTGCGTCACACCATCGAACATCTCCAGGCCATCTGCGAGGCGGAGGAGATCGCCCGGAGCAAGGGGCGGGTCCATGATCTGCTGGGCCAGCGTATCAGCCTGCTGCTCCGTGCCCTGCGGGACGGACAACAGCCCGACGAGGCGCTGCTGATGGACTTTGCCCGCAGCCTTCCCACGGCCATGCGGGAGGATGGTACGCCCTCTCCCGCCCGCCGTCTGGCGCTGCTGCGGGAGACCTTCCAGGGTATGGATGTATCGGTGGAGATCCGGGGAGCGCTGCCGGAGGACAGAGAAGTGGCGGAGAGCTTTGCCGAGATCGCTGTGGAGTGTGTTACCAACGCTGTGCGCCACGGCTACGCCACCCGTATCCAGTTCCATCTGTTTCACAACGACTGCTGGCGCATGACGGTCACTGACAACGGCATCCCGCCTGCCGGGCCTATCCGGGAGGGGGGCGGTATCGGCGGAATGCGCCGTCGGATTGCCCGGCTGGGGGGCACGCTGGATCTGTATACCGTTCCCCGGTTCCGGATCGAACTGTCAGTATCAAGGGAGGCTGAGGGGAAATGACCAGAGTCCTGATTGTGGAGGATCACGCATCCATGCGGGAATCGCTGACCGCGGCGCTGACGGCGTCGGGGGATTTCACCGTGGTGGGGGAAGTGCCCAACGCCGACTACGCTCAGGACTTCTGCTGCCACCTGCATCCTGATCTGGTACTGATGGACGTATGTACCGAGGGGGGCGCTTCTGGCCTGAAAGCGGTGGAGGATATCCGAAAGGCAGATGACAAGATCAAGATCATCGTCATGACCGCCTTTGATGAGATCACCTATATCCCCCGAGCCAAAGCCGCCGGGGCCAACGGGTTTATCTACAAGAGCCGGAGCCTCAACGACTTTTTGGAGGTGGCCCGAGCGGTGATGGGGGGTGAGCGCTGTTTTCCTGAGCCCAGAACCATCCCGCTGCCCCAGGGGGAGGCCCCTCTCACCGACCGGGAGATGGAGGTACTGCGGCTGATGTGCAAGCATATGACCAATCAGGAGATCGCCCGGGAACTGTTCATCAGTGAAAACACCGTGAAGTACCACAAGATGAATATGCTGGGCAAAACCGGCTTTTCCAAGGCGGTGGATCTGGCCTTCTATATGATCTCCAACGGCTGGATCAATCCTCTGTATTAAGTATATAGCTCAGTGGTCCACCGGCAAATGCCGGTGGATTTTTTCTTTTCAGGAAAAGACTACCCGCAACGGGTAGGGTGCGGGAGGCAAAAGGAGGCTACAATAAAGCCAGACATCTAATATGCAGGGAGGTGGGGGTGCTGAAAACGGTGCTGTTAATTATGAGACGGGCGTCGCTGGCCCAGGGTCTGATGACCAAGGTGCGGGATATTCCCGGTATCCAGCTGTGCTATGAGCCGGACTATGCCAACGCGGATGTGGCCATCCGTTCCCATCTGGCCGCCGGGGCGCTGCTGGAGGTAGCCGAGGACGGCACTCAGGACATGGACTTTTGTTTGGCCCTGTGTGCATGGCTGCGGGAGGTAGCACCCTACTGTCATATTATGCTCATGTGCCCCGAGGGGCAGGCAGAGACGGTCCATCGGGCTATTGAAGCCAAGCGGAAAGGTGCGATCGACGACTTTGTGTTTTACGACGTGTCTCTGGACTATCTGGCCGCCAGCCTGCAATCCCTTTGAGGTGGAACGCGACTTTTTTCAAAAAGTCTGCAAATAAAAAATCAATAGGAAAATGAGAAAAATTTGCAGGCACAGGAGAAGGCGAAAAAAGGGTATGAGA
>PPYE01030611.1_pt1 | contig 17582 bp, 37 predicted proteins | sample 1559881 | NCBI WGS metagenome assembly PPYE01 (sample SAMN08240022, study PRJNA423297) | Human gut metagenome, whole genome shotgun sequencing project. | reverse complement strand
ATATTGACATTATAAGAAAACCGTAGTATTCTATTATTGTACTTAAGCAAACTTATACAACACATTCAAATGCTACCAACATTTGAAAAGAAAACTTCGGGATTCTTATATATATCGGTTATCCTAATTATATAATAAAACCGAAGTAAACACAAGTATTATTTAGCAGAAAGGAGGGATAAATTTGTCGAAAATGTACACCTGTGAAGATGTTGCTGAAAGATATGGTGTTAAAGTAATCACCATATGGGACTGGATTCGAAAGAAAAAGCTTCCGGCTGTGAAAATCGGAAGAGAATACAGGATTCGTGAAGAAGATATCAGAATCTTTGAAGAATCCAGATGTACAGTTCCTACATGCAATAATAGTAACACTATCACTGTCCAATAAAACGGACTTTCACCACAGACAAGTGGTAAGTAATGGAAGGAGGGTAGAGGAAGTGGAAACGAACAAGATTGAAAGCATAGTCGTTATTCCAAATGAAGGGATTCTGATTATTAATGGTGAGAAGAAGGAGAGAATTTCAAAATTATATTTGGAGTTTATCAACGGAAGGTGGGTGCTGTCATTTGAAGAAAATAAACAATTTGAGGCAACAGCACCCGGTTGGAATTAAGGAATCAGTTTTGAAATGAAATCGGTTAACTCTACGATACCATTTTTGAAACGATTTTCCATATAAGTAATAGCTTCAGAAGTAAGAATAAACTTTCCAGAAACCCAGATATCAAGAAAACCCATTTTTTTAAGCTCACGGGCAATTTCAGTACAATCATCTGGGTGCCATTTTGACAAAACAGGGTCATTCTTGAAATATTCACTGCTGAATAGACTGGATTCAGCTATGGAATTTCCAAGTTTTCGGCGCTGAAGATATTCCTTATAGATACAACAAATCATTTTGTCAGCATCTTTTGTCATTTGCTTTTTCCTTTCTTATAGACTCGGCGCGGCAACGCCTGTAACTACATTATAAGACGGTAAAAAGCATAAAGCAAATTGGAAGGAGAAGAAAAGTGGACAATGTAGTATCAATTCACGGGCATGATATCCGCCTGCGGGAGTACAACGGGAAGCGTGTTGTTACTTTTAAGGATATCGATGAGGTTCACGAGCGGCCCATAGGAACCGCCAGCCGGAATTTCTTAACAAACCGCCAGCGTTTTATAAATGGCGTTGATTTTGTAAAAGTAAAATCCAGTGATTTCCCGATCAACGAAATTCGTGGAACGGAAGTCAACAACAATGGCCTCACACTAATTACTGAGTCGGGGTATCTGATGCTGGTGAAGTCGTTTAATGATGAACTGGCATGGAAGGTACAGAGGGAGATTGTTGATTCCTATTTCAGAAGAAAGGAAGCGGAACCTGCGGCGCCGATAAAAGTGCTTCCAATGGAGCCGACAACATATCTTGAGGCCGCCCGCATTATGGCAACGGTGCCCTACAGTAAACGGGAAGTTATGAATATTCTCAAACATTTGATTCCTGATATTGACGCCGGGGCGACAGCGGAAAATCCCGCGATTCCTGTAGTGAACAAGGAAGAAACGAAAAAGCCGGAATGGAAAGAGTTTTACAAGCAGGGCGTTCCAGTGGATACGTCAAAGCTAAAAAAACATCTGAAACAAAACAAAGTGAGTGTTGCAGAAGTGGCACACAGAGCCGGAATAAGCGACTCTACGGTCTACAACATTCTGAACGGCAAAACCCGGCCGACAAAAGAAACAAAGGAAAGAATATGCTCCGCACTTAAAAAAGATTCTGATTGGCTTGATCCATAGGAGGTGCGGCATGTATTTGGAGGAAGAAGTAGAACACCTTAAGCGGCGGGTGGATGAACTGGCTGCCGAGGTGGAGAAGTGCCGCCGGGTAGAGTCCTGGGTAACGGTACAGGAGCTTGCAGAGATTATGCAGACAAGCCCTGAAAACATATACCGCCGGATTAATGCCGGCAAGATAACTGCGGACAAGTCAACAGGTAACTGGCGGATACCGCTTTCACAGTTTCAGAAGGAAACAAAACCTGCGGTACCGGACCGGATGCTTTCTGCAAAGGAAAAGATATTTGGCAAAGAGTTTCTGCGGGAAAATATCCAGAAAGGAGGTTGACTATGTATATTCCTGAGTTTTGGTGTGGCGTAGGGGCCACGGTCATTACGGAAGTGTTGCTGATAATCATTATAGCGGTGTGGCCGCCGCGGAAGAAGTAGGTGAAATATGAAGGTAATACAGGCATTTTCCTTCCTGGCCCTGATGCTGGGAGCCGGCGGGATAGAGAACCAAAACGGAGAGCTGCAGCCTGCGGCCATAGGGATTATGATTGTGGCCCTGGTGGTGATTCTAGCAGTCTCTTACAAAGAAAAAGCTCCGGCCTGCGGGAACAGGACACGGAGCAAATAGGAATAATCTCAAGTGCATTATAGCACATGGAAAGGAAGATGTGAATGCGTACAACAAAAATTAAAATTAGAAATCTGTATGGAATAAAGGAATACGACGGGGATGGCAGTTCTGTGGAGCTGCGCGGAACAAATGGAGCTGGAAAGACTTCTGTAATTGATGCCATACGTCTTGCGCTTACCAATAAGTCTAACCGTGACTTAATTGTAAGAAACGGGGAGACAGAGGGAGAAATTCTTATTGAAACAGATAATGGGCTTCGGATAAACCGAAAAATTCGGACTGATAGGTCCGATTACAAGAGTGTAAAAAAAGACGGACATGAAGTGGGTAGCCCGGAAGCTTTTCTCCGCGATATTTTTACTCCGCTGCAATTGAACCCGGTTGAGTTTATGAGCTGGGATGCCAAAAAACAAAATGCTGCAATCCTTGACATGATTGAATATCCCTGGGATATGAACAAAATAAAGGGATGGTTTGGGGAAATTCCTTCCTGGGTGAATTACGAACAGAACATTCTCAGCGTGTTAAATGATATCCAATCAGAAAATGGAGAGTATTTCCAGAACCGGCAGGACATTAACAGAGATATCCGCAATAAGAGAGCTTTTGTAGAGGAAATCGCAGCAGTTATCCCGGAGCATTACGATGTTGAAAAGTGGGAGAAAGCAAGCACCGGAGAAATTTATCAGAAAATTGAACGCATCAGGAAAGAGAACGAAGAAATCCAGAAAGCAAAAACTCTTTTGGAAGGCCGGAATAACAAGGTACGGAAATATGAAGCCGACCGTGAAATCCGTAAGGCAGCGTTAAATACGGAGTTTGGGAACCGTAAAACCCAGATTGAGAAAGATATATCCCGTCTGCAGGAACAGATCCGGGCGCTGGAAACAGATCGTGATAGCCTTGAAGAAAAGCTTGCGGACAAGCTGGCCGTAGTAGAACAGGAATACAAAGCTAACATTGCACAGTATGATGCAGAGGTAGAGGCCTACAGCGAATACCGCGGAAAAGAGCCGCAGGATGTATCTTTATTGGTGAAAGAAGCTGAAGAAATGGAACGCATGAAGTCCCATATTAATGAATACCGCAGGATGCAGGGATTACAGCAAGATATTAGAATTCTTTCTGAAAATTCCCAGCATCTTACCAGCCTTATCGAAAAGGCCCGTTCACTTCCCGGGGAAATCCTTACAGAATGTAAAATCCCCATTAAAGGACTTTCCATAAAAGATGGGGTGCCACTTATTAATGGTCTTCCTATCAGCAATCTATCAGACGGGGAAAAACTTGACCTTTGCATTGATGTGGCAATCCAGAAGCCTAATGGTTTACAGCTTATTCTTATTGACGGCGTAGAAAAGCTTTCAAAAGGGCTGCGTGATGCTCTTTATAGAAAGTGTCAGGCAAAAGGGTTACAGTTTATTGCTACGCGCACAACCGATGATGATGCATTTACCGTCGTTAGTTTATAGGAGGATTAACTATGGAAGAAATAATGGTAACTGAAAAACATGAGATTACAACACCATTCGCAGATGCGGATAGTTTCCAAAAATTATATGATATCGGGAAAATGTTTGCCAGCAGCCAGCTTGTACCCCAGAACTTTCAAGGGAAACCGATGGACTGCGCGATAGCGGTTGATATGGCAAATAGAAATGGAATGTCCCCAATGATGGTAATGCAAAACCTTTATGTTGTTAAAGGGAAACCTTTATGGAGTGGTCAGGCATGTATGGCCATGATCCGTGCAGCAAAAGAGTTTAAAAATGTAAGGCCGGTATATACGGGGGAACGCAATACCGATACCTGGGGATGTTATATTCAGGCTGAATATAAAGAAACCGGTGAAATTGTTAGGGGTACGGAAATAACAATTCAAATGGCAAAGGCGGAAGAGTGGTATCAGAAAAGCGGAAGTAAGTGGAAAACAATGCCTGAACAGATGCTTGCATATCGGGCGGCGGCTTTTTTTGCCAGAGTATATATTCCTAATGCTCTTATGGGAGCTTACGTTGAGGGAGAAGTGGAAGATATCGCAAAGAATGAGCTTTTAGAAACAGATGAACCGTTAGGAATACCGGACGAAATTGTTAAAGAAGCGGAGGAACACTTTATATGAAGCTTACACAGGAAAATTATTTTTCGCCGGAAGCTGACAGGGAATACCTCTCTGTCAGCCAGTATAAAAAGTTTGTTGGTACTATGGGGCGTGTAGGCTGCGAGGCGGAAGCAATGGCCTGCCTGAATGGGGAGTGGGCAATGAAGAAAACAACCTCCCTTCTGGTTGGCAGCTACGTAGATGCGCACTTTGAAGGGACGCTTGACCTGTTTAAAGCACAGAATCCTGATATTTTCACAAAACAGGGGACATTAAAAGCAGAGTATCGAAGGGCAGAGGAAGTAATTAACCGTATTGAACGTGATGATTATTTTATGCTTCATATGCAGGGCGAAAAACAGGTAATTATGACCGGAGAATTATTTGGTGCAGAGTGGAAAATAAAAATGGACAGTTATTTTCCCGATACACTTATTGTTGACCTTAAATGTATGAAATCCCTGCGGGAAGCAAACTGGGTTAAGGATTCAGGCTACATGAATTTCATAACCTATTGGGGATATGATCTGCAGGGGGCCATATACCAGAAAATAGTTGAAATTAATACCGGGAAAAAGCTCCCTGTGAAAATTGCGGCAGCCTCAAAGGAAGAGTATCCAGACATTGCGGTTATACAGGTGGAACAAAGTCTTATGGATGCCGCGCTGGCGGAAGTGGAAAGCAATGTGCCGAAAATATTGGCTTTAAAGAATGGAGAAATAGAACCTCTGCGTTGTGAAATGTGCGATTACTGCAAACATACCAGGGTTTTGACGCATTCCATATGGACAGAAGATCTGCTGGGGGAAGTGTGATGAAAAAAACAAATAGTATTGTTACCGAATATTCAGGCATATGTTTCTGCTGCGGACGCCCTACAACCGAAGAGCATCATCTTCTTTTTGGCGACAGCATCCGGCGTCTGGCAGAAGAGGACGGTATAAAAGTTCCTTGCTGCCCTTACTGCCACACGCAGAACGATGTAAAAAATCGGATACATGATAATCCGATGGCTGAGAAATTGTCTAAAATTGCCGGGCAGCTTGCATGGGAAAAACATGCAGTATCCCAGGGAATGACGGAGGCGGAGGCCAGGGAGGCATTCCGAAGGAAATATAACAGTTCATTATTATAAAAAAGGAGAGATTCATAATGGCAAAGTATAAAGTTGGTGATATAGTGACAATCCGCCAATGGGAAGATATGGCGAAGGAATATGAAACAAATTCATGTGGAACTATTGAGATGCCGTGCAATTTTGTAAAAAGTATGAGGTATATGTGCGGAAACAAATATAGAGTGGACGATGTGCTAGATTCAGGGAATTACTGCATAGATGGGTGGACTGTTTCTGACCAGATGATTGTTAATGAACCAAAAAAACAGCAGCTTGTAATCTATCGGAAAGGAAACGCAACAATAGGCATTCTGAAAGAAAACGGCAAGGAAGTAAAGAGGGCAGCAGCAAAATTACATCCAGATGATACCTATAATTTTGAAACAGGCGCACATCTTATTTTGGATCGTATTTTTAAAGATGATGCCATTGTGGAACCACTATATAACGGCAAGGTGGTTTGTTTATCCAACACAAACAACATTAGCAAGTATACGGTCGGTAAAATCTATGAATTTAAGGAAGGGCGTTTTGTCTGTGACGGAGGGCACTCAACGCCGAGGTATGCTGTTCATACCTTCGATGAATGGAAAGCCTCTAGTTCTGCTGAATGGCTTGAAATCAAAGAATAAGGTGTAACGCTGAAAGGCTTACATATATTTGCGAGTGCAGGGACGATATATCACGAGCCATAGCCTCCTATCTATGGGCTGGGCGGTGCCATAGCCGCCCAACGTCCCGCCGCAGGAAGGAACATTTATGAAAATACAATTATTTGAGGGTTATTTTATAGAACCCGATCCTCTTAACCTTGCATTGAAACAGAAATATACCGGGCAAGTAAAGAGGGAAAAGAGCGGGATGGCGAGAGAATTATTGGTTACTGGGGCCGTGAAAACCTTCCAGGACTTATCAAACGCTTTTGCAGCCTTGTAGAGGTGCCAGAAGGTAACGACAGGATAATTTCCATGAAGGAATACGCGAACGTGGTTACACAAAGCCATAAAAGGCTTGAGAGCTGGTTAAAGGAGAACTATGAAAGAATACAAACTGATATTGAAAGGAACCCTTCCGGGCCTGAATGATTACCTGCGTGCTGAGAGGTCATTTACACGCCGTGGAACCAAGGGACATAGCTGTGGTAATGACATGAAGCAGGAATGCCAGATGCTCATAGCAAATGCTATCCGCCTGCAACTTAAGAGGTTAAGGATACATAACCCGGTATTCATCCGATACAGTTTCTATGAACCAAACCGGAAACGTGACCTTGATAATATAGCAGGTGTAGCCCACAAGTTTGTCCAGGACAGCCTTGTAAAGTGTGGAGTATTGGAGAACGATGGTTGGGACAATATCACAGGCTTTTCAGATCAGTTCTTTCTCGACCGACACAATCCGCGAATTGAGATTGTAATACAGGAAGAAGGTGAATGAGTGTTTATAGAGAACTACATTCCATTTGGTTACAAAAATCGGATATCAAGAGAAACCCTGGAGGCGTTAACTCGTCAGAGAGATCGGACAAACCGGGAGCGAATAGCAGAGGCTTTACAGGAACGAAAAATCTTGATTGTAAATATAGATAATGCTTATTTCAGGCCTGATGGAAGCCCAGGGGACACTCTTAAGGCAGAAGCATACTACCGGAGAGAATGCGCACGCACAGGAAGCTGTAAAAAGCGTTGTGATGCTATCAGGGAATGCCTTAAGCCCAAGAAACAGGATGAATTGTCTAAGAACCAGATAGATATTTTTCAATGGCTGGGCGGTGGCTGATATGGAGAAGAAGAACAGCTTTGTATTGTACACCGACTACCGCAGGCAGTTTGACCTTCTTACCGATGCAGAGCTGGGGCAGCTTATCCGGGCCGTGATGGATTATGTGGATACCGGACAGCCTACTGACCTTCCGGCGGGACCGCAGATGGCTTTTGCTTTTATCTCAGCGCAGATAGACCGTGATACTAAAAAGTACCAGGAAGTGGTTGAGAAAAGGCGGGCTGCCGGAAGCGCCGGGGGAAAGCAAAAGGCAAGCAATGCCAAGCAAAACATAGCAGGTCTAGCAAATGCTAGCACATGCAAGCAAACCGTAGCAAATCTACCTGATAATGTAAATGATAATGATAATGTAAATGATATTAAAAAGAAAGACACTAAAGTGTCTAAAGAAAAATCGTTCATACCGCCGACCGTGGAGAATGTAAGGGAATATTGCCAGGAGGGTGGATACCGGGTAGATGCTGAGTGCTTTGTTGACTTTTACGCTTCAAAAGGCTGGCTGGTTGGGAAAACAAAAATGAAGGACTGGAAGGCTGCGGTACGAAACTGGGCGCGGAATAACCGGAACGAAGGTCATGCCAGCAAGAAAGCTACCGCGGCAGACAGATATAATCGCGGGATTATGAAAACGGAGGTAGACGTGGACGCACTGGAACGTGAATTGCTGGGAGGTGATAACTAATGGCGGAAAGAAAATACATTGTGTTTTTAGGCAAGGATGAGATCGGGATATACACCGCCCAGGAGATTCACGAGCAGTTCGGGATTCTCAAGAAAAATGTCTGTAAATATGCATATGCGGGAACACGTTACCGCGGACAATACAGGTTTGTGACCGTACAGGAGCCCAAAAAGTTGCCCGTAGAAGTACGAGAGGAGTGGCAGGAAGAGTGGGACGCTGCAGCCGAGGTTATTCGGGATGTTATCGATGTTGAGAAGCTCATCCGAGAAAAATGGGATAGCACGGTGCGCCCCTTCCATAGGCCCAGCGATAGTATATGGCGCTTTTAAAGCCTCATACGGGCGGTATTAAGTGTGAGACGAAGAACGTAAGGTATAGATGTTTTTAAGCGGCGTACGAGCCGCAGAAAGAAGTACAGATGGATTTAATAAACAAACAGGCAGTGCTTGAAATCATAAATAGTTACGGAGGATGTGACGCCACGGATCCATGTGACAGGCATTGCGATACTATGATGGGCTCTTTATACGCTGACATTGAGAGCCTAGAAACAATAAGTTTCAGCGGAAAGGAAGATATGTCGCATGAGTAGATTGTTGCCAATCCTGTTTAACACCGAAATGGTTCGGGCGATATTGGACGGTAGAAAGACGGTTACGCGCCGGGTAATTAAGCCGCAGCCGGAACCTGAACAGATATACAAAATCGGGTACTGCATTGCTGGGGATAAACGAAACATTGGAAAGTATGGATTCGGAACAAATGAGTACGGAGGCAGGATTTTATTCGTTAAACCACCTTGCAAGTATGGAGATATCCTGTATGTCCGGGAAGCATTCTGTCCAAATTATTTTGACGAAGGTTTGGCGGGATACAGGGGAGACGGTTTGAGAGGTAACAGAACTGCATATAAAGCAGATTACCACAGGGAGACAATTGGAGATGTTGTCCCTGAACCGAAATGGCGCCCGTCCATCCACATGCCAAAAGAAGCGGCCCGTATCTGGTTAAAGGTTACGGATGTACGGGTGGAACGGTTACAGGAAATAAACGATAAAGAAGCTAAAAAAGAGGGGGTTCCGCTAGAAAAAGAAATTACTTATATAGGAGAAGGATTTCAGACAAATGATTTTGCGGAATTATGGGATTACACCATAAAAAAATCAGACTTTGACCGCTACGGATGGGATGCAAATCCGTGGGTATGGGTAATAGATTTTGAACGGTGCGAGAAACCAAATAATTATTATTTAGGGGAGAAACAAAATGCAATTTGTGATTAATGGAATGAAATATAACACTGAAAACATGGAAGAGGTGGCGGAGGTTAGAAAATGGTATCGAGTAAATAATTTCTTTTTCAGCGCCATGTGTACTGGAAAAGAGATTGGCCGGGAGTACCAGTGTAAATTATGGAAATCTGCAAAAGGGAACTGGCTTTTGACCCATGAAAGAGATTATGGGGAGATATTCGGAGAAGCTATACAGGAAGAGGAAGCAAAGAAACTTTTAATGAATTATGCAACTGCCATTTATGAAACAATGTATGAGAAATTGCCGGAAGCGTAACAGGACAAAAGTTATTGAGCAATTGAGGGTTTAAAGGAGAAAAAATAATGGTAAAAGGAAAAGCGAAGTTAATATTTGGAACTGGGGATATTATGATGACACCTGTTCTTCACATTGAAAATGATACTCCTCGATATGGCATGTTAGCATTTAAAACAACAGAACCGCACGAAATAGGTTCATATACGAGGAATGACAATGGATATAAGTTGTCAAATGCAGATACATTGATGGTGTTTTACAAGGTGGAAAGCATTGATGCTTGTATAGAGAGGCTTAATATACTTAAAGAAATGATGCTTGGGAGCACAGATGATGTGATGGAATTGGATGTGGTAGAAACCGAGAATGATTTTATCATCTAAAATGAGTATTTAGCGAGGTAATGTATGAATGGAATTGTGAAAAGGGTTGTTGTTAATTTAGGAGAACCGGTAACTGCAAATAAGTTTGCAGAAGAATTTAATCTTACTTCTGAAAAAGAATACATTGTAAAGGGATATGACGGAGAGTGCATTTTAATCCGCAATGATTTAGGTGAAGAGAAATGGTATTCTTTAGATTATTTCAAAGAATATGTAGGTCGTTTAGATGAGGATTTACCATTCTGGTGATTGTACCGAGATGGTATGTAAATTAGGATTTAGGCTAGTAGGCCGGGGAGGTGAGAATTATAAGATTCTATTACGAAAATTGCATGGGTGATAGTGGTTATTTTACAGAGAGAAAAGATAATATAGTCAATGCAATTTATTCAGCGTGGAACATAGAGGCCATCTTATATATTGCAGAAAAGATAAAAGATAATAAGAAAAAAGAAAAGATAACTTTGATTTTCTCTCCTCATGAAGATAATGAAGTCAATAATGAACTATTGAAACCATATGGCTTATATATGGTGGATGGAGAAAGATATAGGGAACTACATTGGATTAAAGATAGAAGCTTAGCAAGAAGTCCTAATAATTGGTCTGAGTTAAAACTGTTAAACTGAGGATTTAACATTTTCAGAAAGAGGTATATGGATGATAAAACATCTGAGAGTATGGGAGACAGAATACAAAACCCATCCTACACATAATGGAATTGTTACACAAGGTTTTTTTGATTATCCAGATGGCATTTACAACAAATTGAAAGAGGACACGAAGCAGTTTAACTACGGTACAACTTTCCGCATAGAACGGGAATATCCAAAAGGAAAATGGCTGTTTTTATGTCTTATGGATGTTTCTGTTCCTTTGAAAAACTGAATTGAGGATTTAACGGAGGAATGAAAATGTATAAAGCAAAAAATGTTGATACTGATAAGGCACTTAAGTATATCAATGATAGCAGAAGATATCAGCAGCAGGCGGAAACTTTAGCAATTACTTCTGCGCAAAATATTATGAGGGAATTAGAAAAGGTCTTGATATTGCAGAAGAAATTTTTACAAGTATCAATTGCGAATCTAAGGAAGGAACATATCTGGATGGTGTTTCGGATGTCATATATGAACTGGCAAAAGAGCTGGATGTAAAAAGCGATGAACTGAGAGATGAATTGAGAGCTGGAAGGCTGTCTTTGGATGAAGCGTGTGGTAAATTTTCTGATTCTATTCGTGATAAGGGAAATGAGGATTTAGGCCAGAAAACGAAGGGGTGATATTATTGGTGGATATATCAATGCTACATGATATGGCACTTAATTTTGAGAATTATATTGAAATAGATTCCGAGCATCTTTGTGAAAAGAGAATTGAGATGTATGAAAAAAAAGATGCTGATATATTGCGGGAAGTGATTCCGGCCTTAAATGCGATCATATATGATGCAGAGAAATATAAGGGATGGATTTTAGAACAATTTGATAAGTGAGGATTTAAAGGAGGAATGATCGTGGATAAGATACCGTTTATTGTATTTTTGTATATAGATGCGGATGGACAACGACAAGTCTACAACACGGATTGGCCTACCCAATTCATAAGTGATTTTACAGATAAGGAAATTTCAGGGATTGGAGCCTTTCTTATCTGTGGGGTACCACAACCAGTTAAAACATTAACAGATGCATTTAAAATCTGTAATGGTTAATGAAGATTTATCGGGAGGGAGAAAATGAAAAAATGCGGGAACTGTCATTTTTTTAAAAATGGATGTGATTTTTCAGAAAGTAGCTTGCCAGAAGATATACTGGAAAATTATGTTGCCAGTAATGATTTCTTTTCAAAAAATGATTACGATAATGCAATGGAAAAAGCATATCAAATAAACAAAGAATATATTCAATAAGTGAGGATTTGACGGCAAAACCCGGGAGAGGAATGTGGTATGGGAAGAGCAAGAGTAGATATGCCAAAACTCCGTAATCAGTGTCGAACATGCGGCGAACGCAAAGGTGCGGAGTGCTCATTTGGATTTTCGGTCATGTGCAGACGTCAAAGCACAAAACCTTGTTTCAATTACAGAAAGCCTTCCGTAATTGAAGCAGCGAATGAATTGGCACATGCAGCTGGAATAGATATTAACTCATTAAAAACAGAAAATGAAGATTTAGGCCAGTAGTACGGGAGGAAATAGGATGGAATTTAACAGCCGCGCAGAGTTGCATCCATGCATGAAATGCGAATATGGAGAAGTGTGGAAAGAACAGGGTAAGCCTGCGGGAAATGTCTGTAAACACACCGAAGTCTGTAAAATCAAAGGTTTGTATCATGGGAGATATCATAGCAAGAAACGAGTACCGGATTGGTGCCCGCTAAAAAGCTAAGTATAATGAGGATTTAATGGAGGTGTCGGAATGCAGAAAAGAAATATAAAGTGCAGTGAATGCGAATTTTGCAAGGATCGGGGGCGGCCCGAAAATAGCAGACCGAGTTTTTGGTGCGAACATCCAGACACGAAATATATCGCAGATTACTTTTCGCATCATAGGATTCAGAAAATGGAAGGATTTCTGTGTTTTGGAAAACCGTGGTCGCATGAAGTTACGATTAAAACATCCCCTGCATGGTGTCCTAAAAAAGCGGATTAGCCGGTTAAACTGAAATTTATAACATGCATCGGGATATCTGGAACCTGACAGAAAAATATGGATATGAAAAACTGACGGATGAGCAGTGGAAGCGGTTTTGTGACGATGGGTTTGCCCTGCAGGCGAAATACCGGAAGGTGGGCCGGAAAATGGAGCTTCTGTTCCGGGATGAATTTGGAGCCGTGCAGAGTTATTATGAGCGGTTGAAGGAGGGGCGCCTTGATGGCCGATGAAAAAAAACAGAAGAAAAAAGATATACCTAAATACTGCATGGAATGTGGGCAGGAGATTTCAGCAGAGGAACCATTTGAGTATATCAGGACCAAAAGGAGAACAGAAATTTATATACACAGGAAATGTTTAAGGAGGGATGGAGTATGAATGCAAAGAATATCAAGAAACATCTGAACGCAAAACTGCGAGATTGGATATCCAGTATAGACGATGACACAGTAAAGCAGGCCATAAAAGAAAACTCAATTATTACAGGCGGCGCCCTTGTCTCTCTTCTGTCAGGAGAGCCAGTGCATGACTATGACGTCTATTTTCGGACAAAAGAGACTGTCATCACCGTGGCTAAATATTATGTAGATAAATGGAATAGCGCCCATGACAGAAAGGTAAGTCTGCTGTGGGGAGAGGCGTTGGAAAGTGCAACTGGTATGGATGAAGGACGAGTCAGGATATTTGCCAGGTCTTCCGGGGTTGCAGAAGACAAAACTGAACAACCTTTACCTTTTGAATCTGATGAAAACGGTGAACCGACAGATGAGGCAAGCGCAGAAAGCAATGCGGAAAAAGGAAAATATTATCCACGCTTTCTTACCAGCAATGCCATAACCTTATCCGACAAGGTGCAGATTGTTATTCGGTTTTATGGAAAAGTGGAAGACATTCATAAGAATTACGACTTTGCACATTGTACATGCTCATGGTCGTCCTGGAACAACCAGGTAAATCTTCCGGTAAAAGCGCTTGAATGTATTATTAACAAAGAACTGTACTATGTTGGATCTAAATATCCCCTTTGTTCCATAGTGCGTACCAGAAAATACATAGAACGCGGATATCACATCAATGCTGGTCAGTATGTAAAAATGGCAATGCAATTGAATGAACTGGATTTGAAGGACGTTAAGGTCTTGGAAGACCAACTTATGGGAGTTGATACGGCGTATTTTGAAATGATGATTAATGCTATCCAGGTAAAAATGGAAGAGTCTGGGGAGCAGAAGGTAGACAGCACTTATGTTATCGAACTTATTAATAAGTTATTTTAGGCAGGAGATTAAATGGATTATATAAACAAACGGGCAGTGCTTGAAATCATAAATAGTTACGGAGGATGTGACGCCACGGATCCGTGTGACAGGCATTGTGATACTATGATGGGCTCTTTATACGCTGACATAGAGAGCTTGCCAGCATCGGAATGTCCGCTAAAAAAAGCTATTAAGCCACACTGGATTCCGGTAGAGGACCAGTTACCGCCAGGAAAAGAAGATGTTTTGATCTGTACGCGGAAGGGCTGGATTTTAGTAGGCTGGTATGGGCCAATGGGTGAGTGTTGGCACATAACCCCGACTGGCACAGGATACTTGCCTCCGGACGTTGTGGCGTGGATGCCGTTACCGGAGCCGTACAAGCCGTTTACGAGGATTTTAAGAGAGGAATAAAAAATGTTTAAAGAGTGCGAAGGTTGCAAGGTAAAAAGTATATGCAATACAGCGGTACAGCCGGGAAGTATCGTGTGCCAAATGAATAGACTGTGCAGTGGACAGACAAAGGCGGAACTGGAAAGCGAGAAAAAGCGTGAACCAATGCGTTGCTGCCCGTATTGCGGACAAATTTTAGACTGAAAACAAATTAATCTTTAACACAATAAAGACACCACATAAAAATGCAGTGCCTTGGAGATTAAAAACTCTTGTGTTTGCGACGAGGAAGCCGGTTGAGTATTCCGAAAACAATAATCGCAATGGGAATTAGAGGATATTGTTTAGCTACTTCCAGCATACTGTTCCCAAAAAGTTCCGTAGGTGATCACCTCCTTTATAGTTTTTATTTTTAGTATAACATAAATAGAGTCCAATAAAACGGACTTTATATAAGAAAAAGAAAGGAGCGGAACCTTCCCGGGAATAAGGCGCGCCGGGTTCCTTTCGAAAAGATATGAATAGTTTAATTATTGATTGTTTCGCCGGAGGTGGCGGGGCAAGTGTAGGAATAGAAATGGCGCTGGGACGGCAGGTTGATATTGCTGTAAACCATGATCCACAGGCCATAAGGATGCATACGGTCAACCATCCGAACACTCTGCATCTGACAGAGGATATCTTTAAAGTTGACCTGCAAAAATATGTTGCTGGCCGCCATGTAGCACTCATGTGGGCAAGTCCTGACTGTACCAGCTATAGCAAGGCAAAGGGGGGACAGCCACGGAAAAAAGGACTTAGAATCCTTCCGTGGGCCGTGTACAAACACGCAAAAAATATTCTTCCAGATGTCATAATCATGGAGAATGTAGAAGAAATACAGCAGTGGGGGCCACTTGATGATGCAGGTCACCCGTTACCGGACCGGCGTGGTGAAGATTATAGGAAGTTCATAGTCTCCATGCAGAGCCTTGGATATGATTTCGATAGCCGGGAATTGATAGCGGCGGATTATGGAGCGCCTACTACTCGTAAGCGCTGGTACGCAATCTTCCGCCGGGATGGACGTTCGATTATCTGGCCGGAGCCGTCACGAAGCAGGGACGGAAAGGGAGAGAATAAGTGGTTGGAATGCGGGAATTACATAGACTGGTCGGATTTAGGAAAATCAATCTTTGGCCGAAAGAAGCCACTGGCAGACGCTGCTATGGCCCGGATTGCGAACGGGTATGCAAAATATGTGATAAATAATCCACATCCATACATTGTTCAGAATCAGAAAGCCTTTGCGTTCCTAATTCAGTACCACGGAGAAACAAAGGCTGGAGATTCCAGGGGGCAATTGCTCACCGAGCCTATTAAGACAATAGACACCAGTAACCGGTATGGATTGGTGACAGCATTTGTGACAAAATTTTATAAAACAGGAATCGGACAGGGGTGCGAAGAGCCGTTGCATACAATTACTACTTCTCCGGGGCATTTTGGGCTGATATCCGCGTTTCTTATAAAATACTATGGAACGGGATGCGGGCAGGATGTGAATAAGCCGTTAGGAACCATAACCACAAAGGACAGGTTTGGGTTGGTGAATGTAATAGCGGAAATAAATGGAGAAAAATATATCCTGTATGATATTTTTCTGCGGATGTTGAAACCGGAAGAACTGAAATTAATGCAGGGATTCCCGCCAGATTATATCATTGACCGGGATATTGAAGGTAAGCCATATCCTATCGCGGAGCAGGTGGCACGAATTGGTAACAGCGTAGTGCCTATTATGGCCCGCGAATTGGTAAGCGCGAACTGTCCATATCTGCGAGTGGGGGAGCGCATGGGGAACATGAGTATTGATGACAGTGGATCGCAGTTGCGGTTTGCCTGATAACTGAGGATTTAGGCTAGAAGGTCGGAAAGAGAATAAATGAGAAAATCTAATATATTTCAGCGATTTCATGTTGCAATAAATTTTTTGCGATATGGAAAAGGGCATTGCAGATTAATGACTTGCGGGAAATGTGGAAGCGTATTTATGCATCCGATATCGGAGCATCCCGCAGAAGGCCAGTTGATAAATAATGAAAAGCATATTGATATCTTTTGGTCAGAAGTAGACCAATGTTGTAAATGTGGTGCAGTATGCCAGGAAATTCAATTATGGAATTTTGAAGGTGATGTATTAAAAATAAACAATGATTTCATTGTTTCCAATAAGGATAGCTGAGGATTTGAAGGAGGTAAAACAAAAATGTGTAACGACTTTGAATGTGAGCATGAGCATTGTGGTATATGTAGTTATTCGGATGCAGATTGCAAAGGCGAATCCTGCATATGTTGGTCAAATTGTCCGGATTGTAAATATAGTTCAGGATGCTTTTGCGAAAATGAGGATTTAAACAAAGAGGAATAAATTCATGGGGAAATGTATTTTGGAATGTATGTTAAAGGATCCATGTCCCGCAAGGAATTCTACAGACAGGGATGTATGTACGAAAGAAGAAGGCGCTTGCGAATATCAGGTATTGGGAACTGTGGATGAGGACTTAAAGGAGGAAAAAGTGAAGACAATCAGAAAAAAGATTCATCCTGAATTTTTTAAATCGGTAAGAGCACGGGAAAAGAATTTTGAACTCCGAATAGATGAGGATGATATACAGGTAGGAGACCTGCTGATCTTGGAGGAATGGGACGGCTTTTATACTGGTGAAAACGTCCGGCGTTATGTGAAATATGTGTTACGCGATGTTCCCGGATTGGGGCTTATGGACGGATACTGTATCATCGGATGGTAATTAAATGAGGATTTAACGGAGGAATGAAAATGTATAAAGCAAAAAATGTTGATACTGATAAGGCACTTGAGTATATCAATGATAGCAGAAGATATCAGCAGCAGGCAGAAACTTTAGCAATTACTTCTGCGCAAAAATATTATGAGGGAATTAGAAAAGGTCTTGATATTGCAGAAGAAATTTTTACATGTGGCAATTGCGAATCTAAAACCGGCACATATCAGGATGGTGTTTCGGATGTCATATATGAACTGGCAAAAGAGCTGGATGTTGAAAGTCAGGACATCCGAAATAGTGGTGATTCCGTAGACGGTATGAGCGCAGCTTTAGCTGACCGGATAAGGGATGCGTTCGAGATTACAGATAACGAGTAGATAAGGATTTAGGCCAGTAGGCCGGAAAGGAGCAGGCATGGAAGATTTAACATTTGAGATACGCTGCCGCAAGTATTTAGTA
>PPYE01030610.1_pt1 | contig 17584 bp, 17 predicted proteins | sample 1559881 | NCBI WGS metagenome assembly PPYE01 (sample SAMN08240022, study PRJNA423297) | Human gut metagenome, whole genome shotgun sequencing project. | reverse complement strand
CAGACTGACTAATAACTACTACCAGACCATTTTTATCAAGAAGTGGTTTTCTATATCGGAATTCTGATCCAAGTTCTACTCGAACTGGAATTTTTGCTAAATCTTCAATTACATACTGTGCTGCAATACCTACATGATAAGCTGATCCACACGCAACAATATAAATCTGACTGATCTCTTTTATATCTTCTTCAGAAAGCCCCACATTTGATAAATCAATAAAGTCCTCTTTCACAACAGCATTAATTGTATCACCTACAACCTTTGGCTGTTCATGGATTTCTTTCATCATAAAATGCTCATAACCAGCCCTTTCCGCTGCTTCTGCATTCCAATCAATGGTCTTTAACTCTTTCTCGATTTCATCTCCATCCAGATTGTAGAAAGTAATCTCACCTTTTCTTACACAAGCCATTTCCATATTCCCGATGTAATACACATTTCTTGTGTATTTTAAAATAGCTGGTACATCAGAAGCAATGTAAGACTCTCCATTTTCAATACCAAGAATCATTGGACTGTCTTTTCTCGCAACATAGATTTCTTCTGGATATTCATTAAACATTACTGCCAGAGCATATGAGCCACGAATACGCACCATTGCATGATTTATTGCATCTACTGGGGTTCCTTCATATTTTTTATAATAGTAATCAACAAGTTTCACTGCCACTTCTGTATCTGTATCAGAGTAAAAAGTATATCCTTTTCTAACCAATTTCTCTTTTAATTCCTGGTAATTTTCTATAATACCATTATGTACTGCTACGATATTTCCGTCATCACTTCTATGCGGATGTGCATTATTCTCTGATGGTTCTCCATGAGTTGCCCACCTTGTATGTCCAATTCCACATGATCCAATTACTGCCTTTCCTTCATTTGTTTTTTCTGCTAGAATTTTTAGGCGTCCCTTCGCTTTTACAATTTCAATAGAATTATCTCCATTACGAACCGCTATTCCCGCAGAATCATACCCTCTATATTCTAGCTTAGATAATCCATCTAATAAAATAGGGGCTGCTTGCTCATTTCCTACAAATCCAACAATACCACACATATTTAAAACTCCCTCTTCTTTTTCATGCTTACTAGACATATATAATATGCAACTATTTTATCTGCGTAATACCCTTTTCACAATTTTCATTGTTGCAGTAAATTCATTCATTTTATGATACGCTAACACAAAAATTATATTAGAAAGAATAACACTAATTATTCCCCTTAATAAAAATAACACATAATCATTTCCCCTAAACAAATTTCCAACAATATTACAACAAACTACGCTAATTACAATTATAATCAAATAATATGCCAATTTTTTCAAATATTCCTTGCATGATTGTTTAAAGACCAACTTAAAAACATTATGTATTATCCACGGAATACTTATCCCAAATACTGTAAGAATTGTAGATAAAACAACTCCGTATATACCAATAAATTGTACTAAAATAATATTAATGAATAAATTAGCTAATCCATATATTAATGGTCTAAATCTATCCTCATGCCATATTCCCCCTGCATCTTTAAAGGTACTTAACATTTTCTCGAACTGATTTCCCAAAAAGTATAAGCACAGTAAAACAACCATAGGGTAATCAAAAAGCAACTCTTTTCCCATCCAAATAGACATGAATGGCTGATACAATGTGCTAAAACAACATATACAAAATCCAATAATCCAAAATTCAATAAATGAAAATACTTCAAAATCTTTATAATTCTTTTCTCTAGAATTAGTTATCATACTATTACCAATTCCAGCCAAAGCTGAATTATTAATAATAATAATAAAAGACATTACAGCATTAAGTATATAGTAATAATTTTGATACATTGCCAATACTTTAAGACCTAAAAATGCAGATATAACTATTGTATCTGCTGAACTTACTATAGTTCCTCCAAGTTTTGCAGTGAAAAGATCTCTTATTCTTTGATTAATCGCCTTAACAGCTTTTTCTGGTAGATCACCAAGAGGTTTATAATCTGGATACATTTTGTCTGCAATAATTGCAGTTAAAATATTAGATAAAACCTGTGAAATTAATATACAAATAACATATAAATAATAGTTTTTAAATGCAATTAGTGCAATTAATTGCATACCATATTTTAGCGTATCCGTAATAATCGTGACTTTACTTTTCACATCTTGCCTTTGGTGAGCTTGCAAAATACTATTTTTATATGCAAATAACCAGTATGTCAGAACTGTTGCACTCAAATTTAAAATATATAAAATATATACATTAATATTAGCTGGAACTTCTCCATTAATTAATCTTGGAATAAATGGTGTACAGGCCAAACCAATAACCAAAATTACTATACCAATAATTCTATAATATAATCTATATAATTTCATCAAAGCACAAATTGTAATACTATCATCTTCAGCAATTGGTTTATACATGGAAAATACCATCGCACTTCCCACTCCTAATTCTGCCAAATTTAGTACTTCTAAAACAGATGTAAATAAACTGTTTAATCCCAGATATTGTACACCTAACGTATAAAGCATTACTGTTCTAAATACAAATGGCAATATGATTTGATAAATCTTTAAAACGCTTCCAAATATAATATTCCGTGTCGTATTTTTCGTTTTATTTAATATCATATGCTTCTCCTACATTGCATTTCTATGTTCTCATGCTTCAAACTATTTCATCCTTATTATTTTTCATTTAACTAAATATTTTTTCTTCCAAAAAGATATTTTGTTTTTAAAAACAAAAAGATAATAGTATTTCAAAAATATCACTGCTTTTCTGCGTCTATCTTCAGGAAGTATGTCTTCTAATTCTTTTGTATATATTTCTTTAGCAGTATTTCTCAGATACTTCATAATTTTTTTATCGTTAATATCTGATAAAATTATTTTTTTTGAAATAGTTATACAGGCCATTAACAGTGTTCTATCAACATACTTTTCAAGATTAGGACAATTATCTCTTGCCATTTTTTTCATCTTATTACATGCTTTGATTCTGTCTAAATCTTTAGCAGAATAAACTGAGTTCAATGCTGATTCATCATTTATTATATAATGATATTTATGAACATCTTTATAAACTATTTTATTTGATTTTAAAAAGATAGACCATAATACTAATAAATCCTCAAAAATTTTTATATTTTCATCCAATTGAATTTTCTGAAATAATTCTCTTTTAAATAATTTATTCCATAATTGCCCCTCATAATGTCTAACCATATGCATTTCTTTTATTGCTGATTCAGGTGTCAAAATAAGTGTTTTTTCTGAATCTGTATAATTAGGATTTTCATTTTGTTTATGTGCAATACATGATACGATAGAAACATCCGCATCATATTCTTCTAAAAGCGAAATTAAAATTTCATACATATCATTTTCTACCCAATCATCACTATCGCAAAATCCAATATATTTACCAGTTGCTAAACTAATCCCCTTATTTCTAGCCGCCGAAACACCTGCATTAGCTTGATAATAATACTTAAAACGTTCGTCTCTTTGTACAAATTTTTGACATATTAATTTACTTTTATCTGATGATCCATCATCAATCAACAAAATTTCTATGTCCGTATACGTTTGTCCTAAAAGACTCTCTAAACATCTTTCAATATGTTTCTCTGCATTATATACAGGAATAATTATTGATACTCTTCCTTCCATAAATTACCCTCTATTAATAAACTCTCCATTACCAAGCATTGGAGAGACTATTTTCTTCTCAATTTTTTTACCTTATTTTTAATAATAAACTTGTAAAATGCCCATGTTCCAGAAATATCATTTATATCAAAAACCGCAAAAGCTTTTGTTCTCTTTACATCCGACAACCATTGCTTAAATGATAAATTATTTTCTTTTTTATGGCGAAAATCATTAATTTCATCCATATGAAGTATCCCCGGATTAATTCCATACTTTCCATCTTTCGGTAATGGATGCTTTACACAATCTAAGCACCAATAAAATGGAGCTGAAACTCCATTCTCTGTTAATCCATATCCATTTCCACTATGTCGAAAATTAATTTCATTCAAATAAACTTTGTCTTCACATACTAAATATTCTATATCATACTGTCCCCTATATCCTTCTTTGTACAAAATTTCAATAACTTTATTATTAATCTTATCTATATTAGGATTCTTTATAAATCGTGCTATGGTCAAGCTCCCTCCACCCTTTAGCGGCCATTCTCTTTCTTTTTTTATATATCCTCCAATATTCACTACTAATTCTCCTTTCAATAATCAAATAAACATGGAAAATCCGGTGCTGCCTTTTGAGGTTTCACGCAATTTCAGAATTACCCCCCCCCACAGATTTTCGTTTATCATCTATAATACAGCCATATGAACAAACTTCATATTTTTTTAACAAAAACTGTTGTACCAATACATCTATATATTGTTTATCTTTAAATTCATTTAATGCACTTTTTAGTTCTTCTTTACTATTACATATCCTTATATCCGATTTATTTCCCGTTGCTGATAATTCTGGTTTAATAATACATGGATATATCATATCTAGAGGAATATTAATCTGATTCTCAATACTTATTTTCCACGTTTTTGCCATTGGAATATCGTATTTATCTGCGAATTCTTTTTGATGCAATTTATCCATTAAAAAAGCTACTCTTCCAGGTTGACCTATAAAACCAGGTAAAATACAATATTTTTCTAATTTCTTTGCATTTTTATCTATAACATACGCAGCAAAATCAGAACAAGGAAATAAAATAACCTTTTCTTTCTTCAATTTTGAATATTTCATAATCCATTCTATTACTTTATTTTCATCTTCCTCAATTATGTGAGTAACATTTTTAGCATATTTAGAATGTGCTACCCTAACCATTTTTACATTTTCATATTTTCCATGAACTAAAACAGAAATATTACATTTATTTTTTCCTAAATCCCTAATAACAGCTAATGTATTATGATGATCACCGCCTATAATAAGAATTGGATTTTCAATCATGCTTTGTACCTTTTTTTTCCTTATCATAAAAAACACTCTCTTCTCTTTTTTACAAGATTCTCTTTAATTCTTTTTTCTTATTTCTTTCAAACTCTCTTTTATCATATATTGGAGTATCTTCTAAACATTTTTGTGCATATTGTTCCGTTTTCATAATATAATGTGCAGGAACTCCACCCCATACTTCTCCAGATGGAATATTCTTAGTTACAACAGAACCAGCTGCAACTATACAAAAATCTCCAATCTCCACTCCTGGTAAAATTGTACTTCTCGCTCCAATAAAAGAATCATTTCCTATTTTTATTTTTCCAAATTTAATAACTTCTTTGTACTTATCCTGATTTCTAAATACCCATGTAGCACCATCATGTGTAATAAATGCCACCTCAAAAGATATTTCTGTTCTGCTTCCTAATTCAATAAGATACGGTTCACTTCCCCAATTAGGAACTCCATTTAACTTACAATTTTCTCCTATTTCAACACCAATTTTTCTTGAATATTCAATTGGGTTGGTTAATTTTCTTTTTAATAAATCTAATATTTTTATCCCTATTTTTGTAATTTTCATTTTTTTCGTCCTATTACATTTTTTCTTTTACATAATCACTTAATGTAATTCCTTCATAATCCCTATGTGCATATTCAAATAAACATTCAAGTTGAACATATAACTCTTCTATAGACTCTCTATCTTTATAATATGGACTTCCTCCCGGCATTAATTCTGAAGAATGAATCATAAACATGATATAGTCTTGATCTGATATTTTTATATAATCTAGCAATTTAGTCATCTGATATAAAGAACAAATAGATGGTCTTAACCATGTTTCTTTTCCTCTAATAAGATGTGAACTTTCTCTTGCGAACGATTTTACTGATTTGATTGCATTCTTCTCAAAATATCTCAATTTATGTATTGTAACAGGCACCTCCAATATCCCATTTATAATTTCATAAGCACTATTTTGTTCCCTTGTATAATCTGAGCCACCTATTCCTGTTGCTCCTAAATTAGAAACCCAACTAATTCCAGGTGTCACAGAGCAGTCACATTTATAACCATATTTTTTTAGTAATTCTAAATAATTATTATTTAATGCCCATCTTCCAGATCTGTGTGTAACAATTTTTCCAAACTTACTTGTCAGAACATCATTTATAATCTTTATCTTTTCTTCCATTACTTCAACTGGATATTCAATTAAATATGCTCTTTCATTAGTTACACTTTTTAAATTATATTCCGGAGGTGTACTCCATGCATGAAGATGCATTCCAATTTCACATTGATTATTCTCCAATGCTTCTTTTGCCAAATCTTCAAACACAGCATTTTTAGCCATATTATATGTTGTCAAATAAACAGGCTTATATTCATATTTATTACATAAATTTTGAAAACGCCGCAAATATTTAGCATTTTCTGTTGTCTCTTCTGCTAAGGGATTCCATTGATTATCCTCTTCATTATCTATAGTAATAATAAACTTTTTTTTATTGCTCATAACATACATCCTTTATCAAATTCAAAAATCGATCTACTATCTTTTTTATATCAAAGTCTTTTGCTCGTTCGACAGCGTTTTTAGATAATACTTCATATTTTTTTTCATCTACAAAACATTCTTTTATTGCCTTAGCAAAATATTCTGTATCATATTTAGGAACTAAAATTCCATTTTGACCATCTTCAATAATCTCAGCTGGCCCTTCATTATCAAATGCTATACATGGTACTCCACATGCCATAGCTTCTATAATAGTTAATCCAAATCCTTCCCATCTGGACGTAGAAATTAACATTTTACTTTCCATATAATATCTCGTAACATTCTTTTGAAAACCGACCAACTTTATATTATCCTCTAAATTATTTTTTAATACACACTCCTCCAGATAGCCCCTATCCTTTCCGTCTCCTACAATCATACATTTAATATCGTTTTTCACATCTTTCTTTATCTTGCTTATAATATCTATTAAATAATCCAGTCCTTTCACTTGCTCATTTAAACGTCCTACAAAAATCAAATCATATTTTTTTCTACTATTTTCCTTTTTTAAACTGTATTTAATCGGATTATACAAAATATCACATTTCACATTACACTTTTTCTCAAACTTTTTTTGGTCAAATGAATTTAAAACAAATAGCCTATCCAATTTACCCAACATTTTCATGCTAAGTTTTTCGGAACCATAAAGATTTTGTCCACGCATACAATAGTATCCTTCATATGTGCTATGCATCCATCCAATTGTTTTTGCATCAATTCTATCTGCAATAAATCCAACTAATAAAGCATATATTGCTGTGGCACCAATTACTACATCAAATTTTTCATTATTTATCCAACCTACAAGTTTATCTAATTCATTGGATCTAAAAAACATATTCTTTGCAAAACGTACCCCTATAATATTATCTAAAATCTTAGTTCTTCTGTTAACCATATTAAAAGGTTTATATAAAGGTACAAACTTTTCTATAAAAACATCTGAAATTTCAATAATATTTACTGCTTCATTAATGTAAAAGCAACTCTTTTCTTTATTATTTGTTGACATCAAAATTGAAAGTTCTATATCCTCTCTGTTCATCAAATTATTACAAATTTCTGATATAGTCCTTTGAACGCCACCTAACTCATACAAGTTTTGTGATATTATACATATTTTTTTCGTACTCAATCTCCTGTCCCCTTATCGCCCATCTTATCTGATGTTATCTTCCCAGCTATAGTAATTAACACTATTACAGTACAATACATTAACATACTATCGCCAATAGAACAAATTGTATCAAACGCATTAATCGCAATTATATAAATAACAGCTAACAACGCAATTCTTACCTTTCCTATTTTAATTACTTTCAAAAGTGGAATAATTAAAATGCTAATAGACATTAATGCAGCAAAAAGCACACCATATCTAAATGCCCACCTCAAAATAGGATTTTCAAGTGCCCCAATCATTGCAACACTGTTATTTATTAATGAAGCATCATGACCTTTGAATAAATCAAATGATATTGCTCCAGTTTTCATCAATCTTGTTAAATACGTTACTCGATCTGTCGTTATATCTCCACTCTGAATTCCAATACTCAAACGTCCCAATACCAAATCAAGAACTCCATATTTAAACATTACAAAAACAGCAACTGCCATAATAGGTATATATTTTACCATTTTTCTATTTCCATAACATATAATTATCGTTGCCATAATTAATATTAGTCCGGTCTTACTTCCTGTTGCAGCAATTACTATCATTGAAATAATCGTAGGTGCTAAAATTTTTCTATGTTTTGATACATATAATGCATCTAATATATGCAATATAAAATATCCCAACATAAACAACATGCTATTTAAACTATGTCCAAAAAAACTTACTAATCTATTATCACGTGCTTGTCCTATAACTGATTGAGTGTTAAGAAACGACGCTATATTCGTACTCATAGAATGGTTTGTCAAAAAATCTATAACAACAATAAATAACAATATATATGCCATTACATTAAAAAAGGTTAATGCTGTTTTAAATATGATATATCCCCTATTATTTTCAATTCTAGAAATATGTAATATGCCAATAGGTAAAAAAGTAGATAATATTATCTTTACAATACTACGCATATCTGCTGAATTAATTACACATAGCATAAAAGAAAATGCTACAAAAATCATTATTATCTTTTCAAAATTATCCGTTCTTTTGCCTACTTTATGTAGTGCTAATATCATCCCCAATAGACTGATAAAATTTCCTGCTGCAAAAACATCAGGCATAAATTTACTTCTAAGTATATATGGTGTGAACAACAAACCAAACATCCATAATTTTGTAGCATTTTCAATGCTTAATTTTATTTTCATAAATCCACCTTTTATAAAATATTCATCCATTCTCGACATATATTCTCTGCCGAAAGTTTTTCTCTAAGAACTGTTGCATTTTTAGATATTCTTAATGCATATTCCCTATCACTAGCAATACGATTCATTGCATTAATTAATGCCGCCTCATTATTCATTGGAATTAAAATACCGTTTTCGTCCGTATGAACAAACATTTTTGATCCTCCAACTGGACAATCTGTAACGATAGTTGGTATTCCCATTCCCAATGCCTCAAGCATTGAATTTGAAATTCCTTCATGATTTGATGTAGAAATATACATCGCTGCCCTATTTATCTTTTCAGAGAGATTAGATACAAAACCTGGCAAATCAATATATTTTTCCAGCCCAAGATCTCTTATTTGTTTTTTATATTCATTTCGCAAAGGTCCTTCACCATAAATGGTAAGTGTATACTCTGGAAATTCTTTATGAAATTTTCCGAACGCTTTAATTAATAAAGGGAAATTTTTTTCTTCTGAAAATCGCCCTGCTGCAACTATTCTTTTTTCCCTTTCTCCATTATAACATTCAGGTAATTCATCTGTATCTAATGGATTTGCTATTATCGAACTCTTATTTTGAATCTTTTTGCTATAATATGACATTGCATCTGGTGTTTGAAATACCATCCAGTCTGCCAAACTATATAATTCCAATCTTCTCATTAAAAAACTACCAATTTTATCCTTCCATGGCAGCTTACTCAAACTAGCACGTGGATCTGCTCTTTCAGACATAATTATCTTTTTCCCAACTCCAATATTAGCGATCAACGTATATAATGATATTATTGGCAAAAAGGGAATTACTATTTCCACATTCGTTCTTTTTAAGACTTTATGCAATTCTTTTATTCTTTTCAATGTTGCTAATTTCCCGCTAAATTTAAACTGAATAACATTGACCTCATCGTACACTGGGTATGTAATCCTTTTATCTCTCAATATTACAAGTGTAATATCAGCTCCAAGTTTAGCACAACCAGAAGCTAATATTGACATTACTTTTTCAGCTCCTCCATCTGACAATGATCCAGTCACAAACATAATCTTTTTATTTTCCATTTTTCATCTCCCAGGTTTTAATTATTTTGGAGATATAAACTGCAAAATCTCTCTTGTATTTTCACCAAATGCACCTTTTCCATTAGCCATTTGTGGAAACCAAATACTCTGACCTCGTGTATTGGCTTCAATCAATACCATTATTTTATTTTCATCAACAGCTATATCCCAAGATATAATTCCCAATTGAGGGGTATTTAAATGCAATTTTTCTGCTGTTTTAATAATTTCAGGGACAAAATCTATTTCATAATTTCCAAATTCAATCTGTGTATCCGGATGTTTTTCATATCTATCTCCAAACTCTGTAAAAGCAACCGGGCTAAGCCTTCCAGAGTCACTAACCCCAATAAACATTCCTCCTGCATGAGCATTATCTAAATATCCTCCACCCTGTCCAATTCTAAGTGCAAGTGGCACATGATATACTTTTCCTTTCCACAAGTATGTAATCACTCTAAATGTGTTCACAGAATTAGGATACAATGTATTTAATTTCTCATGCTGCTTTATACATTCTTGAACAACCACTATTCCCTTTTCATTTAAAATTTTTTCTTTTATATTTTTAATACCACATACTTTCTCAACCCCTACACCAGAACTAGTATCTTGAACTGGTTTTATAATTATTTCTGTATCAGTACCCCCCCCCTTAAAATTCTCTACTTCCTGTCTACTAATCAATTTTCTATTCTCATCAAACCACATGTTGTTATAAATTGTTAGAAAAGTTCTTGGTATTCTTACATTAACGATTCCATTACAAAATAATGGTAATAATAACTTATCATCCAATACATATCTGTAATCAGCATCATTCATTTTAGGTTCCAGTTTACTTGAAAAAAGAAACTCTGGAAAATAATTTTCATCAAACTTTCCTGTAAATGATTGGTATAATCTATGCCAATCATACTTTATCTTTTTTCCGTAATTTTCAACAAATAAATTATCAATTTTTTCCTTCTCTAGTTCTGTAAGAGAAACCTTCTTGATAAGATTTTGTCTCTTAGGATCAGTAATTTTTTTCTTTTCCCCATGGAGTTGTCCCAAACAGTAACTTTCTTCAATCATTTTTTTCATTAGTTTTCGAGAGCTATTTAATATTCCCATTATCCACCTCCGGAAGTCTAATCCAACTTCCAAACTTGTAATCCCATTCTTCTGGATCAAATGGCACCAAACCACTCCAATGAAAAAATGTCATTTCTCCAAATAATATTTTTCCATTTACATTATATAGATCAACTCTAACTTCAGGTATCCCCTTTGATAAAATTCCTGCAATTTTTAACATTTCTTCAAAATTAGCTGGCTTTTTTATTTCCTTAGTTGCATTCGGATGGCCATTTGTAAACGGAAGATGATTAAATTCTGTATCGAAAAAATCAAATTTTGTATCTGTCCCTCTATCTGTCGCTATAAACATAGCTTTTGGTTTGCCATCAAAACAAAAAATTTTATAATCCTTTAATTCATAGCCTGATTCATCTACTGTATATTTCTCCGCAATAATTCTCGGTTTTACATCTTTATATGGCCATTCACGATGGTTAAGAAAATAATTTCTTTTTAAGCAATGTTCTATTTTTTTCTTTGCTCTTTCATAATCAAGCTTTTCTTTATCTTTACATATAATCAGCCCACCAGAATCATGCGTACATTTTAGCACAAATTGCTCTGGCAACTTTTCAAAATCTATATCATCAAAATTATCCCAGACTCCTAAGCAAGGAATCAGATATTCTTCCCCAATTCTTTCAGAAATAAATTTTCTTACTTCATATTTATCTACTAATTGAGTATATAAAGGATTTCTATCATACACTTTTAACCACTGTAGTTTTTCACTATAACTCTGTGGATTCTCAAAATCGCACTCTTTCCCCATAGAATGCTTGAATAATATTTTTAAATATTTCTTATCTGCTTCAGGACTGCCCTGCATCAAGTGTCCCAATGCATAAATAATATAAGTTTTCCATTCAGATATTTTCACTACGCTCTCCTCACTTTTTTACAATTTTACTATACAGATCTTGATATCTTTTACTCATACCTTCTGCTGTAAAGTTTTCCATTACAGCTCTATAGCTTTTCTCCCCCATATCAATAAGATTTTCATCTAACATTTTGTCTAAAAAATTAGTAAGTTGCTTTATGTCTCCCAAAACATAAGAATGCCCACACGCTGAATCTGCTTCCAACACCTCCATATGTTGTGGTATATCTGAAAGTAATATTGGCAATCCACATGCCATTGCTTCCAAGACTCCATTTGGTAATCCTTCTGATTTACTTGTAGATAAATATATATCTGAGGCATGTAGATATTCATTCATATTGGAAACTTTCCCACGAAATAAAATATTTTTGTATTTTTCATATTCATTTTTTAACGGAGCAAACTCTTTTCCATCGCCTAATAAAAGCAATATTGCGTGTTGATTTTTTTTCATATTAATGAAAGCTGTAATTGCTTCTTTCTGATTTTTTCTATCAATAAACCCACCACTATAAACAAAAATCACCTTATCTTGCGGCAAATTTAACTTTTTACGAGTCTCATAAACTTCATTAACATTTCTTTTTGTATATTGACTTATATCAACTCCATTTCGCACAAATGGAATTTCCATATTTTGTTTGTTCTTGTACATTCTTGTCAAACTTTCTGAACACGTCACAAAAGGTTCTCCAACCGCCATACGTCTTTTTATTAAATTTATGTCAAAAAATGCCATGACTGTTCCTATAAATTTCCCATAATAATCTGGATAATCTTCATAGCAGTAATTTCTAAGCGTAACAAAATGTACTGCATTTTTATATCCCAGTGTCATTCTATAGGGTGGCATTCCAACTCCTTGCACAATATCTGGTTTTATTTTTTTTAGTATTTTTTTTATAACATGCTTACCAAATATTATTGACTCTTTTTTACTTATATTTGCCGAGTAAACTGAAATTCCTAGTTTCCTATATTCATCAATCATAGAATTTCCTGGCTCCTCTGACCATACAGTAATAAGACATGGATCAAAAACTTCTCTATTCATATTACTGATAATATTAAGTGTCTGTTTAATTGGACCATTTTTTTTACAATTTGTTTCTACAAAAGCAATCTTAATCTTGCCCATTCCTGTTTTATACCTTTCTATATTACTCAAACATTTTATCGACTATTTTTTCGAGTTCTTTGTTAAATTTTACATTATTACTTTTTAAACCACTGCCTATTGTAGAAACAAGTTCATCATAATTTACTATCGTCTCTTCTAGCTTGCTCATATCTTCAACTACAACAATTGTTCCCATTCTTTCAGCAACCGCTTTTGCAAAAGAAACTTGATGATCATTAACATGTTCATTAAACTCGTGTTTTCTAGGCACTACAATCGGTGTTTTTCCTATTTGTAGCGGCATAATAAAACTAGATGGTCCTCCATGTGTAATAACTATTCGTGCTTCTTCCACAAGTCTTATCATTTCCTGATATGGATATAACTTCTGCCAAGTACAATATTTAGGTTCATATGTACTGTATCCCGTCTGAATAATTACCTCTTCTTGAATTACACCCTTTTTTTTCAAATTATCAACGCTTTCAATAAGGCGGTTAAACGGTTGTTCATGTGTTCCTACTGTCACAAAAATCATTTTCTATTCCTCACATATTTTTAGAAAATACTACCTAAATTTATAGCTTTAGGATAAACTTTCTTCATTTCCTCCCACTCAACAATAAATCTATCTACTATTGGATAAACCATTTTACCGGACATGGTGGGCTTATCAATTCGATCAAATACTTCAATGTAAATTAACTTTGCACCAAATAATTTTCCAAGATAAAAAAAAGGTACAGATACAGCAGCTCCTGAAGAGATAATTAAGTCTGGCTTTTCTTTTCGTAAAACTTTCCATGCAATTTTTGTGTTCTTAACTAAAGCTTTAAGACTTCTATTAGTTGGATAATAGCACGGATAAACTTTTTCTCCCTGTAACACACTTCTTGCATCTTCCTTATCAAAAGTAACCCAAAACCTATCCTTATCATTCCAAAACGGTTTGAGCATATATAGATGTGTTAAATGTCCTCCTGATGAACCAACTAAACATACCTTCATATTATTCACTCCTTACATACTTTTTTACTTTCGCTGGAACTCCTGCAACAACAGCATTATCTGGAACATTGTCAATAACCACAGAATTAGCACCTATTACTACATTATTTCCAACTTTTATACCTCCAAGTACAACTGAACCGGCACCTATTACCACATTATTTCCTATAACAGGTGCGATTATGTTTTTCCCATTTCTCAACCCTCGTTCTCCTAAAGTTACATTTTGATAGATTGAACAATTACTTCCTAAAATCACTTCTGGATGTAATACTACCCCTAAGCCTTGGTGCGGTAATTTGGTTTCAGGAGGAATTTCCACTTGATATGCAATATCACACGAGTATATTATTCGATTAATATTTTTTAATATTTGTGCTATACCCCCCCCCCCTATTTTTTTTAATGGTACCTTTTTATATGCTTTATTTGCTAAATAAGCAATACGAACAGCTCCCATCCATTTCAACTCCTTAAGTTATTACGTGCATATATTCGATAAAATATATGATATTTAATCTCTCTGAAAAATATCCCTTGTGTAAACCTTGTCTTTTACATCGTCTAAGCAACCGTCATAACGATTAGCAATAATTGCTTGACTTTGTTTTTTAAATTCATCTAAACTATTAACTACTTTACTTCCAAAGAAAGTTTCTCCATCTTTTAATGTTGGTTCATAAATAATAACAGTCGCACCTTTTGCTTTAATACGCTTCATAACTCCTTGAATAGAACTTTGACGGAAATTGTCACTATTGCTTTTCATCGTGAGACGATAAACACCAACAACAACATCCTTTTCTTTGCTTTCATCCCAGTCATCATTCGCCTCATATGCTCCAGCAATTTCTAATACTCTATCTGCAATAAAATCTTTTCTCGTTCTGTTAGATTCAACAATCGCTTCAATAAGATTTTCAGGAACATCTGCATAATTGGCTAATAACTGCTTTGTATCTTTTGGCAAACAATATCCACCATAACCAAAAGATGGGTTATTATAATGAGTTCCAATACGTGGATCAAGACATACGCCATTAATAATCTGCTGTGTATTTAACCCCTTCATTTCTGCATATGTATCTAATTCATTAAAATAGGAAACTCTTAATGCTAAGTATGTGTTAGCAAATAATTTAACTGCCTCTGCCTCAGTAAATCCCATAAACAATGTATCTATATCTTCTTTAATAGCACCTTCCTGAAGAAGTTCAGCAAAAATATGTGCAGCTTTTACTAATCTGGCATTGTCAATATCTGTTCCAACAATAATACGACTTGGATATAAATTGTCATATAATGCCTTACTTTCTCTTAAAAACTCCGGACTAAAAATAATATTGTCACAGTGGAATTTTTCACGAATTGATTTTGTATATCCAACCGGAATAGTAGACTTAATAACCATAATTGCTTCCGGATTATATTCAATAACTAATTTTATAACAGCTTCTACCGCAGAAGTATCAAAGAAATTTTTCTTAGAATCATAGTTTGTAGGAGCCGCAATAACAACAAAATCTGCATCGCTGTATGCTTCCTTTGCATCAAGCGTTGCTGTTAAATTTAAGTCTTTCTCTGCTAAGTATTTTTCAATATAATCATCCTGAATTGGAGATTTCTTATTATTAATCAACTCAACCTTTTCTGGAATAATATCTACTGCATGTACTTCATGATGTTGGGAAAGTAACGTTGCAATTGATAAACCAACATATCCTGTACCTGCTACTGCAATTTTTAATGAATCAAACTCTCTCATTTTTCATTCCTCTTTCTTTTTTATCTCAAAAATAAACTCTACATATAAAATTCTTTGTACCATTCAGCAAATTTACGCAAACCTTCACGCAAAGTTGTCGATGGTTTAAAGCCATAATCTCTTTCCAACGCTTCTGTATCTGCATATGTTACTGGAACATCTCCTGGCTGCATAGGAACAAGCTCTTTATGTGCCTCAAAATCATAGTTTTCTGGTAAAACTTTTGCTCGTATAAGTTCTTCCTGAAGTATTTCCACAAAATCCAATAAATTTTCCGGATGATTGTTTCCAATATTGTAAACAGCATATGGAGGAATTGGTAAACCATCTTCACCATTTTTCTTTTCCGGTGCCCCCTGCATGACTCGTACAACACCCTCTACAATATCATCAACATAAGTGAAATCTCTCTTACAATTTCCGTAATTAAAAATTTTAATAGTTTCACCATTTAACAACTTATTAGTAAACCCAAAATATGCCATATCTGGTCTACCTGCCGGTCCATAAACAGTAAAGAAACGTAAACCTGTTGATGGAATATTGTAAAGTTTTGAATATGCGTGAGCCATCAATTCATTACTCTTCTTTGTTGCAGCATACAAGGATACCGGATTATCCACTTTATCTTCTGTACTATATGGTACTTTCTTATTACTTCCGTATACAGAAGAACTTGATGCGTATACCAAATGTTCCACTGGATAATGTCTACACCCTTCTAATATGTTATAAAATCCGATTAAGTTTCCTTCTATATACGCATCTGGATTTGTAATAGAATATCTAACCCCCGCTTGTGCACCTAAATTTACAACAACTTGTGGTTTATGTTCTTCAAAAATAGAATTAACGACTTCTTTATCAGCTAAGTTGCCTTTTACAAAAGAAAAATTACTATTGGAAGAAAGTTTCTCTAATCTATATTCTTTTAACCGAACATCGTAATAGTCATTCATATTATCAAGTCCAACTATTTTTATTCCTTCGACATCTTTTAATAATCTTTCTGCCAAATTAGATCCGATAAATCCGGCAACGCCTGTAACAAAAACTGTTTTGTTTTTTAAATCTACTTTTTGCATAGCAATCTCCTTATATTTATAACTTGTCTATTTTTTTGTTTTTGTAGCCCATTCTCCCCGCAGAATAAGCTACATTTCAAAACTACATTGAACCATCCTTCTTAAATACTACTAATACGGTTTTGAACAATATCTTTATATCCATTCCGATATTCCAATTTTCAATGTATTCCTTATCAAGCCTCACAACTTCTTCAAAATCTGTAATATCACTACGTCCGCTGACCTGCCACATACCGGTTATTCCTGGCTTAATTGCCAATCTTGCACGATGATGCAGCTCATAAAAATTCGTTTCCGAAATCAAAGGTGGCCTGGTTCCAATTATTGACATATCACCTTTCAACACGTTAAAAAACTGCGGAAATTCGTCAATGCTTGTTCTTCTAATAAAATCCCCAATACCAGTCTTATGTGTTCCATCTGGAAGAACCTTATTTCCAATAACTCGTGGGTCAAAATCCAATTTGAACATCTTTTCATCACCCAGTTTGTTATCTTTCATCAGTTCAGCCTTCCGTTCCTCTGCATCCATATACATGCTTCGGAACTTATACATTTTGAATCTCTTTCCATTCTTTCCTACACGTTCCTGTGCAAAGA
>PPYE01716411.1_pt1 | contig 17586 bp, 10 predicted proteins | sample 1559881 | NCBI WGS metagenome assembly PPYE01 (sample SAMN08240022, study PRJNA423297) | Human gut metagenome, whole genome shotgun sequencing project. | reverse complement strand
AAAAGCAGCATAGCCAAAAGAAAATATAGCAGAACTGTAAAATATAAAAGAGGTTGTGCCAACGTTTTGACACAACCTCATTTACTTGTAATAGATCCTGATTAGTTACTTCCATCTCTGTTTACCTGTTTTTTTCCTTTATTGATTTGTATTTTTCCCTTTCTCTTAAAAAACTTCTCTACTTTTGTTACATAAGTCAGTCACACAAAAACCGACAAAAAGCATAGTTAATTAAATCAGAATAATTATGAACATCAAAAAACATTTGCCTTGGTTGGGAGCTTTATTACCCGTGGCCAGTATGCAGGCAGAGACAAAACCCAATGTGGTCGTCATCTATGTAGATGATATGGGAATCGGAGATATCGGTTGTTATGGAGGTAAGTTTGTTCCTACTCCGAATATTGATAAGATAGCGCAGGACGGATTGTTATTCAATCAGTATTATTCATCCGCACCGGTCAGCTCACCTTCACGTTGCGGATTGACAACAGGCAAATTCCCGATTGAAGTAGGAATTAATACCTTTTTAAATAATAAAGCCAGCAACAAGAAGTGTGAACAGCGTAACTTTTTGAGTGACAAGAATCCTTCCATGGCACGTGCTTTCCAAAGTGCAGGTTATGCCACCGGACACATAGGTAAATGGCACATGGGAGGCGGGCGCGACGTGCACAATGCACCTTCTATTAAAAATTATGGTTTTGACGAATATATATCGACGTATGAAAGTCCGGACCCGGAACCGGCAATCACTGCTACGAACTGGATATGGTCGGCCAAAGACAGCGTAAAACGCTGGAGACGTACCGAGTACTTTGTAAATAAGAGCATCGACTTTGTCAAACGTCATAAAGACCAGCCTTTCTTTTTGAATCTCTGGCCGGATGATATGCATACTCCTTGGGTACCGGAATTTAAGCAAAAGGATAACAAAAGCTGGAATACGGAAGAAGCCTTCATCCCTGTTCTTGCTGAAATGGACAAACAGATCGGACGTCTTATCAAAGCATTGGATGAGTTGGGATTGTCGGAAAATACAATCGTGATTTTCACTAGTGATAATGGACCGGCGCCCAGTTTCCAATCCGCTCGTGCTGCTTATTTAAGAGGAACGAAGAACAGCCTTTATGAAGGTGGAATTCGTATGCCGTTCCTTATAAAATACCCCAAGAAAATAAAGGCTGGACAAGTGAATAATGAGAGCGTACTGTGTGCAGTCGATTTATATCCCTCTTTATGTGCGATAGCCGGAATTGAAACAGAGAAAGGTTATCAGGGAGACGGACAAAATTATGATAAAGTTCTTTTGGGCAAATCGAAAGCTAAACGTAAAACGGATTTGATGTGGGATTTCGGTAGAAACCAATTCTTTAAGAAACCGGGAAATGCAAACGACAGAAGTCCTCATCTGGCTATACGCAGTGGCAACTGGAAGCTATTGATAAATAGCGATGGAAGCGATGCGCAGCTGTACGATATTGTAAAAGACAAATTCGAGAAAAACGATGTGGCGCAGTCGCATCCGCAAGTCGTAGCTAAGTTGAGCAAAAAAGTATGTAAATGGTTTGCGGAAAACAAAGACAAAGGAAAAGAGTAATACAGTGAAAAACAAATTATAAACTAATATTAAACTTATGAATTCTAAATTATTACTATTACCGACCGCCTTGATGGTTGCAGGCCATTCTGCAGCAGAGGCGAAAGGCAAGAAATCGGACAAACGGCCTAATATCTTGGTAATTCTTGCAGATGACCTTGGCTATTCCGATCTGGGATGCTATGGTAGCGAGATTCATACTCCTAATTTGGACAAACTGGCACAAGAAGGAGTACGATTCAATCATTTCTATAATGCAAGCCGTAGTTGCCCGACTCGTGCTTCCCTATTGACAGGACTTTACCAACATCAAGCCGGAATCGGACGAATGACCTTTGATGCTCACTTGCCGGGCTATCGCGGAACACTCTCACGCAATGCCGTTACCATTGCCGAGGTGTTGAAAGAAGCAGGATATACCACCAGTATGGTTGGAAAATGGCATGTTGCCGAAACTCCTCTGCGTAAAGACCAACGCGAATGGTTGGCACACCGTGTCTTCCATGATACATTCTCTGATTTATGTCATTATCCCGTCAATCGTGGGTTTGATTCTCACTATGGAGTGATTTATGGAGTGGTGGATTACTTTGATCCGTTCAGTTTAGTAGAAGGTGAAGTGCCTATAAAGGAAGTACCCAAAGGATATTATATAACCCAAGCCCTTTCAGATCGTGCCGTACAGGAGGTAGAAGAATATGCAAAGGATGATAAACCATTCTTTATGTACTTGGCTTATACAGCACCGCATTGGCCGCTGCATGCACTTCCTGAAGATATTGAGAAATATAAGGATACTTATAAAGTAGGTTGGGAAGCTATCCGTAATGCCCGTTATGAACGTCAAAAGCAGTTGGGTGTTTTCCCGGGAATGGATAACTTTTTGTCCGAACGTCAGTTTCATGACAAATGGGAAGATAATCCACATGCAGAATGGGATGCCCGTGCGATGGCCGTTCACGCTGCAATGATCGACCGTGTAGATCAGGGTATCGGACAAATTATCGAGGCTTTGAAAAAGACCGGACAGCTTGATAATACATTGATTCTTTTCTTGTCTGATAATGGTTGCAGTAACGAAGACTGCCAGAACATGTCTGGTGGAGAGAACGACCGTCCGGATATGACTCGTGATGGAAAGAAAATCATTTACCCGCGTAATAAACAGGTATTGCCTGGACCACAGACTACATACGCTTCATTGGGAGCCCGTTGGTCTAATGTAGCGAATACTCCATTCCGCTTTTGGAAAGCTAAATCTTATGAAGGAGGTATCTGTACTCCGATGATTGCTCATTGGCCGAAAGGAATTAAAAAGAACGTGGGTGGCATGACATCTGAAATAGGGCATGTAATGGACATCATGGCTACTTGTGTCGATTTAGCGGATGCTGAATATCCAACTACCTATAAAGGACATGATATTCTTCCAATGGAAGGAAAGAGCTTACTTCCTATCTTCAAGACCGGACATCGCAAGGGACACGACTATCTGGGCTTTGAACACTTCAACGAACGTGCTTTTCTTTCCAATGATGGCTGGAAACTGGTTCGCCCGAAAAATAACTCTCAATGGGAATTGTACAATTTGAATGAAGACCGGAGCGAGCAACATGATCTGGCTGCTAAATATCCGGAGAAGGTGGCAGAAATGTCAAAAGCATACGAAGCATGGGCTAAGCGTTGCATGGTAGAACCTTACCCGGGACAGAAAAAGAAATAACTGTCATTCCATTTAAAACGGAATGAATAGAAACATTGAAAGAATAATGGGGATGAAGGATTCCGGATCAGGAATAACTTCATCCCCATTAATAATATCGGCTATGAGGTTATCTACAACAAGAACTATTGCTCCGCTTGCCCGATTGTAGAATACTTCATACTTCCTATTTGTCCATCCTTACTCATCGTTTCCGCCTGAATAATCACCGGAGTGGAATATTGGTTATTATAACATTCAATCACAGCTTTTCCATTTTCATCTGTCCGTACAGACGGATTCCAGTAGAGCGTCCGTCTTTTGTCTACTTTATCCATATACAATTCCTTGGTCGGGTAGGCAGGTGAATAATATTCCAGTGCATGAGTATATCCCTGAATGACTGTTTGCCGGGTACCAAGTACGGCAGTCTGACTTTTGTTCAATACATCGCGTCTGGGTAGGGGAATCAGGTAGAAAACACTGTATTTATCCAGTTTGCTGATATCCACTCCCGTACTATCCGTAACTTCGGACATTTTGGTGTTTTGAATGATGTCGTCATCAATGCCTCCGGTTCCTTTGCTGATGATGATAGAAGCCAGTCCATCCACTTCGGTCAACATCATTTGAGTTTCTGTCTCGGATAAAATGTGGTTATCCATGATATAGCAGATTGGTTTCTGCCGATAAGTAAGCTTGTCATTGCTACGATCCCAATCGAATTGCGGACTTAACTTTTCCATTAATTCCGGAATAGTTGTGACAATCTTCCCATTGTCACGTAATAAATCTACAGAACGGCGTACGTCGTAATAAGCGTCAATGCTTTTCTCATTGATTTTAGTAGCCATATTACTTCCTTGCCGGCGTTTGCTTTTGATTTCCACTTCATCCAATACATAAAGTCCTTCTACTTTCCGGATAGAATCCATGTATAGAGAATCAAAATTCTCGGCTTTTTGTAGCCAGTGGGTCAAGTCCTTCCATTCAGGATGAAGCTCCTTGTAGCCGTAGGCTCGGGGAGCAGGTGAGAAATTACGGTCGATCAGGATGGATGCATCCTTGTTGCGTTCTTTACCGACTTTCCGGGTTTGGATCACCGCTTCCGTGGTTCCTTCAAAGTCTTCTACAGGAATGGTGAAACGACCGTTTTCATCGGTCACGGTTCCTCCAGTGATAAATTGGTCATCTTTCTTCACTATCACACTAAGCGCTATATCTTTCAGCTTATTCTTGAGGATCGTTGATTTAACCTGCCCGTTCAACACTAATTGAGCTTCCGGTAACTGCAACGGAGTGAAAGGAGCAGTAGAAATGGCTTGGCTCATGTCATATTTACGCCATCCATGCACCATTAATAATATATCCAGTTCCGTTTGCTTCCGGGGAGACGGCGATACAAAATAATAACCGGGCTGATGGATATATCCTTTTAAATCAGATGTTAACAGCAAATCAGTGAAGATGTTATTGTCATACTCCAGATAATCTGACCGGACGGCATCCCGGATGCTGACTGATACATCTCCCGATACCGGTTCTCCTTTGGCATTCTTTACCTGTAACTCACAACGAATAGGAGCGTAGGGAGTATACACCTCTTTCAGTCCCTCTGCGGATAGTTGTAGAGGAGCACGTGGATTGGAAAAGACAAAACGCTCGCATAACGTATTACCAGCTCGGTTGATGAGGCTGACTTGCAGTACACCTGCCGGTAGTTTGCGGGTAGGCAGAATGAACTCTTGTGGAGCGTCCGCCCGGCAACTAATCAATTGATGAACATACGGCCGCCCCTGATAACTGATAAATACAGCCAATGTGTCTTGAGGAGTAGCGGTATTGCAGGATACTTTCACCAAAAGGGCACCGGCATTGTTGACAGTACTCAACACATACCCGTTAGGCAACGCCTGTGGAAGGGTAAATTCATATTTCTTTCCTTGAAAATCGACTTTGGCAACAGCCGGTTGTGCAGAAGGTGTATATTCAAAATGCCCCATTCCATCGTGCAAAGTCTCGAAAGAAGTGATTTCTGCTCCTTCTTTGGTATAGAGCGTTCCCGACAATTCTATATTCCCCTCATTTTTACTCTCCGCCTTGAAAGCCACTTGCGAAGTCACTCCTTCCACTAATTGCCCTCCTTCGGGAAAAAAGCGCACACTCAACTTCTCCTTAGTTTCCGACGGACGGTTCTCCATCGACGGACTAAGTTCGTAAGTTGTGATACTACGTTCCAGCTTATCACTATTCGCAAGTTGATAAATCGGGAAAGTACGTGAGAAATACTGCGGTTCGTTGAAAGCAAGCATCCAGCGGGTATAGGCACGTACCTCATAATAGCCGGATAACATGGAACGGGGAAGAATGAATTGTCCGTTCCCTTCTCCCTGCGTCAGTTTGATGATTTGTTTATCTGCTATATGTCCTGTCTGATCCACCAGTTCCACATACAGGGGGCGGCTGATCGGACTGAAAGTCTGCTTTTCGGCGAGAGTGACATAAGCCTTGAACCAGATCGTATCTCCAACATAATAACTCGTGTTGTCGAAATGCAAATAGGCTTTCTCTCGCGGATAGTTGTTGGCGAATGTTTGTGCCTGGTTCATGTATTGTGTAAATACAGTTTTAGCAGGAGGTATTTCTCCCCATGCTATTGCTAATGGTAAGCAAAAAGAAAGAAGAAAAGTAATTCGTTTGTTTTTCATCTTAGTAGGTTTTTTAACTAGCGTACAAAGTTAGAACATATTGGCCTGAAAATAGAAAACTTATTGTTCAATAAAGGAAAAAAACTATTCATAGTAAAAATAAAAGTTCACAAAAGCGTTGTATACCTGTTTGGTATCATATATACCTGATTTTGTTCTTTATTGATTAGCATTTTTCCTTCCTTTTCCATAAACTTCTCTATTTTTGTTTTCCAGATAATTGATAATACTATGGTAAAGAAGAATTTCTTAATGACTGCCCCCTTACTGATGGCATCGTTTTGTTCGGCACAAGAGAAGCCGAATGTCGTACTGATTATGGTAGATGATATGGGTTATTCCGATATTGGCTGCTACGGTGGAGAAATACTGACCCCTAATATTGATGCGTTGGCATCCAAAGGAGTACGTTTCACACAATTCTACAACACTTCACGTTCTTGCCCTGCCCGGGCCAGTTTAATGACAGGGCTATATCAACATCAGGCAGGTATCGGTCAGATGTCCGAAGACCCGTTTAAAAATCCTGGCCAGAAGAGTCCGAATGATTGGGGTGTACCCGGATACAAAGGATTCCTCAACCGCAATTGTGTCACAATAGCCGAAGTTCTGAAAGAAGGCGGCTACCATACCTATATGGCAGGTAAATGGCATTTGGGAATGCATGGAGAAGAAAAGTGGCCTTTACAACGGGGATTTGAACGCTTCTATGGGATTTTGGCAGGAGCTTGCAGTTATCTTCGTCCATCGGGAGGACGCGGCTTAACCCTTGACAATACAAAACTTCCGGAGCCGGAAGCACCTTATTATACAACAGATGCATTTACCGATTACGCGATCCGCTTTGTTGACGAACAGAAAGACGACAAACCTTTCTTCCTATATCTGGCATTTAACGCTCCTCACTGGCCGTTGCAGGCAAAAGAAGAAGACATTCAAAAATTCACGAAGATCTATCGTGAGAAAGGATGGGATGAAATTCGTGAAGCAAGACGGAAGCGGATGGCTAAGTTGGGAATTATTGACTCGAATACAGAGTTTGCCGAATGGGAAAATCGGAAATGGGACGAGTTGACAGAGAAGGAAAAAGATGAAGTAGCCTACCGGATGGCCGTTTATGCAGCGCAGGTGCATTGTGTAGATTATAATGTAGGAAAACTGCTGGACTACCTGAAGAAGAATCATAAACTGGATAACACGCTTGTCATGTTCTTGTCCGATAACGGTGCTTGTGCCGAGCCATACGCTGAATTGGGAGGCGGGAAAGTGTCTGAAATCAACAATCCGGCTTGTAGCGTGTTCCCTTCTTACGGAAGAGCATGGGCACAGGTTTCCAATACTCCGTTCCGTAAATACAAATGCCGTTCTTATGAAGGAGGTATTTCTACCCCTCTCATCGTGTCGTGGAAAAGCAATCTGAAGAATAAGAAAGGTGAATGGTGTCGTGTTCCCGGTTATCTGCCGGACATTATGCCGACCATCCTGGAAGCAACAGGAGCCGCCTATCCGGAAACTTATCACGGCGGAAATAGAATATATCCATTGGTAGGCAGTAGCCTTTTTCCGGCTATTCAAAAGAAAGCAGACTCTATACATGAATATATGTATTGGGAACATCAGAACAATAGAGCGATCCGCTGGGGAAACTGGAAAGCAATCCGCGACGAAAAAGGAAAAGAATGGGAATTGTACGATGTGGTTAAAGACCGTACCGAACGTAACAATCTGGCAGAACAGCACCCTGAAGTGCTTACCAAGTTAGTTGCCGAATGGGAGAAATGGGCGAATTCAAACTTTGTATTACCGAAACATCCGAAGAAATAAATAAAGGAGGAACACAAAATGAATAAATTACTAGTAAGTGCATCCGTAGCCTTGGGAGCTACCAGCCTGTCTTTCGCCCAACAAACGGAAAAACCTAACTTCCTATTGTTCATAGCCGACGATTGTTCTCATTATGACTTGGGCTGTTATGGCAGTGTTGATTCGAAAACTCCGAATATCGACCGCTTTGCCACACAGGGAGTACGCTTCACACAAGCCTATCAGGCTGTTCCGATGTCATCGCCTACCCGCCATAATCTATATACAGGTGTATGGCCTGTACGCAGCGGAGCTTACCCCAATCATACTTGTGCCAATGAAGGAACATTGAGCGTTGTACATCATCTGCAACCGTTGGGTTATAAAGTCGCATTGATCGGAAAATCGCATATTGCCCCGAAATCAGTATTTCCTTTCGACCTTTATGTACCTCCTTTGAAAGGTGGGGACTTGAATTTTGAAGCAATTCAGAAATTTATTTCCGATTGCAAGGCGAAAGGCGAACCTTTCTGTCTGTTTGTAGCCTCCAATCAACCGCATACTCCCTGGAATAAAGGCGATGCCTCTCAATTTAATGCGGACAAACTGACACTGCCTCCTATGTATGTAGATATTCCCCAGACTCGCGAGTTGTTTACCCATTATCTGGCAGAGATCAATTATATGGACCAGGAATTCGGCAATGTCCTTTCTATTTTAGATAAGGAAAAAATGACGGATAAATCTGTTGTCGTATATTTGAGCGAACAAGGCAACAGCCTGCCTTTTGCCAAATGGACTTGTTATGATGCGGGGGTACACTCTGCCTGTATCGTTCGTTGGCCGGGAGTGGTTAAGCCGGGAAGCGTAAGTGACGCATTGGTGGAATATGTAGATATTGTCCCAACTTTTGTCGACATAATAGGAGGAAAGCCGCAGGCAAAAGTAGATGGCGAAAGCTTTAAACCGGTATTGACAGGCAAGAAGAAAGCACACAAGAAATATTCTTTCTCCCTTCAGACCACGAGAGGCATCAATGCCGGATCGCCTTATTATGGCATCCGTTCGGTATACGACGGCCGATACAGATATATTGTCAATCTCACCCCGGAAGCTACTTTCCAGAATGTTGAAACAAAATCTCCTTTGTTTAAAGAGTGGAAAAATCGAATTGTATGATGTGAAGAACGACCCGTATTGTATGAAAAATCTGGCGGAGGACGCGAAACAAGCTTCTACCATCAGCCGCTTGGATAAAGAGTTGAAACGCTGGATGAAGGATTGTGGAGACGAAGGACAACCGACCGAAATGCGTGCCTTCGAACACATGCCGGGAAAGAGAAAATAAGCCGTCACACATCAAAACGAATGAAACACAGAATGTAATTTATAAATCGTATATCATGAAAAAAGAATTTTTTGGTTTGCTTTGTGGATGTACTCTGCTTCCGGCATTTCTTCATGCGCAGACAGAGCGTCCTAATATTGTGATTGTATTGGCCGACGATTTGGGTTGGGGTGATGTAGGATTTCATGGTAGTGAAATCAAGACTCCCTGTTTGGATGCTCTGGTAGGCGAAGGAGTGGAACTCGAACGCTTTTACACTTCTCCCATCAGTACGCCTACCCGTGCGGGACTGATGACGGGACGTTACCCGAACCGGTTTGGTGTCCGTTCGGCTGTTATTCCACCCTGGCGTGAGGACGGACTGGATGAGAATGAAGAAACGATGGCCGATATGCTGGCACGTAACGGATATAAGAACAGAGCCATTATTGGTAAGTGGCATCTGGGACATACCAAGAAAGTGCATTATCCGATGAATAGGGGATTTTCGCATTTCTATGGTCATCTGAACGGTGCGATAGATTATTTCGACCTAACGCGTGAAGGTGAACTGGACTGGCACAACGACTGGGAAACCTGCCACGACAAAGGATATTCTACCGAATTGATAACCAAAGAAGCCATCCGCTGTATCGATGCATACGAGAAAGAAGGCCCGTTTATGTTGTATGTGGCCTATAACGCACCTCATACACCTTTGCAGGCACAAGAAAAAGATATAAAACTCTATACTGACAATTTCGACAGCCTGACACCGAAAGAACAGAAGAAAGTGACTTATAGTGCAATGGTTTCCTGTATGGACAGGGGAATCGGTGCTATTGTAGATGCCTTGAAGAAGAAAGGTATTATGGACAACACTTTCTTTATCTTCTTTAGTGATAACGGCACTGCCGGTGTTCCGGGATCTTCATCAGGACCTTTGCGTGGACATAAATTTGACGAGTGGGACGGAGGGGTACATGCACCGGCTGTTCTTTATTGGAAGAAAGCAGAGAAACAATATAAGAATTTGAGCTCACAAGTGACAGGTTTTGTTGACCTTGTTCCCACATTGAAAGATTTGGTAGGAGATCACAGCCGTCCGAAACGTGAATATGACGGCATCAGCATCCTCCCTGTATTAAACGGTAAAAAGACCTGTATCGACCGCGATTTTTATCTGGGACACGGAGCAGTAGTCAATAAAGACTATAAGCTGATAAGAAAAGGTATGAAACCGGGACTGGATTTGAAACAGGACTTCCTGGTTGATTATAAAACAGATCCTTACGAAAAGAAAAATGCCAGCGCAGGAAACGAGAAAATTGTGAAAGCTTTGTATGAGGTTGCCCTGAAATATGACACGATCACTCCTTGTATACCGGAAGTACCTTACGGTAAAGGTCGTGACGGATTCAAAGCTCCTAAAGAATGGAAAGTAGTACGTTGAATCTGTTAACCCTATGAATTGAAAATAATACAAGATGGAAAAATCAATGATTAGTTTATGCCTCTTAGGCGGATTGGCGATAGGGAATGGGTTTGCCCAAACTTCTTCGAAGCCTAATATATTATTAATCATAGCCGATGACTGCTCCTATTACGATATAGGCTGTTTCGGAGCAGTCAACAACAAGACTCCCCATATAGATGCATTGGCTCGACAGGGGATAAAGTTCAACAGTGCGTATAATTCTGTTTCGATGAGTACGCCTACCCGGCATTGTGTTTATACAGGTATGTATCCGATGCATCATGGCGGTTACGCCAACCATAGCTCGGTCAATGCCGATGTAAAATCTCTCCCTACTTATCTGGGAAATCTGGGTTATCGGGTTGGATTGGCCGGGAAGTGGCATATCAAACCTTTGGCTAACTTCCCGTTCGAAAAAGTACCGGGATTTCCTGAAGGATGTACAAGTACAAACACTGACTATCATACCAAAGGTATCGAGAAGTTTATGGAACGTGATGCTTCCCAACCTTTCTGCCTTGTCTTGGCATCTATTAATTCGCACGCTCCCTGGACAGGTGGTGACGCTTCCGTTTTCGACCGGAAGAAACTTCAGTTGCCGCCACAGTTTATCGACACGGAAGTAACACGTGAATACTATGCCAGATATTTGGCAGAAGTCGGCTTGCTCGATCAGCAGGTGGGTGACGCTATGCAGATTCTGAAAGAAAAGAATCTGCTGCAGAACACTCTTGTCATTTTCATATCCGAGCAAGGTACGCAATTTGCCGGAGCCAAATGGACCAATTGGAGTGCTGGTGTCAAGTCGGCGATGGTGGCTTCCTGGCCGGGTGTCATTAAACTCGGTACGGAGACTTCCGCTATTGTGCAATATGAAGACCTTCTTCCTACATTTATCGATGTTGCAGGCGGAAAGGTGCCTGACGTAATAGATGGAAAGAGTCTGGTAGATGTATTTCAAGGGAAAACAAAGACACACCATAAATATGCTTATCATGTTCACAACAATGTTCCGGAAGGTCCGGCATATCCAATCCGTTCTATTTCAGACGGACGCTATCGTCTAATCTGGAACTTGACTCCGAAGGAAACATACGTAGAAAAGCATATTGAAAAGGCAGAATGGTATCTCTCGTGGAAAGCACAGGACACGGAACAGGCACATAAAATCATGAATCGCTATAAGAATCGTCCCGAGTTCGAACTATATGATATCAAGAAAGATCCGTTCGAAATGAATAATCTGGCGGATGTGAAGAAATATAGTAAGAAGAAGGCAGAACTGACGATGGAACTGCAAAAATGGATGAAACAGCAAAATGATACCGGAGCTGATAAAGACCGGCCGCGTGCTCCTAAGAATAAGCAGAAGAAAGCAGCCAATGTATAATATTCGTAATGCTACCGCTTGTTGCTCTCTGAAAGAGATTTATCTTTTTTATTTCTCATTTCTCATAAAATCCAGATAATGAGTTTATAATCAGTAATATATAGTATGAGAAATGCTTTCTATACAGGCATTTCTCATACTTTTTACAGATATTTTAACGAAAAACGGCTATTTCTCATTCGTTTTTCAATGATTTCTCATACATCTGCCCTGTATTCATCCTGCATTTCTCATACATTTCTCATGATGACTGCATAGACGATGGTTGCTGATCTTATTTACATTGAAAACAGATGAAAGGTACTTATCATTCAAACAACCCTATGCCGGCATGTTTTTCATTCGTTATCGTCCAGTTATTGATAGAGCATCTCCATCGTTCCACTAGAGTGACGAGGGTTGTTCACTAGAGTGCATAGATTCGTTCACTGGAGTGAAAAGACTTGTCTACTGGAGTGGAACGATTGAGATGTCAGTCAGATAATCCGGGCATGTCGGTTGGAAAACATGAAGGGATAGGTTATATCATACATAAACTATAACTTTAATACATTCAATATATGAATAAACTAATCACAATCTCCTCTGCACTTCTTACAGCTGCTGCTGTAAAAGCGCAAACGCCCAATATTGTATTTATATTGGCGGATGATTTGGGTTATGGAGACATCTCGGCCTTTAATCCCGAATCTAAAATCCATACTCCTAACATTGACAAACTGGCCGAGCACGGGATTGCCTTTACGGATGCCCATGCTTCTTCCGCTTTATCCACTCCTTCCAGATATTCTCTTCTGACCGGAAGGTATCCGTGGCGAACCAAGCTGAAACGAGGTGGTCTTGATGGCGATTCGCCTGCAATGATTGATCCTGAACGTTGCACAATCGCACAGATGTTTTCTGCCAATGGATATAATACTGCTTGTATTGGCAAATGGCATTTGGGCTGGAGTTGGGGATATACAGGAAATGGCAGAAGCATGAAAGATATAGATTTCTCGCTTCCGATCAAAAACGGACCTACCGACAGAGGATTTAATTACTATTTCGGCATACCGGCATCATTGGATATTTCTCCTTATGTATATGTAGAGAATGATGAAGTGACCTCCATCCCCGATCATGTGATAGAACCCCAAAAGAAGAATCTGGCTTTACTGATGCACGGAGGATTGGCAGGGGCCGATTTCAAGCCGGAAGAATGTTTTCCCAACATCATTCGTCATAGCCTGAACTACATCAATGAGCAGAAAGACAGCAAGAAACCATTCTTTTTATATTTGCCTATTACTGCTCCTCACACCCCTATATTGCCTTCGAAAGAGTTTCAGGGTAAAACCAGTATCGGTCCTTATGGCGATTTCGTAGTCATGATAGACGACATGGTGCGCCAAATCGTAAAAACATTGAAGAAGAACAAGCAATTGGATAATACCATCATTGTCTTTGCTTCGGATAATGGGTGTGCCGGTTATATCGGCGTGAAAGATATGGAAAAGAAAGGACATTTTCCTAGTTACATCTACAGAGGCTACAAAAGCGATATTTACGAAGGTGGACACAGAATTCCCCTTATTGTCTCCTGGAAAGGAAAATATGGGAAAGAGACAAACAACTCTTTAGTCTCATTGATAGACTTTTATGCCACTTTTGCTCAAATGCTTAACCACAATCTGGAGACAGAAGAAGCTGTTGACAGTTACAGTATGTGGCCGATATTGAGTAAGAAAGGTGCTTCTGCGCGTAAGGACTTGGTGCACGAAGCGGGAGAGGGGTATTTGTCTTTGCGTACTTCCCAACTGAAATTGGTGTTCTACGGAGGTTCGGGTGGCTTTTCCTATCCTGTCAAACCTTCTGATGTGGCGAAGTTCCCTCCGATGCAATTGTTTGATATCGTGAAAGATCCTTCGGAAAAAGAAAACATTATCGGTGATAAGCGTTACGAAAATGAGGTGAAAGAAATGAAACGGGCTATGAAGCAATATGTAGAGAATGGCCGTTCTACTCCTGGTGAAAAAGTATCGAATGATACGAAGAATAGTTGGAATCAGGTAAAGATCTTCATGCAGGAAGAGGAGGGAATATAATATACTGTATACTTTTTTACTAGTAGGCATGGATTACACGGATCTTACGGAAAGAGAATAAACTTGTCCCTATTAATCCGTGTAATTCGTGCCTGAATGATGTTAGTCAGTGAGCAAAGGTGCTGGGAAGGTACGCATTGCTCCACTCAAACGCGGATAAGTTTCCCAGATGTCATCTTGAGTCGGATCATCTAAGTAGCGTGTATCTTTGGTCTTTTTAAGTAATTTGTCCATTTCTTTACGTAGATTATTTAGCTTTTCAGTGCATTTACCATTTCCAACTAAATTATGAAGGCAACCGGGATCGGTAGATACATTATACAATTCTTCATAAGGTCGTTTCCCTGCTGCTTTCAGAAAATAAGGATATATTTCTCTGTCATCTCTGTTGCTGACAATGAAGTCCCATGCCGGACATTGGTCTATGTCGTAATAAGCACTATGCATTGCTTCTAGTTTTCCTTTTTTATCAATAGCGCAAGGGTCACCTGCAGGCCATCTCTCCGGACGGAAGTTTCTGATATAAAGAAAATCTTTTGTTCTTAATGCACGGCTCGGATATCCCCAATTATTATATCGCGCAGAAGCATGACGTTCTCTTCCTGCAAAAACCATCGTTCTTCCTGTGTCTTTTCTCTTTTTTTGAAGATAGGGTAGTAGACTGATACCTATCATTTGCCCTTTATTTGGTATACCGACTGCATCAAGGATCGTTGGGGCCAGATCGACACCACTTACAAATTCATCGCTGATACCTCCTTCGTTAATCTTACCTATCCAGCATATAGCCATTGGAATATGGATACCATATTCAAAACAAGTTGCTTTGGCTGCGGGGAAAGGCATTCCATTGTCTGCCATGACAATAATCAGGGTATTTTCTAATTCGCCCTCTTCTTTCAATGTGTCAAGGATACGGGATAATTGGCTGTCATACCATTCTATTTCCGTTCCATAGTCTAATAAATCTCCTTTTATGGCCTCCTTATCGGGAAGAAAAGAAGGAACTTTTGCATCGGCCAGTTTTCTATTGGCTTTTTTCCAGCTATTCTTTTCATAAGGACGATGCGGCTCACGTGAACCGACCCAGAAATAGAAAGGCTGTTTCTCCTTTCTGGCGTGGAGAAATTCTTTAAAGTTTTGATAATAATCGGTATTGGACACTCCTTTGAAAGGAGGTTGAATGTGTCTTTTATTGTATTCCGGACCTGCAGGGTTATGCTTTCGTCCCGATATTTTCCAGTCGCCGGGGCCCCATCCTTTCCCTGTGCAGCCAACATGATAACCTGCTTCCGCCAAAATATCAGGAAAGCATTTATATTCGGTAGGGAAGGAGGAAGCATGAGTGCCTGCTTCTGCTATTTGCCAGGGATAAAGTCCGGTTAAGATAGAAGCTCGCGAAGGGCTGCTTCCAGGAGAAGTAACGAACGCATTGTTGAATAACCAGCCGTTACGGGCTACAAAATCAAATGCCGGTGTTTTAGCTATGGGTGAACCATAGGCCGATGCGTGCGGGTAAGACTGGTCGTCAGAAATGACAAATAGTATGTTGGGTCTGTTGGTTTCGGCTGCATTGAGTGACGGAATTACTAAGGGACCGACTAAGGTGGATAAGAAGATATGCTTGCTGTTCATAAAAATCTCCTTTAAATGAAACATTGCTCTCTGACTGATGACAATGGGAGAGCTTTCTTATTATAAATGAAAATACAGCACCTCGAATTTAAAAATTCAAAGGTGCTGTCTTGATATTCAACAAGGAAAAGAGTATTTATTTAATTTGCTATTTCCTATTTATTCAGAGAGTTACAGATCTGTTGGTTGATTTCTCTGACTTTAGCTTCATTCATCTTGATAACTTTACGGTCATAAGTCATCAGACCGTTGATTTCACCTTCTACGTCTGTTGTCTGGGTATATACGGCAGCAGAGAATCCTTTCTGGATCAATTCCAACAGATGTTTGCCATACTTAATGTATTCGTTCGTTACTTCGTCCGATGTATTGAACTTCACATAACCCCAGTTTTTCTTGTCATTCACCCAAGTGTTTCCTTCTACTACCAAGCCGATACCTCCATATTCACCCAATACGGTAGCGCGTCTCGGATCGTAAAGGAACATGTTCGGGCCCGGATAGTGGTGAAGGTCGAGAATATCGCCACAAGTATAGTGATTACCACCACTGGCAGGATTCACCAGGCGGCTAGGATCGTATTCTTTAGTCCATGCTACGATTTCCGGAGTCTTGAATTGTCCCCATGCTTCATTGAAAGGAACCCATACGGCGATACTCGGATAAGAATACAGACAGTCGATGATTTCTTTCCACTCTTTGCGGTAGTTAGCCTCCGAAGCAGCGGAACGAATCACTTCTCTGCCGTTAAAGTAGTTGCGTGCCTGCCACTGTGGGCTAGGACCACCGTTCGGCATATCTTGCCATACAATCAATCCTAATTGGTCGCAATGAGTGTACCAGCGTGCAGGTTCTACTTTGACGTGCTTACGTACCATGTTGTAGCCGAAGTCTTTCGTCTTCTTCAAGTCATAAACCAATGCTTCATCTGTCGGTGCAGTATACAAACCGTCAGGCCACCATCCCTGGTCGAGCGGACCGAACTGGAAATAGTCTTTGTTGTTCAATTGCAGGCGAGTGATGCCATTCTGACCTTTGCGGATAGAATATTTACGCATAGCCGTATAACTTTTTACCTGGTCTATTGCTTTTCCGTCTTTATACAGAGTCACTTCCATATTGTAGAGGAAAGGAGAGTCCGGAGACCACAGTTTAGCATTAGCAGGCATTGCCAGTTCAACAGGTACTCCGTTCAACGCTGCGCCTTTGGCTACAAGGTTCTTGCCATCGAATACTTTTACTTCTACTTTGTCTGCGGAAGTCGTGTTGGCAGCAACTTCTACCTTAACAGAATTATTGTCAATATCAGGAGTAGTTTTCAGATTAGTGATGTATTGTGTTGCTACCGGTTCCAACCACACTGTTTGCCAGATACCTGTAACCGGAGTGTACCAAATGCCATGAGGATTTGCTATTTGCTTTCCTCTGGGTTGTTCGCCACGATCTGAAGGGTCCCATACTTTTACTACCAAGTCATTATTTCCTTTATTAAGTACAGAAGTAATATCGAAATAGAAAGGAGTAAATCCGCCTGTGTGTTCGCCTACTTTTACATCATTCACCCAAACTTCTGCTTTCCAGTCTACTGCTCCGAAATGCAACAGGATTTGTTTACCACGCCAGGCAGAAGGAACGTCGAAAGTACGTTGGTACCACAGTTCTTCTTTCTCGTTTATCATTTTGCCTACGCCTGATAAAGACGATTCTACGGCAAAAGGAACAAGAATGTCACCCTGGTAAGCGGCAGGTGCAGGAGTACCTTTGGGAGTGATTGCATATTTCCAAAGCCCGTTCAGGTTTTTCCAGTCGTTGCGCTCCATGATAGGACGCGGATATTCCGGTGATACGTTTTTAGGG
>PPYE01662173.1_pt1 | contig 17597 bp, 15 predicted proteins | sample 1559881 | NCBI WGS metagenome assembly PPYE01 (sample SAMN08240022, study PRJNA423297) | Human gut metagenome, whole genome shotgun sequencing project. | reverse complement strand
CTCTACCAGCAGCTGGTTCAGGGTCTGTTCCCGTTCATCATGCCCGCCACCGAGACCGGCGCCGCGCTGGCGGCCCACAGCATCAATTTCATCAATAAAGATGATCGAAGGCATGGTCTTCTTCGCTTTTTCGAAAAGATCCCGCACACGGGACGCACCCACACCGACATACATTTCCACGAAGTCGGAACCGGAGATCGCATAAAACGGGACACCGGCCTCACCGGCACAAGCGCGGGCCAGCAGCGTCTTGCCGGTACCCGGAGGGCCTACCAGAAGAACACCGTGAGGAATACGGGCGCCGAGAGAGTTGAACTTGTTGGGCGCCTTGAGGAATTCCACCACTTCCTGCAGTTCAGCCTTTTCCTCGTCAGCACCGGCCACATCCGCAAAAGTTGCTTTTCGCTGTCCCTCCTGCTGGTCCTTGACCTTGGCGCGGCCCACATTCATGATGCTGCCTCCGCCGGCGCCGCCGCGATACATGGACATGAAAAGCAGAACAACACTGCCGATCATGAATGCATACAGCAGGATCTCAAACCAAGGAATGCTGGTCTTGAGGCCCACCATGTCGTACACCATGGGCGCATTCGGGTTGGCGGCGTTGTAGGCGTCAATATAATCCTGAACATATTCAAGGAAGTAGGCTGTATAGGGCAGTTTGTAGGTGACGCTCACCACCCCGCCGTTCTGAGGGCCATACTCCTCACTGCCGGAAAGTTCTGCCAGCAGACCAGTGGCCTGTTTCTGGCTTTCGCTTTGCTCGGGCAGGGCGTATTGTCCTTCTTTCAGACTCAGCTCGATCACACCGGTATTGAGGTCAAGATCAAAATACGTCACCTGATTGGCGGCGAAATAGTTCATGACCTCAGACATCTTCATCGTATTGGAGGAGGAGCTGGACATGGATGTGTAGGTCGTCGCCATGACCAGAACCAGGACCAACAGTACAGCGGTAATAATGATACCGCTGAGGCGCGGTTTATGTTGCAAAAGATCAACTCCTTATACGGGATACGTCATATACTGGCGTTCCACATGATAATGACCGGAAATCACTTGGAATAGACTTCCGGTTTAAGCACCCCTACATACGGAAGGTTGCGGTATTTTTCGTCATAATCCAAACCATAGCCCACCACAAATTCATCGGGCACCTCAAAACCGCAGTAATCCGGCTCAATATCGGCCTTGCGGCGGCTGGGTTTGCTGAGGATCGTGCACAGGCGCAGGCTGTTGGGCCTGCGCATCTGCAGCATGGGCATCAGATGAGACAAAGTGATGCCTGTATCCAGAATATCCTCCACAATCAGCACGTCCTTACCGGATAAGTCCTGATCCAGGTCCTTGATGATCTTCACAAGACCGGTGGAGCTGGTATTGGCACCGCCGTAGCTGGAAACCACCATGAAATCAATGGCGCAGGGGATGGTGACCGCACGCATCAGATCGGCCATAAACACCACAGCCCCTTTGAGAATGGAGACCAAAAGCAGGTCTCGGCCTTCATAGTCGGCACTGATCTGTGCGCCGAGTTCAGCCACTTTGGCCTGCAGCTGTTCTTCCGAAACAAGGATATGGTCAATATCCTGGTGCATAGACTGCATACATCAAACCTCCGTTTTTTCGGTACGGATAACAAGCACTTCCCGCGTAAAACGATCCGGAGCAAAGCCTTCGGCAAAGCCGGATCCCCACAGCCAAACCACCTCACTGCCATCTGCCAGCAACGGCAGCAAAGGACGTTCGTTCATAGGAACGGCGAGCTCATTATAGTATTTTTTCAGCGTTTTGCGCACATGACGATCCCGGGGCCGATAATCATCCCCTGGCTGTCGGGTACGCAGCATAATACTCTTGCTTATTTTAGCATAATCCGCGCAACAGTTTAAGTCTTTTTTGAAAATTGGTGCATTTTTTAGAAAATCTTCATACTTTTCTACCCGCAAAGCGATGGTATAGCCGCCCGGAAGGTGGTATACCCCCGGCCGAGCCGGCTGGGCGGGTGCCGGTGCTGGCGCCGTGCCGGACGGAGAGATACGCACCAGCTCTTTTCCTTCCGGTCCCTTCTGAACCTTATAGGTCACATCCTGCGTCAGCTGCAAAGCGCCCTCCCCCTTGATGACCAGGAAGCGAAGCAGGCTGACATATTTCTCTTCCGCATCCCGTACCGGAGAAACCAGACTGTGCAAGGCTGCATCCAGAACAGGTCCTTCTGCATCCCGCAGCATCTGCAGATCATATCCCCGGGATGTGGCCGCCGCCTGCAAAAGAGCAGCCGCTTCCGCATACAGCCAAGCATCCAGCTGCTGCATCTGACGACACAGGCGGCCAATGCAGCGCTCCGCCGCAGGATTGACCGACAAAAGCGCCGGCACTGCGTCATGCCGTACCCGATTGCGTGCATAGGTGTCCCGGGCGTTGGTTTCATCCTGCACATAGCTTTGCCCAAGAGCGGCACAGTATGCCTCCGTTTCGCCACGGGTCAGGCACAACATCGGCCGTACATACACACCCCGGTGCGGCTGTATCCCGCCAAGGCCGTGCAAGCCAGTACCGCGCGCCATACGCAGCAAAATCGTTTCCATCTGGTCAGACATGGTATGTGCGGTCGCAATGTGTGCTTCTTCCCGCGCCGCCAGTTCATCAAACCAGGTATACCGCAATGTACGGGCCCAGTCCTCACTGGGATGCGCCGGAATCTGCACCCCTGCGCGCTTTGCACTGTAAAGGAACAATTCCACGGAACGATCTTCGCAGAACCGGGAAACAAATTTTTCATCTGCATCGGCAGCCGCACCACGGATACCGTGATTCACATGAGTGGCCAGGACCTCAATGGAAAGAGCCCGACGGCACCGCAGTAAAAACAGCAAAAGGGCCATGGAGTCCGCCCCACCGGAGCAGGCCACAATGACCCTGTCGCCAAACTTGAACAAACCCTGCTGCTTACAGTAGGCAAGCAAGGTCTGTTCGGTCTTGTCAATGACATTTTGAGCATCAATACTGTTCATGAATCTCATCCAAATTGCTGAAGCGTGTATGTGCGCCGTCCCAGCCAAGCCGAACAATGCTGGTTTCACCGTGGCGGTTTTTGGCTACGATGCATTCAGCTTCATTCTCATTGGCCTGTTCGGCTTCGCCGTTCTGCCGATTGTAATACGCGGCGCGGTACAGGAAAAGTACCACGTCAGCGTCCTGTTCGATAGAACCGGAATCACGCAGGTCCGACAGCTGCGGACGGTGGTCTGAACGTCCGGTGGTTTTTTCCGCCGCACGGGACAGCTGAGACAGTGCAATGACCGGCACATTCAATTCCTTCGCCATAATCTTCAGGTTTCGGGTGATATCACTGATTTCCTGCACACGGCTTTCCGTGCGCTTGGCACTTTGCATCAGCTGCAGATAATCAATGATGACCAGTCCGATCTTTTCCTTTTTGGGGTCCTGATTGATCTGGCGGATTTTCGCCTTCAATTCCGGCACGGAAATACCGGAGGAATCATCCATGTAAATAGGCACATTATACAACAGCGAAGTAGCCGTTGCAAAATCGTTCCAGTCTGAGTTGTTTAAGCGACCGGTCCGGAAAGCCTGACTGTCAATGCCCGCCACACTGGACAGGATACGGTCTGTGAGCTGTTCGCAGGTCATTTCCAAACTGAAAATGATGGTAGGAACTTTTTGCTGCCGCGCCACGTTTGTAGCAATATTCAAGGCAAAACTTGTTTTGCCCATGCCGGGGCGGGCTGCCAGAATGATCAGGTCCGAACGTCCCAGGCCAGTAAGCACGTTATCCAAATAGTGGAACCCTGTAGGAATACCTGCAAACTTGTCACGGTCTGTACCGCTGAGTTTCTGCATGGTATCGATAACTTCCAGAATTGAATCCTGGATAGTCTTCACACCGGATTTATCCTGTCCGCCCCGGATATCATACAGCTTTTGTTCCGCGCTTTCCAGCAGCATATCTGCGTCCGGTTCATTGATGGCTTGCTCCAAAGTGGAGCGGGCTGCTTCAATGAGTCGGCGGGTCTGATACTTTTCCTTGACGATCTTAAAATAAGAATCGACGTTGGAAATAGCCGGCAACGTCTCGGCAATATGAGCAATATAGATTTTAGCGTCATCTGCCCCTTTGAAGGCAGGATTTTGCGCCAATGCGTCCACCAGCGTAATGACATCCACCGCTTCGCTGTCCGCAAAAAGCACACGCATCTGCTCATATATAGCACGGTTCTGGTCCGAATAAAACATATCCGGTTCCAGCTGCGTAATCAGTCGGTTGAGAATGGTCTCATCCATCAGCGCAGCGCCAAGAACGCTCTGCTCGGCCTGCATGTTATAGGGCATCTGTATGCCCAGACTGGACAAACTCAATTCACCGGCCGGCATACAAACACCCCTTTCGGCTCACACTTTCTTTTGTTATATTCTGTAAAGACATATTGCTTTACAGTTCCTCCACCTTGACTTTGAACCCGGCTGCAACACCTGCGTACAGACGGACCTGTGCATCGTAAGAACCGAACTCCTTGATAGAGGAAGGCAGTTCGACCTTCTTCTTGTCGATCTCGGCGCCGATCATGCGGCCCAGTTCTTCGGCAACATCCTTGCCGGTGACCTTGCCATACAGTTTGCCGGAGGCGCCGCCCTTGACCTTGATGGTCACAGTCTTGTCTTTGATCTGCGCGGCAAGGGCCTCTGCAGCCGCACGGGCTTCCGCCTCATGATGGGCCTTGGCCTCGCTCTTGGTCCGCGCAGTGTTCAGAGCATTGGCATCTGCCGGAGCGGCCAGACCACGGGGAAACAGAAAATTGCGGGCATACCCGTCGGACACTTCATGGATCTCGTCTTTTTTGCCAATCGTCTTGACGTCCTGCTTGAGAATGACTTTCATAGTGGTTTCTCCCCTCTTTATGTAAAAAATAAGAATCAGCTTTCTATCACAAGCGAAGATCGGCTTTGCTCTGTGCCTGTGCGGCACGATACCGGTCGATCTGTTCCCGGATACGGGCCTCCGCCTGCTTCACCGTACAATCTTTGAGCTGTGCCCCTGCCATTGTAAGGTGTCCGCCGCCCCCCAGGGGCTCCAGAATGACCTGCACATTGAGTGCCCCCATGCTTCGGGCACTAATGTTGACTCCCCCGTTTTTGGCCACCGCCACAAAGCTGGCATCCACGCCATTGATGGTCAGCAGATCATTGGCCGCCATGGGCAGCACCACACTCATACCGGGTTCCAGTTCACCGGAAATTGCTACGGCGCATCCCTTATAAATGTAGGCGCTTTCCACAATGGAAGCGCGGGCTTCATACTCTTCCTTCGAAACGTTGAACAGCAGCTTTGTTTCTGCCGTTTTGGCACCCCGGCTGCGCAGCCAGGCGGCCGCCTCAAAGGTACGGACACCCACATGCAGCGCAAAACTGCGTGTATCCAGCATAATACCTGCCAGCAAAGCCTGTGCTTCCAACGGCGTGATATTGTCTGCAGCCGGCATGAACTGCAGCAGCTCGCACACCAGCTCACTGGCACTGGACGCGTAAGGTTCATGATACAGCAGCACAGGATTGTCAATATGCCCCACCGCCATGCGATGGTGATCAATGACGACCACGCGCTTGCATTTCGCGTAAATCTCCGGACTCTCCAAAAGATACTTCTGGTACGTATCCACCACAATCAGCAAGGTATCCGGTGTGATAAGGTCCAGAGTTTCTTTTGGTTCAATAAAATTATGCTCTTCCCCGGCTTCATCGAACACATCCAGCAGCGCACCGGCCAGAGTGGCATTCCTCTGGATTGCGATAACCGAAGGCACCTCGCACATCTTGCACATCCGAAGAACGCCAATGGCCGAACCAAGGGCATCCAGATCGGACATCCGATGTCCCATGATGATGACACTGTCACTTTGGCGAATCTGGTCTGCCAGTGCATTGGCGATAATACGGCTGCGCACATGACTACGCTTTTCCACGCCGTGAGACACGCCGCCATAAAACTCAAAGCCATCCACTGTCTTGACCGCCGCCTGATCGCCGCCGCGGCCCAGGGCAATATCAATACTTTCCCGGGCCATCTCCTGACACTCGAACAAGGTTTTGCCGCCATGCCCCAGGCCAATGGAAATGGTAAGCATACCGCTGGGATTCAGAGCGCGTACCTTATCCAGAATATCAAAGCGCTTTTCGATCATCCGGCGCGCGTCGCGCTCTTCCACAACCGCAATGTACCGATTGTTGGAGACCCGACGCAGGAAGCCGGTTGTCTCGGCGAAGTAATCTTCCAGAAGACGGTTGATGGCCTCCAGCTCATGCGCCTGCTCCGAATCTTTCATATCGGTAAACAGTTCATCATAGCTGTCGATCACAATGTTAAGGTAGGCAGGCCGACTGGCATTGTACTCATCCAGGGTATCCTTGAAAAAGGTATCGTCAATCAGATAAACCAGACTGCCGCCGGACGCGCCCTTGACCGGACTTGCATAGGCGGTGAAGCGGCTTCCGTTGGCCGCCAGATCCTGCCCGTGCGGCCGAGAACAGACCGCCGGATCAAACCCCGGCAAGAATCTGTCTACCGCAGGCTGCACAGCATCTTCGCCTGCCAGAACCTGCTCCCGGAAAAGGTCATTATACCAGACAATGGTTTTCCCGTCCAGCAGCATAACCGGTACCGGGAGTTCCGCCAGGGAATATTGCAGCTTGCTGTCTTCAAATTTTCGGCCGCAAAGATTGGCTGCCACAAATCGGCGCAGCCGCCGAATATTGACGAACACCAATATTGCCACGGCCAGCATTACCACGGCGGGGGCAATCAGGCAAAGAGGATTCACGATAGCCACCGGAATGATCATTGCCAAACAAGCCACTGCCAGCAGAATGATCGGGACAATATTGTCGAGACTTCTTTTGTTTTTCATGGTATCCTCGGCTGTTGAAGTTCCTGCGCGAGAAATCCCGCGCCGTATTTTACACTTCCATCAGGATCGGCAGGATCATGGGACTGCGCTTGGTGCGGCGGTAAATATAGCTGGAAAGAGCTTCCCGCACACGTGCTTTGACACTGGCCCAGTCATGCATATTTTCAGCCAGACTGCGGTCCAGCGCCATCTCCACCTGAGTGCGGGCTCCCTCCATCAGCTCTTCGCTTTCGCGGACATACACAAAACCGCGGGAGACCAGTTCCGGTCCAGAAACGACCTGGCCATTCCGGCCATCCACCGCCACCGTAACGATGATGATGCCATCCTCGGACAAGTGGTGCCGATCCCGCAGAACGACGTTGCCGACATCGCCCACACCGTACCCGTCCACCATGATCGCGCCGGAGGGTACCGTGCCTTCCACAGTCAGTCCATCCTGAGAAATCCGGATGTTCTGGCCGTTTTCCGCAATATAGATGTTGCCCTTGGGAATATAGCCCAGATGTTCCGCCGTTTCGGCATGACGCTTGAGCTGCTTGAATTCACCATGCACGGGCAGGAAGTACTGCGGATGCGCCAAAGTCAGAATCAGTTTCTGTTCTTCCTGGCAGGCATGTCCGGACACATGTGTGTCGTACATGTTTTCATAAATCACTTCTGCCCCCAGGGTCAGAAGGCCGTTCACCACCTTGGTGACCGTCTTTTCATTGCCGGGGATGGGGCGGGCCGAAATAATGATGAAGTCGCTGGGCCCCACTTTGACGGTACGGTGGCTTGCCTGCGCCATACGGGAAAGTGCGGAAAGCGGTTCCCCCTGACTGCCGGTGGTGATCAGGACCACCTTCTCCGGGGGATACTTATTCACTTCCTCAATATCAATGAGTACATTATCCGGCACCCGGATATACCCCAGTTCCCGCGCCATCTCGGTATTGGAGACCATGCTGCGCCCGTTCACGGCCACCTTGCGGCCGCTTTCGATTGCCAGCTCAATGATCTGCTGGATCCGATAAATGTTGGAGGCAAACGTGGCCACAATGATCCGACGATTGCCCGCCTTCAGGAACAGACGGCGCACCCCTTCCGCCACGGTCTGCTCCGTAGCGGTGAAGCCGGGGCGCTCAGCGTTGGTAGAATCAGCCAGCAATGCCAGCACGCCGCGGCGGCCATATTCGGCAATGGTGGACAGATCCGTAACGGCATCCCCGGACAGCGGCGTATAATCGATCTTGAAGTCACCGGTATGAAGCACAACGCCAGCCGGACACTCAATGGCAAAAGCCAGTGCGTCGGGAATGGAATGGTTCACATGGATGGGCTCCACAGTAAAGCAGCCCAGATGGATTTTCTGGCGGGGACGGATTTCATGGAATTCCGCGCTGGAAGCCAGACCGTGTTCTTCCAGCTTGTTCTTGATGAGTCCGATGGTCAGTTTGGCCGTATAGATAGGCACATTGAACTTTTTCAGCAAATACGGCAGACTACCGATATGATCCTCATGCCCATGGGTGATAAAAAGTCCCTTGATGCGGTCCTTGTTCTCCAGAACATAGGTGAAATCGGGAATAACCAGGTCCACGCCGAACATTTCCTCATCCGGGAAAACCAGGCCGCAGTCCACCAGGATCATGTCACCCTGGCACTCATACAGAGTGATGTTCTTGCCTACCTCGCCAAGGCCGCCCAGCGGGCAGATGTGCATGGGGATTGCCGGTTCATCATAAATCGGGGAATTCTGGCGGCGGCGCGGCAAACGCGGTGCCTGCGCCGGAGCAGCCAGCCGCGGCTGGTTGTTATTCTGACGCGGCATACGGCGCTGGCCGTCCCCTCTGCCACCGCGAGGTGCCCGCTGCGGTTTGGGGGCCTTATTCGGCTCCTGTGCGGCATTCTTCTTGCCTGCGCCCTGTGCCTTTTGGGGCTTACCTTCTCCCCGGGGGCGACGGGACTGGGTATTCTGACCGTTGTTCTGCCGGGTACGCTTCTGCGCCGGACGCTTGGGGTTCTGATTCTGATTCATTTCTTCCATTCAAATACCTCCGGAATATTCCGCACCGACGGGCCTGCACGCACACGGCCGAGCCTCGATTTCGGCGGGATCGTTCTTTGCATCGTATGATTTTTGCCATCAGGCATTTGGGCGCGAAAAGTCCATCCGACGGGATGCGACCGGGCCCTGCGAAAAAACATGACATTGCAATTAGTCTTATTATAAATCCTGTATAGACCATTGTCAAATACGCCTTACCGGATACGCAGTTGCCACGCAAGACCAAAACGGGTATAATAAGGTCACAAATCAAGTATGGACCAGGAAAGGCTGCAAAACACAATGAAACAAATCGAAATTTACACAGACGGCGCCTGCAGCGGCAACCCCGGCCCCGGCGGGTGGGGAGCCATTCTGCGTTTTCGCACCAGCAGCGGCAAAGTCTTTGAAAAAGAGATCAGCGGCGGAGAAGCCTCCACAACCAACAATCGCATGGAACTGACCGGCCTTCTGGAGGCCTTGCGTCAGCTCAAAGAACCTTGCGCCATCGACCTGTACAGCGACAGCCAATATGTGATCAATGGCTTGGAGAAGGGATGGGCAAAAGGATGGCGCGCCCGCGGATGGAAGAAGGCGGATAAATCCCCTGCTCTCAACCCTGATTTGTGGGCCCCGCTTCTGGAAGAAAGCGAAAAGCACGTGATCCGCTATCATTGGCTGAAGGGTCATGCCGGACACCCCGAAAATGAGCGCTGCGACCGCATGGCCGTGGAACAGAGCAAGCGGTTCGGCGGGCGGCAGGCATAACGAAACGACGGAGGAAAATACAATGGATGTCCTTGGTTTTAATACGTTTGAGGAACAGGATAAGGTTCTTGTAGGCATGAGCGGCGGAGTGGACTCCAGCGTGACTGTACGCATCCTTCAGGAGCAGGGCTTTGCCGTACAGGGTGCAGTGATCCGTTTTTCCCCTGCGCACGATGCTGCCGTGGAGTCTGCAAAGGCCACCGGTGCCAAACTGGGTGTGCCGGTGCACGTGATCGATGCCCAGGAAGAGTTTGAGCAAGAAGTCATCACCCCCTTTTGCCAGAGTTATTGCGCCGGCCGCACCCCCAACCCCTGCATTCTGTGCAACCCGGCGGTCAAATTTCGATTGCTGCTGCGCAAAGCGGATGAACTGGGCTGCAAGTTCATCGCCACCGGCCATTACGCCCGCGTGGAAGTCTGCAGCGATGGCCAGAACCGCCTGTGCACAGCGGACAGCGCCGCCCGTGACCAAAGCTATATGCTCTATCGCCTCCCGCAGGAGGTTCTCTCCCGTCTGATTCTGCCCTTGGGCAATTTTGAGAAAGACGATGTGCGCGAGATTGCCCGGGATATTGAATTGGCCTGTGCTGATGCGCCGGATTCCATGGAGATCTGCTTCATCCCGGATGGAGAGTATGCGGCCTTTATCCGTGCCCGGGGATTCACTCCCAAAAACGGTCGCTTCATCGGGCCGGACGGCGAAGATCTGGGCCCCCATGCCGGTGTAGACCATTATACTGTCGGCCAGCGTAAAGGACTGGGAATTGCTGCGGGACGTCCTCTGTTTGTGAAAGCTATTCTGCCGGACGGAAACATCCAATTGGCCGAAAGCGGTGGCGAATATGCCTCCCGCATGACCGTCGCCGACATAGCGACACCGGATGGTGCTCCCCTGGCTGACGGCGATTATCAGGTCAAGGTACGGAGCGCGGCCAAAGCCGTTCCTTGTCAGGTATGCGGCAATCCGGACGGGACCCTGACCGTCACCTTCCCCGAACCGGTCCGGGCTCCTGCCCCCGGTCAGAGTGCCGTCTTCTACCGCGGCGGCTTTGTCTTCGGCGGCGGCTTTATTCACTCCGCAGAATGAGCTCCTTACACCAAAAAAGCTCTTGGTTTCCCATGGGAAGCCAAGAGCTTTCTGTTTTTTAATGCCGCTTTTTCTTTTTGCGAGGCCAGGGATTCCAGGTCCCATGGGTCTTTTTCATCCAATGAGCCAGAGGATATCCCAGAAGCACCAGCCCGCCCAGCAGGATCAGAAGATACACCCACACAGACAGGTCTACCGCCGCATCCAGGGCTGCCAAGGCAGCCAGCAAGAATCCGGCATACATCACAAAGCGGCCATTGCGCAGCACGTATTCCCGCCAGTATTCCTCCTTGATGCAGTCCTTGCCCTGTTCACCCCAGATATTCGGATTCCTGGTCACGGCATATCCGTAATACGCCAGAACCAGACCAATCACAAGCAGAAATTGAAACATGGCGGTGCCTCTCCCTTTGGTCATGCATTCCTGTACTGTTCAAACAATCTTTACAGGCCCATCTTTTTATAAAACGGGCTGAAATCCAGTGTGGCAAAATAATCCGCAGGCGTCTCGGCACGGCGGATCAACTGATGCGTGCCATCCTCGCACAGCAGCACTTCCGCGCTGCGCAGTTTTCCATTATAGTTATATCCCATAGAAAAGCCGTGCGCACCGGTATCGTGGATAAAAAGAATATCCCCGGTATCAATCTGCGGCAATTCACGGTCGATGGCAAACTTATCATTGTTTTCGCACAGACCTCCCACCACATCATACACATGATCATTGGGAGCATCCTCTTTGCCCAGTACCGTAATATGGTGGTAGGAACCATACATAGCCGGACGCATCAGGTTGGCGGCGCAGGCATCCACACCGATGTACTCTTTGTAGATATGCTTCTGATGGATGGCAGTTGTCACCAGACCGCCGTAGGGGCCCAGCATATAGCGGCCCATCTCTGTGTAGATCTCTACATCCCCCATACCGGCCGGCGTCAGGATGGCCTCGTACTGACGGCGCACGCCTTCGCCGATCGCCATGATATCATTCTGGCGCTGCCCAGGCTTATAGGCGATTCCGACACCGCCAGACAGGTTGATAAACTTGATCTTTGCGCCGGTGCGCTCTTTGAGGCGCACAGCCAGCCGGAACAGGATACCGGCCAGTTCAGGATAGTAGTCATCCGTGACTGTGTTGCTGGCCAGGAACGCATGAATCCCGAATTCCTTGGCTCCAAACTGCATCAGGCGGGTATAAGCTTCGGCCATTTGGTCCTCGGTCATGCCGTATTTGGAATCCCCGGGGTTGTCCATGATGCCGTTGCCCAGATCAAACACACCGCCCGGGTTGTACCGGCAGCAGATCACCGGCGGAATTCCGGCTACCCGCTGCAGAAAATCCACGTGGGTCACATCGTCCAGATTGATGTTGGCGTGCAGGTCATAGGCTTTCTTCATGTCTTCGGCAGGGGTCTCATTGGAGGAAAACATGATATCAGAGCCGGAAAAACCGCAGGCCTCGCTGAGCATCAGCTCGGTGTAGCTGGAGCAATCCACCCCGCAGCCTTCCTCCTGCAGAATCTTCAGCAGATAAGGGTTCGGCGTTGCCTTCACGGCAAAGTATTCCTTGAAGCCGGGGTTCCAGGCAAACGCCTGATTGACCCGCCGTGCATTTTCACGAATAGCCTTTTCGTCATAAATATGGAACGGCGTCGGCACATCCGCAATAATGCGCTGTGCCTGCTCCAGGCTGATGAACGGCCTCTTTGTGCTGGACATGGATGGTCCTCCCTTTCCTTGTTATCCCTCTTTTACGTCTGACAACTCAAGACATATAGTTGGATTATAATACTTTTTATGACCAAGGGCAAGAGTTATATCCATATTTCGTATAAATATGCAGCTTTTTTCAAGCTACATGCAAGAATCAGTCGTCGGTCTCTGCCGGAACATCCATTCCGATCGCCTGCAAAGCTGCCAGACGGCGCGCGTGCATCCGGTTTTTCAACTGTCCGACAGTCCAGCGATAGGCCGGCCACAGAAACAGGCTGGCCGCCACCCAGGCCGCCGGATTAGAAAGTTCGGCGCCAAAGTATCCCAGACGCGGAACCAGTGTGATAGCCACCACCGTACGGGCCACCATCTCAGCCACGCCGGCCATCATCGCCAATGTGGAATACCCAAGTCCCTGAATCACATAACGCCAGACGATCAGCGCCCCCAGGGGGATAAAGAACAGGCTGTTCCAGAACATATATTCACTGGCCATGCCCACAATGGTGGTTTCGGCAGCGGTATCAATAAACAAGCCGATGATTACCACATCAAAGAAATGCAGGAACACCGCTGCCGCCAGTGAGTAAACGACGATCAAAAACAGTGCGCTGTTGGTTCCCCGGCGGATACGCCCCAGCTTGGCCGCTCCCAGGTTCTGCCCCGCATAGGTAGCCATAGCCGTGCCGATGCTTTCCAGCGGTATGGTAATGATGTTCTGGGTCTTGCTGGCGGCCGTGACCGCAGCCACAGCAGTGGAGCCCAGTACGTTGACTGCGCTCTGCATGATAACAGAGCCAATAGCGGTAATGCTGCACTGCAGCCCCATGGGAACGCCCATTCCAGAAAGCCGGATACACACTTCGGAATTAAACTTCCGTTCGTCCCCTTCCATTTTCAATACATGAAAGCGGCGCAGCATGTACAAAAAGCTGAGCACACCCGAAATGGCCTGAGAAAGATCCGTGGCTATGGCAGCGCCCAGCACTCCCATATCATATACAATGATCAGGTACAGGTCCAACCCCACGTTCAGCACACTGGTAAAAATCAAAAAATACAGCGGCGTTTTGCTGTCCCCCAACGCGCGCATCGTCGCGGACACCATATTATAAAGAAACACAAAGGGGATTCCTGCAAAAATCCAGCCGATATAAGTGGAAGCCTGGTCAATGATATCAGCGGGTGTCTGCATCAGCTGCATGATAGGGCGCGTCAGAATCACGGTGGCTACCGTGAGGACTACGCTCATGGCGACACACAGCCAGCCAGCATTGGCAACATAACGCCGCATCTGCGAATAATCCCGTGCCCCGAAATACTGTGCAATGGGAATCGCAAATCCGTTGCAGATGCCAATCACAAAACCAAGAATCAGATAGTTCACCGATCCCGTAGCCCCGACAGCTGCCAGCGCATTGACGCCTACGAACCGTCCGACAATGATGGTGTCCGCCAAGGAATAAAACTGCTGAAACAGGTTTCCCAGCACCAGCGGCAGCGTAAACGCAGCAATGACCTTCAAAGGCATTCCGCTTGTGAGATCTTTTGTCATTCCACTTTCCCCTATCCACCAAAATACAATGGCGCGGCCAAAGCCGCGCATGAACGTGGTGATAATTATACTATACCCGAGCGGAAAATCAAGCAGCTGAAAAAATAATTTTTGCTTTGCGGCGAAAACAAAAACAAAAAAGCCTGACCAAGATGGTCAGGCTTTTTTGGCAGGGGTAGAAGGATTCGAACCCTCGGCACGCGGTTTTGGAGACCAAGCGAATTGTCGATTATTATGCGCTGTATCGATATAATCGGAAACAGTTACTTAATTGTATCTTGTTGTTCTTTGCAAGTCATGCAATATTTGGTATAGCTCCCGGTTTTTCGATAATCGTTATCAGAGCGCGATTTTGAAAAGAAACATGTGCTAGGATGCGTTTTATTTTGGGTTAATTATACCACATACACCTGAAAAAAAAGACATTAAAAATCAGTTAAAAATAAGGCTGTCACAATTAAGTGACAACCTTATTTTTTTGTTGATTTGATAAAAAAGAGTCCCCGCAGGAACTCCTCTGGTCACAGTCCTCGCAGGATTCTGCAACACGATCACTGAACACATCATACGACACATGGCTGTGCTGTATGTGGTTCATTTTATCTATTGAACAAATACTCTTGTATCTCGTTGAACGCTCCTTGCATCTGGTCTACGTTATTCCCGTTCAGCGCATGACCAAGGAGCGCAAAGTTTGCTTTTAGCAGCATGTTTGTAGACTCTTCATGCGCGTCTAATCTTCTTTTGTTTTTTTCAAACAGATCTTCGAACTCTCTGTTTTCTTTTTCTAGGCTATCTATTCGTTTTTCTAAAGCCAGAAGACCTTTTCTATTCTCTTCGATTTTATTGTCTTGCGCTTTGTTCGGTTTCTTTAAGTAATCTCCAAACTTATCCATTTTCTTTTTCGTAAATAAAACATCCGTCAAATGATGGGGTTATATCATTTTTGTTGATATATCCCTCTTGTGTACCTATCACTGGGACAAGAGCATATTCATACTTTATCCCATTTGCCGCATATCTGTCATATCTTTCAAAATACAAATCTTCTGTAGAAGAAATTGGTATTTCAAACAAAGTTAACCAGTCAAACGAATCCGCTCTTTTTCTCTTAACTCTGATTGCGCTTATTTGAGAAATTGCATAAGAAATATTGCCGGCAACTAAGTCTCCATTAAATTTTGCGTCCAATATCGTATCATAGTCCCATCCGGGGAAATCCTCGATTTGATCTGCTGTACTTCTTGTCAAAAACAGCCTATCAAATATTCCATTCTTGACAAGAACAGTCTCAACATTCTCAGTAACAACCTTGGTGTTGTCAAGGCAATGTTTATATCCAGAAATACCTAATCCGCAAAAAAACATTATCCTCACCTCATTCTTGTCTTGCATCTTGTACATTTACAGCTTCAGCTAAAATCTCATACACATCATTGATTCTCCTTAAAGTGATGAAATATTCTTGTCCGGCTTCCAAGTCTTTTAATGCATCACTGTTGATTGTGTATTTGATAATTTTTGATTTTGGCTCCACAACCAAAATTATATATTTAATCCACACGCCCTGCATTTCATCATCAGAACTATTACCAGCAGCGATCATTGTATTTTCTGAAAACCATCCTTCTCTATATTTTAAAGAAATAGATGTTTCATTTTCATCTAGCATTTCAAAAAATATTTCGTTCTCAATGAAATCCCTGCCCAACATTTTCATTGTAAAATCTCCAGATTGAACATAGCCGTCGTTGAAAATCACACTCTCACCGTCTTGTGTTAAGTCGATCATCTTATCCTCTATATATGTGGGATCTCCTTCTCCACGGAATGTTCCTGTTATAGATCTAATGTTACAACTAATTCTTATGCTTCCATCTTCAGAATTGTTTGATAAGTCAACATAAGACCAATATGACGGCGTGACATATTTAACACTGAAACTTATGTAACCGGTATCAACCGTCATCCCATTCAGAGTGTTTCCTGTTGCTCTAATATAATATTGCTTACCATCTTCAAATTGCTTAAATGTATATTGTAAAGTTTCTGTGCCATATAAGTTTTCACTTTTTTTTAGTAAAACTCTGTTCGCGTTGTACAGCATAACGTTGTACATATTTAATGGTTCGTTTTGTTCCTGCTCATAGGAAAGTTCAAATGTAAATTCACTTGATTGTATAACATCTCCATCAGACACATTGACAAAACTCAATATTGGCGTTTTGAAGCAATAAAAAGATCTCCATGTACTCCAATCACTAGCTTCTCCGGCCTTATTAAAAACACGTAGTTTGCACGCATAATATTTCCCATTTACGAGACCACTATCTACTCCAATCGTATGATATAGCCTCATCCAATCTTCCATTTTTATATCGTAGACTTGCGCTGCTGTTTCATTATCAGTAATAACAAGTTCATTACCGAATACTTGATCTCCGTCATAGGCAAATGAAACATTGGTTCCAAGTTCCGCATCAAAAGAAGGTATCGCATAAATTACTGGTTGTGCCATTCTCTCACCTCCGTAATGTAAATATAAAGCAGCCTTTAAGCCGTTGCTGCTGGCCACTGTTTATTCAACAGATTCTATATACATATCTTTCCAAATATTTTGCGGGATTTTCACTCTGACAACATCTCCCACCTTTAATTGTGATTTATAAGTAAGAGTATATCTCCCACCAAATGCGGCAACTGTGTACTTGTTTTCGCCATTAACTTCTAGCACCTGCCCAATAGAAGTCCTATCGAACTCTGCCTGAGAAATCAGTTTTTTTACTGCCACATATAATTTCTCTACAAACATAGAAATTCCATCTGTATTTTTGTTGTTGTTCATTATCTTCTCCTTGAGAATGTTTGAGCGATTATGCCAGGAGCTTTTCTTGCAAGAACCTCTCCAAAGCTCTCGACATCATTAACTCCATTCATTTCAATGTTTACATCTCCAATAGATACACCATTTCCAGAAGGAGCTTCGAGATTTATTTGTGGAATATTAAAATGCTTCATATGCTTTGCAATGAAATCATCTGGATTCATTCCAAATTTCCACAAAACCTCACTTGGGTTGGCTGGAATAACGGACATCCCTTGTTCGATAATGGAATACTGACCTTTATTTGAGCGTACTCTGATTTCTGGACCATTTTCATCAGTAAGAGCCAGTCTTGTTGTGTTTGAATTTACAATACCAGTTGCATTTCCAGCTCCGACCGATGGGAAGGACGGCATTTTAAATGTTGATAGTTTTTGCATTTCAACCATTGCAGTTTTACATGCATCGGAAACTCTTTTTGCCATGCCTTCAGCTTTAGAAGCAAAATTATCAAAACCTCCGCCTGCAGAGGCCATGTATTGCTGAGTAGATGTCGAAAACGCAGAAATTGTCCCAGACATAGAAGTAAATTGTTCACTTGTTCCAGTTCCGGTAGTTATCTGTTTGGCGTCCTCCACACTGTTGAGATCAAAGACTTCATAAAGCTGTCCCACAACACGACGAATATCCTTCTTTGA
>PPYE01662171.1_pt1 | contig 17604 bp, 15 predicted proteins | sample 1559881 | NCBI WGS metagenome assembly PPYE01 (sample SAMN08240022, study PRJNA423297) | Human gut metagenome, whole genome shotgun sequencing project. | reverse complement strand
GGAATTCCGGAACATGTCCCTCACAGCCTAATCAGGTACCCTTAATAAACCACGTCCAACTTCCGGGGCGCAGTTCATTGTGGTGCCGTATTGGTGGGGGCGTGCGATTGCGGTGAACGATACGCAGTGGCTGCTTGATAATTTGAGCGCGCTTGAGCCGCGCGGCGCCGCGTTTGTTGCCTGGACGGTGACGCTGATTGCCGTTTCCGGCCTTGGTCTGCTGGTTGTTGACGCCCATCGGCGCTTGTGGGGGCGCGGTTTTTGTGATTGGCTTGGCGGCGGAGCAACTCATTGCCGGCCTGTGCATTCTGAAAATTGATTTTTGGTATGCGACATATGTGGTGTACGGAGAGTCGTCGGCATTGGCGAATGCGGCGAATCTTGGCATTATTCCAGTTGGTATTGGCGTTGCCGTTTTCGCGGTGCTGTGGGTGGGATTGTTGGTGACGATTAAAAAAGAGTCGCCGTTGAATGTGCTGACGCGCAGTTGGGCGTCGTTTATCTTATTTTTTGTGATTGAGACGATTGCTTTGCTTGTTGTGATGTTTGGCGGCCTGCTGACGTTGGTCTGATTCGTGGTGTCTGGTGCTCCTGTATAATTGACCCTTGGCGTATTTCGCCCGCGGATAGAGAGCGCGCCGGCATCGGGCCGGTAGCACCGCGCAGCAATATAAGGAGGATGCCGTGGCACTGACGGCTGAAGAAAAGCAGGAAATCATCGCTAAGTACGCGACCCATGAAGGTGACACCGGCTCTCCGGAGGTCCAGGTGGCTCTGCTGTCCAAGCGTATCGCCGACCTGACCGAGCACCTCAAGGAGCACAAGCACGACCACCACTCCCGTCGTGGTATGCAGCTGATGATCGGTGACCGTCGTCGCCTGCTTGACTACCTCAAGCGCGTTGACATCGAGCGTTACCGTTCCCTCATCGAGCGTCTGGGTCTGCGTCGATAATTGAAGACTTCCGCCCGAGTACCTAGGATGGTGCTCGGGCGTTTTACATATCGCCAGCCAACGGCAACAACGGCAAGAGGGTTAGAGGATAGGCCAGTAGGGTGCCGAAACCGGAAACGGTACGCACGCAGGTAGCCAGCAGGTAAGGCCGACAAGAGAACCCGAATGAAGGGGTTGACGCGAGGAACGACGGCCAAGGGGTCAGTCGAAACAAGGTATGTGACGTCCGCTGAAGAGGACAGTTGCGGTTCAAGCGAGTCGTCGAACCGCAGCACAGTATGTAGGAATAATTAGAAAATTAAAGAAGGAGGAACCCTATGGAGGGTCCCGAAATCAAGGCCGTTGAGGCCGTAATCGACAATGGATCGTTTGGCAAGCGCACGCTGCGCTTTGAGACGGGTCGTCTCGCCCAGCAGGCCGATGGCGCTGTGGCCGCCTACCTCGACGACGATTCCATGATTCTGTCCACCACCACCGCCGGTTCCAGCCCGAAGGAGAACTACGACTTCTTCCCGCTGACCGTCGATGTTGAAGAGAAGATGTACGCTGCCGGCAAGATTCCGGGCTCGTTCTTCCGCCGTGAAGGCCGCCCGAGCTCCGAGGCCATCCTCGCCTGCCGCATCATCGACCGCCCGCTGCGCCCGCTGTTCCCGCACACCCTGCGCAACGAAGTGCAGGTCGTCGAGACCGTGCTCGCCGTGAACCCTGATGACGCTTACGATGTCATCGCCCTGAACGCCGCTTCCGCCTCCACCATGATCTCCGGCCTGCCGTTCGAAGGCCCGGTCTCCGGTGTGCGTCTGGCGCTGATCGACGGCCAGTGGGTCGCCTTCCCGCGTTGGAGCGAGCGTGAGCGCGCCGTGTTCGAGATCGTGGTCGCTGGCCGCGTGATCGAGAACGGTGATGTTGCCATCGCCATGATCGAGGCGGGTGCCGGCAAGAACGCCTGGCACCTCATCTATGACGAGGGTCAGACCAAGCCCGATGAGGAGGTCGTGGCCGGTGGTCTTGAGGCCGCCAAGCCGTTCATCAAGGTGATTTGCGAGGCTCAGGACGAGCTCAAGAAGATCGCCGCCAAGGAGACCAAGGAATTCCAGCTCTTCCCGGAGTACACCGACGAACTGTACGCCCGCATCGACGAGATCGCTCACAAGGATCTGGACGAGGCCCTCTCCATCGCCGAGAAGCTGCCGCGCCAGGACCGCATCCACGAGATCAAGGAGCACGTGCGCGAGGTGCTCGCAGACGAGTTCACCGATATGGACGACGCCGAGAAGGACAAGGAGCTGGGCAACGCCTTCAAGGAACTGCAGCGCCAGATCGTGCGTCGCCGCATCCTGACCGAGGACTACCGCATCGACGGCCGTGGCCTGCGCGACATCCGCACCCTGTCCGCCGAGGTGGACATTGTGCCTCGCGTGCACGGCTCCGCCCTGTTCCAGCGTGGCGAGACCCAGATTCTGGGCGTCACCACCCTGAACATGCTCAAGATGGAGCAGCAGATCGACGCGCTGTCCGGTCCGCAGTCCAAGCGCTACATGCACAACTACGAGATGCCGCCGTACTCCACTGGCGAGACCGGCCGCGTCGGCTCCCCGAAGCGTCGTGAGATCGGCCACGGCGCCCTCGCTGAGAAGGCTCTCGTGCCGGTGCTGCCGAGCCGTGAAGAGTTCCCCTACGCCATCCGCCAGGTCTCCGAGGCCATCGGTTCCAACGGTTCCACTTCGATGGGTTCCGTGTGCGCCTCCACGCTGAGCCTTTTGGCTGCCGGCGTGCCGCTGAAGGCCCCGGTTGCCGGCATCGCCATGGGCCTCGTGTCCGGCGACGTTGATGGCAAGCACATCTTCAAGACCCTCACCGATATCCTGGGTGCCGAGGATGCCTTCGGCGACATGGACTTCAAGGTGGCCGGTACTTCCGAGTTCATCACTGCCCTGCAGCTCGACACCAAGCTCGACGGCATCCCCGCCGACATCCTGGCCGCCGCTTTGCAGCAGGCCAAGGAAGCCCGCGCCACGATTCTCGAGGTCATCAACGAGTGCATCGACGGCCCGGCTGAGATGAGCGAGTTCGCTCCGCGCATCATCACCACCACCGTTCCGGTCGAGAAGATCGGCGAGGTCATCGGCCCGAAGGGCAAGATGATCAACCAGATTCAGGAAGATACCGGCGCTGAAATTGCCATCGAGGATGACGGTACCGTCTTCATCTCCTCCGAGGGTGGCGAGGCCGCTAAGAAGGCCAAGTCCATCATCGATTCCATCGCCAACCCGCACGTGCCCGAGGCCGGCGAAACCTACAACGGCAAGGTCGTCAAGACCACGTCGTTCGGCGCTTTCGTGAACCTCACCCCCGGCACCGACGGCCTGCTGCACATCTCCCAGATCCGCAACCTGGCCAACGGCGAGCGTATTGACGCCGTCGAAGACGTGCTCAAGGAAGGCGACACCGTTGAGGTGATCGTTCAGGGTGTCGATGATCGCGGCAAGATCTCCCTGGCCATCCCTGGTTTCGAGGATCAGGAGAACAACGCCCGCCCGAGCCGTGGCGATCGCGATGACCGCCGTGGCGGCCGTGGCCGTGGTGACCGTGACGATCGCCGTGGCGGCCGTGGCCGTCGCTCCGATCGCGATGACCGTGACTTCGACGATCGTGACGACCGTCCGCGTCGCCGTCGCTCCGATGACTTCGAGGATGATTACGACGACCGTCCGCGTCGCCGTCGCTCCGATGACCGTGACTTCGATCGCGATGATCGCGATGATGATCGTCCGCGTCGCCGTCGTTCTGCCGACCGTGACTTCGACGATCGCGATGACCGTGATGCTCGCGACTCCCGTGATGATGATCGTCCGCGTCGCCGTCGCTCTTCCGATCGTGATGACCGTGGCGATCGTGATGACCGCCGTGGCGGTTTCCGTGGCGGCCGTGGCCGTGGCTCGGACCGCAACCCGCGCTACGCCACCGACGACAACTACGACGACTACCGCGCCGACCGCGAAGAGCGCACTGAGCGCCCGCGTCGCCGCGTCCGTCGCGACTTTGATCCGTTCGAGGACTAAATCCCTCTCACGGATCGGTCGCGGCATAGCCGCTCCCCTCACCTATGGGAAGCCCGTAGGGCTTCCCGCTTAACGGTTCGGCATTCGAGGACTGATCGTTCTCTAGCTTCTCTCGGGTGAGAAGGGCTTGATCGCAAACCAAAAGGCTTCTATACCGTTTCATTCGGTATAGAAGCCTTTTTGGTTTTTCGGCTTCTTCGCGCTGCATATTTCGATGTTGAATAAGGCACTCGTGCTGCCGCCATGTACGTTTAGTTGTCGGTTGACAACTATTCCCATGCATCAAGAATGGCGGATGATCATCGAAGGTACTCATGGGCGTTGATCACTGTGGCAACAACAAAGGCCGGGCCCTTGTGAGAGCCCGGCCTTTATGCCGTATGGCGGCGGATTAATCCTTAAAGGCTAATCCGTTGTCAATCAGCGTTACAGAATCGCCATGCACACGAAGTCCAGAATGAACAGCGCGGCCACAGTCCAGATGATCGGGTGAACCTCCTTGGCCTTGCCCTTGCAGGTCTTCACGATGCAGTACATGATGAAGCCTCCGGCGATGCCGTAGGAGATGGAGTAGGAGAAGGCCATGAACACGGCGGCGAAGAACGCCGGAATGGCTTCGGCGATGTCGTCCCACTTGACTTCCTTCAGGGAAGCGGCCATCATGCAGCCGACGATCACCAGCACGCCGGCGGTTGCGGCGGACGGCACGGCGGAGACGACCGGGGCCAGGAACGCGGACAAGGCGAAGCAGATCGCCACAACCACGGAGGTCAGGCCGGTTCGGCCGCCTGCGGCGATGCCGGCGGAAGACTCGACGTAGGTGGTGGTGTTCGAGGTGCCGCAGATGGCGCCGATGGAGGTGGCGATGGAGTCGGCGAACAGGGCCTTGTCCATCTTGGAGGAGAAGCCGTGGCCGTTCTCCAGAGCCTTCTCGTCTTCAGCGGAGAAGATGCCGGTGCGGCGGCCGGTGCCGATGAAAGTGCCCAGGGTGTCGAACGTATCGGACATGGAGAAGGCGAAGATGGTCACGATGACCAGCGGCAGCTTGGTCGGATCAGAGAACAGTGCCGGGAAGCCCTCGGCGGAGAAGATCGCGCCGAAGGTCTGCGGCAGCTGGGAGAAGGTCTCGCTGATGGACTGCGAGTTGGACCAGGTGGTCACGCCGAACGGGATGCCGATTACGGTGGTGATGGCGATGGCCAGCAGCATGCCGCCCTTAACCTTCATCACGGTGAACACAATGGCCAGTACGAGGCCGATCAGGAAGACCCACAGCACCTTGTCGTTAAAGTTGGCCAGACCCGGGGTAGCCGCAACGGCACCGCCCTTGGCGGCGGCCTTCGGATCGCCGGGAGTGAACTTGATCAGGCCGACGTTCAGCATGCCCACGTAGGCCACGAACAGGCCGATGCCGCCGCCGATGGCGTGTTGCAGGGACTCCGGGATGGCCAGGATGATCATCTTGCGGATCTTGGTGACGGTGATGAGGATGTTGATCAGGCCGCACAGGAACACCATGCACATGGTCTGCTGCCAGCTGAAGCCGAGGCCGAAGCACACGGTGTAGGTGAAGAACGCGTTGAGGCCCATGCCGGCGGCCTGGGCGTACGGCACGTTGGCGAACAGGCCCATGACCAAGGTGCCGATGATGGCCGCGATGATGGTGGCCAGGAACACGCCGCCCCACGGCATACCCGTCTGCGACAGGATCTGCGGGTTGACGACGATGATGTAAGCCATCGCGAAGAACGTGGTCAGGCCGGCCAGAATCTCAGTCGAGACGGTCGTGCCGTTTTCCTTCAAATGGAAGAACTTCTCCATTTACTCTCTACTTCCTTGGGTTTATGCGGGGCTGCGCACCGCGTGCATAATGCTGCGGCTGGCCCCGGCGAGAATTGCGACTCGCCCTGATCGGCCTGCCCAACGCGCGTCAGGCGCTGCGCACCCAATCAGAACCGTGGCCGATTATAGCTTGTGGAGGCAACGTGAACGGGTCCGGGAGTAGACTGACTGCCAGAATAATTCGGAACAACTCAGGGGACACGCAGGACACACCCGTGGAAGGAAGGCGCGCGATGAAACCGGCCGTCGAAGTCAGCATCACCTCTTGGAAGAAGAATGTCGTCAAGCCCGGTCAGGAGTACGGCCGCGTACTGCTGATGCCCGGCACCGGCTACAACTGCGACCGTCCGCTGCTCTACTGGTCGGCCCAGGCTCTGGTCGAGGCCGGCTGGCGAATCGACCGCATGAACGTACGCAACGCTTCCGACGACCTGTCCACGGTGATTCCGGTCCTCAATCAGGCGATTGACGGCTGGGTGGCCGCCGCGCGCGAGTCCGGCGCGGGTAAAGCCGGTGATTCCGGGGATGGCGTTGCCGCCGATGATTCTGCTACCGTGCTGGCCGATGGCGCAGCTGGCTCGCCGAACCGTGATTCCGACACCCCGTCCGGCCCTCGCCTGTTGCTGATCGGCAAGTCGCTGACGACGATGACCTACCCACATGTGGCCTCACACTACGGTCTGCCGTTCGTGCTGCTGACCCCGGTGCTGCATCACGCCGACTTCGATCCATCCGCCCGGGTGATTCCGGTGCCGGCTGTCGGCGATGATATCGTCGCCGAATCCGAGGCTCCGAGCGTGGCCGAAGCAAGGGCGATCATCCGCGCAGAACTGGCCGACCAGTCGCACGCCGCCAGCTCCCGATACTCCGGCCCGGCACCGCTGATCTGCGCCGGCACCGCCGACCCGTTCTACGATCGAGCCCGCGCCAACGCGCTCACCCCGCACGTGCACGAATACCCGGATGCCAACCATTCGATCGAGGTGCCCGGCCACTGGCGTCGCTCGCTCGACTATCTGAAGGAAGTCACCGCGTCCGTAGCCCAGTACGCCGCCACGTTGTAATGCCTTGCGACACGCCCGAATTCTGCAATGTCGCTGACCATCCGTAATCTAATCATCCGTAAACCACAGACCGTTGGTTGAAGTGCGCGCGAGTGCATTTCCGAAGTTTGGTTCGCCAAGCCAGCGCAGGTTGAGAGATATAAGCCCGTCAAGGGCCGGCGAAGGTCGCTTCGCGAGATTATATTGCTCTGCCTGTGCGCAGGGCTTTTTTGTTGCCCGGCCGAAAGTTCCGAACTCCAAGTCAACGGCCGACTTAGGAAGGAACGCCATGAAGAGGCCCGAAAAGGAAGCGGTAGTCGCTCAGCTTACGGAAGAATTCCGTAACGCTGACGCCGTCTACCTGACCGAGTACCGCGGGCTTACCGTTCCGCAGATTTCCGATCTGCGTGAAAAGCTAGGCCGCGATACTTCCTACACCGTGGCAAAGAACACGCTGGCACGCATCGCCGCCAAGGAAGCGGGCATCGAGGGTCTCGACGAGATTCTCTCCGGCCCGACCGCCATCACCTTCGTGAAGGGCGACTTCATCGAGGCTGCGAAGGTCATCCGTGACTTCGCCAAGGACAACAAGGCTCTTGTCATCAAGGGTGCCGCCGCTGACGGCACTGTCTACGATGCCGAGGGCGCCAAGAAGCTGGCAGACCTCAAGTCCCGCCCGCAGCTGCTTGCCGAATTCGCCGGCGACATCAAGGCATCGATGGCCAAGGCCGCGTACCTGTTCAACGCCCTGCCTACCAAGGCTGTGCGTACGATCGACGCCCTGCGCGAAAAGCAGGAGAAGGCTGCCTGATTTACGCCCTCACGGCATGAATCAGTCGCTTCGATAATTTAAACAATAAGGTTTATTAGGCAGCGGATCTACCACTTCGTCCGCCGCCAAGATTGAAAGGAAGCCATAATGGCTAAGTACACCAACGATGAGCTGCTGGAAGCCTTCGGCGAGATGACCCTGGTCGAGCTCTCCGAGTTCGTGAAGGCCTTCGAGGAGAAGTTCGACGTCGAGGCTGCCGCTCCGGTTGCCGCTGTTGCCGCTGTTGCTGGCGCTGCTGCTCCGGCTGAGGAAGAGAAGGATGAGTTCGACGTCATCCTCTCCGCCGTCGGCGACAAGAAGATCCAGGTCATCAAGGCTGTCCGCGCCATCACCAACCTCGGCCTGGCCGAGGCTAAGGCTCTTGTCGACGGCGCTCCGAAGGCCGTCCTCGAGAAGGCCAAGAAGGAAGACGCCGAGAAGGCCAAGGCTCAGCTGGAAGAGGCTGGCGCCACCGTCGAGCTCAAGTGATTTGTGCGGCATAAGCCGCAATCACAGCTTTTCGAGGAACCCCGCACCTGTGTTTCAGGCTGCGGGGTTTCCGCATACTGAGTAGACTAGTTGACGAGGGCGAGGCGGAGAACGCGATCCGGCGTGGAATCACAAAGCTGGCAATGAGCGAAAGTTGTCAATTCTGTGCCCAGTAATCCGCCAAAAGCCGGTAAAAGATGACACAATGGCACGTAGTGTGGTCAAATAGTGTGTCCAGGAAGGCGGTCACGGTGAGCGAGTGGACGGTGAAGATCAACGGTGTCGACCGGATCAGCGTCAAGCCGGGGGAGTGCGTGGAAATCGGCCGTAAGCCGTTACGCCCCCTTGCCGATGATGGCAACACCCGCCTTGACGTCGCCGATCAGACCAAATCGATGTCCAAACGGCACGCCATGTTCACGGTAAAAAGCAATGGTACGGCTTCGGTCCGCGATCTTGGATCGACCAATGGATCGTATGTGGTGCGGGAAAATGGTGATTTGTTGCGCTTGCCGGCCAATGTCGAGTTCCTGTTGCCCACGTCTCCCATGCGCATGCAGTTCGGTGATGTGCCTGCGGACTTCATTCGTATCGACGATCCAGTGGCAAAGCCACTCGACCTTAAGGTGCCTGATCTGTTTGGCTATGCGGTTCACGAAGCACCGCAGGAGCCGGATGCGGCGGATATGTCTGTCGACGATATTCTTGATTTGCGGGCCGGCGAGCCGACCGCCATCTTCAGCGCGGATAATGTTCGACGCAAGGTCGACGAGCTTGAACTTGGCTCGCTGAATATCACGCAGCCAGTGACGAAAAACGATGAGCCGGCCATACCCCGTGACCTGTTCGCGGATGCGTTGGCCCAGCATGCCGAGCAGGAGACCGAACGCAAAAACCAGCAGGCCATGGACTCCGTGGTACTGCCGAAGCAGCAGACCGAACCTGAGTCGACGACTGTAACGCCCGCATCCAAGCACAGCAGGATCTCCGGTATTGTCCCGGTAGATGCCATCGCCCATGCCGTTGTTAAGCACGCTCCCAGCACAAGCGAGCCGGCAGTGGCGTCGGCGGCGGTTGTTGAATCCGATGTGGTGGCTGGCGCAAGCAAGTCAGCCGAAAACGTTCAGTCCGCTCCGAATACCAGGAATGCCGGCGATTCTCAGCCGGCGGACACTGTCGAACAGCATGCTGAAGTTGCCCAGCCTGAAGCCGCCCGGGAAGCCGAAGCCGCTCAATCTGAAAACACCCAGCCTGAGACCGCTCAGCCGGCAACCGCCCAGTCTGAAACCGACCAGCCGGCAGCTGACGTACCGGACGATCAGCAGCGGACCGCAGCCGAAGCATATCAAGAAGCCACCGCAGCAGGCGTAGCAGACCAGCAGCCGGCTGCCGAAACCGCCCAGCAGTCGGTATCCGAAGCATATGATATCGGACTCCACGCGGGCGTACACACTCCGGTCTTCGAGCCCGGCTCGGTGTTCGAGCGTGTGGCCAAGGGCGAGCTGAAAGCACAGGAGCCGGCAGTCGAAGTCGATGGCCTGACCTCTGACGAGGCAAAAACCACGCAAGATTTCAATGTTCAATTCGAAGTCGCCCGTCATCCCGAATTGCTGGCGTTCCTCGCCATGAATCCGTACCTGTACGACGACATGTATTCTTGGCTCGCCGCCCGTGGCGAGGCCGATATTGACGAAGCCCTGTCTCACAACAAGGGCTATCAGGAATACCGCGAAGCGGTTGGAAAGTGAGTCGAGAGATGACCCAGAGCCAGACTCAGAACCAGAATCTCACGGAAGGTCTGAATCGCATCCGTCGCTGGCGTGACCAATACCGCAGCATGCAGCCGCCATCGCCGCTCGAGGATGTGAATCAACTGGCCGCGAAGCTGGAGATGACCCATGCCCATCCCTCCGGCATCGCCCAGCTGTTCGCTTCCGGCCATGTCCGGTTGGATTCGTTGTTCCGCGACACGGGTGTGCTTAAGGCCGCCGAACGCCATATTGGGCGCGTGCTGGATGACCAGGCCGCCAAACGCAGGATTTCCGGCGTGGCGGAGTTGTCGCTCGTGGTCGGCGTGGCCACATGGAAGGGCAACGCGCTGCCGGTGCTGTTGTACCCGGTGAGCGTCACGATCGAGGATGATGGCTTGTCGACCACCATTCGATTCACCGGTCGCGTGGCCCTGAACGTCGCGTTCGTCAATACATTGCGTGAGCAGGGGGTGTTCCTGGATGAGGATTCCCTGTTTGACGGTGCCAGCTATGACAGTGGCACTCCCGAAACTTCCGCGATGTTCGCCCGTATTTCGTCCGAAGCGTCGGAGCGTATCTCCGACTTCGCCATCGAGCGCCAGATTGTGCTCGGATGCTTCATGGACCCCTCGTCGCAGATGATCAGCGAAAGCCGACAGTTCATCGACCAGCTGGAGAACGGCCCCACCGGCAATGTGCTGTTGGACGCGCTTGCCGGCGACGAATCCGCCCGCACCGCGCTCAAAGATGCCAATATTCCGCAATACAGTCCTTTCGACGTAGACCCGCATGCCGAGTACGAAGTCGGCGATGTGGACAATACGGTGCGATATGCCGCGTCACTTGCTGCCAATGGCCATAGCATCGTGGTCGACGGCACCTTCCCGAAGGGCACCGCGGAGCAGGCTGTGGCCATCGCATCGCGCTGCCTGATGAATGGTCGTTCCGTGCTGTACGTGCCCGGCGTGGCCGAGCAGAAGCGTCTGTTCATCCAGACGGCTTCCGCCAATGAGATGAAGGCGCAGGTACTGGATGTATCCGATGAACACGCCAACGCCGCGCTTGATAAGCAGCTGATTGCCGCAGTCGGATTCCAGCCCGGAGTCGCCACCCAGCGATTCGACCAGCTGGCCGACGAACTCGTGGGCGTGCGCTCGCGCTTGACCCGCTACTTGGGCGACCTGCACGGGGGCAATGATAAGTGGAATGTGTCCGCATACGAGACCATTCAGAATCTGGCCCGTATCTCCGTGCTCCCGACGCACCCTGCCACCCACGTTCGACTTGACGAGTCAAGTGCCCTGAGCATCGCCAACGATATTGACACATGGATCGGCAAGATGGAACGCGCCGGCGAGCTCGGCGAATACACCATCGGCCCGGAAGACACCGCATGGTACAAGGCGTCCATCACCACTGAAGAACAGGCAGTAACCGCCTACCAGCGCGTGGACGATTTGCTGCGTCGCTTCCTGCCCGCCACCCGTGAGCAGGTGGCACGCACCGTGCAGACCTGCGGATTCCCGGTTCCTCCCACCACCCGCGAGTGGGAGCGTCAGGTTACGGTTTTGAAGAATCTGCGACGAGTGCTTGACGTGTTCCAGCCGGAGATTTTCGAGCGAGACATCAGCTCCATGATCGAGGCCACCAAGCCGAAGAGCCAGCGCAAGGCCGAGGGCACGTCGATGGGATTCTGGGAGCGCCGCCGCCACATCAAGGAAGTCAAGGATCTGCTGCGCGTCGGCGCGCAGGTCGAGGACTTGCACGAAGCGTTGAAGGTAGTCGCCAAGCAAGGGGAGCAGTGGCATCAGTTCGTGCCTCACGGCGGTTGGCCGGTGCTGCCCAGCAAGCTCGACGAGATCATCTCCACCCAAGAGGCGCTGGTCAGCAATATGACCGCGCTGGATACCGTGCTTTCCACCACACCCGCTGGTGGCAATCTGGAAACCGCCGATTTCGAGAAGGTGGAAGCACGCCTGAAAGCACTGCTGGATGATCGCAAGGCACTGGACACCTTGCCGGAGCGTTGCCTGCTGGAGCAGGAATTCGCCTCTGCCGGACTGAACGAACTGGTCGCCGATCTCAACGCTCGCCGAGTGAGCGTGGAGCAGGTGCGCGGCGAAGTGCAGCTGGCCTGGTGGACCACCGTGTTTGAGGACATTGTGCGTTCGTCCGCCATCATCTCCAACCAGGATGGTGCCGCGCTGCAGGCCGCATCCGACCGCTTTGCGCAGGTCGATGTGGAGCACGTGCGCTCCATCGGACCGATGGTGTCGCAGGAATCCATGCGCCGCCTGTGCGACATGCTGTTCTCCCGCACTCAGGAAGCCAACCAGATGCACACCGTGCTGGCAGGGCGCGCCAGTGTGTCGCTGAGCAGGATTCGCCGTGATCATCCGGAGATTCTGGCCGCGGCCAAGCCGATTCTGGTGGCCGCGCCGGGTACGCTCGCCGCACTCACCGAGCCGGGTGTGCTGGCTGATGTGGCGATTCTCGATGCGTGCGCGCACATTCCCGCTATCGAGTTGCTGTCCATCATCGGCCGCGTGCAGCAGGTGGTGGTGATCGCCCACTGCGCGACGGTAACCAGCGAAAGCGTCAAGCAGCTGATCGACACGTTGCCTCATATCGAGGTGGATGCTGCCCCGTCTCGCCGTGCGCCGCGCCTGTCCGCATTCCTTGAATCCGAGGGATATGGTCCTGTTCGCTATGATGTGGCCACCGAGCCGGCTGCCGGTGAGGTGCGATTCCACCGTGTGGAAGCGAGCGGTGTGCCGGTTATGTCTTCTGGTCTGGTGGAATCCAGCCAGCCGGAGATTGATGAAGTGGTGCGTCTGATTACGCAACGTGCCGCCGGTTTTGCCGTGGTTCCTTCCAGCTATCGACTTGTGGTCGTGATGTTGACCGACGCATTCCGCACACGCTTGGGTGCCGAATTGAAGTCGTTGGCAGGCAAATCCAAGGCGATGGGCCGATTCCTGCGCCATGTGCGGTTGGTTTCCTTGCGTGACGTGGCCGGAGGTCGTGCCACTGACGTGATTCTGTCGATGTGCTATGCGAAAACCACGCACGGACGTCTGCTTCAGCAGTTCGGTCCGCTCGAAAGCACAGGCGGTCGCGGACTGTTGCTGGATGCCCTGGCATTGGCGGACCACAGCTTGGATATTGTGTCGGCCTTTGGTTCCGAAGATTTGGATGAAGAACGACTGCACCAATCCGGTCCTCGGTTCCTGAAGACCATGTTGACGTGGGCCGAACAGCTTGACGACCGTCCGGTGCTTCCGTTGCGTGATGCGGCAGGCGGCAACGTGCTGTTCGACGATATCGCCGACAGGTTGCGCGCGCGAGGACTGAACGCTGCTGTTGATTATGGATTCGACAAGGGCGTGAAGATTCCGCTCGTGGTGGGATTGAAGGACAAGCCGTTTGCCTTGGCCGTGCAGACCGATGACGCGAACTTTATGTCCGTGCAATCCACGCGCAGGCGTCATCGTTTGTCGGCACAGGATCTCATTTCCTTGGGCTGGAATGTGATGACCGTCTGGAGTGTCGCCGCCTTCGTGAACCCCGATAAGGAAGTCGACCGTATCGTTAGCCGTATCGGCGAGATCTACCGCGAGGTTGAATAATCATGGCGGAATACTCGGCTACACGGCGCACACCGCGCAAGCACAAGCGCGTGGTGATGAAAGGCACTGAGCAGTTTGACGCTGACGGCGTCAAACTCGAGCCCGGAGACATGCAGACCGACCAACAACGGCAATCTGACGACGACAAACGCATCCTCGGCGAACTGCCTCCACACTGGGCTGTTTTCAACGAGCGCGAGTAGGAGTTGGGGCGCACTCTGTGCGCCCCAACACTGTGTTTTCCGCAGCCTGTCGGCTGCGGAAAACACAGTATCGGCCGAAGGCCGATTCCGCTTCCTACCGCACAACGGCCATAATCGCTCCGGCCTGTTGCAGCTCCATAACCTTGGCCGCGGCCTCCGGCGGCATTGCGAACGACACCAGTCGGTCGTTGCCTCCCAATGCACCAATCGCATCCGGTTTGCCGACATTCATCACCGTGGCGTTCTCGGCCAGCGTGCAATCAGCGCCTTCGCAACCGACGGCGGAAACCAGTCTCACCTGATCGCCGGCCAATACATCGTCGACGCTACTGGCCAAGCGGACTTCAATCACCGTAGTGCCGGTCGGTGCTACGGGCGCATCTCTGGCCATATGCGTGGAAATGGGATCGGCTGCTTCGATATCGATTTGCGCTACCTTGCCCACCACATCCTCAATATTGCCTGTCCAAGACGGGCCTGCCGCAGATACCGGCATATCAGCCAACTGAACGTCGGCGGCCAGAATAATGTCACCCCGTCGAATCGAGCGGGCGGCCACCACCATCGGCTCGGTCTCCACCACGGCCAATACGGCTTCAATCCCAAACAGCACTGCGAGTCCCACGCACAACGCAGCAGTGAGTCGGCGCAAGGCATCCGCCATGCGCCGTCGCCGCAATGAGCCGCGCGCAGGCGGCTTAATAAACGAAAAGGTCACCATGCAACCATGGTGACCTGAAGTTTTTCGTAAGCGCAAGCCAAATCGACCTATGTGGTTCTAGCTTGCCAAGTTATCCACAACGCTTCAAACCCGTGCAACAGACAGTGCCCGTAGTGCCAATATCCGCGGCATACCGCCGTCGACACCGTCGTTTACAGAGGAAAAGCGGGTGTACAGACCTTACTTGCCGGATTTGTCGGTGCGGTAGAAGCCGTGACCCTTGAACTCAATCGGCACGGCGGAATACACCTTGCGCACCTGCTCCTGCGAGCACTTGGGGCACACGGTAATCGGGTCGTCATTGAACGACTGCTGTTCGGTGAAGTCATAGCCGCAGTTCTTGCAACGGTAATGATAGGTAGGCAACGGATTCCTCCAACAAAGTCATATTTCTCGCGGATGGCCCAAACGCCATGCCACGCAACCGTTCATATCCTAGTCGCCGCCCTGACACATTGGCGTTACGGTCTTACTAGCCAGCTTGCTGTTGCCACTCTGGTTCCATCGGCCAGTGTGCGTGGCTGGTTGGTCAGTCTGGCTTGCGCCGAGTATCTTGGCCGGCCGGCCAGCTCAACAGGCCCGATGAGCTAAGCCGCCGGTATCCCTCCGGCGTCAGCACTCCGTCGGCCGGCACATCATGTGGTTCGGCCGGCAAATCAATGTCCAACACCTCCCACGGCCAGCACACCGCAATCAGGGGACATGCGGGCTTGCGGCGAGCCAAGGCCCGGTCATACCAGCCGGCTCCACGCCCCAGACGATTGCCCTGCGGGTCCACTGCCAAAGCCGGAGCGATGACCAGATCGGCCTTCTCCAACGCTTCGGGCGGTAGAACTGCGCCAGTTGGCTCATCGGGTCTGTGATGGACGGTGCTGGGAGAGCTGCAGCTACCGGCATTGTTCGCGCCACCCACTGCATCCATCGAGCGCAATGATTCCAATGAATCCAGCACACTCCAGCCAATTTCCAACCCAGACCCCAACCTTGGCACCAACACGTGGCAGCCATGAGCCCGCAGCCATCGCAACAGTGGCCGGGTTTCGATTTCCGAACCCATCGACACATATGCCGCCACTGTGGGACCATCCTGAATCATGTGTGCTGGGAACCGTCGCACCAGCAATTCACCGGCCGCTCCGCGTTCTTCCGCTGGAACGCGCTTGCGCCGAGACAGTATATGGTGGCGCAGCGTCGCTTTATCCGTCTTCTCTGTTTTCTCTGTGCCGCTGTAGTCGCTGCCGATATTCATGCCACTGCCCACTTCGCTCATACCGCACAATCTAGTGTTTCCATCGTAAAACGAAAGTGGCCACGGTAGCGGCGCAAGACCTTCATATGGCTACAATAAAGGCCGTGTCAGTTTTCCAGTCGATTAAAGAGGCGTTCAAGCTGGACCACCAGATCCGCCCGCCACGTCTCACCCATCCCGGTTTTCCGATAGTCCTGCGCCCCCTGACCATGGATGATGAGGACGGCTGGAACGAAGTGCGCTGGCGCAACAACGACTGGCTGGCACCTTGGGAATCCGGTGACCCGATGCATGGCGGCTCCATCACATTCAATCAATGGGTGCAGCGGCAGCGCCGTAACGAGCAGCATGGCGTCGGCGTGATCTTCGCCATCGAATACCAGATGCGTATCGTCGGCCAGATTTCGTTGGGAGCCATCGTGTATGGTGCCATGCGTACCGGCGTGGTTGGTTATTGGGTCGATCAACGGTGCGCCGGCCGCGGATTCGCGCCAATGGCACTGGCCATGCTTGCCGATTGGGCGCTCGGAGACCCATTCGGGCCCGCGTTGCATCGGCTGGAAATCGCCATTCTGCCGGATAATGCGCGTTCTTTGGCTGTGGTGCGTAAGGTCGGAGCCCATCATGAGGGACTGCGCGAGCGGTATATGTATGTCAATGGCCAGTGGCGTGACCACGTAACGTTTGCGCTGTTGGCTGAAGATATGGGGCAAGGGTTCGCCGCTAGACTCGCCGCCGCCGGTTCCAGATAAGCGTCGACCGGAAGAATTCCGCTCCGACACGCCCGGACGGAAAGCCCCAGTTCGTCGGCACGTCTCCTATCCTTGACTCTATGGGTTATGAGTCACTGAGCACTGTCGTCGTGCTGGTGATTGTGGCGATTATTATCGTTGTATGGCTGCCCGTACGTACGGCCAACGGCATGAAACGTGTGGACGAGCACCGGCAGGATCGTTATTCGCCTTCCCTGCATATCGTTGATGCAGAGAACGGCAGACGATTCGGAGACATCAAGCCGCATAAGGCGAAAGGGGCAGCAATGCCAGCATCAACACCGTCAGCGAGGCTGACATCTGAGCACATCGCCCATGTGCGGGAACTGCGCCGCGCGGCCATCCGCCGCCGGCAGATTCTCGCCGTATGCCTGCTTGCCATAACCGTGTTGGTGTTTGCCGTATCGTTCCCCCTGCATTTCAGTCCGCTGCTTGCTCTTATTCCGTTCGTGCTGTTGCTGCTGGTGCTGGTGCTGGGAGCCAATGCCTCACGCCAGGCCCGGCAATGGGAGCGCAAGGTGGTCCGCTACGAGCGGGCTCATAGCGGTACGGGCTGGTCCAAGAAACCGTCTGCCGAGTCCAAGGACAGCAAGCGTGTGAACAAGGCCGAACCGGTTGCGGCCGTAACTGCGCCTGCCGAGAAGCCTGCCGAGCAGATTGAGGATGCTGCCACCGAGGTCATGGAACAGCGGCAGATTCGCCGCGCGTTACGCGATGCCGAGATTGAGCAGGCCAAGGCCAAGGCGTTGCGTCAGTCCGCCGCCGCATATCAGGCCGCGGAAGAGCACGCCAAACAGTCTGAGAAGTCTGATATTGCACAGTCCGCCGCCGATAAGCCTGCCGCCGAGCCGTCTGCTATGGTCGATGAATCCGCCGACCGTAAGTCCGCTGCCGAAACCAGCGAATCTTCCGCCACACCTGATGCCTCCGTTCGCACAGACAAGTCGATTGAGTCGGACAAGTCCGTCGCCCCTCGAGTTGAACCATCGCTTACGGTGCGTGACGAGCGCGATGAGCGCGACGATGCCGCTGCCGATGCCACGTCGGAACTGGTCAGCGTACGCCCTGCCCGAGCAT